>Ga0233385_1000901_pt1 | contig 13254 bp, 15 predicted proteins | sample ElkDunMinimDraft_16_FD_191543 | JGI IMG/M metagenome (GOLD analysis project Ga0233385, IMG submission 191543) | Fecal eukaryotic communites from dung pellets of Tule Elk in California, USA - Elk Dung G36 | ecosystem: Host-associated > Mammals > Digestive system > Large intestine > Fecal | place...
GCTGGGGGTGTCCACGGTGCGCTACCCGGGCGGCAACTTCGTGTCCGGGTACCGGTGGGAGGACGGCGTCGGTCCCGTCGAGCAGCGGCCGCGCCGCCTCGACCTCGCGTGGCACTCCACCGAGCCCAACACGGTCGGTGTCGACGAGTTCATGCGTTGGGCCGAGCGTGCGCAGGTCGAGCCGATGATGGCGGTCAACCTCGGCACCCGCGGCGTGCAGGAGGCGGTGGACCTGCTGGAGTACTGCAACGTGCCGGGCGGCACCGCGTTGTCCGACCTGCGGCGGGCCAACGGTGCGCCCGACCCGTACCGCGTGCGGATGTGGTGCCTCGGCAACGAGATGGACGGGCCGTGGCAGACCGGGCACAAGACCGCGTACGAGTACGGCCGCCTGGCTGCCGAGACCGGGCGTGCCATGCGCATGGTCGACCCGGGCATCGAGCTGGTGGCCTGCGGCTCGTCCAGCTCGGTGATGGAGACGTTCGGCGAGTGGGAGCGCATCGTGCTCACCGAGGCGTACGACCAGGTCGACTACATCTCCGCGCACGCCTACTACTGGGAGGAGGAGGGCGACCTCGGCTCGTTCCTCGCCTCCGCGGTCGACATGGACCACTTCGTGGAGTCGGTGACCGCGACGGCCGACGCCGTGCGTGCCGCCCAGCGCAGGAGCAAGCGGATCCACGTCTCGTTCGACGAGTGGAACGTCTGGTACCAGAAGCGTGCCGAGTCCCGCCCGCCGCGCGGTGACGACTGGCCGGTGGCGCCCGTGCTGCTGGAGGACCGGTACAACGTGGCCGACGCGGTCGTCGTGGGCAACCTGCTGATCAGCCTGCTGCGGCACTCCGACCGGGTGCACGCCGCGTCGCTCGCCCAGCTGGTCAACGTCATCGCGCCGATCATGACCGAGCCCGGAGGGCGGGTCTGGAAGCAGACGATCTTCCACCCGTTCGCCGCCGCCGCCCGGTGGGCCCGCGGCGACGTGCTGCAGGTGGCCGTCGAGTCCCCGACGTACGAGACGGCCCGCTACGGCGACGCCGCGCTCGTCGACGCCGTCGCGACGCGGGACGAGGAGACCGGCGACGTCGCCGTGTTCGTGGTCAACCGCTCCACCGGGGCGCCGGCCGCGCTCGACGTGGACCTGCGCGCCCTGCCGGGGCTGCGTCTGGTCGAGGCGTCGACGCTGGCCAACCCCGACCACACCTGGTCGGCCACGGCCGACGACGACACGTCGGTCGCCCCACGGGCCAACGCGACGGCCCGGGTCGCGGACGGTCGGCTGAGCGCCGAGCTGCCGCCCGTGTCGTGGACGGTGCTGCGCCTGGGACCCGTCGCGTGAGCGTCCGCCGCCGGCGGGCGTGGGCGGCCGTCGCGGTCGTCGCGGTCCTGCTCGCCGGCGGCGCCGGGGTGCTGCTGCCGCGCACGCTGCTGCCCGCGCCGCCGGCCGCCACCGCACTCGACCCGGTGGGCGACGTGCGGACGCACGACCCCGCCCTCGTCGTCGGCGAGCCGGGGGAGCCCTGGTACGTGTTCTCGACCGGTGACGTGCGGGTGGGGCTGGGTGCCCCGCAGGTCCGGCGGTCCACGGACGACGGGCGCACCTGGGAGCTGGTCGGGACGGTGTGGGACGCCGCGACCCGCCCCGCCTGGGTGGAGGAGCGCATCCCGGGCGTCGAGAACTTCTGGGCGCCGGAGGTCGTCGAGCACGACGGGACCTGGTACCTCTACTACGCCGCGTCGACCTTCGGCTCCAACCGCTCGCTCATCGGCCTCATGACCAGCCCCACGCTCGACCCCGACGACCCGGCGTACGGCTGGGTCGACCGGGGGGAGGTCCTGTCCTCCGAGCCGGGGCGCGACGGCTGGAACGCCATCGACGCCGGCGTCCTCGACGTCGACGGCACGCCGTGGCTGGCCTTCGGGTCGTTCTGGGGCGGCATCCAGCTGGTCGAGCTGGCGTGGCCGGACGGCCTGCGGGCCGACCCCGACGCCCCGCCGCGGCGCATCGCGAGCCGGGTCGGCGCGCCCAACGCGATCGAGGCGCCGTACCTGCTCCGGCGTGACGGCTGGTACTACCTCCTCGTGTCCCGGGACACCTGCTGCCGGGGCTCGGACTCGACGTACAGCATCGCGGTCGGGCGCTCGCGCGACGTGACGGGCCCGTACGTCGACCGTGCGGGCCGTGACATGACCATGGACGGCGGCGAGGTCCTGCTGGCCGGCCGCGGGGACATGGTGGGGCCCGGCGGGCAGTCGTACTCCCGCGGGTTCCTCGCCTTCCACTGGTACGACGCGGCGGCCGGCGGCGACTTCCGCCTGGGCGTCCGCGAGCTCGCGTGGGACGCGGACGGGTGGCCGGTGGCGACGACGCGCGAGGAGCAGGCCGCGGACCGGGGGTGAACGGCGCGGGGTCGGCGGGCCGTCGTCAGAGCGGGCGCTCGAGGACGTAGTCGTCCTCGAGCCGTCCGCCGACCTGGAAGTGCCTGACGCCGACGACGGCGAACCCCTCACGGGTGTAGAACGACTGCGCGCGGGCGTTGTGCTGGTTCACGCCCAGCCACATGCCCGAGCCGCCCAGCGCGCGGCCGTGGTCGAACGACGTGCGCAGGAGCGTGGCGGCGACACCGGCGCCGTGGTGGTCGGGGTGCACGTAGCACTTGGACAGCTCGACGGTGGGGCGGATGTGGACGGCGGCGCGCGCGTCCTCGTCGGCGGGCTCGCCGGCGACGAGCACGGTGTAGCCGAGGAGCTCCCCGTCCGGGGTCGCGGCGACCAGCACGACACGTGCCGGGTCGGCCACGTGCTGCTCGAACCGCTCGGTGCTCAGGTGCGCCGCCAGGAACGCGCGCTGGTCCTCGGGCGTCGAGCCGGGCGGGCACGCCAGGGGGAACGTCACGGCGGCGAGCGCGGCCAGGGCGGCGGCGTCCTGCGCGTCGGCGGTCCGCACGGACCACGTGGTCGTGGCGGTCACACGGCCCCCATCCGGCGCCGGACCGACCGCAGGACGGCGCGCGCCACCACGGCCACGGCCCAGGTCAGGCCCGCCAGGCTCGCGGCGTTCACCCCGCGGCGTGCCTGCCGGCGGCGGTGGCGGAACTCGCGCACGGGCCACCCGACCTCGGCCGCGTGCCGGCGCAGGCGGCGGTCGGGGTTGATGGCGCACGGCCGGCCCACGGTGGACAGGATCGGCACGTCGTTCGTGGAGTCGCCGTAGGCGTGGCACAGGGCCAGGTCGTACCCCTCGCGCTCGGCCAGCGCGCGGACGGCGGCGGCCTTGGCCTCGCCGTGCAGCAGGTCCCCGACCAGCCGCCCGGTGTAGAAGCCCTCCACGTGCTCGGCGACCGTGCCCAGCGCCCCGGACGCACCCAGGCGGCGGGCGATGAGCTCGCCGATCTCCACGGGCGTGGCGGTCACCAGCCACACCGCGTGGCCGTCGGCCAGGTGGGCGTCGAGCAGCGCCTGGGTGCCCGGGTAGATGCGCAGGCTGAGGACCTCGTCGTAGACGTCCTCGGCGATCGCGGTCACCTCGGCCACCGAGTGCCCGCGCATGATGTCGAGGGCGCGGGCGCGCACGTCGTCGATCTGGTCCTTGTCCTCGCCGAACAGCCGGTAGCGGGCCTGCTGCCCGGCGAACCGCACGAGGTCCAGCTTGCGGAAGAACCCGCGCCGGTACAGGCCGACGGCGAGGTGGAAGGCGCTGGCCCCCCGGATGATCGTGTTGTCGACGTCGAAGAACGCGGCCACGCGTGTGCCGTCGTCCACCTGCGCCGCCCGCGGCGTCTGCGCGGTGGCGGCCACGACGGCGGGCTCGTCCGTGCCGTCGCCCGTTCGCATCCCGACACTGTAACGAGCGCGGGGCCCGACGTGACGCAGGGTCCGCGACGTGCCCACGTGCCGGGGCGTGCCGGCGCCGGGGGCGGCACGGCTAGCGTGGGCGCGTGAGCGGGACGAGCGCACCGCGGGTGGTGCTGTACGGACGGGCCGGCTGCCACCTGTGCGACGACGCGCGGGCGCTCGTCGAGCGGGTGTGCGGCGAGGTCGGTGCGACCTGGGCGGAGGTCGACGTCGACGTGCCGGGACCCGACGGCCGGCTGCCGGCCGACGAGCTGGGTGAGCTGGTGCCGGTGGTCGACGTCGACGGGGTGCGGCGCGGGTACTGGCGGATCGACGAGGCGCGCCTGCGGCGGGCTCTCGCGGCGGGGGGCGGCAGGCCCTAGCGTGTGATCCTGGCGCCGGGGCCGTGCCCGGCGACGCGGGTGCGGAGGGTCAGTGGACGGTCGGCGCAGCGCAGCACGACGCGGGGCCGACGGCCGCGCGGGACGTGACGGCCAGCCGGTGCCGTCCGCCACGGTCGGGCGGCTGCCGGGCTACCTGCGGGCCCTCGAGGCGACCGCGGCGGCCGGTGCCGTCCTCACGTCGTCGGACGAGCTGGCGGAGCGTGCGGGCGTGACCCCGGCACAGCTGCGCAAGGACCTGTCGTACCTCGGCTCGTACGGGCGGCGCGGGGTGGGCTACGACGTCGCGCACCTGCGGGAGCAGATCACGGTGGCCCTCGGGCTGGCGGACGTGCGCCGGGTGCTGCTGGTGGGCGTCGGCAACCTGGGGCACGCCCTGGCGAACTACGCCGGCATCGCCGAGCGGGGCTTCGTGCTGGTGGGGCTCGTCGACGCCGACCCGGCCGTGGTGGGTACCACGGTGGCCGGGCTCGTGGTCGAGCCGGCCGACGACCTGGCGGAGGTGGTGGCGCGCACGGGGGCGACGATCGCGGTGCTGACGACGCCCGCGGCCGTCGCCCAGCAGGTGTGCGACGCGCTGGTCGCCGCCGGGGTGGTGGGGGTGCTCACGTTCGCGCCGTGCGCGCTGCGCGTGCCGCCGCACGTCGACGTGCGGGCGGTGGACGTGGCGTCCGAGCTGCAGATCCTGGCGTTCCACGACCGCGCGCGCAGCGCCGGCGGCGGGGTGTCGTGAGCGGGGGCGCCCAGGGGCGGTGCCGGCCGTGGCCGGACGTGCCGCGAGGGCGCGACGGGGGACGTCGCGCCCTCGCGGGCGGGGTCGGGGCGCGGTGCCCCGGTGGGGTGCGTCAGGCCTTGATGGCGGACACGTCCAGGTCGATGCGGACCTTGTCGGCGACGAGGACGCCGCCCGCCTCGAGCGCGGCGTTCCACGTGAGGCCGAAGTCCTTGCGGGAGATGGTGACGGTCGCCTCGAAGCCGGCGCGCGTGTTGCCGAACGGGTCCACCGCGGTGCCGTTGAACTCGGTCTCCAGCTCGACCTCGCGCGTGACGCCGTGGATCGTCAGGTCGCCGACGACCACGTGCTTGTCGCCGTCCGTGCGGATGGCGGTGGAGACGAAGGTCCACTCGCCGAACGTCTCGACGTCGAAGAAGTCGCCGCTCTTGAGGTGGCCGTCGCGGTTGGCGTCACCGGTGGTGACCGTCGACGGGTCGAGCGTCACGGAGACGGCCGAGGACTCCAGGTCCTCACCGACGGTGAGGGCGCCCGACGTCACGGCGACCGTGCCGCGGACCTTGGAGATGCCGGCGTGACGGACCGTGAAGGACGCGTCCGTGTGCGTCGGGTCGAGGTTCCAGGTGCCGGCGGTGAGGCCGGTGGGCAGAGCGGTCATGGGGGTCCTCCGCTGTTGGTGCCGAACGATTTCGTTGATTCGACAAGTAACTGTTGTTGACATTTCTACTACGGTGGGCTGCCGACCGCAACCCCGAGGAGGACACCCGTGCCCGACGACGTGCGCTGGCTCTCCGCCACGCAGCAGCGGGACTGGCGCGCGTTCCGCGACGGGACCGCGCTGCTGTTCGACGTCCTGGGGCGTGAGCTGGACGAGAGCAGCGGGCTGTCGATGGGGGAGTACGAGGTGCTGGTGCGGCTCTCCGAGGCGCCGCGCCGCGCCCTGCGCATGTCCGAGCTCGCGGACGACCTCGCGCACTCCCGCAGCCGGCTGACGCACACCGTCGCCCGCATGGAGCGCGCCGGCATCGTCCGGCGGGAGCCCGCACCCGACGACGCCCGCGGCGTGAACTGCGTGCTGACCGAGCACGGGTGGCAGGTGCTCGTGGCCGCGGCACCGGGTCACGTCGAGTCCGTGCGGCGGCACCTGGTCGACGTGCTGGACGACGCCCAGCTGGCCGCGCTGGGCGCGGCGATGCGCGTCGTCGTCACGCACCTGCGTGGCCCGGGGTGCCCGCCCGCCGCCGACGGGGCCGCCGCACCCTGAGCCCGCCGACGCGCGCACGGGCACGGCGCAGACTTTGCGACACTGTGCACATGGTCGCCACGACGGTCCACCTGCTGCGGCACGGTGAGGTGCACAACCCCGAAGGTCTGCTCTACGGCCGACTGCCCGGCTACCGGCTGTCCGAGCGGGGGCTGAGGATGGCCGAGCTCGTCGCCGCCACGCTGGCCGGCGAGCAGGGCGCGCCCCGGCGCGACGTGGTCGTGGTCACGTCCTCCCCGCTGCAGCGCGCGCAGGAGACCGCCGCACCCATCGCCGCGGCGTTCGGTGTGCCCGTCGGCACGGACGACCGGCTGATCGAGGCCGACAACCACTTCCAGGGCATGACCTTCGGCGTCGGCGACGGCTCGCTGCGGCACCCGGCCCACTGGCCCTTCCTGCGCAACCCCTTCCGCCCGTCGTGGGGCGAGCCGTACGCCGAGCAGGTCGACCGGGTGCTCGCCGCGGTCGACGCCGCCCGCGCCGCCGCGCGCGGCCACGAGGCCGTGCTCGTCAGCCACCAGCTGCCGATCTGGGTGACGCGCCGGGCGCTCGAGAACCGCCGCCTGTGGCACGACCCCCGCCGCCGGCAGTGCGCGCTCGCCTCCCTCACGACGCTCCGGTTCGAGGACGACACGCTGGTCGGCGTCGGCTACGGCGAGCCCGCCGCGTCCCTGCTGCCCGGAGCGTCCCCCGTCGCAGGGGCCTGACGTGCGTCGCCGCCCCGCCCGCCGGCACCGCGCCGCCCTCGTCCCCGCGGCCCTGGCCACGACCCTCGCCCTCCTGCTCGCCGGGTGCGGCACCGACGACCCCGCGGGGGACGTGCCGGACGTCGTCGACCAGGGCTACCAGTCCGGCGACGGGTCCACCACCACGTGGGCACCGGACGACCGTGTCGGCCCCCTGACGATCACCGGCACCGACTACGAGGGCGGTGCGCACGACCTGGCGCAGTGGCGCGGCGACGTCGTGCTGCTCAACACCTGGTACGCCGCGTGCCCGCCGTGCCGGGCGGAGGCGCCCGACCTCGCGGCCGTCGCCACCGACTACGCCGACCAGGGCCTGCGGGTGCTGGGCATCAACAGCCGGGACGCCGCCGGCACCGCCCAGGCGTTCCAGCGGCAGCTCGCCGTGCCCTACCCGTCGCTCGACGACACCAGCGGTACCGCGATCGCCGCGCTGCAGGGGGTCGTCCCCGTCAACGCGGTCCCCACCACCGTGCTGCTGGACCGCGAGGGCCGCGTGGCCGCGCGCGTGCTCGGGCTCGTCGAGCCCTCGACGCTGCGCGCGCTGGTCGAGGACCTGCTGGCGGAGGACCCGTCGGCGCAGGACGCGGCCGGTGCCGGGAGCACGCCGGACGCCTCGGCCTCCGGGCCGGCGGCCACGGTCGTCCCGCCGCCGGGTGCACCCGCGGGGGGTGCGCGGTGAGCGGGGTGCTCACCGCCGGGCTCGGCGCGACCGTCGTCGACGGCTCCCTCCTGCTCGCCGTCCCCGTCGCGCTGCTCGCGGGCCTGGTGTCCTTCGCGTCCCCGTGCGTCCTGCCGCTGGTGCCCGGCTACCTCGGGCTGCTCGGCGGGCTCGTCGGTGGCGTGCGCCGGGCACCGGGCGCGCGGCTCGGGCTCGTGGACGCGACGGGCGTCGTCCGCCTGGGCGCGGCCACCGCCGCGCCCGTGACCGCCGCGCCCGCCACCGCCGCGGCCGACGTCCGCCCGACGGCCGTGCCGGCCGACGCCGGAGCCACTGCGCTGCCGGCCGCCGCGGACGGTGCCGCGGTGCCGCTGCCCACGCCGGCGGGTCGTCGGACGCTGCTGCTGGGCGCGACGCTCTTCGTCGCGGGCTTCACCCTCGTGTTCGTGGCCTTCGGCACCCTCGCCGGCACGCTCGGCGCCGCGCTGTGGCAGTGGCAGGACCCGGTGAGCCGCGTGCTCGGCGCGCTCACCGTCGTGCTGGGCCTCGCGTTCCTCGGGGCCGTGCCCTTCCTGCAGGCCGCGCGCCGGCCGCGGCTCGCGCCGCGCGCGGGCGTGTGGGGTGCGCCCCTGCTCGGTGTCGCGTTCGGGCTCGGGTGGACCCCGTGCATCGGGCCGACGCTCGCCGCGATCCTGACCCTGTCCCTCACCGGTGGGTCCGCGGGGCGCGGCGCGCTGCTCGCGGCCGTGTTCTGCGTGGGCCTGGGCCTGCCGTTCGTGCTCGTCGGCCTCGGGCTGCAGCGCTCGCAGCGCGCCGTGCGCTGGCTGCAGCGGCACCGGCTCGCCGTCCAGCGCACCGGTGGCGCCGTCCTCGTCGTGCTCGGCGTCGCGCTCCTCACCGGTGCGTGGGGCACGTGGGCGGCCTGGCTGCAGGGCGCCCTGACCGGTGGCGACCCGTTCGTGCCGGCGCTGTGAGCGGCCCCGTGACCCCCGACGCGGGTCCCGCCACGACCCCGGGCTACCGGCCCGAGGGCCTCGACGACGCCTTCACCGACGGTGGCGAGCAGCCGACCGCGCCGGCCCGGGCCGACGCGCTGCCCGCCCTCGGGCTGCGCGGCTGGCTGCGCTGGGCGTGGCGGCAGCTCACGAGCATGCGCGTCGCCCTGCTGCTGCTCGTGCTGCTGGCCGTCGCCGCCGTGCCGGGCACGATGTTCCCGCAGCGCCCGCAGGACCCCGGCGGGGTGGCGGCGTACCTCACCGACCACCCGGCAGCGGGGCCCTGGCTGGACCGTCTGGGGTTCTTCGACGTCTACGCGTCGGTCTGGTTCTCGGCGATCTACCTGCTGCTGTTCGTCTCCCTGATCGGCTGCATCCTGCCGCGCACCCGCGTGCACCTGACGGCCGTGCGCGGCCGCCCGCCGCGCACCCCGCGGCGGCTCGGGCGGTTCCCCGCGCAGGGCGGCGGGACGTCCCCCGACGCGCCGCGCGACGTCGTGGAGCGCGCCGCGGCCGTGCTGCGCCGCCGCCGGCTCGGTGTGCCCGGCTTCCGCGTCGACGTGCACGACGAGGGCGCCGGCGTCTGGTCGGCGTCCGCCGAGCGCGGGTACCTGCGCGAGACCGGCAACCTCGTGTTCCACCTCGCGCTCGTCGGGCTGCTCATCGCGATCGCGACCGGCCAGATGCTGCACTACCGCGGCCAGGCCATCGTCGTGCAGGGCACCGGGTTCGCCAACGTGCAGGCCGCGTACGACACGTTCGAGCGGGGCTCCGCGTTCGACCCCGCGGACCTCGTGCCGTTCACCATGCGGCTCGACGACTTCGAGGCGCGGTTCGACCCCGAGACCCTGCAGTCGCGCGACTTCACGGCGCACGTCACGGTCACGGAGCCCGGCGGCGAGCCGGAGGACCGCACCATCAAGGTCAACCACCCCACGGTCGCCGGCGGGGCGAAGGTGTACCTGCAGGGCAACGGCTACGCGCCGGCCGTCACGGTGCACGACGCGGCCGGGGAGGTCGCGTTCTCCGGACCCGTGCCGTTCCTGCCGCAGGACGACGTGTACACCTCGCGCGGCGTCGTCAAGGTCCCCGACGTGTCGGGCGACCAGCCGCAGGTCGGGCTGGTCGGGTTCCTGCTGCCGACCGCGCAGGAGCCCGTGCCCGGGCTGTGGCGCTCGGTCCACCCGCAGCCCGACGACCCGCTGCTGGTCCTGTCGGTGTGGTCGGGCAACCTGGGGCTGGACACCGGGGTGCCGCAGAACGTGTACCGCCTGGACGAGTCGCGCATGGAGCAGGCCGTCGACGCGGACGGTGACGTGGTCACCCTCTACGTGCGGCCCGGCGACACCGTCGAGCTCCCGGACGGGCTGGGCACCCTGACGTTCGACGACCTTCCCCGGTTCGTCGCGCTCGACCTGCGCCACGACCCGTCGCTGACGTGGGTGCTGACGTTCTCGCTGCTCGCGCTCGCGGGCCTCACGGCGTCGCTCTTCGCCCCGCGCCGACGGATCTGGGTGCGTGCCGCTCCCGCCACGGCCACGGACGAAGGTCCCGGTTCCGCGGCTACAGTGGTCACGGCTGCCGGCCTCGCCCGTGGTGACGACGTCGGTCTGCAGCCCGAGCTGGACCGCGTCCTCGCGGACGTGCTCGGCGCCCCCCGCCCGTCGCACACCCCGACCGGGCCCGACGTCCCGCAGGAGGACAGGTCATGACCGTCGCCGAGCTGAGCGACCTCTTCGTCTGGTCGGCTGCCACAGCGCTCACGCTCGCGCTGATCGCGTACTCCGTCGACCTCACCCGGCTCACCGAGGCCGCACGGGACGTCCGCGTCCCCGCGCTGGTGGGGGCCGGCGCACCCGCGACGCCCCCGGCGGGCACGGCCGTGGCCGGTGACGGCACGGCTGCGGGCACGGCGGGCGGCCGGGCCGCCGGCATCGCACGCTCGACGCTCACCCTCGGTGCGCTGCTGCTGCTCGTGGCCATCGTGCTGCGCGGCGTCGCGGCCGGCCGGTGGCCGACCGCCAACATGTACGAGTTCACGATCGTGGGCGTGTTCTGCGCGCTGGCCGCGCTCGTCGTGGTGCAGCGCCGGTACCCGATCGCGTTCGTCGGGGTGCTGGTGTCCGGCATCTCCGTGCTCGCGCTCGTGCTCGCGCTCAACACCCTGCACGTGCGCGCCGACGCCGTGCAGCCCGCCCTGCAGCACTACTGGCTGGTCCTGCACGTCGGCGTCGCCATCCTCGCCACCGGCATCTTCACGGTCGCCTTCGCGACCACCGCGCTGCAGGTGCTGCGCGACGCGCGGGCCACCGGACGCACCCGCCTGGAGCGCCCCTGGTCGCGGCTCGACGGTGTGCGTCGTGCGCTGCACGGCGCCCGCGTCACCGGCCCGGCGTTCGCGTGGCTCGAGCAGGTGCCGGACGCCCGGCGGCTCGAGGCCTCGTCGTTCCGTCAGCACGCGGTCGGCTTCGTGCTGTGGACCCTGACGCTCATCGGCGGGTCCATCTGGGCGGAGGAGGCGTGGGGCCGCTACTGGGGCTGGGACCCCAAGGAGGTCGGCACCTTCGTCGCGTGGGTCGTCTACGCCGCCTACCTGCACGCGCGGACCACGCGCGGCTGGTCCGGGCGCAAGGCCGCGTACCTCGTGTTCGTCGCGTACACGGTGGTGCTCGCCAACTTCACGGTCGTCAACCTGTTCATCGACGGCAAGCACTCGTACTCCGGGCTCTGAGCCCGACCGCCCGCCCCGTCCCGCCCGGCCTCGTGCCGCGGGGCGGGGCGTTCGCGTGCCAGGGGGTCGGCAGGGCGTCTGCCGGGTCGTGCCGTCCCGTCAGGTCGACGGCGGCGTCCTCACGGGCCCCCGTACCGACCTCGGGGTCGTCCTGACCGTCAGGCGGACGGTGCGTCGTCGCTGGCCGCCGGCCCGGTGCCGTCGGCGGTGCCGTCGTCGGACCGCGGTGCGCCGCCGTCCCGTGCGCCGGGGGCGTCGTCCGTGCCCGTCGCGCCGGTGCCCGTCCCGCCCGCGTCCCGCTCCTGCTGGCGGCGGCGGCGCTCCTGGTCGAGCCGGAACAGGAACTCCGGGTCGTCGTCCGGGGCCACCGGGCCCGCGGGGCGTCGCGCGACGCCGCCCTGCGACGCGCCCCGCCCGGCCAGCAGCCACGCGACCGCGCCGAGCAGCGGCACCAGGACGACGACCAGCCACAGCGGCCGGGACAGCCCGCGCCGGCGGCGTTCGTCGCTGCCCAGCACGTCGAAGACGCAGTAGACGGACAGTGCGACGACGATCACGATCGGCAGGTACCTGAGCACCTGTCCACCCTATGCGCGCTGCGGGACGCCTACCCTGGGGGGGTGCCCGTCGTGACGTACTCCCTGCTGCGCATCGCCCTCTTCCTGGTCGCCACCGGCGTGCTGTGGGGGGTGGGGATGCGTTCCTGGCTCGCACCGGTGCTCGGTGCGGTGCTCGCGTTCGGGCTGTCGTACGTGTTCCTCACGCGGCAGCGTGACGCCGCAGCCCTGCACCTGGCCGCCCGCGCCGCGCGGCGACGGGCGTCCGGCGGGGCCGCGGCCCGGGACGCCCGGGACGAGGACACCGAGGCGTCGGCCGTGCGGCGCGGCACCGGCGCCGCGGAGCGCTGACCCGCGCCCCGCGGGTCACAGCGCGAGCCCGACCCCCAGGAGCACCCCGAAGCCCAGCTCGAGCAGCCCGGTGCCACCGAGCACCGGCACGAGGGCGATGCCGCGGGCGCCGGCCAGCACGGCCACCGCGAGCAGCACCGCGGGGCCGAGCAGCAGCAGCACCAGCAGGGACCACGGCGCCACGACCGCGCACACCGCGCCCAGCAGGACCGGCAGCACGACCATGCCCGCGTACACCCGGCGCGCGCGGTGGTCCCCGAGCCGCACCGCGAGCGTCCGCTTGCCCGCCAGGACGTCGGTGGGCACGTCGCGCAGGTTGTTCGCCATGAGCAGCGCGCACGCGAGCAGCCCCACCGCGACCGCTCCGACCACGGACGGCCACGTGACGGTCCCGGCCTGCGTGTACGTGGTGCCCAGGACGGCGACCAGCCCGAAGAACACGAACACCCCGACCTCGCCGAGGCCCAGGTAGCCGTACGGCCGGCGCCCGCCGGTGTACGTCCAGGCGGCGACGACGCACAGCACGCCGACGGCCAGCAGCCACCACGCACCGGACAGGGCGACGAGCCAGAGCCCGAGCAGCCCCGCGACGCCGAAGGCCGCGAACGCCGCGGTGCGCACCTGCCGGGGCGCCGCGGTGCCCGACGCCGTCAGGCGCATCGGCCCCACCCGGTCCACGTCGGTGCCGCGGACTCCGTCGGAGTAGTCGTTGGCGAAGTTGACGGCCACCTGCAGCGCCAGCGCGACCCCCGCGGCGAGCAGCGCCCGCCCGGTGTGCGCGGCGTCGACCTGGGCAGCGGCACCGGTGCCGACGAGCACGGGGGCGACGGCGGCGGGCAGCGTGCGGGGGCGTGCACCGGCGAGCCAGTCGGAGGCGGTGGCCATCGTGCTCCTGTTCGTGGGACGGGTGCGGGGCGGGTGACGCGGCGGCAGGACCGGTCGCGCGTGCGGGCGTCGGTCGGTGCGGATCAGGTGGTGCGGTGCTCG
>Ga0233385_1000905_pt1 | contig 13210 bp, 10 predicted proteins | sample ElkDunMinimDraft_16_FD_191543 | JGI IMG/M metagenome (GOLD analysis project Ga0233385, IMG submission 191543) | Fecal eukaryotic communites from dung pellets of Tule Elk in California, USA - Elk Dung G36 | ecosystem: Host-associated > Mammals > Digestive system > Large intestine > Fecal | place...
CGACGAGGAAGTTGTGCGCACGGCTCGGCATCTCGGTGTCCGATTTCGACATTATCGAACTCAACGAAGCTTTTGCCTCCCAAAGCATCGCCGTGCTCCGCGAACTCGGGATTGCCGAGGATGCGGAGCACGTCAACCCGAATGGCGGCGCTATCGCGCTCGGTCATCCGCTTGGCATGTCAGGAGCACGTATCAGCGGAACCGCGGCGCTGGAACTCGTAGCGCGAGGCGGCAAGCTGGCGCTCGCCACCATGTGCATCGGCGTCGGGCAAGGAATCGCTATTGCGCTCGAAAGGGCCTGAACCGCGACAATCGATCTCGATGCTGTTGCCGTCGGCGGGTACGAGAAAGCAGAGGGGACAGACATGAAAATTGGCGCGCTTCGCGAGACGTTTCCCGGCGAGACACGCATTGCGGTGACGCCATCTTCGGCCGTGCACCTGAACAAGATCGGGCACGAGGTTTTCGTCGAGCTTGGCGCGGGCCAGATGTCGGGTTTTTCGGATGAGGACTACCGCAAATCGGGCGCTACCATCGTCGCCTCAGCGAAAGAACTGGTCGACGCTGTCGATATCCTCGTGAAGGTGCGGCCGCCGACGGAGGAAGAGGTGAAGCGCTTGCCTAAAGCGCAGACGCTGATCTCCTTCTTCTATCCGGCGCAGAACGCATCGCTCCTCGAGCTTGCGCGCGAACGCGGTGTAACGGCGATTGCGATGGACATGGTCCCGCGCATCAGCCGGGCACAGAAGATGGACGCCCTGTCGTCGATGGCCAACATCGCCGGCTACCGCGCGGTGATAGAGGCTGCCAACAATTTCGGCCGCTTCTTCACCGGACAGGTTACCGCCGCGGGCAAGGTGCCGCCGGCGAAGGTTCTGGTCATCGGCGCCGGCGTCGCCGGCCTTGCTGCGATCGGCGCCGCGCGCGGGCTGGGGGCCATCGTGCGCGCGTTCGACGTGCGTCCCGAGGTGGCCGAGCAGATCGAGTCGATGGGCGGCGAATTCCTGTTCCTCGACTTTTCCGAGAGCCGGGACGGCGCCACAACCGGCGGTTATGCCGCGCCCTCGTCCCCCGAGTTCCGCGCCAAGCAGCTCGATCTGTTCCGGGCGCAGGCCCCCGAGGTCGACGTCGTCATCACCACGGCGCTCATCCCCGGCCGGGACGCGCCGAAGCTGTGGACCGCCGACATGGTGGCGGCGATGAAGACGGGCTCCGTCGTCATCGACCTTGCCGCCGAGCGCGGCGGCAACTGCGATCTGACTGTGCCCGACGAGAAGGCGATGACCGACAACGGCGTTACCATCGTCGGCTACACGGATTTCCCGAGCCGCATGGGTGCGCAGGCTTCCGAACTCTACGCCAACAACATCCGCCACTTCATTGCCGACCTCACGCCGGGCAAGGACGGCGCCATCCGGCACAACATGGAAGACGACGTGATCCGCGGCGCGACGGTGACGCACGAGGGCGCGATCACCTTCCCGCCGCCGCCGCCGAAAGTGGCGGCGATCGCCGCGCAGAAACCCAGGGAAAAACCGCGGGAACTGACGGCTGAGGAAAAGCGGGTGAAGGAAGCCGCCGACTTCGGCGCGCAGACGCGCTCGCAGTTCCTGCTGCTTGGCCTGGGCGCGCTGCTGATGGTCGTCATCGGCCTGTTCGCGCCGGCGAGCTTCCTCGGACATTTCATCGTCTTCGTGCTCGCCTGCTTCGTCGGATTCCAGGTGATCTGGAATGTCAGCCACTCGCTGCATACGCCGCTGATGGCGGTAACCAATGCGATCTCGGGCATCGTCATTCTGGGCGCCCTGCTGCAGATCGGGCTCGGCTCCATGTGGGTCGTCCTCCTGTCGGCCGTCTCCATCCTGATAGCCACGATCAACATCGTCGGCGGGTTCCTCGTCACCCGGCGGATGCTCGCTATGTTCCAGAAGTCGTAAGAGGCCCGCAATGGCATACGGACTGACAACCGCGACCTACGTCGTCGCCGCCGTTCTGTTCATCCTTTCGCTGGGCGGGCTTTCGGGACAGGAAAGCGCCAAGCGCGCCGTCTGGTACGGCATCGTCGGCATGGCGCTGGCCGTCGTCGCGACGCTGTTCGGCGCCGGCTCGGAGAACTGGCTGCTGACGGCAGTGATGATCGCCGTCGGCGCGTTGATCGGCTGGTACGTCGCCAACCGGGTTCAGATGACGGAGATGCCGCAGCTCGTCGCGGCGCTCCATTCCTTCGTCGGCCTCGCCGCGGTGTTCATCGGCCTCAATGCCGAGATCGCGCTGATGGACGTGCTGGCTGCCCGAGCCGCCGGCGTTGCCGACGCCTTCACCGGATTTTCGGCGGTGCTGGCGCACAAGACGCCCGCCGAGATCGCCGTGCTCAAGGTCGAGGTGTTCCTCGGCATCTTCATTGGCGCGGTCACCTTCACCGGCTCGATCGTTGCCTTCGGCAAGCTGGCGGGCAGGATCGACGGCAAGGCCAGGAAATTCCCCGGCGGCCATGTCCTGAACGCGGGCGCGGCGCTGATTTGCCTCGGGCTCGGCATCGCCTACTGCATGGGCGCAGGCCTATGGACGCTGATTGTCATCGCCTTGTTCGCCGGCTTCATCGGCTGGCATCTCATCATGGGCATTGGCGGCGCCGACATGCCGGTCGTGGTGTCGATGCTCAACTCCTATTCCGGCTGGGCGGCGGCGGCCATCGGCTTCACGCTCGGCAACGACCTGCTGATCGTCACGGGCGCGCTGGTCGGCTCCTCCGGCGCCATCCTGTCCTACATCATGTGCAAGGCGATGAACCGTTCGTTCGTCTCCGTCATCCTTGGCGGCTTCGGTGGACCGCAGCAGTCGACCATGCAGATCGAGGGCGAGCAGATCGCCATCGATGCCGACGGCGTGGCGGCAGCGCTGAACGACGCCGAAAGCGTCATCATCGTGCCGGGATACGGCATGGCGGTCAGCCAGGCGCAGCAATCGGTCAGCGAACTCACGCGCAAGCTCAGGGCTGCGGGCAAGGAGGTCCGTTTCGCCATCCATCCCGTGGCGGGCCGCCTGCCGGGCCACATGAACGTGCTGCTGGCCGAGGCCAAGGTGCCCTACGACATCGTGCTGGAGATGGACGAGATCAACGACGACTTCCCCTCGACCGACGTGGTCATCGTCATCGGCTCGAACGACATCGTCAATCCGGCCGCGCAGGAGGATCCCGCCTCGCCGATCGCCGGCATGCCCGTTCTCGAGGTCTGGAAGGCGAAGCAGGTGTTCGTCTCCAAGCGCGGGCAGGGCACGGGTTACTCCGGCATCGAGAATCCGCTGTTCTTCAAGGAGAACACGCGCATGTTCTATGGCGACGCCAAGGGCTCCATCGACAAGCTCCTGCCGCAACTGGGATAGGGCGAGCGCCGGCACCAGGAGGGCAGGGGCGTACTGCAGCGCCCCGCCTATCGAACCACCCAACGGCGACTTGGCCGGCAATGTGAGGTCGCCGGCCGCGCCGGCATCTCAGCCTACATGCGATCTGTACGTCCGCCATCCACCGGGATCGTGTGTCCGGTGATGAAGCTCGCATCGTCGGATGCCAGGAACGAGACCGCGGCAGCAAGCTCGCTCAAACTGCCCGACCGCTTCAGGACGGTTGCCTCTGCGCGAACCCTGACATGCTCTTCGACCTGTTCGGGAGTCCGCGTCGAATAGGTTAACGGCGTCAGGAAGAAACCCGGCGCGACACAGTTGACGTTGATGCCGCTCGGCCCCACTTCGCGTGCCAGCGTCTTTGTGAGCTGAATGACTGCGGCCTTGGCCGAGGCATAGGCCGAACTGCCTCCGGGCGAGCCAGCGGCATGATGCGGCGTGGTGCCGGTCCCGGCGGCGGAGGATATGTTGATGATCTTGCCGGCGCCCTGCGCCTTCATGACGGGCGCCACGGCCTGGCAGCAGTAGAACACGCCCTTGAGATCGATACTGAGAACCGGATCCCAGGCTTCGTCTGCGGCCTCGGGGAACGGTGCGTATCTGGTGATCCCCGCATTGTTCACCAATACGTCGATCCGACCGAGCTTCCGCGTGATTTCTTCGGCCATGGCCTGCACTTCATCGCGGCGGGATACGTCCACCTGATAGCCGGAGGCATGCGGCGTGTCCGCCTGGAATTCCTTCAAGGTGGCGTCGATGCCGTGCTGATTGATGTCGGCGACAACCACATGCATTCCGTCGGCAATCAGTCGGGCGGCGATTGCCTTGCCGAGACCGGATGCTGCTCCGGTTACAAGCGCGATTTTCATCTGGTTTCCGCCCTCCCGAGCAGTCGTGGGTCGAATGCGTAAGGTTTGAATTCGTCCTGATCGACAAAGGCCGCGGCGTGTCGCAAAGACGCGCCGCGGCCCCTGATCAGCTGGCTAGCCGCCCAAGCGGAACAGCGAGCTTCGCGGCCTTCATTTGTTGAGCAGCGGGCCCCAGTTCGCCATCTGCTCTACGAGCAAGTCGTGGAACGCGTCGGGCTCGCTCGCCGTGACATACATGCCTCGTTGGGCCAGCAACGACTTCATCTCCGGCTCCTCCAGAACCTTGGCAAAATCGTCGCGGAGCTTCTTGACGATCTCCTTTGGCGTTCCCGCCGGTGCGAGAATGCCGTACCAGAGCGGAGCCGGCTTGAAGTTCTCGAAGCCCGGTGTCTGCGGCACCACCGCCAGGTCGGGGGTTTCGCCGAAAGGCGAGTCGGTCGCTATGCCTTTCACCCGTCCGTCCTTGATCATGGGCAGCAAAGTGCTTGGCGACGAGAAAAGGGCCTGGACTTCGTTTCCAAGCAGCGCAGCGCTCGATTGGCCGCTTCCCTTGTACGGCACGATAGTGGACTGGCATCCGCCAACGTCGATGGTCTGCTTCGCAAGAAGGTAGGCTGTCGTCCCGTTTCCAGTCGATCCGAACTTGACGGTGCCAGGGTTCGCCTTGCAGTAGGCGATGAACTCCTCGAACGAATTCGCCGGGACGCTGGGATGTATGGCCAGGATGTGCGGCGAGTCCGCTGCCACGGTCACGGGCTCAAACCCTTCGATTGGATCGTAGGAGAGCGTCTGGAGATGCGGTGTGATCGTATGTCCGGGACCCTGGAATAATAGCGTGTAGCCGTCGGGCTCCGCCAGTGAGACAAACGTTGCGCCGACAACGCCATCGCCGCCGGGACGATTCTCCACGATCACGGGCTGCTTCCAGACCTCCTGGAGTTCCCTGGCGAGCAGTCTCGCAAGCGTGTCGTTGCCGCCACCCGCGGCATAGGCGACGATGAAGTTGACTTGCTGATCCGGAAAATCCTGTGCTGAGGCAGCTGTCCCCGCCAGGAGTCCGGCGGTCATGATCAGCCCTGTCATAAGTTTAATGAACATGGAATTCCTCCTTGCTTGTTATTGGCTGGGGCTAGTGCCCCTTTTCACTGCCTTGGTTCTGGCTTGTCTTCGACGTCCGCGAACATGAGCGCGTTCACCCCCCGGATGATGTTGGGACGACGATTTTGATTTGAACTTGAGTGGCCGCTTCGGGCCGGCGCCTGGACCTAAGCCATGGGCGTCTGTGCCCATGCCATGCGGCTGAGGATCGAAACGGGTGCTTCTCGCTGATTCACCGTCTGAACCCTCGATATCAACAAGCGTCTCCCATTCGCTCATCGGTCCCACTGTGCGGCGCGATGCAATCTGCGGTCAAACAACGCGATGTTGCCGCTCTTTCAAGAAGGGCTGATACCGGATGACGGCGGCTGCAGCCGTAGATGCGCAAGCGCAATGCCATCGATGCGTCGGACCGGCGCTCTGTTCGTCCCCCTCTGGTCCAGGCGATGCAAGTGTCCCTTGAAGGGGCCGCAAGTCCTCAAGCATTGAAATGTCGGCCGCCGCGTCGAAATGTTCCGCGAAATGGGACCGTTGGTCCTTCGGCTCCGATCGCTGGCCGGATCCCCGACAAACGCATGAGGAGGGAGCAGTGGAGTTCAAGGATCAATCCAGCCTGGCCTCAGGCATCCTGTTCCTCGCGGTCGGTGCGCTGGCCGGGTACTTGTCGATGAACTACGGCCTTGGCTCCCCGCAATCGCCGGGGGCCGGATTCTTTCCGTCGCTGCTGTCGGCGACGCTCGTGCTGCTCGGCGGCATTCAGGTCGTCGGCGCGCTGACGAGGCCTGGCGTCTCCCATCCCGGCAGCGGCTGGAACCTGACAAAGCCTTTGGCGATCCTGGGCCCGGTGGTGCTGTTTGCCATCATGCTGAAGCCGGCGGGAATGCTTCTCTCCGTGTTCGTCCTTGTCGTCCTTGCTTCCTTGGCAAATTCGATCTGGTCGTGGAGGTACGCCATCACGGCGGCGGTTTCGACCGCGGCCGTCTGCGCGGTTGTCTTCGTCTACTTGCTGAAACTGCCGATACCGCTGCTCCCGTCTGGAAAGCTGTGGGTATTCTAGCCTCGGCAAAAGGGATCGGTCCGGCCATCGGCGCAGCGCCGACCGAACCTCCCCGCCATGGTGCCCTTCGCCCGAGTTCTCAATTGGACGTCAGCTGAATGGAAATCCTGAACCATCTCGCAGAGGGCTATGCCGTCGCGGTTACGCTCGACAATTTGTTCTATGCCTTCGTGGGGTGCCTTCTCGGAACGTTGGTCGGCGTGCTGCCCGGCCTCGGGCCTGCTGCGTCGATCGCTATTCTGCTGCCGTTCACGTTCGGGCTGGAGCCTACGTCGTCGCTCATAATGCTGGCCGGTATCTACTACGGCGCGCAGTATGGCGGATCGGTTACGGCGATCCTGCTCAACCTGCCCGGCGAGACCTCGGCGGTCGTCACGACGCTGGATGGCTACCAGCTCGCCCGCCAGGGGCGGGGAGGGCTGGCGCTCGCCATCGCCGCGCTGGCGTCCTTCTTCGCTGGAACGGTCGCGACAGTCGTGCTCGCCGGCTTTTCCCTGCCGCTCGTGGAATTCGCGCTGAAGTTCCAGTCGCCCGAATACTTTGCCCTTATGGTGTTCGGCTTGATGGGCGCCGCCGCTATCGGCACGAGCTCGTTCGTCAAGACCCTGTCGATGATCAGCCTTGGCCTGCTCATCGGACTGGCGGGTATCGACCTCAATTCGGGAACACCGCGGTTCACCTTTGGCTCGCCGCTATTGCTCGACGGCATCGAGTTCGTTGCGCTGGCGGTCGGGCTGTTCGCTCTCGCCGAAATCATAGTCACGCTGAGCGAAGGCGAGGAAGGACGCAGCGGGATGCAGCGCATCACGTCGCTCCTGCCGCGCTGGCGTGAGATCCGCGAGATCTTCCCGGCAACCGTTCGCGGGTCGCTGATCGGCATCGTCACCGGCATCCTCCCCGGCGCAGGCGCATCGATCGCGTCTTTCATCAGCTACGCGGTGGAGAAGCGCGTGGCCAAGAATCCGGATGACTTTGGCAAGGGCGCGCTTGCGGGCGTCGCCGCACCGGAGGCGGCCAACAATGCAGCGGCGCAGCTCGCTTTCGCTCCGACGCTGGCGCTCGGCATACCGGGCAGCGGAACCATGGCCCTGATCCTTGCCGCGCTGATGATCCATGGCATCCAGCCGGGTCCGGACATCATCAGGTCGAACCCGGGCATGTTCTGGGGCCTGATAGTGTCCATGTGGATCGGCAACGTCATCCTGCTGATCATCAACCTTCCGATGCTGCGGCTGTGGGTGAAGGCCCTGATGCTGCCGTACCGCTTCCTGTATCCCGCGATCCTCGCCTTCTCGCTGATCGGGGTCTACTCGGTCGCAAGCTCGACCTTCATGATTTTCACCGCGGCGCTGTTCGGCCTCCTCGGCTACCTCTTCCACAAGCTGCGTTGCGAACCGGTGCCGCTGGTCCTCGGCTTCGTCCTCGGCCCGATGATGGAAGAGAATTTTCGGCGCAGCCTCATCATCTCGGGGGGCGACTTCTCGATCTTCGTCTCGCATCCGATTTCACTGACGCTGCTGTGCATGTCCGCCGCGCTGGTCCTGTTCGTGCTGATCTCCGGCGCCCGGCGTCGTCGGCGCGTGGCTTCCGCCGAGGGCGCATAGATGAGCGGCACCGCGACGTCCGGAGCGCTCCGGCAGCCCGCGCGACGGGCTCGAACCAAGACGACGATCGTGTAGCGAGGCAGGAAAATGGGTGAGTTGTTTTATCTGAACAGCATGGTGCGGCACGGCGGCAAGATTGCCCTGCTGATCCTGGTCATGGTCGTCGCGATCGGAATCGGCGTCACGGTCGCCTTTGACCTGCCCTACTATCTTGTGGCGGGGTTTGCGGCAGCGGGCGCGGCGGTTGCCTATTTCGTCATGGTCATTTCCGACTTGATCAAGGTGATCAAGGATATGCTGCTGCCGCAATAAGTCTGGCGCCGTCCGACGGGTCGCCGGGCGCTGCGCCGCCGGCATTCCCATGAGCCACATCACGGCGCGCGCCTTTACAGAACTGGGATATCCACGAATGAGTGACAACAAGGGCACTGCACCGCTGCAGGCCATCATCATCGGCGCCGGCATTGCCGGCCTCACCTGCGCAACCCGACTGGCAGACGCCGGCGTCAGCCTGATGGTGCTGGAGAAGGGCAAGGACGCCAAGTACCCGTGCAACACCCGGATCGCGGGTGGCGCTTTCCACGTGGCGCATCGCGACGTCGCCGAGGATCCGCAGGTCATTCTGGACGCCATCCGGACGCGGACCGACAGCCAGGTGGATCCGGAACTCATCGGCGCCTTGGCCGGCGGCGTCAACGAAGCGGTGCAATGGCTGAGGACCTGCGGCGCCAGGTTCATCAAGGTCGGGCATGAAGTCTTCCGCCGCCACACGCTCGCGCCGCCGATCAAGATCTCCGGCAAGGACTATTGGCATGGCCGTGGCGGTGACGCCTTGCTCGCCAATCTCGAGGAAGCGCTGAAGCGGCGCGGCGGGGCGATCACGCGCGGCGCCAAGGCCACCCGCCTGATCGTCGAGGATGGGCGCTGCGTCGGCGTCGTCGCCGAGATCGACGGCGTCGAGCGCGAGATACGCGCCGCCAATGTCGTCATCTGCGACGGAGGCTTCCAGGCCAATCCGGAACTGGTCGGCAAGTACATCAGCGCGCAGCCCGGACAGCTCTGCCGCCGCAACGCAGGAACTGCCAAGGGTGACGGGCTGCTGATGGCGCAGGAGGCCGGCGCGCGGTCGGTTGGCCTCGATCGCTTCTACGGCCACGTCCTGTCGGCCGACGCTTTCACCAGCGACGACTTCTGGCCGTTCCCCATCCTCGACTTCCTGTGCATGGCCGGAGTGGTGGTCGACGGCGCCGGCGCGCGCGTGCTGGACGAGGGCCTCGGCGGGGTCCGCATCATCAACCAGCTCGCCAAGCTCGCAGAGCCTGCTTCGACCTGGCTGGTCTATGACCAGGCTATCTGGGACGGGCCCGGCAAGGAGTTCCTCACTCCCGCCAACCCCCTCCTGAAGTCGCTCGGCGCATCGATCCTCGAAGCCGGCACCATCGATGCCCTGGCTGCCAAGATGGGCGTCGACGCCTCCGCCCTGCGCGCGACCATCGAGACCTACAATCGAGCCGTCTCGGAAGGAGCGACCGAGGGACTGTCGCCCAAGCGCACGGTCGGCGCCCACAAGCCCATGCGCGTCGAGGCTGCGCCGTTCTACGCGATCCGCATCTGCGCCGGTCTGACATATACGATGGGCGGCATCGCCATCGATGCCGACGCGCGCGTTCTGCGCGAGGAAGGCGGCGTGATACCGGGACTCTACGCCGCCGGTTGCGCCACCGGCGGCATCGAGGGTGGCGAGAACGTCGCCTACATCGGTGGGCTCACCAAGTCGACCTTCACCGGCTACCGCAGCGCCGGTTCGATCCTGTCGAGCCTCAGGGGATGATCGCCGTGGAAGGCGCCTGCGCCGCGGGCGCCGTCCACCTACAATCTGGTCTTGAGCCCTAGCCAAGCGACGCTGGCCTTCGATCCCGCGTCGAGCTGTTTTACACTGGCCGGAATGGTCGGCTGCACAGAAGATCGGCGACCGAGAAGCATGTTTGGAGGAATCGATGGGTGAAGTGAGCATGGTCTTTGCAGGCGACGTTGCCGTCTGCCGCGAGGACGCTCCGTCGATTTTCCGGCACGTGAAGGAGTTCACTGCCGGGGCCGACATCGGCCATTGCAATCTCGAAGGCCAGATCTGCGCCGGTCTGGAGAAGAACCCCGCCAAGACCGGACAGGGTCTGGCCCTTCGCTCCTATCCAAACGCGACCGAGGCGCTGCTCTCGGCCGGCTTCAACAATGTCAGCCTCGCCAACAACCACACCATGGACTTCGGCGCCGGCGGCTTGCGCGAATCGATCGCCGCGCTGAAAGCGGCGGGCATCAGCTACTGCGGCGCCGGCGAGAACACGACCGAGGCCAATCTGCCGGTTTTCGTCGAGAAGAACGGGCTGACGATGGCCTTCATCTCTCTGACCTCGGTCTTCCCGCCAGCCTATGCCGCCTCCGCAACGACGCCGGGCGCTGCTGTCTGCCGCATCAACACGCACTATGTGCCGAACCCGCGAACCTTCACCAACCCCGGCTGTCCGATGTATGTCCGCACCAGCGGCGATCCTGTCGATGTCGAGGCCCTGATGGCCAACATCCGCTCCTGCAAGGAAAAGGCGGACCTCGTCTTCGTCGCCTGGCACTGGGGCGTCTCCGAGCGCCTGGGCATCATCACCGAATACCAGCGCACCTTGGGCCAGGCGGCAATCGACGCGGGTGCTGACGCGGTCATCGGCAACCACGCCCACATGATGCTCGGCGTCGAGTTCTACAAGGACAAACCGATCTTCCACGCCCTGGGCAATTTCGGCTTCGACAAGAAGCACCCCTATTTCCTCGATGAAAGCGCCGTCGTGCAGTGCGTCGCAACCAAGGACGGCCTGAAAGACATCCGCCTGGTGCCCACGATGAACAACGCGGCGAACGAACCCATGCCGATCCGCACCGACAGCCGCGAAGGCATGAAGTACCAGTGGATGATGGAGAAGCTGTCCGACGGATTGAACACGGTCTTCACTCCGGAAGGCGCCCATTTCCGCCTCACCCCCGCAAGCTCGAGCGGGCAGGTCGTCTTCGACAGCAAGGACGCCGGCAGCCTCGAGAAGCTCGGCTATAGCGCCGAGCAGATCGAAGAATTGAGGGCCGCCGGCGCGCTCACCTCGTAGTCGCAGGACCTCGCGCCAGCCGGCAGCGTTGGAGGCGGTCCAGATCGCTCCGGAGAGCGACTTGAAAGCGCTGGCCTAAATCCGCCGAAGCGGCAGTGTCGAGGCGAGGACACAGCCAAGTGGCGCGAAAACAGCAGCCGTAAGGAAGGCAGCGCGAAACGCCTCGGCGAATTGCGCTCTCACTTCCGCGCGATGTGCCGGAGACAAGTGCTGCAGCGCATCTTCTCCGCGCGCCAGGACAGGCTGAACGAGATCCAGCGCCTCGCCGCCTGCCGACCAAAGGGTCAAGAACAAGGTCATCGCCGTTGCTGCGGTCGCGAAGGCCGCCCCCAATGAGCGCGAAAGCTGGACAGATGCCGCCGCAGCTCCGAGCATTCCCGCGCGCGCGGAGGCCTGGACGGTGACTTGCACCACGGCCATGACCGTCCCCATGAACAAGGCGCTTGTGCCGAGCAATACCGATGCCTGCCAAGGCTCCAATCTTGGTGAAAGCAGCGCGAACGTGGTCAATCCGACTGTAGCGATCCCAAGGCCTGTGGCCGAAACGACCGCCGTGCGGCCTGTCCTGCTGATGATCTGACCGGTGGTGATCGAGCCGATGCCGATTGCGACCGTCATGGGCAGCAGGAGAATTCCTATCTCCGCCGCGGAGGCCCCGTGCACGATGCGCAGGTACATGGGAATGAAGGTCAGAAACGAGACGAGCAGCGCGCCGTAGCAGGCGGCAATGCCGTCGCTGCGCCATATGGCTGGGTGCCGCAGGAGTCCGATAGGAATAATCGGAAAGTCGACCTTCCGCTCGCACCCGATCAGGAGAACAAGTGACAGAAGGGAGCTCAGCGCAAGTGTCCCTGCGGACGACCAGTTCTCGGGCCCTTGCTGGACTTGTTGCAAAGTCAGGAGGAACGTAATGACGAACACCGTGAACAATAACAGGCCGATATAATCGAATTTGAGCTTTTGTGCCGCTGGCCGACGTGCCGGCAGCCGGCAGGCCAGGACGAGTGCGCCCGCTCCGAAAACCGCACTTATGAGAAAGATTGAACGCCAGCCGAAATGTTCGGCGATCAGGCCGCCGATCACCGGTCCGATCGTGCTCGCACAGAGGCCCACCGTTGCCAGATAGCCTTGGTATCGCGCCCGCTCACGCGGGGCGACGTTATCCCCGATGATTGCCTGTGACGTGACCATCATGCCGCCGCCGCCGAAGCCCTGAAGCGCTCGCGCCAATGTCAGCATGAGCGTTCCGTCCGACAGGGTAGAAAGGACGGATGCCAGGATGAAGATGGAAAGCGCCAGGAACAACAAGGGTTTGCGACCGAAGACATCGCCCATTTGCCCGTATAGCGGGGCCGCGATGGTGGCGGCGATCAGATAGGCGGTTACGATCCAGGATATCTGTTCCGCGCGACCGAACTCGGCGGCGATTGCCGGCAGGGAGGCCGCGATCATCGTCACATCCACAAGCGCCAGAAACATCGGCAGCATGATGCAGGAGAAGATCAAGGCAAAAGGCGTTGCTTGATCTGAACGGGCCGGTTTCGAGCTGTTCTCCGGCTCCCGATTTGATCCAGTCACACCCACACTCTTTGCCTGACGCAGCGCGCGAAATGCGGGGAGGTAACGCGTGGCCTGCCCGGCGCGCCAGCTCCGGGATAGACTGCGCAGCCGCAGTTCGTTGGAAATGCCAGCCCGCTGCCGCCGATGCACGACGACGACGCGCATGAAATCTGTCGCAAGTTCTATTATGGAGCCTTGCTCGCCAGGAGGCGCCGTTTCGTCCGGCAGCCTCAGGGCGAGCTAAACGTCCTCAATACTCTCTTGCGGCATCGCGGAGCGCGTTGAAAGCGCTTTGATTTCAAGAAGATATTGTACCGCCTACAAGCGTGCGATTGTTGGGGGCCTAGCGGCATAGTCCTGAGAACAGCGTCAGCGTGTAGGCGGCTTCGAGGGCCGATCCACCGTTATCGTCGACCTGGGCCGGTCGAGAACCGGCGTCAACGCGGCGCGGCTTCAAAGTGCCGCTCGGCACGC
>Ga0233385_1000906_pt1 | contig 13198 bp, 10 predicted proteins | sample ElkDunMinimDraft_16_FD_191543 | JGI IMG/M metagenome (GOLD analysis project Ga0233385, IMG submission 191543) | Fecal eukaryotic communites from dung pellets of Tule Elk in California, USA - Elk Dung G36 | ecosystem: Host-associated > Mammals > Digestive system > Large intestine > Fecal | place...
CTCTGTTCAAGGAGCGGGGCCTGGGCGGCGGTTCGATCACGCTGGTCGTGGTCTTCGGTGTCCAGTCCGGTATTTTCGTGGTCCTCTTCCCGTTCCTGCAGGCCGTGCTCGACTGGTCGGCGCTGCTGTCCGCGGCGTCGCTCATGCCCATGGCCGTCACGATGATGATGGCCTCCGGTCTGGCTCCCAGGCTGTCCGTGCAGGCCGGTCCGCGGGCGACGATGTCCGCGGGTATCGCGCTGACCGGTGTCGGCCTGGCGTTGATAGCTCTGCTGGTCTCCGTCGAGAACGGCTACCTGTCGATCCTGCCCGGCATCGTCGTCATGGGCTTCGGTATGGGCCTGGCCATGGTGCCCTCCACCGAGGCCATCACCCTGGCCCTGCCGCGTGAGAAACAGGGCGTCGCCTCCGCCCTCAACGACGTCACCCGGGAGTTCGGCACCGCCCTGGGCATCGCCATGCTCGGCGCGATCCTGTCGGCCGGATACAGCAACGCCATCGACGACAAACTCGACGGCATCCCCGAACAGGCCGCAGATCCCGCCCGCGAAGGCATCGCCACCGCCCTGGAAGCATCACCCAACGCAGGCTCCAGCGCCAACGACCTGATCGACATCGCCCGCCAGTCCTACATCGACGGATGGCAGCAAGCCCTGTGGGTAGGCACCGCCGTCATGGCCGTCCTGTTCGTCTACATCATCCTGCGCGGCCCGAACACACCCACCCCCACCACCACAGAAAACCAGGCAGAGGGCGCCGAGAAGGTAGCCGCCGGATGACCGACGGCTCCGAAGCCGGCATCGCGCAGTGGTAGGGCCGAGGCCCGTGCAAACGCCGTGAAACGGCAGTTGAGATCCGATGCGCCGGCGGGTCGCCACTCGGCGAGGAGCGGCATGGCCGGTTCGCGCTGCCGCCGTTGCTGATGCCGAACGCCACGGTGCCCATGCCGCCCCCGCCGTTCCTGCCGCGCGCGGCAGGAACGGCGGGGGAGCCGTTGACGCGCCCGTAGCGGAAGGCGAGGGCGCCGCCGGCGAACCGCCGCTTCGCGGGGCCGGGTTCGAACCCGGCCCGTGCGGGGGCGCCGTCGGTGAGCGGTGCCACCAGGGACCCGGTGCGGCCCGATGGGGTTTCGCGCTGTTCGCGGGCGCCGGCGCGGGGGCCGGGCATGGGATCGCCCGTCCGGGAGCCGGTTCGGGCAGCCGGACGCCGTCTACGCGTTCGCGGCGTGCCTGTGCCGAGCGGAGCCGGCCGCGCTTCGGGGCGCGGATCCGCCGCTCCTGCGCCCCGGCCCGCCCGGGCCGGCCGGGCTCCGGTACGTCTCACGCCAAAAGCTATTCACTCTCAAGTGAGAGCTGCTATCGTTTAGCTATGGCCGTCAAAAATCGCTGGTTGGCGCTGATCGGCCTGACGATCAGCGTCCTCGTCATCGGATTCGATACGACGATCCTGAACGTCGCCCTGCCCACCCTGGCCGCCGACACCGGCGCCTCCGCGGGCGAGCTGCAGTGGATCATCGACTCGTACGCCGTCGTATACGCGGCGGCCATGCTCCCCGCGGGATTCCTCGGCGACCGCTTCGGTCGGCGCAAGCTGCTGATCGTCGGACTGGTGATCTTCCTCGGCGGCTCCATCATCGGCACCCTCGTCGACACCCCGGGCGCGCTCATCGGAGCCCGTACGGTCATGGGTCTCGGCGCCGCGCTGATCATGCCGCTGACGCTGTCCCTCATCCCGACCCTCTTCAAGGGCGAGGAGCAGACCAAGGCCATCGCGATCATCACCGTGGGCCTCTCGATCGGCCTGCCGCTCGGCCCCCTGATCAGCGGCTGGCTCCTCGACCACTTCTGGTGGGGCTCGGTCTTCGTCATCAACATCCCGCTGGTCGCCATCGGCATCCTGGCCACCGTCCTGCTGATCCCCGAGACCAAGGACCCGGCCGCCCCCAAGGTCGACATCGTCAGCACGGTCCTGGGCATCCTCGGCCTCGGCGCCCTCGTCTACGGCGTCATCGAAGCCCCCGCCGAGGGCTGGGGCGACCCGGTCATCCTGGCCACCATCACCGGCGGCGCGCTGATGCTCGTCGGGCTCGTCCTGCGCGAGAAGCGCCAGCCCCGCCCGATGGTCGACCTGGAACTGCTGCGGAACCCGACCTTCGGCTGGAACACGATCTTCCTCATCCTCGGCATGTTCGTGTTCATGGGCCTGCTGTTCGTCCTCCCGCAGTACCTCCAGGTCATCCAGGGCAACGACGCCTTCGGCACCGGCCTGCGCCTGATGCCGCTGATGGCCGGCATGATCGTCGTCGCCAAGATCGTGCCGCCGCTGTCCCTGAGGTTCGGCACCCGGCCGCAGGTGATCGCCGGCCTGCTCATCATGGCCGGGGCGATGTTCATGGGCAGCGCCACCGACGCGAACACCGGCTACGGCTACGCCGTGGTGTGGATGATCCTCGTCGGCCTGGGCACCAGCCTGGTGATGGTGCCGGCCCTGGACACCGCCCTGGGTGTCCTGCCCAAGGGCAAGGAAGGCACCGGCAGCGGCCTGAGCACCACCTTGCGCCAGGTCGGCGGCGCCATCGGCATCGCCCTGCTGGGCAGCGTCCTCAACGCGGTGTTCACCAGCAAGGTCGACACCTCCGGCGTGCCGGCGGAGGCGGCCGAGACCGCCGAGGAGTCCGTGGTCGCCGCACAGGCGGTCGCCGCGCAGCTGGACGTACCGCAGCTCGCGCAGTCCGCCGAATCCGCCTTCGTCAGCGGCATGAGCGTCGTACTCCTGATCTGCGGCATCGCCGGCGTCCTCGCCGCGATCCTCGCCGCCTTCAAACTGCCGCACAGCAAGGAGACCAGAACCGCGGACCGGCCCGGCGACAAGACCGACGACCAGAGCGCGCAGACCGGAGGCAAGCCCGAAGGAGAGGCGGCAGAGCGGCCGTTGACCGACGCGCTGTCCGACGCGGCGGAAGGCACCGGGAAATGAACCAGGGGCCCTCGGCGGCGGCCGACTCGGCGATGCCGGCGATCGCCGGCGCAGAAGCCGGCCTCGGCCTGCGCGAGCGCAAGAAGCTGCGCACCCGCCAGGCGATCCGCGCGGCAGCCCGCCGCCTGATCGACGAGCGCGGCTACGACAGCACGACGATCGAGCAGATCGCCGCGGCCGCCGAGGTCTCGCCGAGCACCGTCTTCCGCTACTTCCCCAGCAAAGAGCACATCGTCCTGACCGACGACTACGCCAACTTCACCATGGCCTTCCTGCGCGAACGCCTCGCGGACGAACCGCCGCTGACCGCCCTGCGCGGGGTGCTGACCGAGATGGTCCGCGGCTTCGCCGGAGACCTCAGCGAGGACTACCGCTGGCGCCGCCGGCTCGTCCGCCGCGTGCCCGCGGTCCGGGCCCTGGTGGGCGAGTCGCAGGACAGATGGATCGACACGGTGAGCGAGGTGCTGGCCGAACGGGCGGGCGTGCCCGCGGACAACCTCGAACTCCGCGTCCTGGTCGGCGCCGTGACCGGCGCCCTCCACCAGGTGCTGTGGGGAGACCGCAGCGAGGACACCGACCTGGTGGCGATGATCGAACGAGCCCTGGTGGTACTGGAGCACCCCGACTCCCTCGGGTATCCGGACACCACCGGATAAGACGTCGCGTGACGTTTCCCCCGGCGACACGCGACAGGGCCTCCCGGCACTCGGCACCGAGTGCCGGGAGGCCCCATTTCCGCCCGAGGACACGCTGGTCAGCACCGCGGACCCGGCCCCGCACCGTACCGGGCCCCGGCCCGGTACGGCCGGTGCGGCGGGCCCGGTCCGTACGGCCGCACAGGGATCGGGAGTTGACGCGGCTCGGGCCCGGATGTCACGCTCTTCGCAGAGGCTTCATGTCCTGAGACGAACATCCGTATCCCGCCGGAGCACCCGGCCCGGGGATACGGATTTTTTGTTCGTTCCGGCAGGGGAAGCGACCCCCACCACGGCTGCGCCGCCGCCACCGGCACCCCGCAGCGCTCCCGCCCCCTGCCACCCACCCCCAGCCGCAACCTCCCGGCCCCCGGGCCCCCTTGGGCCCTCAAGCCTGGACGATTGCTAGTTGGCAATCTTGATGCATAAGCTGGTTGACATTCTTGGTTTCAGACAATCCGGAAGGGATTTCGCGATGCGGGTTCTCGTTGTGGTCGCACCGGTGACCGCCCACCTGTTCCCCAACGTGCCGCTGGCGCAGGCGATACAGAGCGCCGGGCACGAGGTGAGGGTGGCCAGCAACACGTCGATGACCGAGTGGATCAGCGGAGCCGGCCTGACCGCGGTCGGTATCGGGGACGACGCGCCGGGCCCGCCGAACGTGTCGGCGCAGGACCTGGAGCGGTTCACCGAAGCGCTCGGATACGAGCCCGGGTCGCAGTTCGCCCGGGTCTGGCAGGCGACCGGCTTCTACACCATGGGCAGCTGCACCCGCCTGCACCCCGACGCGGACGGGCGCGCGGTGCTCGCCGACAACCTGGTGGCCTTCGCCCGCTCCTGGCAGCCGGACCTGGTGATCTGGGACCAGGCCAGCCCGATCGGCGCGGTCGCGGCCCGCGAGGCGGGCGCGGCGTCCGCCCGCTTCCTGTGGGGCCCGGACTACTTCGGCTGGACCCACGGCCGGTTCGCCGAGCGGATCGCCGCCGGCGAGGTGCAGACCAACCTGCTCGCCGAGATCCTGGCCCCGATCTTCGGCCGGTTCGGCTACGACTACGCGCCCGAGCTCCTCCTCGGCGACTTCACCCTGGACCCGATCCCGATGCAGCTGCCCCGCCCCGCCGAGCACCAGACGGTGCCGGTCCGCTGGGTGCCCTACACCGGGGCGTTCCCGGTCCCGGAGTGGCTGGCCGAGCCGCCGTCCCGGCCCCGGGTGTGCCTGTCGATGGGGGTGACGGCCCGGACGTTCTTCGCCGGCCGCGACGAGCGGGTCGCCGCCGTCCTGGACGCGGTGGCCGACATGGACGTCGAGGTGGTGGCCACCGTCAATGCCGACCAGCTCGGCGGCGAGAAGGTCCCCGACAACGTGCGCCTGGTCGACTTCCTGCCCCTCACCCAGGTCATCCCGACCTGCTCGGCGGTCATCCACCACGGCGGCTACGGCACGGCGTTCGCCGCGGCCGCGCACCGGGTGCCGCAGCTGACCGTGATGGAGGAGTGGGGCAGCGCCCTGTGCGTCACCCCCTACCTGGAGTCCCGGGGCGCGGGCGTCACCCTGCACGCGGACGGCCTGACCGCGCAGAAGGTCCACGAGGGGCTGTCGCGGCTGCTGAGCGAGCCCTCCTTCCAGCGCGGCGCCGCCGCCGTCCACGCCGACCTGACCGGCGCCCCCGGCCCGACGGAGATCGTGCCGGTCCTGGAGCGGCTGACCGCGCAGTACCGCACCCGGGACTGACCGGGCGTGGACGTCGTTGCCACCCCCGTGCCCGGCGCGTTCGTGTTCACCCCGCAGGCGATCACCGACGAGCGGGGGGCGTTCTTCGAAGCGCTGCGCTGCGACCAGGTCGAGGCGGCCACCGGGCAGCCGTTTCGGCCCGAGCAGATCAACTACTCGGTGTCCCGCCGCAACACGCTGCGGGGCATCCACTCGGTGGCCGTCCCCCCGGGACAGGCCAAGTACGTCACGTGCGTGCGCGGCGCGCTGCGCGACATCGTCGTCGACCTGCGGGTGGGCTCGCCCGCCTTCGGCGCGTACCAGGTGACGCACCTCGATGCCGCCTCCGGGCGGAGCGTGTACGTGCCGGAGGGGGCCGGGCACGGATTCCTGGCCCTCACCGACGACGCCTGCATCTGCTACGTGGTCTCCACGCGGTACGTGCCGGGCACCCAGATCGACATCAACCCACTCGACCCCGACCTGGCGCTCCCGTGGGGCTTCACCGAGCCACCGCTGATGTCCGAGAAGGACGCCGCGGCGCCGGGGACGGGTGAGGCGCTCGCCGCGGGGCTGCTCGCCCCCTGGCGGGACGCCGGGCGGGCGGGCAGCACCCACGGCAGGCACTGACCGGATGGAAATGGGGCACGCAGACATGCACGCACAGCAGACCCGACAGACGCAGGAGCTGCAGACGCAGCAGGAGGGCCGGCAGCAGCTGCTGCTGGAGATGGTCCGCAAGTACCACCGGGAGGAGGCGGCCGAGGAGAAGGCGTTCGTGCCCGGGGTCACGGAGATCTGGCCGTCCGGCGCCGTGCTCGACGAGGACGACCGGGTGGCGCTGGTCGAGGCCGCGCTGGACATGCGTATCGCCGCCGGCCCCAGCTCCCGCAGGTTCGAGTCCCGGTTCGCCCGCAAGCTCAAGCGGCGCAAGGCGCACCTGACCAACTCGGGGTCCTCGGCCAACCTGCTGGCGCTGTCCGCGCTGACCTCCCCGGCGCTTCAGGAGCAGCGGCTGCGGCCGGGGGACGAGGTGATCACGGTGGCGGCCGGCTTCCCGACCACCGTCAACCCGATCCTGCAGAACAACCTGGTGCCGGTCTTCGTGGACGTGGAGCTGGGCACCTACAACACCACCGTCGAGCGGGTCGAGGCGGCCATCGGCCCCCGCACCCGGGCGATCATGATCGCGCACGCGCTGGGCAACCCGTTCCCGGCCGGGCAGATCGCCGACCTCGCCACCGAGCGCGACCTGCTGTTCGTGGAGGACAACTGCGACGCGGTCGGCTCACTGCTGAACGGGCGCCTGACGGGCACCTTCGGGGACCTGAGCACGGTGAGCTTCTATCCCGCGCACCATCTGACGATGGGCGAGGGCGGCTGCGTACTGACCTCGAACCTGGCCCTGGCCCGCATCGTGGAGTCGATGCGCGACTGGGGGCGGGACTGCTGGTGCGAGCCGGGCGAGAACAACAAGTGCCTCAAGCGGTTCTCGTACCAGATGGGCTCGCTGCCCGAGGGCTACGACCACAAGTACATCTTCTCCCACGTCGGCTACAACCTGAAGGCGACCGATCTGCAGGGCGCGCTGGGGCTGACCCAGCTGGCGAAGCTGGACGAGTTCGGCGACGCGCGGCGCCGCAACTGGCGGCGGCTGCGCGAGGGCCTGGACGGCACCCGGGGCCTGATCCTGCCCGAGGCGACCGAGGGCAGCGACCCCAGCTGGTTCGGGTTCGTCATCACGGTGGACCCCGGCGCCCGCTTCACCCGCGGCGAGCTGGTCGAGTACCTCGAAGACCGCAAGATCGGCACCCGGCTGCTGTTCGCGGGCAACCTGACCCGGCACCCGGCCTACCTCGACCAGCCGCACCGGGTGGCCGGCGAACTCGCCAACAGCGACATCATCACCGGCCACACCTTCTGGGTCGGCGTCTACCCCGGGCTCACCGAGGAGATGCTCGACTACGTGGTCGCCTCGATCAAGGAGTTCGTGGCCGCCCGCGGCTGACCGGCCCCGCCACCAGGCCCTACCGCGCCGGCCCCCGCCACCAGGTCCCCGCCACCAGGCTCCGCCGCGCCGGCCGACGGCGCCGCCCCGCCGACCCCCGCCGGCCCCCGCCGACCCCGCTGGTCCCGCCGGGCCGGCCGGGCACCGTCGCCTGTCCACGACCCGCACCCGGTTAGGGAGTGTCCTTCTCATGTCCCCGAACACGCTGCTGCGCCCCCGCGCCGACGTCGAGCTGCCCGGCAGGCTGGCCGACTCGCTGACCACCACCGAAGGCGCGATGCTGCCCACCGGCGACTTCGCCGCCTGGATGGACCAGATGCGCGGCGCCCACGCCTTCCGCGTCGACCGCATCCCCTTCGACGCGCTCGACCGCTGGTCCTTCCACCCCGACACCGGCAACGTGGTCCACGACAGCGGCCGCTTCTTCACCGTCGAGGGCCTCCACGTCACCACCGAGGCCGGACCGCACCGCCAGTGGCACCAGCCCATCATCAAACAGGCCGAGGTGGGCATCCTCGGCATCCTGGTCAAGGAGTTCGACGGGGTCCTGCACTGCCTGATGCAGGCCAAGATGGAACCGGGCAACCCCAACCTGCTGCAGCTGTCCCCGACGGTGCAGGCCACCCGCAGCAACTACACCCGCGTCCACGAAGGCGCCCCCGTGCGCTACCTGGACCACTTCGTCAAGCCGGGCCGCGGCCGCGTCCTGGCCGACGTCCTGCAGTCCGAACACGGCGCCTGGTTCCACCGCAAGAACAACCGCAACATGATCGTCGAAGCCGACGGGGACATCGAGGACCACCCGGACTTCCGCTGGCTGACCCTCGGCCAGATCGGCGAACTCCTCCACCTGGACAACGTGGTCAACATGGACGCCCGCACCGTCCTGGCCTGCGCCCCCATCGGGGCCGTCGACCGCGAGGGGGCCGTTGACCCGTTCGTGGCCGCGCTGGCCCGCTCCCGGCAGGCCGGCGCACTGCACTCCGACGTCGACCTGCTGTCCTGGTTCACGGCCGAACGCGCCCGCCAGAGCGTACGGGCCGAACGGGTCCCGCTGGCCGCCCTGCCCGGCTGGGTCAAGGGCACCCACACCATCGACCGGCCCGACGGCCGGTTCTTCCGGGTCACGGCCGTCTCCGTCGAGGCCGGCAGCCGCGAGGTCAGCCGCTGGACCCAGCCCCTGATCGAACCGCGCGGCCTGGGCGTCACCGCGTTCGTCACCCGCCGTATCGACGGCGTCCTGCACGTCCTCATGCGGGCCAGGGCCGAGGCCGGCTTCCTGGGCGCACTGGAACTGGGCCCCACCGTGCAGTGCGTCCCCGCCAACCACGACGACCTGCCGCCCGAGGACCGCCCCGCCTTCCTCGGCCTGGCCCTGGACCCCGCCCCCGGCACCGTCCGCTACGAGGCGGTGCACTCCGAGGAAGGCGGCCGCTTCCTCAACGCCGTCAGCCGCTACATGATCCTCGAACCCGCCCCCGAACAGGCCCCCCTCGACGCACCGCCCGGCTTCTGCTGGGCCACCGTGGGCCAGCTCACCTCCCTGGTACGCCACAGCAACTACGTCAACGTCCAGGCCCGCAGCCTGCTGGCCTGCCTGAACGGAATGCTGGCGAGGGCCCGGTGACCGCCCGTCAGCCGCCGGCGGTACGGATCGGCGTGCTCGGCCTGGCCGACATCGCACTGCGCCGGATACTGCCGGCGATCGCCGCCCGCCCCGGCCTCCGCCTCACGGCCCTGGCCAGCCGCGACGCGGCCAAGGCCGCCGCCCAGGCCCGTACCCACGGATGCTCCGCCGCCGCCGGCTACGCCGAACTCCTCGACCGCGACGACGTCGACGCCGTGTACGTGCCGCTGCCCACCGCCCTGCACGCCCCGTGGGTGGCGGCCGCCCTGCACGCGGGCAAACACGTGCTCGCGGAAAAACCCCTGACCACCCACGCCGCCGCCACCGAACAGCTCCTCGACCAGGCCGCCGCACGCGGCCTGGTGCTGATGGAGAACGTGATGTTCGTCCACCACGCCCAGCACGCCGAGGTACGGCGCCTGCTGGCCGACGGCGCCATCGGCGAACCCCGGTCCCTGCACGCCACCTTCGCCGTCCCGCAACTGCCCGACGACAACATCCGCTACCGCCGGGAACTCGGCGGCGGCGCCCTGGGGGACGTCGGCGTCTACCCCCTGCGCGCCGCCCTGCACTTCCTCGGCCCCGGCCTGCGGGTGGCCGGCGCCGTCCTGACCGCGGGACCCGCCCGCCGGGTCGACACCTCCGGCGCCGCCCTGCTGACCACCCCCGCCGGGGTGAGCGCCCAGCTCACCTTCGGCCTGGAACACGCCTACCGGTCGGCCTACGAGATCCGGGGGAGCACCGGCCGCATCACCGTGGCCCCCGCCTTCACCCCGCCCGCCGACCACACCCCCGTCCTGCGGCTGACCCGCGGAGCGGCCACGCAGGAACTCCGCCTGGCCCCCGACGACCAGGTCGCCAACACCCTCGACGCCTTCGCCCGGGCCGTACGGGCCGGAACCCACCACGATCCCGACTGCCTGCGCCAGGCCCGGCTGCTGGACGACATACGCGCCGCCGCGGGCGATCCCGCCCCGGCCCGCGCCGCCGGGCACCCGCGGACCGCCGCCCGGTCCCGGCCGGCCCCGCAGCACACCCCCTGACAGCCGGACGACCCCCGCCGAAGCGGCGGGAAACCGGCGACAGCGGCGGGCCCGCGACACGACGCGAGGCGCCGCCGCGGGCCGCCCACAGCGAAAAGGAGAGTCTCAAGTGAAGGCATTGGTGCTGGCAGGAGGCGCGGGGACCCGGCTGCGGCCGATCACCCACACCTCCGCCAAGCAACTGGTCCCGGTGGCGAACAAACCCGTCCTCTTCTACGGGCTGGAGTCGATCGCCGAGGCCGGGATCACCGACGTCGGCATCGTCGTGGGCGACACCGCCCGCGAGATCCGCCAGGCCGTCGGCGACGGCTCGGCATTCGGCCTGAACGTCACCTACCTGCCCCAGGAGGCTCCGCTCGGCCTGGCGCACGCGGTGCTGATCGCCCGCGAGTACCTCGGCGACGACGACTTCGTCATGTACCTCGGCGACAACTTCCTCATCGGCGGCATCACCGACCTGGTCGAACGGTTCCGGGTGGAGCGCCCCGCCGCCCAGATCATGCTGACGAAGGTCTCCGACCCTCGGGCCTTCGGCGTGGCGGAACTGGACTTGGAGGGCCGCCTCGTCGGCCTGGAGGAGAAGCCCGCCGAGCCCAGGAGCGACCTGGCGCTGATCGGGATCTACCTGTTCACCCCCGCGGTCCACGACGTCGTCGCGGACCTCAAACCCTCCGGCCGGGGCGAACTGGAGATCACCCACGCCATCTCCGGACTCCTCGACGCCGGCCACCGGGTGGCCACGACGATCACCGAGGGCTACTGGAAGGACACCGGCAGCGTCGCCGACATGCTGCAGGTCAACCAACTCGTCCTGGAGCAGATGGACCCCGACGTCCAGGGCGACGTGGTCGACTCCGAACTGATCGGCCGGGTCGCGGTGGCCCCCGGCGCGGTCGTCCGCGCCTCACGCATCGTCGGCCCGGCCGTCATCGGCCCCGGCACCGTGGTGGAGGACTCCTACCTGGGACCCTTCACCTCGGTCGCCGAGGACTGCCAGATCACCGACAGCGAGGTGGAGTACTCCGTCGTCCTGCGCGGCGCCGCGATCCGCGGAGTACGCCGCATCGAGGCATCCCTCATCGGCCACGAGGTGGAGGTGACCCCGGCGCCGCGCACCCCCCGGGCGCACCGCCTGGTCCTCGGCGACCACAGCAAGGTGCAGATATGCGCGTACTCGTGACCGGCGCGGCCGGCTTCATCGGCTCGGCCTACGCACGCGAACTCCTCACCGGCGCCTACCCGGCCTGGCGGGACGCCCGGGTGACCGTCCTGGACGCCCTCACCTACGCCGGCAACAAGGCCAACCTCGCCCCGGTCGAGGACCGCCTGACCTTCGTGCACGGCGACATCGGCGACGCCGCCCTGCTCCAGCGCCTCGTCCCCGGCCACGACGTGGTCGTCAACTTCGCCGCCGAGTCCCACGTGGACCGCTCCATCGCCGGAGCCGCCGACTTCGTACGCACCAACGTCCTGGGCGTGCAGACCCTCTTCGACGCCTGCCTCAAAGCCGGCGTCGAACGCGTCGTCCACGTCTCCACCGACGAGGTCTACGGCTCCATCGACACCGGCTCCTGGGACGAGCACGCCCCCCTGGCCCCCAACTCCCCCTACGCCGCCGCCAAGGCCGGCGCCGACCTGCTCGCCCGCGCCTACCACGTCACCCACGGCCTGCCCGTCGTCATCACCCGCTGCGGCAACAACTACGGCCCCTACCAGTACCCGGAGAAGGTCATCCCGCTCTTCGTGACCCGGCTGCTCACCGGCGGCACCGTGCCGCTCTACGGCGACGGCCGCAACGTACGGGACTGGATCCACGTCACCGACCACTGCCGCGGCATCCAGATCGCCGCCGAACGGGGCACGCCCGGCGAGGTCTACCACATCGCCGGCACCTGCGAGCTGACCAACCTCCAGCTCACCGAACGCCTCCTGGCCGCCTGCGAGGCGACCTGGGACAGGGTGGAGCGGGTCCCCGACCGCCTCGGCCACGACCGGCGCTACTCCCTGGACGACACCAAACTGCGCGCCCTGGGCTACACGCCCCGGGTCTCCTTCGCACAGGGACTGGCCGACACCGTCCGCTGGTACGCGAAGAACACCGCCTGGTGGCAGCAGCCGGCCCCGAAGGAGCGCGCCCATGCCCACTGACCCCACCGACCCCGCCGGGGCGCCGCGGCCGGCCGTCGCGGTCCTGGGGGCCACCGGCTCCATCGGCCGGCAGGTGGCCTCGGCGTTCGAGACGAGCGGCTACCGCGTCCTGGCGGTGGCCCGCCGCCGCCCGCCGGCCGCCGCCGGGCGCACCTGCACCGCCCTGGACCTCACGGCGGCCCCCGCGGCGCGGATCGCCGAGGTCCTCGCGGCGGCCGGCGCCCGGATCGTGGTCAACGCCACCGGAGGCTGGCTCGCCTCCGCCGAGGAGAACCGGCAGGCCCACACCCGCCTCGTCGGCCACCTGCTGGACGCCGCCCGACTGCTGCCCGCACCCCCGCGGTTCGTGCAGATCGGCTCCATCCACGAATACGGCCCCGTACCCGAGGGCACCGACATCGACGAGGCGCGTCCGCCCCGCCCGCGGACCCCCTACGGCCGCTCGAAACTCGCCGGCTCGAACGCCGTGCTCCAGGCGAGCCGGGCCGGCCACGTGCAGGGCGTCGTCCTGCGCGCGGTCAACGTGTACGGCCCGGGCGCGGCGGCCGGCAGCTTCCTCGGCTCCGTCGTACGCAGGCTGCGCGCACGGGAGCCCGGCGGCCGGCTGCGCCTGGAGGTCAACGGCGACCGGCGGGACTACGTCGACGTACGGGACCTGGCCGACGCCGTCGTACGGGCGGCCGAGTCCCCGCTCGCCGGCCGGAGCGTCAACATCGGGCGCGGCGAGGCCCTGGGCATGCGCCGGCTGCTGACCCTGCTGGTCGCCGAGGCCGGCCTGGACGCCGGCGTACTGGAGCTGACCGACCAGCCGGTGGCCTCCCACGGCGCAGGCTGGACCCGCGCGGACATCCGCCTCGCCGACCGGCTCCTGGCCTGGCGGCCGAAGACCTCCGTCGGGCAGTCGCTGCGCGACATGTGGCAGCACACCGCCGACACCTGACACCCCCCGCCCGGCCCGGCCCGTCCCGCCGCCTGCCGGGCCGCGGCCCG
>Ga0233385_1000907_pt1 | contig 13197 bp, 10 predicted proteins | sample ElkDunMinimDraft_16_FD_191543 | JGI IMG/M metagenome (GOLD analysis project Ga0233385, IMG submission 191543) | Fecal eukaryotic communites from dung pellets of Tule Elk in California, USA - Elk Dung G36 | ecosystem: Host-associated > Mammals > Digestive system > Large intestine > Fecal | place...
CGTGGTCGGCGGCGTCGTCACGCTCGGGGGCCTCCGCTCCGAGCGGGTCGAGCACGGTGGCCGCACGGCGCTCCAGCCGCACCTCGAGCCAGGAGTCGCTGAGGTCCTCCGCCATGCCCTCGCCCCACTCGACGACCGTCACCGACTTCTCGGCCGTCGTGTCGAGGTCGAGGTCGTCGAGCTCGAGCGCGCCCCCGAGCCGGTAGGCGTCGACATGGACGAGCGGCGGACCGTCACCGAGGTTGGGGTGGGTACGTGCGAGGACGAACGTCGGCGACGTGACCGGGCCGCGGACGCCGAGGCCCTCGCCGATCCCTTGCGTCAACGTGGTCTTCCCGGCCCCGAGACCTCCCGACATCACGATGACGTCGCCGGGACGCAGCAGCGTCGCGAGCCGGGCTCCGAAGTCGTGCGCGTCCTCGGGGGTCAGCAGCTCGCGCGCGAGCCACAGGGTCTTGCCGAACTCGAGCGTCGTCCCGTCACGGCGTACGGGGAAGTACCGCCGCCTCGTCCAGAACGTCACGTTCTCCGGGAGCTCTTCGCGGACATCGAGCCAGACGCCGTCCAGCCCGCGTTCCTCCGCGGTGTCCTCGGCGACACCGACCATCGCCGAGGCGACGCCGCGGTCCTGGTGGTCGGGATCGACCGAGACCCTCCGGAACCCGAGCAGACCGGGACGGGACACGTCGTAGAGCATCGCCCCGATCGGGTTGCCGCGGCGCTCGACGAGCAGCCCGCCCGCCTCCTCGAGGGCAGCCCGCACCGACTCGACCGTCTCCGTCATCGCCGTCGACGGCGGGTCGAGCGTCGGGCGGGCGCCGAACGAACGGCGGATCACCGAGAGGACGTCCGCGGCACGGTCCGGCGTGGCATCGAAGACGTTGAGGGCGTGGAAGTTCGGGTACGTCGTGCCGTTCACGCCGCTCCCCCTCCGGATGCTCCCGCCTGCCCGACCGCCGTGGCGCGTGGCGCGGTCTCCCAGAGCTTCTCGATCACGGCGGTGACGTCGTCGTGGCGTTCCAGCATCATCATGTGTCCTGCTCCTTCGAGGACGAGCAGGTCCGACCCGTCGATCAGCTCGGCGAGCCTGCGCGAGTGCCGCATCGGCGTGAGCTTGTCCTTGGTGCCGCCCATGACGACGGTGGGGGTCCCGAGCAGCACCGGGAGTGCGTCGTACAGGTCGAGGTCGACGAAGTTGCTCGCGAAGTCCCAGAGCGCCTTCGACCGTGACCGCGCGATCATCTCGTCCGTCATGTCGGCGTACTTGGCCGGCGAGTCCGGACCCACGGCGAACGCTCGCGTGACGGGGTAGGAGTCGAGGCGGCGCGCCTGGGCGAGCAGCGGTCCGAAGCGCGGCAGCCACGGCTGCAGGCGCGCGAGCGGGTCGGTGGGCCGGAGCAGGTCGCCGGCGCTGGTGCCCATGAGGACGACACCGGCGACGCGGTCGCGGACGACGTCGCCGTACTGCGCGGCGAACGACATCACGGTCATCGCGCCCATCGAGTGACCGACGAGGATCAGCGGACCGGTCGGTGCGACGGCGTCGACGACCGACTTCAGGTCGTCGCCGAGCTGGTCGAGCGTGCACGTCTCCGGGGTGGCGTCACCGGAGCTGCCGTGCTCACGCTGGTCGTAGAAGACCATCCTGGCTCGCCCTCGCAGCGCCGCACGCTGGTAGTGCCAGCAGTCGAGGTCGAGCACCCACCCGTGGGCGAACACGATCGTCGGCGCGCCGGCCCGGGCGTACGACTCGGGGTCGTCCGGCTCCTCGACCTCCACGTGGAGCGGGACTCCGTCGGTCGCCTCCACGACAACCGGTGGCACGTGCAGCGTGCCGAACTCCATCGCGTCGCCGCGCTTGGCCCGGCGCCGGGACCGCCTGCGATCGGTGGCTCCACGCGCTGCCGCGGCAGTGGCGCCGGCGGCTGCGAGGGTGCCTGCGGTGACGGCCGCGTACGTCCCCAGCCTGCGCCAGTCCATCGTGCCTCCTGTCAGCCCCCGCTGCCCGTGATCGTGGGGATCGCACCCGCATGGCGGCGGGCGATCCTGCCTCCCAGCCTAGTGAGGACCTCGTAGCCGATCGTCGAGGCGGCCTCCGCCCAGTCCTCCGCGACCGGCTCACCGCGGTGGCCGGGACCGAACAGGACCACCTCGTCGCCGCGCCGGGCGGGAGTGTCCCCGAGGTCGAGGACGACCTGGTCCATGCACACGCGGCCGGCCACCGGCACGAGCACACCGTTGACGAGCGCCGATGCCCGGTTGGACGCGGCACGCAGCAGCCCGTCCCCGTACCCGACCGGGATGAGGCCGAGCGTCGTCTCACGTCTGGTCACGTACGTGTGGCCGTACGACACCCCGGTGCCGGCCGGCACCCGGCGCACGAGTGCCAGCGCCGTGCGCAGCGTCATCACCGGCGTGAGCCCGAGCTCCGCCGACGTGCCGACGGCGGGGCCGGGACTCAGCCCGTACGAGGCGATGCCGACCCGGACCATGTCGAGGTGCGCGCTGGGTCGGGTGAGCGCTGCGGCGGAGTTGGCGAGGTGGCGCAGCGGGGCCTGCGCACCGAAGGACGCAAGCTCGGCGACAGCGTCCGCGAAGGCGTGCTCCTGCGCACCGTTGACAGGGCTCGCGGGCTCGTCGGCGCAGGCGAAGTGCGAGAAGATCCCGGCGATCTCGATCCGGCCCGCGCGCTGGGCGGTCGCGGCAGCCTCCAGCAACGCGGTCAGCTCGGCACCGCGGACGCCGCCGCGCGCCATGCCGGTGTCGACCTTGAGGTGGACTCGCGGCCGTGCAGCGGATCCGGACCCGATGACGGCGTCCAGCTGCTCGACCGACCCCGCCGCCACGTCGACGTCCGCGTCGACGGCCGGAGCAAGATCGGCGTCGGCCGGGTTGAGCCATGCCAGCACGGGACCGCGGTCACCGGCGCGGCGGAGGTCTCGGGCCTCCTCCAGGGTGGCGACACCGAGCCACTCGGCGCCGGCCTCGCGGGCGGCCGCGGCGATCTCGACGGCGCCGTGCCCGTACGCGTCGGCCTTGACCACCGCCATCTGCGCAGCGGTGGGCGCCACCTCGCGAAGACGCGCGAGGTTCGCGCGGTAGGCGTCGAGGTCGACGACGGCCTCGGCAGGAGCGCTCATCGATCCCTCCAGTCCCTGAGGTGCGACTCGTCGAGCGTCCCGTTGTGCCATGCGCCGATCACGGCGGGGACCGCGTCGGCGACCCGTCCGGCGGTGAGCGGACCACCGCCCGAGGCCGCCACGGCCGCCGCGCCGTGCACGAACGCGGCGAGCGAGCCCGCGTCGCGGGGATGGGCGCCGGCGGCGAGGAACGACCCCGCGAGCCCGGCCAGGACGTCACCGGCGCCTGCAGTGGCGAGCCACGGCGTGCCGGTGAGGTTCACCCGTGTCGGTGCGCCCGGGTGCACGACGAGGGTGCGGACGCCCTTCAGCAGCACGGTCGTCTCCCAGCGTTCGGCGGCGCGGGTGGCGTGCCCGAGCGGGTCGGCCTCGACGTCGTCGCGCGAGACGTCGAGCATCCGCGCGAGCTCGCCGGCGTGCGGGGTCAGCAGAGCGGGGACGGGGAGCCGTTCAGGGAGGTGGGTGAGCGCGTCGGCGTCCACGACGACAGGAACCTCGTCCTCGAGCGCCATGTGCAGGCGTGCCGCCGCATCGTCACCACCCCCCGAGCCGACGACCCACGCCTGGACGCGACCCCGTTCCCCGGGGTCGGTGTGCGCCACCACCTCGGGGCACCGGTCGACGATCCGTGCGGCGAGTGCGGGCTCACCGACGAAGCGGACCATCCCGGCGACCCCCGCCTGGGCTCCACGCACGCACAGCTGGGCAGCTCCGGCGTAGGCGGCGGACCCGGTGGCGACACCGACGACGCCACGCGTGTACTTCTGCGTGGGGTGCGCGCCGCGTGCGTCCAGCGTCGACCGAAGGACCGCCTGGAGCAGTCGGTTGTCGGCTGCGGTCAGTGCCTCCACCGACGGCGGCGGAAGGAACGGCCCGAGCCCGATGTCGACCACCCGCGGCAGCGCGCCGCGTACGGCCTGCGACGCGGCAGGGTCGACGAGCAGCGCGTTCTTGTACGTGCCGAAGGTGCACGTCGCGTCGGCCGGGAGGTACGAGGCGGGAAGGGTCGCACGGTCGACGTCGACGCCGCTGGGGACGTCGACGGCGATCACGAACGGGCGCTCGGCGGCGATGACGTCGGCCCACGCGTCGGCCGGTGCTCGCAGTCCCGGTGATCCGCCGATGCCGACGATGCCGTCCACGACCACAGGGAACCCACGGGGCGAGTCGACGAACCTGCAGCCTGCGGCCTGGGCCGCCTCCGCGCCGGGCCCGTGCACCCGTGCAGGGTCGACGGGTGCCACCGCGACGAAGCGCTCGCGCGCCAGCTCCGCGGCCGCGAAGAGGGCGTCTCCGCCGTTGTCGCCGGTCCCGACGAGGAAGACCACAGGCGATGCGCCCGGGACGACCTCGCGGACGTACGCAGCGAGCCCCGCGGCGGCCCAGCGCATGAGGGAGCCCGGAGGGACCTGCGCCATGAGCGCCGCCTCGGCGGCACGGACGTCGGCGACGGTGTGCGCATAAAGCATGTCAGCACTCTCCCACGGTGGGACCCGCGACGACCGCGACGGCCGTCGACCCCTGCTACTCGACCGTGACGGACTTCGCGAGGTTTCGCGGCTGGTCGACGTCGTGCCCGAGCACCGAGGCCAGCTCGGCGGCGAAGATCTGCAGCGGGACGGTCGCCAGGACGGGCTGCAGGAGCGTCGGCGCCTTCGGGAGCCGGATCACGACGTCGGCGAACGGGTCGACCGAGGTGTCCCCCTCCTCCACGAGGACGACGGTGCGGGCGCCCCGCGCCCGGATCTCCTGGATGTTGCTGATGACCTTCTCGTGGAGCTGGTCGCGGCCCTTGGGTGGGACGACGACGAAGACGGGGAGGCCGGGCTCGATGACGGCGATCGGACCGTGCTTGAGCTCGCCGGCCGCGAACCCCTCGGCGTGGAGGTACGCGAGCTCCTTGAGCTTGAGCGCACCCTCGAGCGCGACGGGGTAGCCGACGTGGCGGCCGAGGAAGAGGAACGTCCGGTGCTCGGCGAGCTCACGCGCGAGCGAACGGATCTCGTCACCGCGGTCGAGGATCTCCTGGACGCCCGCAGGGAGCTTCTCGAGCTCGGCGACGGTCGAGGCGACCTCGTCGCCGTACTTCGTCCCGCGGACCTGCGAGAGATAGAGCCCGAGGACGTAGCAGGCGACGAGCTGGGTCAGGAAGCCCTTGGTCGAGGCGACGGCGATCTCCGGTCCGGCGTGGGTGTAGAGCACGGCGTCGGACTCGCGCGGGATCGTGGAACCGTTGGTGTTGCAGATCGCGAGCACCTTGGAGCCCTGCTGGCGGGCGTGACGGATGGCCTGCAGCGTGTCAGCGGTCTCGCCCGACTGGCTGATCGCGACCACCAGCGTCGAGCGGCCGACGATCGGGTCCCGGTAGCGGAACTCCGAGGCCAGCTCCACCTCGCACGGGATGCGCGTCCAGTGCTCGATGGCGTACTTCGCGACCATGCCGGCGTACGAGGCCGTGCCGCACCCGATGATGACGATCTTGTCGATCGCACGCAGCTCGTCGTCGGACAGCCGCATCTCGTCGAGCACAAGTCGGCCCTGCGCGTCGTGGCGCCCGAGGAGGGTGTCGGCGACGGCGTGCGGCTGCTCCTCGATCTCCTTGAGCATGAACCACTCGTAGCCGCCCTTTTCGGCGGCCGAGGCGTCCCAGTCGACGTGGTACTCGGTGACCGCGGAGGGCTGGCCGTCGAAGTCGATCACGTCGATGCCGTCGCGCGTGATGGTGACGACCTGGTCCTGGCCGAGCTCGACGGCGGAGCGGGTGTACTGGATGAAGGCCGACACGTCGGAGGCGAGGAAGTTCTCTCCCTCACCGCGGCCGGCGACGAGCGGGGAGTTGCGGCGCGCCCCGACGACCCGGCCGGGGTCCTCGCCGTCCGCGACGACGAGCGTGAAGGCGCCCTTGAGCCGGCGACACACGCGACGTACCGCCTCGGTCAGGTCGGGCGCGTCGCCCTGCAGCTCACGGTCCACCAGGTGAGTGACGGTCTCGGTGTCGGTGTCGGAAGAGAACTCGAAGCCCTCGGCCTCGAGCTCGGCACGCAGGTCGGCGAAGTTCTCGATGATGCCGTTGTGGACCACGGCGACGCGGCGGTCGGCGGAGACGTGCGGGTGGGCGTTGCGGTCGCTCGGCGGGCCGTGCGTCGCCCAGCGGGTGTGGCCGATGCCGGTGGTCGACGCGGGGAGGGGACTCTCGGCAAGCTCCTTGTCCAGGTTGGCGAGCTTGCCGACCTTCTTGGCGGAGGCGATCGAGCCGTCCACGACGAGCGCCACACCGGTGGAGTCGTAGCCCCGGTACTCCAGTCGTCGCAACCCTCCCAGCACGACGTCCAGGGCAGAGCGTTCTCCGACGTAACCCACGATTCCACACATGATCTCTAGGGTACCGACAGCCCTCGCGGAGCCGACGGCAACAATGGGCATCATGTCGGTCACGCAGCCGGGCTCCAGCGACACCTCGCCGTATGTCGAGCTCGAACGACGCGCCTGGGCGGATCTCGCCGGGGACGCGCCCCAGCCGCTCACCCAGACGGAGATCGACAAGGTGCGAGGGCTCGGTGACGAGCTCGACCTCGAGGAGGTCCGCCAGGTCTACGTGCCGCTCGCCCGCCTGATCTCGATGCGGGTGCGCTACGCGGGCGAGCTCTACCGCTCCACCGAGGCGTTCCTGCGCCGTCCCCAGCCTCAGCGGACGCCGTACGTCATCGGGATCGCGGGCTCCGTCGCGGTCGGCAAGTCGACCACAGCACGGCTCCTGCGCGAGCTCCTCGCCAAGGACGACGCGCACAGCAACGTGTCGCTCGTGACGACCGACGGCTTCCTGCTCCCCAACGCCGAGCTCGAGCGTCGTGGCCTCCTCGAGCGCAAGGGGTTCCCCGAGTCGTACGACCGCAAGGCGCTGCTGCGCTTCGTGATGGCGGTGAAGTCCGGTAGGGAGGTGGTCGAGGCTCCGGTCTACTCGCACCTCACGTACGACGTGACCGACGAGGTCGTGACGCTCAACCGGCCCGACGTGGTCCTCATCGAAGGGCTGAACGTCCTCCAGCCCGCCCGTACCCGCGGTGACGGGCGCCCGGGGCTCGCGATCAGCGACTTCTTCGACTTCTCGGTGTACGTCGACGCCGCCCGCAAGGACATCCGGCGCTGGTACGCGGAGCGCTTCCTGCGGCTGCGGGAGACGGCGTTCCGCAATCCCGACTCGTACTTCGTCCGGTACGGCGCGCTGGACGAGGAGGCGGCGATCGCGCAGGCGTCGCTCCTGTGGGACTCGATCAACGGGCCGAACCTCAAGGAGAACATCGAGCCGACCCGCGGCCGAGCGACGCTCGTGCTGCGCAAGGACGCCGACCACTCCGTCCGCTGGGTCCGTCTGCGCAAGCTCTGAGCCGACCACCCTCGCGGTGTGAGGCGCGTCACCCCTAGGGTGTCGGCCATGGACTCCGCGCTCAGCACCGTCGGGCTTCCGATCGCCCTCGGCATCATCATGTTCGGCCTCGGGCTCTCCCTGACGGTGGACGACTTCCGTCGCGTCGGGCGTCACCCGCGCGCGGTCGTCGTCGCGCTGGCCTGCCAGCTGCTGATCCTGCCCGCTGTCTGCTTCGGCCTGGTCCTGCTGTTCGACCTCCCCCCGCTGCTCGCCGTCGGCATGATGCTGCTGGCCGCGTCGCCGGGCGGGACGAGCGCCAACCTCTACAGCCATCTGTTCCGGGGCGACGTCGCGCTGAACGTCACGCTGACCGCCATCAACTCGATCATCGCCATCGTGTCGCTGCCGCTGATCACGAACCTCGCGATCGCGTACTTCGACGCCGACAACACGGTCTCGCTCCAGTTCACCAAGGTGCTCGAGGTCTTCGCGATCGTGCTCCTGCCGGTCGCGCTCGGCATGCTCGTCCGCGCAGGGCGCCCCGACTTCGCCGAGCGCATGGACAAGCCCGTCCGCATCGCCTCGGCCGTGATCCTCGCCGTCCTGGTGCTCGGCATCCTCGTCGACCAGCGCGAGAACGTCGCGGACTACGCCGCCCGCGTGGGCGCGGTCACGGCACTGTTCTGCGTGATCAGCCTGGCGGTCGGGTTCCTGGTCCCCCGCTGGGCCGGCGTCACCGAGCGTCAGGCTATCGCGTCGTCGTTCGAGATCGGCGTCCACAACGCGACGCTCGCGATCTACGTCGCCGTCGAGATTCTCGAGGAGACCGAGATCTCCGTCCCCGGTGCCGTCTACGGCCTCATCATGTTCTTCATCGCTGCCGCATGGGGTGTCGTTCTGAGGCGGTTCCTCGTCCGGGAGACGGTGTCCTCCCCCGTCGACGCCTGAGCGGGCCCGGGCTTCACAGCGCGCGACTGAACACTCCGTCGTAGGCCACGAGCCGGAAGCCCATCGCCTCATTCACTGCCACCATGGGCGCATTGTCGGCGGCGTTCCACGTGTGGAGCAGGGACCGCTCGCCGAGCTCGGCGCCCGCGCGACGCAGGTTCTGGACCTTCATGCCGATCCCGAGGCGGTGTCCGCGGTGGGAGGCGAGCACGAGCGTGTCCCACTGGAACGCGTTCACCGGGTCCGTCCCCGGCACGACGATCTGGGTGTGCCCGACGACCGTGCCGTCGGCGGCGACAGCCACCGTCGTGATCGAGGTGCGCCTCTGCTCGGCGAGCCGGCGCTCCTCCTCGCGGACCCGCGACGGCGGGAAGTCCTCGGGCTCCCACCCGAGGTCTCCGGAGGGAGCCTCGACCCTCATCAGCGATCGCAGCCCGGCGTACGCGTCGAGCACGTCCTCGGGCACCGGTCCGCACCAGGTTCGCAGGACGTACGCCGTGTGGTGCGGCGCCGAGCGCTCCGCCAGCCGGACCAGGTGCTCGTCGTCGGCGGGGAGATCGAGGACGCGCTGCGAGGTGACGAGGCCGAGCCGGAACCCGTGGACGCGCAGCAGCTCCGCATCCGGGCTCGCGGTCTCGTCGGGCGACCATCGGGCTCCCACCTCGAGGCGTGAGCGGCCCGCGAGCCGGACCCGGTGCGCGAGGTGGTCGAGGAAGGCACCCGCGTCGGCCCGACGGCGCGGATCGACGCGCAGGTCGACAGTCACGCTCTCGGTGTTGTCGCGCAGCGGACGCTCCAGCTGCGCGGTCGCGACCACGGTCCCGTCGTCGTCACGCGCCCACACGAGCGTGCGCTCGACCCACGGGTCGCGCGTGCGCGCCCTGACCCGCACCTCGTCCAACGTCCAGACCACGTCGTACGGGTCGGCCGACGCCACACGGACCTCGTGGGCGTGGAACGCCTCCAGTGTCGCGTCGTCGGCAGGGTCGACGTCCTCGATGCGCATCTCGCCACCGTAGGCGCTCGCCACCGCCACGGCCGTTCCTGGCCGGCGCGTGGGCGACGCGTGATCGGTGCTAGAGCGCGAGCGCGGTGCCGACCACCGCGGCCAGGCGGAGCGCGACCGTCTCAGCCTGCTCGCTCGTCGCGGCCTCGACCATCACCCGTACCAGCGGCTCGGTCCCGGACGGCCGCAGCAGGACGCGGCCGGAGCCGTCGAGCTCCGCGGTCGCAGCGGCCACGGCGGCGGCGACGTCGAGGTCGGTGGTCGCCCGAGACTTGTCCACCTGCGGGACGTTGACGAGCACCTGCGGCAGGCGGTGCATCACGGCCGCGAGGTCGGACAGCGGGCGACCGGAGGAGACGACCCTCGCAGCGATCGAGAGGGCGGTGAGCACCCCGTCGCCGGTGGTCGCGTGATCGCTCATGATCACGTGCCCCGACTGCTCTCCACCGAGGTTGAAACCGCTGGCACGCATCGCCTCGAGGACATAGCGGTCACCGACCGCGGTCTGGACCACGGTGATGCCGGCGGCCTCCATCGCCTGGACGAAGCCGAGGTTGGACATCACGGTCGCGACGACCGTGTCGTTCACGAGCTTGCCCTGCTCCTTCAGCGCGAGCGCGAGGATGGCAAGGATCTGGTCTCCGTCGACCAGGGCACCAGAGGCGTCGACGGCAAGACAGCGGTCGGCGTCGCCGTCGAAGGCGAAGCCGAAGTCTGCTCCCTGCGCCAGCACCGTCTGCTGGAGCGCCTGGGGGTGGGTCGACCCGCACCCGTCGTTGATGTTGAGCCCGTCGGGCTCCGCGTGGATCGACACGACGTCCGCGCCCAGCTCGCGGAACGCCTGCGGACCGACCTCGCTCGCAGCACCGTTCGCGCAGTCGAGCACGACACGGACTCCGTCGAGGCGCCGGCCGACGGCCTGGACGAGATGGCGTTCGTAGGTCTTCAGCCCGGTCGTACTGTCGCCGATACGACCCACGGCGGCCCCGGTCGGGCGCTGCCAGGGCTCCTCGAGAGCGCGCTCGATGACGTCCTCGAGGGCGTCATCGAGCTTCAGACCGCCCCGAGCCAGGAACTTGATGCCGTTGTCCGGCATCGGGTTGTGGCTCGCGGAGATCATCACTCCCATGTCCGCGGCGAGCGCGGACGTCAGGTACGCGGCACCCGGTGTGGGAACCACACCGAGGCGGTGCACGTCGACCCCCGCAGAAGCGAGGCCCGCGACCACCGCAGCCTCGAGAAACTCTCCCGAGGCACGGGGATCGCGGGCCACGACTGCGGTAGGCCTCTGATCGGCGAAGGCGCCCGTCTCTCCCAGCACGTGGGCTGCGGCCACGGCCAGGTCGACAGCGAGCTCGGCGGTGAGGTCGGTGTTCGCGACCCCCCGCACACCGTCGGTTCCGAAGATCCGACCCAAGGCTCTGGCCGTCAGCGCTTGCTGTACTGAGGCGCCTTGCGGGCCTTCTTGAGGCCGGCCTTCTTGCGCTCCTTGGCGCGGGCGTCACGCGTGAGCAGCCCGGCCTTCTTGAGCGTGTCTCGGTTCGACTCCTCGTCGACGGCGTTCAGCGCACGGGCCACGCCGAGGCGCAGGGCGCCGGCCTGACCGGTCATGCCGCCACCGGAGACGCGCGCAAGCACGTCGAAGCTGTCTCCAAGACCGGTGCTCGCGAATGCCTCCTTGGCGATCTGCTGGTGCAGCTTGTTGGGGAGGTACTCCTCGAGCGGCTTGCCGTTGACCGTCCATGCGCCGTTGCCGGGCACGAGGCGGACGCGAGCGACGGCCTCCTTGCGACGGCCGGTGGCAGCAGAGGGCGCGATGATCGACGAGCGTGCTGCCGACTCCGCGCTCGGAGCGGTCTCGGAGGTGTAGGCAACGCCCTCGGCGTTGGCGGCGAACTCGTCGGTCTCGACGGTCTCGGTGCTGGACTCGGCCACGTTGATCCTCACTGCTTCCTGGGCCTACTGGGCGATCTGCTTGATCTCGAAGGTCTGCGGCTGCTGGGCGGAGTGCGGGTGCTCCGGGCCGGCGTAGACCTTCAACTTCTTCATCAGCGCGCGGCCGAGGCGGTTCTTGGGGAGCATTCCCCAGACGGCCTTCTCGATGGCCTTGCGCGCGTCCTTGTCGAGCAGGTCGCCGTAGGCGATCTGCTTCAGACCACCCGGGTAGCCGCTGTGACGGTAAGCGAGCTTGTCCTCGCGCTTGTTGCCCGAGAGGGCGACCTTCTCCGCGTTGACGATGATGACGAAGTCACCGTTGTCCATGTGCGGAGCGTACGTGGGCTTGTGCTTGCCGCGAAGCAGGGTCGCGGTCTGGACGGCAAGTCGTCCGAGTACCACGTCTTCTGCGTCGATGACGTGCCACTGGCGGTCGACGTCACCAGGCTTCGGGCTGTACGTGCGCACGCTAGTTCTACCTTCGTATGGATGGGGACTGGTGGTGCGCCTGCTCTTGGGACGCGGGGCGTCTCAAGGCCTGCAGGCACAACGACGTACAAGAATACCCAGCCGCAACGCGCTCGGTCAAAACGGCCCCTCCGGGACGGCTCCCGACTCGCGGTCGCCACCATCGTGACCTGCTGAGCAGGCGGCAGCACGCCGTACGTCGGACGTGCCACCACCAGGGTACTCGCCGAGCCCAAGCACCCCGCCCCCGAGGGCTGTTCTCGACCGCTCCGCAAGGACCCGGATGCACGGACCCTTGTCTCAAGCAATAAGTTGGAGGGGGTCCGAACACCCCTGAGGACCCCGACTCGAGCTGCGTACCAGCACAGGGTGCGCACCACGGCGCAAGGAGAGCTCCTCGTGACAGACGCCACGCCCTCGGCTGATGGCCAGACCTTGACCGTCCGGGACGACCGGACCGGCAAGGAGTACGTGCTCCCGATCGTCGACGGGACGATCCGGGCCAGCGACCTCGGCAAGATCCGGGTCAGCGACGACGAGCCCGGGATCGCCTCGTACGACCCCGGGTTCACCAACACCGCCTCCACCCGTTCCGCCGTCACGTTCATCGACGGCGAGAAGGGCATCCTGGAGTACCGCGGCTACCCGATCGAGCAGCTGGCGGAGAAGTCCAGCTTCCTCGAGGTCGCCTACCTGCTCATCCACGGCGACCTGCCGTCGAAGGAGCAGTACGACTCGTGGGTGCACGACATCACGTTCCACACCTTCGTGCACGAGAACATCAAGTCGCTCATGCAGGGGTTCCGCTACGACGCGCACCCGATGGGCATGCTGCTCTCGGCGGTCGGCGGCCTGTCGACGTTCTACCCCGAGGCCCGCAACATCCACGACGCGGAGACGCGCCACCTCCAGATCGTCCGCATGATCGCCAAGATGCCGACGCTGGGCGCCTGGTCGTTCCGTCACGCGCAGGGCAAGCCCTACGTCTACCCCGACAACGACCTGTCGTACGCCGAGAACTTCCTCGCGATGCTGTTCAAGATGAGCGAGACGAAGTACGAGGCCGACCCGCGGCTGGTCAAGGCCCTCGAGGTGCTGTTCATCCTCCACGCCGACCACGAGCAGAACTGCTCGACCAACGCGGTCCGGTCGGTCGGTTCGAGCCAGGTCGACCCGTACTCCGCCGTCTCGGCCGGCATCGGCGCCCTCTACGGCCCGCTGCACGGCGGTGCCAACGAGGCAGTCCTCAAGATGCTGCGCCGCATCGGCGACGTGAGCAACGTCCCGGCGTTCATCGAGGGCGTCAAGGCCGGCGACGAGCGTCTGATGGGCTT
>Ga0233385_1000911_pt1 | contig 13133 bp, 12 predicted proteins | sample ElkDunMinimDraft_16_FD_191543 | JGI IMG/M metagenome (GOLD analysis project Ga0233385, IMG submission 191543) | Fecal eukaryotic communites from dung pellets of Tule Elk in California, USA - Elk Dung G36 | ecosystem: Host-associated > Mammals > Digestive system > Large intestine > Fecal | place...
CTACACGGTGCAGCCGGACGAGCGCGCCGTCGAACTGCGCTTCGGCGAGCCGAAGCAGGAGATTTCAGAGCCCGGCCTGCATTTCCATTGGTGGCCGATCGAGACGGTCAGATATGCCAACACGGCTGAAAAGCTCATCCAGGTCGGCGAGGTACGCGGCAACACGTCGTCCGGCCTGATGCTCTCGGGCGACCAGAACATCGTCGACGTCAAGTTTTCGATCGCCTACCAGGTCGCCAATCCGGACAACTACCTGTTCAACGTCGCCAATCCCGACGAGATGGTGCGCCAGATCGGCGAGAGCGCCATGCGCGAGGCGGTCGGCCGCCGGCCGGCGCAGGACATCTTCCGCGACGACCGCCAGGGCATTGCGGACGCCGTGCGCGGCATCATCCAGACGACCCTCGACGACTATGGCGCGGGCATCGCGATCAACGCGATCTCGATCGAGGACGCCGCGCCGCCGCGCGAGGTGGCAGACGCCTTCGACGAGGTGCAGCGCGCCGAGCAGGACGAAGATCGCTTCGTCGAGGAATCCAACCAGTATTCCAACCAGCAGCTCGGCCAGGCGCGAGGCGAAGCCGCGCAGATCCGCGAAGAGGCGGCCGCCTACAAGAACCGCGTCGTGCAGGAGGCGGAAGGCGAGGCGCAGCGCTTCATCTCCGTCTACAACGAATACGCCAAGGCGCCGGACATCACGCGCCAGCGGCTGTTCCTGGAAACGATGGAGAAGGTGCTGAAGGATTCGAACAAGGTGATCATCGGCCAGGAAGGGCAGGGCGTGGTGCCTTATCTGCCTTTGCCTGAGCTGCAGAAACGCGCCCCGGCGACCCAGAACCCGGTCCAGGGCCAGGGGGCAAACTGATGTCAAACCGTCTTCCCTTGATCGGCATCATAGCCGCCGTCATCCTGTTCCTCGTCTATTCGTCGGTGTTCGTCGTCAACGCCGGCCAGCAGGCAATCGTGCTGCGGTTCGGCGAGATCGTCGACGTCAAGAACGAGCCCGGCATCTACTTCAAGGCGCCGTTCCCCTTCTTCGAGGCGGATAACGTGCAGATCCTCGAGAACCGCATCCTGCGCTTCGACCTCGACGACATCCGCGTCCAGGTCTCCGGCGGCAAGTTCTACGAGGTCGACGCCTTCGTCGCCTACCGCATCTCGGACCCCAAGACGTTCCGTCAGGCCGTGTCGGGCAGCGTGGAACTCGCCGAAGCGCGGCTGCGCACCCGCCTCGACGCCGCCCTGCGCCGCGTCTACGGCGTTCGCGGCTTCGAATCGGCGCTTTCGGAAGAGCGCGCCGCGATGATGCGCGAAGTGCGCGACCAGCTCAGGCCCGACGCCCAGTCGCTCGGCCTCGAGATCGAGGATGTCCGCATCCGCCGCACCGACCTCACCCAGGAGGTGTCGCAGCAGACCTACGACCGCATGAAGGCCGAGCGTCTGGCGGAGGCCGAGCGCCTCAGGGCGCGCGGCCGCGAGGCGGCGCAGCGCATCCGCGCCCGCGCCGACCGCGAGGTGGTCGAGATCGTCGCCGAGGCGCGCAAGGAATCGGAAATCCTGCGCGGTGAGGGCGAAGCCGAGCGCAACGCCATCTTCGCCGAGGCCTTCCAGCGCGATCCGAGCTTCTTCGAGTTCTACCGCTCGATGATCGCCTATGCGAACGCGCTGCTCGGCACCGGCACGACGATGGTGCTGTCGCCCGACTCGGAGTTCTTCCGCTACTTCCTCGGACCGAACGGCGGCGCGACTCCCAATGCTCCGGCGGCGACGCCGGCCGCGCCCCAGACGGGCGCGGCAACCGGCTCGATACCGGAACAGGCGCCTACCGAACCGGCCGGCGCCAACCCGTAAAGCGGGTCGGCCGTGTCGGATTTCCTGGCCGCGATAGGCCTGGTCCTCGTCGTCGAGGGCCTGGTCTATGGCGGCTTTCCGGGACTTGCGAAGCGGCTTGCCACGGAGGTGCTCGGCATGCCGGAGAACGTCTTGCGGGTGCTCGGCCTCGCCTCGATCGCGGCAGGCGTCGGCATCGTCTGGCTGGTGCGCGGATAACGCAGGATTTATTCTCGCCCGCGTGGCCAAAGCCGCAAACAGGCCTTATTTCTTGCGAACATGAAGGCCTGCCCGCGCGCCGGGCAACTGCCTGAACCACCGGGAGCAGCCGCATGAACCGTCTCCATCCTATGCAAGGGCTGCGCGCCGCCTGCTTCTGTGCGACGGTGGCTCTCATCGCCGGTGCGTCCGCCGTTCCGACATTTGCCCAGACCCAGGAGGCGGTCCCGCCGATCGCCAGCCAGCCGCAGCCGGGCGCTGCCGCCGCGCCGGCCGAGCCGCACAGGACGCAGGCCGGTCCCGCCTCGGTGGCGGATCTCGCCGAGGGCCTGCTCGGCGCCGTCGTCAACATCTCGACCTCGCAGCGCGTCAAGGGCGGCGAGGGCCAGGGCACCGTACCGCTGCCGCAGGCGCCGGAAGGCTCGCCCTTCCAGGATTTCTTTGACGAGTTCTTCAAGGACCGGCAGGGCGGCAACGGGCCCCAGCAGAACGTGCAGTCGCTCGGCTCGGGCTTCGTCGTCGACGCGGCGGAAGGCATCGTCGTCACCAACAACCACGTGATCGCCGACGCCGACGAGATCGAGGTCAACTTCTCCGACGGCTCCAAGCTCAAGGCCGAGCTGGTCGGCACCGATCCGAAGACCGACATCGCCGTGCTGAAGGTCGATCCGACGCTGAAGAAGCTGACGGCGGTCAAGTTCGGCGATTCCGACAAGATGCGCATCGGCGACTGGGTGATGGCGATCGGCAACCCGTTCGGGCTCGGCGGCACCGTCACCGTCGGCATCATCTCGGCGCGCAACCGCGACATCGACGCCGGCCCCTATGACGACTTCATCCAGACCGACGCCGCGATCAACCGCGGCAATTCCGGGGGCCCGCTGTTCAACATGTATGGCGAGGTCATCGGCATCAACACCGCCATCATCTCGCCGTCCGGCGGCTCGATCGGCATCGGCTTCTCGATTCCGGCCGAGATGGCGGTCGGCGTCGTCTCGCAGCTGCGCGAATTCGGCGAGACGCGGCGCGGCTGGCTCGGCGTGCGCATCCAGCCGGTGACCAGCGAGATCGCCGAGAGCCTCGGCATCAAGCTCGCCAAGGGCGCGCTGGTGTCCGGCATCATCAAGGGCGGCCCGGCCGACAACGGCGTCATCGAGGTCGGCGACGTCATCATCAAGTTCGACGGCAAGGATATCGACGAGAGCCGGGACCTGCCGCTGGCGGTGGCCGAAAGCCCGGTCGGCAAGGTCGTCGACGTGGTGATCCTGCGCAAGGGCGAGGAGAAGACCGTCCAGGTCACGCTCGGCCGCCTTGAGGAAGGCGAGAAGCTCGCCGAGGCCGAAGGCGCGCCCGCCGAGGAAGAGGAAGGCCCGGTCGCGGCCGCCGCCGTCCTCGGCATGACGATCGGCGAACTGACCGACGAGGCGCGCAGCAAGTTCGGCATCGGCGCGGACGTCTCGGGCGTGGTCGTTACCGAGGTTGCGCCGGACTCTCCCGCCGCCGAGCGCGGCATCGTCGCCGGCGACGTGATCACCGAGATCGCGCAGGAATCGGTCGCAGCGCCGAAGGACGTGCTCGACCGCATCGCCGCGCTGAAGGAGCAGGGCCGCAAGAACGCGCTGCTGATGCTCGCCTCCAAGACCGGCGAGCTGCGGTTCGTCACGGTGCGGATGGATTGAACTCGATCATCGATCGCAAAGGGCCGGCATCACGCCGGCCTTTGTCATTTCCGGCAATGTGCGAGCTATCCTCAGCCGGCGAATTCTTCCTCGCGGTAGCCCTGCAAATAGAGCAGGGCGGTGAGGTCGCCGTGGTCGATGCGGATTTTTGCTTCGGCCGCGACCGCGGGCTTGGCGTGCAGCGCGACGCCCATCCCGGCCAGCTGGATCATGTCGAGGTCGTTGGCGCCGTCGCCGACGGCGAGCACGTCCTCGGCGTCCGCGTCATGTCTGACCGCGATGTCGGAGAGCGCCTCGGCCTTTGCCGCGCGGCCGAGGATCGGCTCGGCGACCTCGCCGGTCAGCTTCCCGTCGGCGACGATCAGCCGGTTGGCGCGGTTCTCGTGGAAGCCGAGTTTTTCCGCGATCTTCGCGGTGAACACGTCGAAGCCGCCGGAGACGAGCGCCGTCCAGGCGCCGTGCATGCGCATCGTCTGCACCAGCGCCCGCCCGCCCGAAGCCAGCGTCAGCCGGTCGCGGATGATGCGGTCGACGACGGAAAGCTCGAGGTCCTTCATCAGCGCGACGCGCTCGCGCAAGGCGGGCTCGAAGGCGATCTCGCCGTTCATCGAGCGCGCGGTGATCAAGGCGACGCGCTCCTTCAGGCCGACCTCGTCGGCGAGCTCGTCGATGCATTCCTGGTCGATCATGGTCGAATCCATGTCGGCGAGCAGGATCTTCTTGCGCCTGCCGGTGGCTTCGTGGACGACGATGTCTACCGCCTCCGCGCCGAGCCTTTCGCGCAGCGCGCCGGCGGCTTCATCCTTGGCGATGCCGTCCGGCAGCGAAAGGTCGCAGGCGACGTCCGGGGAGAGCCAGGAGATCGCGCTTGCGCCGACGGCCTGTGAGGCGATAGTCGCCAGCGGCCGCGACAGACGACGCGCGGCGGGATGGGAAATCAGCGTGGCGACGAGCGGCATGGACAAATCCGGCGGGGAGGGGGGCATCAGGAACGCGATCCTGATAGCGGGCCCGACCGCGAGCGGCAAGTCGCGGCTGGCGCTCGATCTTGCCGAGGCGCTCGGCGGCACGATCGTCAACGCCGACTCCATGCAGGTCTATGCGGTGCTCGACGTGCTGACGGCGCGGCCGAGCGCGGAAGAGATGCGCCGCGCGCCGCATCTGCTCTACGGCCATGTCGATCCCGGCACCGCCTATTCGACCGGCGGCTGGCGGCGCGACGTGGCGGCGCTTGCCGAGGGCGGCAGGCTTTCGGGAACGCGCCCGATCTTCGTCGGCGGCACCGGCCTCTATTTCCGCGCGCTGGAAGAAGGCATCTCCGAGATGCCGGACATCCCCGAAGACGTGCGCGAGCATTGGCGCGGCGAACTTGCGGACAAGGGCGCGGAGGCGCTGCACCGCGTGCTTGCGGGCAGGGACCCGAAGGTCGCCGGGACGCTGCGGCCGGGCGACAGCCAGCGCATCGTGCGGGCGCTGGAAGTGCTGGAGGCGTCGGGCCGTTCCATCCTCGACTGGCAGGCGGAGCGGGGCGAGCCGCTGATCGACCGCGCCAGCGCCCGCTTCATCGTCATCGAGCCGGATCGCGCCGAGCTGGTGGCGCGGATCGACCGCCGCTTTGACAGCATGATCGAGGCAGGCGCGCTGGAGGAGGTGAAGGCGATTGCGGCGCTCGACCTCGACCCGCAACTGCCGGCCATGAAGGCGATCGGCTTGCGAGAACTGATGGCGGCGCTGGCCGGCGAGATGTCGATGGCAGAGGCAATCGAGCGCGCCAAGATCGCGACCAGGCAGTACGCCAAGCGCCAGTCGACGTGGTTCCGCCACCAGCCGGGCCCGCACTGGCAGCGCCTGCGGGCGCCGGATGTCCCGTCAATCCTGAAAGCTGCCGAACAACCAGTCTGACGGCGGGCATTCCCCGGCAAAGCGCCCGATTAACGCTCCGTAAGGCCGTGGATGGCATAAGGGGGATTGGTGCTGCCGGCGGGGAGAATATGCGCCTCCACAAGTCTGAAGCCGCGTTCTTCATCTTCATCGCGGTCATCCTTGCGGCCGGCGTGATGATCTTTCACGCCTATGACGTGCTGTTTTCGGTCGCCAACGGGGCAGCCGAACAGGAGCGCCAGCTTGACATCGCCTATCTGTCGAAGCTGCTCTACGCCACCGGGCTGATGCTCGCGACCGGGCTGTTCTTCGGCCTGTTCTTCATCTTTCCGCTGATCCGCAGGCAGGTGCGGGAGGAGAACAAGCTGCGCGCCATGACCGAGACGCTGTCGGCCCGGTCCCGATCGCTCGAATATGCGGCGCTGACGGACGCCCTGACCGGCATGCAGAACCGGCGCTATTTCGACGACGCGCTGAAGGAGTATCTCGGCGAGTTCCGCCGCATCGACAAGCCGGTCGGGCTGATGATCGTCGACCTCGACCATTTCAAGCAGATCAACGACACGCATGGCCACGACATCGGCGACGAGGTGCTGAGGGCCGTCGCCGGCTGCCTGAAGGACATGACCCGCTTCCACGACGTGGTGGCGAGGTTGGGCGGCGAGGAGTTCGCCGTGGTGGCGCCCAACATGGAGACCGAGACGCTGGTGCGCTTCGCCGAGCGCATCCGCAAGGCGATATCGGGCATGGTGGTCGTGTCGGGCAACGTCAGGCTGAAGATCACCGCGAGCGTCGGCCTCGCCGTCTGGGACCGCAAGGAGAGCGCCGAGACGCTGTTCCGCCGCGCCGACCAGCAGCTCTACCAGGCGAAGAAGACGGGGCGGAATAGGGTGTGTGCTTGAGATGGGACGATAGTGCCGCCAACATACTGAAGGCCATGCTGCGCGACAAAACAAGCTTCGCAAGAAACACAGTTGCCAGAGCACCGATGTTGGCTCGTGCTGGCGTCAAACCTGCACCTTCGCCACTCTGGATTCCGGGTCCCGCTACGCGGTCCCGGGATGACGGGTAGCCGCGCTTCGATCAAAACCGCGAAACGCTCAGCTCCGCGAGCCGAAGCGGCCGGGCTTTAGGCCGTAGCCGAAGTCGAGGGCGTCGGGATCGGGGGCGGGCTTCGGCCCGGCCGGCTCGGACCTGCGGTAGCCGGGATCGCCGGGCTGGAGCTGGGCGCTGACGGGTTCGGCGAAGGCGAGATTGCTCGCGGCCTTCGGCACGTTGCGGAGCCGGTCGACGATGTTGATCAGGTCGACATCGTTGCCGTCGCCGGCGGCGTGGTCTTCCTCGTGCCGCTTCTGGGTGCCGGGGATGAGCCTGGCGTCAAGCCGCTCGAACTTCAGCCGCATGGTGGTGGCGACGCCTTCGCCGAAGGCGATCGCCTCGCGCTGGCCCATGGAGGAGAGGAAGGCGAGGCTCGACGCGGAAGAGTCGGCGATCGCCGAGCGGATGATCGCCTGGTCGTGCTCGTTGGCGAGGCGCATGGCGAAGAAGGTCGAGCATTGCGACAGGATGGTCGGGTCGAGCTCGCCCGGGCGCTGGGTGACGACGCCGAGGTAGCAGCCGTATTTGCGGCCTTCCTTGGCGATGCGTGACAGCGCGTGCCTGGTCGGCGCGAATCCCAGCCGCGCATCGGCCGGCATGTAGCGGTGCGCCTCCTCGCAAAGCACCAGCAGCTTGAGCTTGCCCTCGCTCCAGAGCGCCAGGTCGAAAGCCAGGCGCGCGAGCACCGAGCAGACCGAGTTGACGACCTCGGAGGGCATGCCCGCCATCTCGAAGCAGGTGACCGGGCGGCCGTCATGCGGCACGCGGAAGATGTTGCCGATCGTCTCGTGGATCGTGTCCTCGATCAGCCGCGAGTTGAACATGAACTTGTAGCGCGGGTCGGCGACGGCGGATTCGATGCGGGTCCTGAGCGACTTCAGCACGGGCCGTTCGTTCTTGCTCTCCAGGAGCCCCATGCGCTCGTCGATCTGCTTGATGAGGTCGGCCATGCGGTAGGGCACGGGCGTGTCGGCGGTCAGCGCATCGACGCCGCGGCGCAGATAGGAGCCGCCGCCGGGGTTGCGATAGAGGTTCTTTGCCATCGGGATGAGGTCGCGCAGCACGTCGACCTCCTCTGGCTCGGCCTCGCGGCCGCGAAAGAGCACCTCGGTGAACTCTTCGAGGGTGAACATCCAGAACGGCAGGTCGAGGGTAGAGGCGTCGACGCGCACGCTGTATTCGGGAAGCGACGCCGCGAATTCGTTGTGCGGATCGAGGATCAGCACGCGCAGGTCCGGCCGCGCCTCGATGGCCTTGCGCATCAGCAGCGACACGGCCGTCGACTTGCCGACGCCGGTCGTGCCGACGATCGCGAAGTGGCGCGCCAGCGTGTCGTCGATGGCGATGCGCGCCTCGATCGTTTCGTCCTGCGAAAGCTGGCCGATGGTGATGGCGTGGCGGTCGGCGAGATCGTAGACCGCCTGCAGGTCCCGGCTGCGGATGCGGTGGGCGATGGCGCCGACATGCGGATAGGTGGTGATGCCGCGGTCGAAAGCCGGCGGCTGCGGCGCCTCGCGGTCGCGCACCTCGCCCACCAGCTCGACATTGACCTCGATCGCGTTGCGCGCGTCCTGGTTCCAGGTCAGGTCCGCCTTGCCGATGCCGTAGACGAGGCCGACCGTGCGCGTGCTGCCGAGATTGATGGAAATCATGCGGCCGACGGTCCACTGGCCGGTGACGGTGCCGTCCTCCTCGTCGGCGAAGGCGGCGATGGTGGCGCGCGCGCCGTCGCACTGGACGACATGGCCGAGGATGCGCGCGTCGCTCTGAGCGGCATCGCGCCGCTCCTGCGGAACCGTCTCTCCGCGGGCGGTTTCGTGTGCGTACATCCGGTCTGTCCCTGTCCCTGCCTGTTCGAACAGGCTAGCCCATTTGCAGTTAAGGCCGGGTGAGGCGGTGTGGTTGAGGAGGGGTTTAAGGCTTCGCTAAAATTGCGACAGCCGGCTTGCCGGCGAAAAAACACAATTGACTCGGCGCGGATTCCGCCACTATTCTCCGCCCCCATGAAAACTGCACTCATTCTCGTAGTAGGATTGCGCATGGGCAAGGCGGTGTAACCGCCGGGCGATAGCACCCCATGCGCAGATGAAGGCTCCTCCGGGGGCCTTTTTTATTTCCCAAAGCAGACCACAAAGACTGAAAATCCGCCGACGGCGAGCAGAAACGGAACCAGGCCGATGAGCAACGGACAGAACGTACGCGAGATGCCAAGTCTCGAAATGACGGGCGCGGAGATGGTGGTGCAGGCGCTGAAGGACAATGGCGTCCTGCATCTGTTCGGCTATCCCGGCGGCGCGGTCCTTCCGATCTACGACGAGCTGTTCCAGCAGGAGGCCATCCAGCACATCCTCGTGCGCCACGAGCAGGGCGCCGGCCACGCGGCCGAGGGCTATGCCCGCTCGACCGGCAAGCCGGGCGTCATGCTGGTGACCTCGGGACCGGGCGCGACCAATGCGGTCACCGCGCTGCAGGACGCGCTGATGGATTCCATTCCGCTGGTGTGCCTGACCGGCCAGGTGCCGACCTCGCTGATCGGCTCCGACGCCTTCCAGGAATGCGACACGGTCGGCATCACCAGGCCCTGCACCAAGCACAACTGGCTGGTGAAGGACGTCAACGAGCTCGCCGCGACGATCCACGAGGCCTTCCATGTCGCCACGACCGGCCGGCCCGGCCCCGTGGTGGTCGACATCCCGAAGGACGTGCAGTTCGCCAGGGGCGTATACACGCCGCCGCAGACGGCGCCGCGCACCTCCTATCATCCGAAGGTCCAGGGCGACCTGGAGAAGATCAAGGCCGCCGTCGGGCTGATGGCGAACGCCAAGAGGCCGGTCATCTATTCCGGCGGCGGCGTCATCAATTCGGGACCGCAGGCGAGCCAGCTGCTGCGCGAGCTGGTCGACCTCACCGGCTTCCCGATCACCTCGACGCTGATGGGCCTCGGCGCCTATCCGGCGAGCGGCAAGGCATGGCTGGGCATGCTGGGCATGCACGGCACCTACGAGGCCAACATGGCGATGCACGACTGCGACGTCATGCTGTGCATCGGCGCGCGCTTCGACGACCGCATCACCGGCCGCATCAACGCCTTCTCGCCGAATTCCAAGAAGATCCACATCGACATCGACCCGTCCTCGATCAACAAGAACGTGCATGTCGACATCGGCATATTGGGCGACGTCGGCAACGTGCTCGAGGATATGGTGCGGCTGTGGAGAGCGACCTCTGGCACCGACAAGAAGGTGCTGCACCCATGGTGGGAGCAGATCTCCCGCTGGCGCGCACGCGACTCGCTCGCCTACCGCATGAACGACGACGTGATCATGCCGCAATACGCCGTCCAGCGCCTCTTCGAGGCGACGAAGGGCAGGGACACCTACATCACCACCGAGGTCGGCCAGCACCAGATGTGGGCGGCGCAGCACTTCCATTTCGACCAGCCGAACCGCTGGATGACATCAGGCGGGCTGGGCACGATGGGCTACGGCCTGCCGGCGGCGCTGGGCGTGCAGATCGCGCATCCCGACGCGCTGGTCATCGACATCGCCGGCGACGCCTCGGTGCAGATGACCATCCAGGAGATGAGCGCGGCGGTGCAGTACGAGGCGCCGATCAAGATCTTCATCCTCAACAACCAGTACATGGGCATGGTGCGCCAGTGGCAGCAGCTGCTGCACGGCAACCGCCTGTCGCATTCCTACACGGAGGCGATGCCGGACTTCGTGCTGCTCGCGCAGGCCTATGGCGCGCACGGCATACGCTGCGAGAAGCCCGGCGACCTCGACGCCGCGATCAAGGAGATGATCGAGGTGAAGAAGCCCGTCATCTTCGACTGCCGCGTCGCAGCACTCGCCAACTGCTTCCCGATGATCCCGTCGGGCAAGGCGCACAACGAGATGCTGCTCCCCGACGAGGCGACCGACGAGGCGGTGGCCAACGCCATCGACGCGAAGGGCAGGGAACTGGTGTGATTTGAAGTAAGACGCGGTAAGGCGTATATGTCTTACCTGCGGCTTACTGGAGTGCGAAGATGAACGCGCGGGCGAAGATTTCGAGCAAGGGGCAATTGGTGCTGCCTAAGGCGGTACGAGATGCGTACGGCCTCGACGCCGGCTCGGAGGTCGAGGTTGAAGGCGTGGGGGATGTAATTCTCCTCAGGCCACGGCCAAAGAAGGCGCGGAAGACCTATACGCTCGACGAGGTTGCCGGCATGCTGAAATATGACGGTCCGCCTGTGACCATCGAGGATATGGAACGCGGGATAGAGGAAGAGGTCAGGCGAAGGTGGAATGCCAAGCGCGGTTGACACCAACATCCTGGTGCGGCTTCTCGTCGATGACGGAAGCGGGCAAGTTGCCCCTGCCCGTCAGGTGTTTGCTGACGGGCCTGTGTTTGTTCCGGTGAGCGTTGTGCTTGAGAGCGAATGGGTGCTGCGGAGCACTTTCGGATTCCGGCGAGCCCAGATATGCGACGCCTTTGAGCGTGTGCTCGGGCTGGCTTCGATCACCGTGCAGGACGACCATATCGTCGAAAGCGCGGTCGCTTCCTGCAGGCGCGGGCTGGACTTTGCCGATGCGCTCCATCTGCACTCCTCTGCCGAGAGCGACGTTTTCTACACGTTTGACGGCCCATTCATTCGCAAGGCGAGGCGGACGAACTCGACGCCGACAGTCCGCCGCCCATCAATCAGCAAACACGGCTCCTAACCCCGAAAGACCACCATGAACGCCCAGCTTCAACCCACCGGCTCCGCCTATTTCATCGCCAAGGAAACACAGCAGCCCGAGACGCATACGCTCTCGATCCTGGTCGACAACGAGCCGGGCGTGCTTGCGCGCGTCATCGGCCTGTTCTCCGGCCGCGGCTACAACATCGAGAGCCTGACGGTCTCAGAGACCGAGCACGAGAAGCACCTTTCGCGCATCACCATCGTGACGCGCGGCACGCCGCATGTGCTGGAGCAGATCAAGCACCAGCTCGAGCGCATCGTGCCGGTGCACGGCGTGGTCGACCTCACCGTGCGGGCGAAGGAGCTAGGGCAGGACCGTCCGCTCGAGCGCGAGCTGGCGCTGGTGAAGGTTGCCGGCAAGGGCGACGACCGCGTCGAGGCGCTGCGGCTCGCCGACGCCTTCCGCGCCAGCGTCATCGACGCCAACACCGAGCACTTCATCTTCGAGATCACCGGCAAGGGCTCGAAGGTCGACCAGTTCATCGCCATCATGAAGCCGCTCGGCCTGGTCGAGATCTGCCGCACCGGCGTCGCCGCCATGAACCGCGGCCCGCAGGGTATGTAGGCACCTGCGGTTGAATTGAACCGTCTCGCGATGTATATACATGGGCTATACATCGCGAGGTCGCCATGACACAGCTCCAGGTTTCCAAATGGGGTAACAGCTCAGCCATCCGTCTGCCCAAGTCGGTGCTGGACGAACTCGGCCTCAAGCCGGGCCAGACCGTCGAGCTGACCGTCAAGGACGGCAAGGGCATCATCGAGCCTACGCGACCGAAGAAGATCACGCTCGAGTGGATCATCTCGGAAATGAAGCGCCTCGGTCCGGAGAACGCGCCGGAAACAGTCGATTGGGGTCCCGACCGCGGCGACGAGATCATCGACGACGAATATTCCCGTGGCGAGACAGCGCTCGATGACTTCCCTAAACGCGGGTGACATCGTTTGGGTCGATTTGGATCCTGTCCGGGGCAATGAGCAGGGGGGTGTCCGTCCTGCCTTCGTACTGACCTCCAACGATTTCCATGGCGTGTCGACCAAAGCAATCGTCTGCCCGATTACGCGAAATCCTTCTCCCTGGCCCACGAAGGTCGGTCTGCCTGAGGGGATGAAGACAAAAGGCTTTGTTCTGGCAGATCAGATACGAACCCTACATCGGTCGGAACGAGGTTTCCGTTTCATCGAACACGCTCCCGATGAAGTCTTGGCGGATGTGCGCGCAATCGTGGCTTCCATCCTTGGCATAACCGCCTGACGTCGATGGCGGGGGCCAAGCTTTCCAAGGTAGTTTAGTCAGCGATGCTGACCTTTATGGAATGCCATGTCCCTCGACGCCTTTCTCGCCCTGCTCGTCTATGCCTTCGTGACGTCGATCACGCCGGGGCCCAATAACCTGATGCTTTTGGCGTCGGGGGTGAATTTCGGCTTCGTGCGCACGATTCCGCACGCGCTCGGCATCGGAGGCGGTTTCCTCTCGCTGCTTCTGGGGGTGGGCTTCGGGCTCGGCGCGGTGCTCACCGCATTTCCCGCCCTCCATCTGGTGCTGAAGATCGCAGGCGGCGCCTATCTGCTCTACCTTGCCTGGCGCATCGCCATGTCGCGCTCGATGGGGACGGGCGCCAATGAGGGGGGCCGGCCGATGACCTTCCTCGAGGCAGCCGCCTTCCAGTGGGTGAACCCGAAGGCCTGGGTGATGG
>Ga0233385_1000914_pt1 | contig 13108 bp, 16 predicted proteins | sample ElkDunMinimDraft_16_FD_191543 | JGI IMG/M metagenome (GOLD analysis project Ga0233385, IMG submission 191543) | Fecal eukaryotic communites from dung pellets of Tule Elk in California, USA - Elk Dung G36 | ecosystem: Host-associated > Mammals > Digestive system > Large intestine > Fecal | place...
CCAACGACGAAGGCATCACCGCCGGGTACGTCGACTGGACCATCAACACGGTCGACACCCAGGCCGAAGCGATGACCGCCCTGTCGCGCCTGGATGACTGGCTGTCGCGCATCGTCCCGTCCCGCGTCGGCTCCGGCAGCAACCTCGGCACCGCTGGCGCGCTGCCTGTCGGCGTCAAGGCCATCCTCGGCAACACCACGTCGATCACCCGACTGCGCGGCCTCGCCCGCTGGGCCGGCATGTACACCGCCAACCAGGACGACCTGGGGCGGCGCATCGAGATGTATGGCCCGTGGCACCTCGTCGACATCGGCGACGGCGTTACCGGCTCCAGCCCGATCATCCCGATCGAGACCCGCGACGCCGACGGTGTCGGCGGCGGCGGCAACATCACCGGCCTCACCGACCTGTACGCCGTCAGCTTCGGCCTGGACGCCTTCCACGGCGCGTCGATGGCCGGCTCTCCGCTGATCGAGACCTACCTGCCGGACTTCACCGAGCCCGGCGCGGTCAAGACCGGCGAGATCGAGATGGGCCCCGTGGCGGCCGTTCTCCGCAACGTCAAGGCGTGCGGAGTGTTTCGCAACATTCGCGTTATGTAATTCATCTGAGAAAATACGCCATTTCTGGGAAAATTAAGTAAACCCCGGCACCTGCTGAAACAGGCCCGGGGCGTGGCCACTGCTTTTGGGAGCAAGTGACATGTCTGAGCGTAGCTGTGTCGTTAGCGGTTGTGAAGTGACCGAGAGACTCCGTCGCGGGATGTGCAACGCGCACTACCGGCGAGTCCTCAAAAAGGGGACGATCACACTGTCCCGTCGCCCGAGGGCGGGGAGAATTTGCTCCGTTGACGGTTGTGACAGGCCAGTGGCCAGCAGTGAGTACTGCCAAGCGCACCATCGTCGACGAAAAGTGCTCGATGATCCCCTGCCTCTGGTCCGGATCGGCCCCAGAACCCCGCGCGGCGATGGGTGTGTGATCTGCGGCAAAGGTCCCGTAGTAGGGCGAGGCTGGTGCGCAATGCACTACAGCCGCTGGCGCTTAAAGGGAGATCCGGGACCCGCAGGTCGACTCAATCGCAAAACCGATCCAACCGCTACGGACAAGACATGCTCTAAATGCTCCGAGGTCAAGCTGGTAGCCGAATTCAGTCGGGATCCGCGAACGGCTGATGGCCGGTACGCGGCCTGCAAGGCCTGCGTTGCCAAGACCGCGCGCAACGCGCGGTTCAAGCGCAAGTACGGCATCACGGCTGATGAGTACGACCAGATGCTTGAGTCCCAGAACGGCGTCTGCCTCATCTGCAGCGGACCTCCTCCCAATGGTCGCCCCCTCGTGGTGGATCACTGCCACAGCACGGGCGACGTGCGAGGCCTCCTCTGCAACAACTGCAACGCATTGCTCGGCATGGCTGCGGACGACATCCAGCGCCTAACCGCAGCAATCACATATCTCGAAAAGAGTCGAAGATCATGAATCTTCCGAACCACAAGCAGGTGGCTTCATGCGATACCTGATCACTACCCCGGAGCCCCGCTGGACTGGCGAAGTCGCCGGCGTCGCGTTCGCTCACGGCGAGGGCCTGGTCAACGATCCCGCCCCTCGGGTTCTGAACTACTTCCTGCGCAGGGGCTACGGCGTCGAGAAGCTCGACGGCGGCAAGGGGGAGGACACCGTCGTGTCCGAGGGTGCCTCGTCGCCCGGCAGCGGCCCGGACAATCTGCAGCACTCGCCTGGCACCTCTGTGGGCGCGGAGAAGGTCGAGCCGACTCCGTCTGAGATCGCGGACGAGATCAAGGACGCCAAGGACGCGGAGACCAAGAAGACCGGCACCTCTGGTCGCCGCGCGAGCACCAAGGAGGACGGCAAGTGACGACTCTCGGCCGATACCCGCGCGTTGTCCCGGACAGCCCCGCGCTTGACTACCCGTACAACGCGCTGCCTGGCGTCGACCAGGACACCTTCGTCCGGTCCAACATCGCTGTCACCCAGTGCACCAGCGACCTGACCGCGACCGGTACCGGTGTCGCGATCGGCACCCGCATCTTCCTGCGGAAGACCGACGTGGTCACCAACATCACGTTCGTGTCGGGCAACACCGCAGCAGCCACCCTGACGAACTGGTGGCACGCCCTGTACAGCCCAGCGGGCGCGCTGATCGCGCAGACCGCTGACCAGGGCAGCGCTGCGTGGGCGGCGAACACGGCGAAGAAGCTGGCCCTGTCGACCCCGTACACCGTGGCTGCTGACGGCTGGTACATCGTTGCCACCTCCACCACGGCCTCCACGGTGCAGACGATGATCGGGTGTGCGCCGATCGTCACGGCCACCGCGTCAGTGCACGCCGGCAGTCTCGCCCCGGGATTCACCTTCGGGTCGTCTCTGGCTGGTACCGCTCCGGCAACGACTGGCTCTCTGACCGCTGTCGCGAAGTGCCCGCTGGCCATCGTCTCCTAGGCAGCCTTCTGGAGGTGCCCAGATGGAGACTCATTTCTCAGTGAGGACTATGCCGTGACCGCGCTCGCTTCGACGGTGGACGCGATCAGGCTCGGCTACACGCTGCCCGCAGGCGATGCGGAGGCGCTCCTGCGGCGGGCGTCCGCTCGAATCCGGCGGGCAGCCAAGCAGCACATCAGCAGTATCACGTCCACAGTCCGCGTGCGGGTTGAAGGCGGCGTCGCAGTGCTGCCCGGCAATCCCATCACCGCGGTTACATCCGTCACTCAACTCACGGAGGACGGCGGTGCCGCGGTGACGGGGTGGCGGTGGGACGGCCGAGACCAAGTCCACGGCATCAACACCTCACCCACAACCAACCTGCCTGTCATGGCGCGCTGGCCGACCGATGTCTTGGTCACCTACACGCACGGCTGGACGACCATCCCTGACGAGCTGCTTGATCTGGTCTGCTCCATCGCAGCCCGGATCGGATCCGTCCCCGCCAGCGGCGGCATGGAAGCAGGCGTCAGATCCGAATCCATCGACGACTATTCCGTGACCTATGCGGTCGAGGCACTTGATGCTGCTTCGGGTCTTCTGCCGGGTGAGGAGGATGAGTTGCGCGCATTTCTCGGGTCGCCACCCTCGGCGTACGCGGTGAAGATCCGGTGAGTGTCGACGGGGTCCTCGCCCGCGGCCGGTCTGCGGCCTTGAATCTCATGCGGGATACCTGCACGGTCGAGCGTAAAGACGGCGCCCCTGTCTTCGACGAGATCACCGGCGAGACCGTGCAGGCGTGGGTCGTTATCCACACCGGAATCTGTCGGGTCAAGCCGCGCTCTCCCAACGAAACAGTGTGGGGTGAACGCGAAGTCACCCTGCACCAATACACGATCGGATTCCCCTGGGACGTCGACCCGGTATTCCGTCGCGAAGACCGGGTCACGATCACCGCATCCGATGACGACTGGCTGATCGGACGACGCCTCGAAGTTGTCGGCGCATCCCTAGCCGGCGTCTCAACAACGCGGCGAATCCTCGTCGAGGACAACGAGGGGTGATATGGCCGATCATGAGTTGGACTTCTCTGATCTGTTGAAACTGAAAGCAGACATTGAAGTCGATGCGCACCGACTGGCGGAGAAGGCGTACCCGGTCGCGAAGGAGTTCGCGGAGAAGCTGAAGAAAGACTGGCGGAAGAATGCACGCTTGACCGCCCGCCAGCACGGCAAGCACTACCCGCGGTCGATCACAGCTGAGCAGAAGTTCGTGCTCGACGGCCCCGATTGGGAGGTCGGCCCCGAGTCGGCGCTACCACAAGGCGGGATGGGCGCAGGTTTCGAGTACGGAGGCCCAACTCAGCCGCCGCACCTCGATGGCGCGCAGGCAGTTGCTGGGATCGAAGCGCCGTTCGAAGCTGCGGTCAAGAAGATCGCAGCGGAGTTTCTTCGGTGAACCCTCCGCTTGAGTCCCGGCCCCTTGTCAAAGCCTTGCTCACCATGCTGAACACCGGACTCGGCGCCACATGCTCGGTGTACTGGGCTGAAGCGCCGGATGGGCGGCTAACGAAGTACGCGGTCATGTACCCGGATACCGGTATGAAGTCGGCGCTTCATCGGACTCTCGCCAACAACGGCCCGGACGAGCTGCGTTACCAAATTACGTCCGTCGGCGCTGACCCTGAGCAGGCCATGTGGGTGGCGGACAAGGTCGCCCATGTTCTGCTCACCGCGGTCCCCGTTGTGGCAGGGCGCCGGGTCTGGCCAGCGATCGAAGAGAGCTCGCAGCCCATTCGTAGGGACGACACGAGCACGGGCCTGTTCTACGCCACAGCCCAATATTTGAGCCGCTCCGACCCAATCTGATTTTTCACTCGTTCCGGCCCGCCACCGTGCGGGCTTTTTTCATGCCCTGAGGAGAGCCCGTAGATGGCTACTTATTCAGCTGAGGCGATCACCGCTGGCGGCTTGGTTGCGACCATTCGCTCTGCTGCCGCTGGCGACAAGATCGTCCCTGACGCGAATGTGATCATCCGTGTCACGAACGGCTCCGGCGGCGAGGTCGATCTGACCATCGCCGCCTACGGCACTACGCGATACGGCTCGACGAACGCGGCCAAGGTCGTCTCAATCGCGGCGTCCGCCAATCGGGTGATCCCCCTGGGCTACCCCGAGTACATCAACCCGGCAGACGGGCTGATCGCGCTGACGTGGGAGTCCACCACCAGCGTCACCTACACCGTCGAGCGGGTGTAGCCGATGCCCCGCTACCTGGTCCGTGACCCGGCTACCCGCGAGTTCGAGATCGAAGAGTCAGCGATCCCGTTCTGGGAGCACCGCGAAGGCCACACGATCGTTGGCCCCGTTCTTGCGGCCGATGACAAGCCCGCCGCTGGCGATGCCCCCTCGGGTTCAGCGCAACCCGCCCCTGGCGAGCCCGCCCCGCCGGAGGAGTCCGGACCTCCCGTCGAGAGCAGCCCGGACAAGTCGCCGACAACCCCAAAGACCAGCACAAATCCCGGTAAGATCGTAGACAAGTAGAAGCCCGGCGACGACTGCAATCGTCCCGGGCGCGGCCGATCTAAGTAGGAGATCGACGTGCCTGAGCGTATCTGCTCTGTGCCCTCATGCCCAAAGCATGTCGCCAAGCGCGGCTGGTGCCAGGCGCACTATGCCCGATGGCAACGGACCGGCGACGTGGGCGCCGATACCCCTCTGCGTGGTGAGCGCAAGCCGTGCAGCGTCAAGGGCTGCGACAAGCTGTCCAGCGCGTTTGGTCTGTGCGTCATGCACGCTAGGCGACTCAAGGCAACGGGAGAGACCGGGCCTGCTGGGACAATTCGCACTCGCCAAATATGCACCGCGAAGAAGTGTGGGCGACCCGCAGTTGGCGGCGGGCTGTGCCTCATGCACTACCGGCGGAAACGGCGCACCGGCGAAGCGGAAGGGCTGACGCTGAACCGTCGTTTCTTCGACCACATCCTCAGGGAGGATGAGCGCGGCTGCTGGATCTGGGACAAGCCGCACCCCGAAACGGGGTACGGCCAGTTCCGTGGTGGCCTAGCTCACCGTTGGTCGTATGAGTTCTTTCGTGCAGAGATGCCGCAGGATCTCGACATCGATCACCTGTGCCGTAACAGGGCTTGCGTCAACGCGTGGCACATGGACCCCGTGCCGAGTGGGGTCAACATATTGCGGGGAGTCGGACCCTCCGCGATCAACGCTCGCAAGACTCACTGTCTGCGAGGCCATGAGTTCACTGACGCCAACACTTATCGGGCGCCCGGGAATCCGGGCACCCGTCACTGCCGCGCATGCATAGCTATCCGCGTGCGGCGCCAGCGCGCCAAGTAGTCACTAGCCGCCGACGCGGCGCCCTTCCTTAAGGACCCCAGGCATTGCCGGGGTCCTTTTGCTTTTCCCCACCTCTTTCAAGATCAATGCTGCCCATGCATGCGCAGCGTAGCCGAAAGGTGACGTACCGTGTCACAAATTTTGACCGATGGCAACACTCGCGTCACGTTCGTGCCCAGCATCGCGTCCATCACCGCACCGACCGTGGCGGAACTGACTGCTGTCGGCATCGTGGCGCTGGAGAATACCCTCACCGACGATGGCCTGAGCATCGAGTTCGACGAGGGTGTCGTGACCGGGCCCACGTTGGCGTCCGTTCAGGACTTCGAAGGCCCTGGCCGTATCAAGGCCAACATCGAGCTGACCGGGTATCGCGATTCCTCCCCGTCGTCGGACCGCATGTGGTCGGTCATGACGCGCGGCACCGCGGGTTACCTGGTGGTGCGTACTGGCATCGCTGCGACCACCGGATGGGCGGCCGGGCAGAAGGTGGACGTCTACGGTGTGACGTGTGGCGAGCGGCGCAAGCTGCCCGTCGAGCGCGAGTCGTACGAAAAGTTCTCGATCAAGATGTTCGCCTCCTCGACGTACAACATCGACTCCACCGTGGCGGCGTAGGTGGCCAAATTCTCAGACATCAAGGCCAAAGCCAAGCTGCCTGAACGGTCAGTACCCCTGTGTCTGACAGGTGACTTGCAGGGCCAGTTCGAGGACCTCGAACGGCAGCTGGATGAAGTCAGCGCCCGCCCCGGAGGGCGCACGATGGCCGGCGCGAGCGAGGAGGAGACGGCTCTCGCCAAGCGGATCGAAGCTCTCCGTCAGCAGATGGCCGACGAGGTTACCGTGTTCCGTCTGCGGGCTCTCCCCCGAGGCAAGTGGCGGGATCTGATGGCCGAGCACCCGCCGCGGCCGGAAGACAAAGCCGAAGGCAGCGTGTGCAACCTGGAGACGGGGCCTATCGCTGCTGTGGCCGCGTGCTGCGTGGACCCGCAGATGAGCATCCCCGAGGTGGAGGAGCTCGTCGACGAGATCCTCACCCAGGGGCAGTGGGACACCTTGTTTCAGCAGGTATTCCTTCTGAATCGGGTGAAGCATGACGTCCCTTCCTCGTCTGCCGCCTCCGGGATTCTGCGGAGCTCCACGAGGAGCTGACGCTTGCCCATGCCCTCCGCATTCCGCGGAGTCGGCTGCTCGGCCGCGAGCCGAGGGAGATCACGCGGCACCACTACAACAAGCAAGGACGGTTGGTCCGCTCCGTCACCACACGGGAGCCGGAGTGGACCGAAGAAGACGTGGCCTGGCACACCGCTTACCTGCGTGAGCAGAACAGCCGGTGTCCAGGCCCATGTGGTTTGCCGTTGGATGAGACCACAGACATGGCGAACGGCAGGCCCGTGCACACCTACAAGGTGCCCGCTCCTGCCCGCTGCCAGGCGTGCGACGTGCTCATTCAGGCGCAGGATGCCGCAGACAAGGACAAGGTCAAACGGCCGGGTGCTTTGCTGAGGCACATCGAGAGAACCTGTGACTGCTAGTGGACGCGCTCAAAAATGGCCTCACCGTTGATTTCGCCAACGAATCGGTAGCCTCTGGCGCCGGCGGCTTTCACAAGGTCTTCGAGGTAGATGAATCCGCCTCGCAGACGCCACACCACCTGGTGGTCGCCGTTGAACTTGAGGTCCAGACGCTGGTCGAGGGTTGGCGGCTCAACCCCATGGACGCCTTTCAGCCATCGGGTGAGGATGACGGCTGCCCGCCAGGCGAGGAATCCGCCGATACCTACTGCTGCGGCTAAGGCAAGGACCTCATTCGGCGCCATTCCGAACTCCTGTGTGCGCTGGAATCCCCCGATCCGCTGGCGATGATGCCACGCCACGTGCTCGACGCGCACTCATAACGGCTCATTTCCTCCTTGACCTGATGGGCGGTGAGTCCGATCGCGGAGCGCAGCGTCAGCATCAGAGTCCGTCTCAAGATCTCCGAATTCGAGGCGGGCTCCAACGGCATAAAGCGCAATCTGACCAGCGTAAACCGCAAGCTCGTTGAGACTGCGGGATTCGCCGCCGGTATGCGGAAGAAGCTCGAAGACGCCACCAAGAAGCTCCCGAAGATCGAGATCGACGCCAACAGCAAACCTGCGGAGATCAAGGTCGCGGAACTCCGGGCGAAGCTGGAGAAGCTGGCAGCCAAGGACATCCAGGTTGATGCCGACGTCACCCAGGCGCTCGTCGAGATGTCCGCGATCCAGCAGGAGCTCGAAGAGGTCGAGCGTGGCGCTTCGTTCGACGTCCGGGCTGATGTCGGGGCGGCCTTGGCTCAGCTGCGAAGTGTGCAGCAAGAGGTCAACCGGATCAACAACGAGACGGCGCGGGTAGGTGTTGACGCTGATACCGCGCAGGCGCAGCAGGAGGTAGCCGATCTCCGCCGGCGTTTGGACGAGCTCAACGCTCGCCGCCGCGTCGGTGTTGATCTGGACGCTGACGCGGCCAAGGCTGAGTTGTCCGCGATTCAGCGGGACCTGCAGCGGCTCAACGCGACCAGCGCGGATGTGAAAGTACGGGCGGACACCGCGCAGGCTCTGGCGCAGATCCGAGCGGTTGAGGCTGAGACGTCCCGCTTGAGCGGGCGGTCGGCGACTGTTGGCATTAAAGCAGACGGCTCTCAAGCGCTGCTCACTATCGCCGCGGTCGCTGCTGCGGTGGCGGCTTTGCCGGCGGCTGCGACGATCACTATTGGCGTCGGAGTTCTCGGTGGCGCATTCGCGGCAGCAGGTCTAGGCGCCGCGGGATTCGCCGCTGCCGCGGTGCCGGCGATCGGCAGGGTGAACGAGGCGCTCAAGGAAACAGAGTCCGCGGCGGGTGGCGCGGGCGGCGCGATGAAGAGCGCAGCCCAGAAGGCTCTGGAGTCGGCTCAGAAGGCGTTGAGTCTGGCGACCGCGCAGGACGCTGTGGCGGACGCGGCCGAACGAGTCAAGGGCGCTCAGCGCGGTGTGAAAGACGCCCTGGATGGCGTGAGCCGGGCGAAGGCCGACGTAGCGAGGGTGGCTGAGGATGCGGCTGCCCGGCAGGTGCAGGCCGCTGCCCGTATCGGAGACGCCGAACGGTCCGTGCAGGACGCTCACCGGGCCACACAGCGGGCCATCGAGGACCTGACGCGGGCACGGGAGCGCGCCCAGGAACGTCTCGAAGACCTCGCCCTGGCGACCGAAGGCGGAGCCCTGTCGGAGGAGCGGGCGCAGATCAGTATCCGCCGGGCAGAGGCCGATCTAGCCCGGACGAACGCCGACCCGAGGGCCAGCCAGCTCGACCGCGAAGACGCCGCGCTGAGGCTGCGTGAGGCTGAGTTCGCGTTGAAGCGGCTCAAGGAAAGCAACGCTGACCTCGCCAAAGAACGGGCTGAGGCCGACGCTAAAGGCGTCGAGGGATCCGATGAGGTCGTCGCCGCCAAGGAGCGCATCATCGCCGCGCAGCGCGCCGAAAGCGACGCCGAGCGGAACCTCGCGGCTGCTCGCGCCGACGCGGCACGTACTGCGGTCGACGGCGCTAAGGCCATTGCCGAGGCGCAGTCCCGGGTTGGAGAGGCGCATCTCAAGGTCGCGGAGGCGCAAAAGGATCTTGTTCGGGCGCAGCGGGACGCGCTGCGAGCCGCCCAAAGATTGAAGATCGAACAGCTTCAACAGAAGGTTGCGCTGGAGCAGGCTGGCGGCGCCGCTGGCGGCGCTGCGTCGAAGATGTCCAAGCTCAGCAAGGCAGAGCAGGAACTCGCCAAGGACATCAAGGCTTTCGCCGACAACTACGAGAAGTGGCAGCAGTCTCTACAGCCGGACATCTTCCCGGCGATCCGCGGCGGCATGGATCTCCTAACAACCGGCATGGAAATCGGCACGCCGCTGATCAAGGCCAGTGCGTTCGCACTCGGCACCCTCGCGGAGAAGGCCAACGCGGGCTTGAAGAGCCAGCAGTGGGCCGACTTTTTCGACACGATGACCCGAATGGCGCCTTTGGCCATTGATGGCCTCGGCACCTCGGTCGGGAATCTCCTCGGCGGCCTCGCCGGAATCTTCGAAGCCATGGCGCCGAAGACCGCCGACGTCCTGACCTGGCTGAAGGACATCACCCAGGAATTCGAAACCTGGGGTCAGAGTCTTTCGACGGATACCGGTTTCGCGAAGTTCATGACCTACGTGGAGACGAATGCTCCCAAGGTGCAACAGCTCGTCGGCAACCTTGGGACAACCATCGGAAACATCCTGTCCGGTTTGTCCGAGCCGGGCGCTGGCCTGCTGGACTTCTTCGTGGGGCTGTCGGATGCCCTGGCGAAGATGACTCCGGAGCAGTACGAGGCGATCGCCAAAGCGATCGGCTTGATCGTCGCTGCGGCCAAACTCGGCATGAGCCTCAAACTGGGCGTGTTCCTGGTCCTGGCCGACAACCTGAGCAAGCTCTCACCTGGTCAGATCGAAGCGGTAGCGCTCGCGATCACCGGCCTGATCGTCGCGGCGAAGGCCGGTCAGGCTATCAGCGCCGTCGCCGGCGTCTGGTCCAATCTGGGTGGCAGCATCGACAAGGTCGGCGATGCCGCGACCCGCAACAAGGGCAAGCTCGCCGGACTCGCCGAGCTGGGAGGTGCTGCGGCTGGAGCCCTGGCGGTAACCACTGGGCTGGGCATGCTGGACAAGCAGCTCAACGGTCTGGACACGAAACTCGGCGCCATGTCGTCTGAGCTGTCGGAGTTCGGGAAGACGGGGCAGCTCAGCGGCAAAATGGCCGAGCAGTGGGGCGACTCTCTCGACACTGTGGTCAAGGATGTCGACTCCTGGGGTGAAGCGCTCGGCCGTGCCAGCGGTACGAGCGAGTCGTTCCGTGAGGCGGTTAGTCGTCTGGCGAACCCGGGCCCGCTGGAGGGGTTCAAGACCAGCTATCTCGGTTTGCTGAACGTGGTGACGCTCGGCACGACAGAGTTCGACAAGAGCGCCGAGCAGATCGGGTTCATGGACCAGGAGCTCGCCAACCTGCTTGCCAACGGTCGGGCGGGTGAGGCTCAGCAGGCGTTCGCTCGGTTCGCCAAGGAAGCCGAAGCGATGGGCGTACCGGTTTCGAAGTTGAAGGAGATCTTCCCCCAGTACACCCAGGCTGTTGCCACCGCTGGGGAAGCGTCTACAACTGCTGCCGGCGGGATCGATGAAGCCAAGCAGAAGATGGATGGCCTGCAGCAGTCCATGGACACCTTCGCGGGCCGTACGGATGCGCTACAGGCCATCCGGAACATGGAGCGCGCCTTCAAGGATGCAGCGTCGGCGATCGAGGCGAGCAACGGCAAGCTGTCGATCAGCCGCGGCATGACGGACCAGCAGCGAGACGCGGTCATCCGAGCCCGGGAGTCGTTCGCTGGCTACATCGAGTCGATTCGGACTGCGGCGGATGGGGCGGCGACTCTGTCCGGCAAGACCAGCGACGGCACGCGGGCGGTGCTGGAGCAGCTGCCGAAGCTCGCCGAGTTGGCGGGCAAGTCCAGCGAGGCGAAGTCTCAGATTCTGCTGCTCGCTGCGGCGTACGGCATCTCCGCGCAGGACGCCGAGAAGGCCATGAAGGGCGGTAAGGATCTGCGGGATGTCCTCGCAGAGTTGAAGTCGAAGCAAATCAAGATCGACATGGATACGGCGGACGCTGAGGCCAGGCTGAAGGTTGTTGCCCGCCAGTTGGAGGACCTGCAGAGGCGAGCTCAGCTGAAGCTCGTGGGCGGTGACAACCCGACCTCTGCCCGCGGTAACGCGTGGGGTGGTATCCAGTACGCCGATGGCCGCCCCGACTACATGGCGGCCGGCGGGATCAGGTCTCTGGGGTCGTCGCCGTCGGCGATGATCGCCCGCACCCCGTACATGATCAGTGGCCGGAGCGGGCCCGACGTCGTGTTCGGCGAGGCCGGCATGGAAGCGTACATCCCGTTGTCCACGGGCAAGCGTGACCGCGGCCTGCAGATCTTGCAGGAAGCCGCCGGGATCATGGGCATGGCGGTGGTGCCGAACAAGCTCCAAGCCGCACCCACCAGCGGCGGCGGTGGCGGGTCGATTCCCGGTAGCGGGGCCGCGTCGGTGACCGTCACCGGCGTCGACGCGTTGCGCTCCAGCCTGGACACCACCGCGGTTGGTCTCACCGCGTCCCTCGGCGGAGCCACCACCACCCTGGACGCCACCCTCGGCAACGCCGGCACGCTCACCTCGTCCCTGACCGGGGTGGGGGAGGCGGCTGGGTATCTCGCTGGGGAGGTGACCGGCTGGGGTGAGGTCATCGCCACAGAGGTGCCGCCGTTGACGGACGCGGTGATGCTGCTCGGCGACGCTGTCTCCGCTGCGGCTGCTGCTGCCGGGTCCAAGGGCAACACCGGATCGAAGGGCGACGAACGCTCTCCTCGCGGGTCGTCAAGCAACTCCAAGGGCAACGTGGGGTCCAAGGGAGACGAACGCTCTCCGAGGGACGCAGCGAAGAAGCCTGCGGAGCCGAAGAAGGTCGCGATTCTGGGCGCTACGAGTGGCACATCGTCCGGGGTGGTGCTGACCAGCGGCGCAGTGAACTGGTCTCAGGTCTCACGGCCAGTGCAGTCGTCGTATGCCGGTAGCTCAGCCGCGTATAACACCGCGCCGGGCGGGTCCTCGCCTGCTGCTGGCGGGTCCTCGCCGACGTCGGGCGGCGGTGATGTGCACGTGCACGGCATGGTCGTCCGCTCCGAGGCTGACATTTCTGCTGTGGCCGCTCAGCTTTCGATGCGGCGCCATAACCGGGGCTGACCGCCCCTATCAAACCCAATCAGGTAGGAGGCGGTTTTCAGTCATGCCTTATGACCCTGAGGTTGACGGTTCGTACGGGTCCTGGCTGCGCGGTGGAGCACCGCTCGGCCAGGGCCGCACCACAGACGTCGTCGTCGGCGAGCGGACGTGGGTGACCCGAGACGAGGTCGTTGAGGGCCGCACCTCCGAGGGGGGCCGCTACCAGCGGCGCCGTGACCAGCTCGGCAACGACGTCATCCGAGAGACCACCCCGCAGGGCCGGGAGCGTCAGCACGTCCGCATCAATCTTCGTTAGGAGGCGCTCGTGGCGATCACCCGTGACGGCGTGTTCGTAGACCCCCAAGTCAAACTCCACAACGGTGACCTCACCCTCGACCTGGGAGACACCACTCCAGGCGTGTACATGGGGGCGTTGTGGACCGGGGACGTCACCCCGGATTTCTCCCAGGCCACCCCGACGTATGGGGTGGCGCCCTGGGACGACGGGGAGTCGTCCGGTCCTGGTTACACGGCAGGCGGCCAACCCATCGAA
>Ga0233385_1000916_pt1 | contig 13099 bp, 15 predicted proteins | sample ElkDunMinimDraft_16_FD_191543 | JGI IMG/M metagenome (GOLD analysis project Ga0233385, IMG submission 191543) | Fecal eukaryotic communites from dung pellets of Tule Elk in California, USA - Elk Dung G36 | ecosystem: Host-associated > Mammals > Digestive system > Large intestine > Fecal | place...
TCAAAGCTTCCAGCCCGAATGCAGAGCGGCGATGCCGCCGGAATAGTTGCGGTAGGTGACGCGGTCGAAACCGGCACGGCGGATCATGCCGGCGAAGCTCTCCTGGTTGGGGAATTTGCGGATCGACTCGACCAGATAGGAATAGGGCTCGCTCTCGCCGGCGACAAGCTTGCCGATGCGCGGGATCGCGTTGAAGGACCAGGCTTCGTAGACGCGATCGAGCAGCGGCATGTCGACGTCGGAGAATTCGAGGCAGAGGAAGCGGCCGCCGGGCCTGAGCACGCGGAAGGCCTCGGCGAGCGCGGTTTCGATGAGCGGCACGTTGCGGATGCCGAAGGCGATCGTATAGGCGTCGAACGTGTCGTCGGCGAAGGGCAGTTGCTCGGCATTCGCCTCGACGAAATCGACCTTGTCGGCATAACCCTTCTTCTCGGCGCGCTCGCGGCCGACGCCAAGCATCGAGCCGTTGATGTCGAGCACGGTCGCATGGGCATGCCCATTGGAGGCGTCGATGATGCGGAAAGCGATGTCGCCGGTGCCGCCGGCAACGTCCAATACCCGCCAGCCGTCGCGCTTCGGCGGATTGAGCGCGGCCACCATGGCGTCCTTCCACAGCCGGTGCAGGCCAGCAGACATCAGGTCGTTCATCAGGTCGTAGCGGCCGGCGACCTTGTGGAAGACCTCGTTGACCAGCGGCTGCTTCTCGCCGGCGCCGACGCTTCTGAACCCGTAGGAGGTTTCCATCTCGGAGGCCGCGGTGGAACGTTGTTCTGACATTTTCGTGTACCAGCTTGAGGCCGCGGGACCATAGCCGATCATATGCCATGGCGCTATGGTTCCAGGCGTGGCGTTCGGCCACGCCGGGCGGGATCAACCGGGAATTCATGCATGCCGTTGAAAGCCGAACTGCACTGCCACATCGAAGGGGCGGCGTCGCCGGAACTCGTCACCCGGCAGGCCAAGAAGTACGGGGCGGACATTTCGCCCTTCATCAGGGACGGCTCGTTCGTCTGGCACGATTTCACTTCTTTCCTCGCCGCCTATGACTTCGCCTCCGACCTGTTCCGCACGGAGGAGGACTACGCCGCCTTGTCCGAGGATTACCTCAGCAGCCTTGCCCGCGACGGCGCGATCTATTCGGAATTCTTCATTTCGCCCGACCATGCCGCCAAGGCTGGCCTGTCGGCCAAGGCCTATACGGACGCTCTCGGCGAGGGGATCTTGCGCGCCAGGGCCAAGACCGGCATCGAGGCGCGCATGATCGTCACCGGCGTTCGCCATGTCGGCGTCGAGGCGGTCGAGCAGGCGGCGCGTTTCGCGGCAAGGAGCGGCAATGCGCTGGTGACGGGTTTCGGCTTGGCCGGCGACGAGCGGATCGGCGACTTCGAGGATTTCGTGCGCGCATTCGAGATCGCTCGCGAGGCCGGGCTCGGCATCACCGTGCATGCCGGCGAGCTGACCGGCTGGGAGACGGTGCAGTCGGCGCTGGATATGATCAGGCCGTCGCGCATCGGCCATGGCGTGCGGGCCTTCGAGAATCCGGACCTGGTGAAGCGCATCGCCGACGAAGGCGTCGTGCTCGAATGCTGCCCCGGTTCCAACGTGGCGCTTTCGGTCTTCCCGAGCTTTGCCGAGCATCCGTTTCCGGCGCTGAAGGCGGCGGGCTGCAGGGTGACGCTGAATTCCGACGATCCGCCCTATTTCTGGACCTCGCTGAAGCGCGAATACGACATCTCGGCCGAGCATTTCGGCATGGGCGAGAAGGAACTGACCGGCGTGACGAAAACGGCGATCGAGGCTGCCTTCGTCGACCGCAAGACCAGGCAGGTGCTGCTGGGGAAGCTGAAAACGCCCGCTGCACGGCGTTGAAAATTGTGGTCTTTAGCCCTTCGCCGGTTTCTTGCCCGCCGCAATGCCGATAGGGTCTCGTCGTTTACCAGCGTACCGGAGAGCATCATGAAAGGCGTTACAGTCGTCGACCACCCGCTCGTGCAGCACAAGCTGACCATCATGCGCGACAAGGAGACCTCGACCGCGGGCTTTCGCCGGCTGCTGCGCGAGATCTCGCTGCTCCTGGGTTACGAGGTGACGCGCGACCTCGAACTGACCACCAAGACGATCGAGACGCCGCTGCAGCCGATGGAGGCTCCGGTTCTGGAGGGCAAGAAACTCGTCTTCGCCTCGGTGCTGAGAGCGGGCAACGGCCTGGTCGAAGGTCTGCTCGACCTCGTGCCGGCCGCGCGCGTCGCACATATCGGCCTCTATCGCGATCACGAGACGCTGGAGGCGGTGGAGTATTTCTTCAAGGCGCCGAGCGACCTCGGCGACCGGTTGGTGATCGTGGTGGACCCGATGCTGGCGACCGCCAATTCGGCCATAGCGGCGATCGACAAGCTGAAGAGCCACGGCGCCACCAATTTGCGCTATCTCTGCCTGCTGGCGGCGCCCGAAGGCATCGAGCGCTTCACCAAGGCGCATCCCGACGTGCCGGTCTTCACCGCCTCGATCGACGAGCGGTTGAACGAGAAGGGCTACATCGTACCGGGCCTGGGGGATGCGGGCGACCGCATGTACGGGACGAAGTAGGCAGAGTTTACCCACCGTTAACACAATCGCCGGAATCCGCGTGCCCTGCGGCACGGCGACGGGTGATCTTAAGCCCGTGATGACCTTGGCCGGCTACGATTTCCAGCCAAGCGGAACGGGCTGCCATGCTGCGCAAGCTTCTCATCCTGATCGTCTGCGCCGTCGCCTCGGCTTCGGTGCCAATGCTCTATGAGCGCAATCCGGAGTTTTTTCACAGCCTGATCGAGTTCGCCGACGGCCGCAGGCGGCGCCGACGACGGTCGCCAAGGCCGAGATCAGGACATCGCACCCGGCGACCGAGGTGCTGCTCGGCCGCAAGGTGAAGATCGCCGCTGACGAGTTCGGACATTTCAATGCCGATTTCCGGCTGAACGGGCGCAATGTCGACGCGATGATCGACACGGGTGCGACGCTGGTGGCGATGAACGCCTCGACGGCGCGCCGCATCGGCATCCGGACCATGCCGGCCGACTTCAAATACAGGGTGAAGACGGCGAACGGCGAGACGCGGGCGGCCGGCGCGACGATCGACAGGCTGCAGATCGGGCGCATCACGGTCGAGAATGTCGAGGCCATGGTGCTCGACGATCATGCGCTCGAAGGCACGCTGATCGGCGTCAGCTTCCTCAAGCGGCTGGCGAAATATCAGGTCGAGAACGGCGCTCTGCTTCTGGTGCAGTGAGCGGAGGTCAGACGCCCGGCGCTATCCGGCGTATGACGGCTTTCTGTGCCGCCGGCCTGGGCGGGCCGACGGAATAGGCGGCGCGGATCTCCCGCTCAGCCTTTTCGGCAGCGTTGCGCGAGCGGGCGTGGATGATGGCGAGCGGCTCGCCCTTGACCGTCTCCGCGCCGACCGGCAGCAGGCCGGTGACGCCGACGGCGTGGTCGATGACGTCGTCGGGCGCGGTGCGGCCGCCACCCAGCGCCACCACGGCAAGGCCGATGTCGCGGGTCGAGATGCCGGTGACATAGCCGTCCTTATCGGCGGCCACGGAATGCTCGACCGGCGCCTTGGGCAGGTAGGAGAGCGGCCGCTCCATGAAGTCGGCCGGGCCGCCGAGGGTGGCGACCATCTGGCCGAAAGCCTCCGCCGCGCGGCCGCTGTCCAGCACCTGCGTGGCGCGCGACAACCCCTCCTTGTTGGAGCCGGCGATGCCGGCGGCGATCAGCATCTCGGCAGCGAGCGCGAGGGTCACTTCCGCGAGGCGCTTGTCGCGCCGGCGGCCGGAGAGGAAATCGACGGCGTTGATGACCTCGACCGCGTTGCCGGCGGCGGACGCCAGCGGTTCGTTCATGCCTGTGATCAGCGCCGAGGTGCGCGTGCCGGCGCCGTTCGCGACCTCGACCAGGCTGGTCGCGAGCTCGGTCGCGTCGCGGCTTTTTGCCATGAAGGCGCCGTTGCCGACCTTGACGTCGAGTACCAGCGACTGCAGCCCGGCGGCGAGCTTTTTCGACAGGATCGACGCGGTGATGAGAGGCACGGACTCGACCGTCGCAGTGACGTCGCGGATGGCGTAGAAACGCTTGTCGGCAGGAGCGAGCGCCGAGGTCTGACCGATGATGGCGCAGCCGGCGGCGAGCACCGTCTTGCGGAAGAGAGCATTGTCCGGCTGGCTGACATAGCCCGGGATGGCATCCATCTTGTCGAGCGTGCCGCCGGTATGGCCGAGGCCGCGTCCCGAGATCATCGGCACATAGGCGCCGCAGGCCGCGACGATGGGGGCAAGCATCAGCGAGACATTGTCGCCGACGCCACCAGTCGAATGTTTGTCGGTGACGGGGCCGGGCAGGTCCGACCAGTCGAGCGTGTCGCCGGAATCGCGCATCGCAAGCGTCAGCGCCACCGCCTCGTCGCGGCTCATGCCGTTGAAGAAGACCGCCATGGCGAGTGCTGCGACCTGGCCTTCGGTGACCTTGCCCGACGTGATGCCGGCGACGAAGGCGGCGATCTCGTCCGATGACAGCTGTCTGCCGTCGCGCTTCCTGCGGATGATCTCCTGGGGGAGCATGGCTTACACTCCCCCTTGCGGGAAGGTTCGGCGCGCAGCGCCGGGGTGGGGGTGGCGAAGGGTGCCGGGCTCGCGAAAGACGGAGTGCGTCGCCTCCACCCCCACCCCGCTCCGCTTCGCGGAGCGAACCTCCCCGCAAGGGGGAGGGTTGGGCGTCCGCGCTTGCTCCCGTTCACTCATCAAGCGCACCATCCGCAAACACCCGCTTCAAAATCGCCGCCAGCCTTGCCCCGCCGATGGGGGCCATGTCCTTGGTCTCCTGGTGCGAGAGCTCGCCGCCGGTCATGCCGGCCGCCAGGTTGGTGATGACGGAACAGGCGGCGACGCGAAGGCCGAGGAAGCGCGCGAGGATGACTTCCGGCACGGTAGACATGCCGACGGCGTCGGCGCCGATGACGCGCGCCATGCGGATCTCGGCCGGCGTCTCGAAGGACGGACCGGAGAACCACATGTAGACGCCCTTCGAGAGCGGCGTGCCGGTCGCCTCGGCTGCCCGTTCGAGGGCGGCGCGGATACCCGCGTCATAGGCTTCGGTGAGGCCGACAAAACGACGGTCGGTGGGCTCGCCGAAGAGCGGGTTGGAGCCCGAGAAGTTGATGTGGTCGGTGATCAGCATCACGGAGCCGGGCGGCATGTCCTGACGCAGCGAGCCTGCGGCGTTGGTGAGGATAAGTTTTGTGATGCCGATGCCGGCGAGGGCTTCGAGGACGGGGCGCATGACGGCGGCGTCGCCGTGCTCGTAGTAGTGCGCGCGGCCGGCGAGCAGCAGCACGGGGCGGCCGGCGAAAAGGCCGGCGACCACCTCGCCGGCGTGGCCGCTGACGCCGCTCTTTGGGAAGCCCGGCAGGTCGGCGTAGGGGATGCGGATCGCGTTCTTGACTTCGCCCGCAAGCGGCCCGAGGCCGGAGCCGAGCACGATCGCGACATCGGGCTTCAGCCCGCCCAGGCGGTCGACGAGGATGTCGATTGCGTCAGTCATTTCAGGATGTCGCCGGCGAAGCCATAGGGGAGCATCTCGCCCATGGTGACGGTCTCGACGACGCCATTCTTGTCGCAGAGATGCAGCTTGGTGTCAGGCTTGGTGAATTCGGCGAGCCGCTGGCGGCAGCCACCGCATGGCGTGATCCTCGCCATGCGCTGCGCCGTGACGGCGATTTCGGTGATCTTGCCACCGCCACCCATGATGTAGTGGCCGAGTGCGGTGGTCTCTGCGCACCATCCCTCGGGATAGGACGCGACCTCGATGTTGGCACCGGTGAAGACGCGGCCGTCGTCGCAGCGCAGCGCCGCACCCACCGGGAACTTGGAGTAGGGCGCGTAGGCCTTGGCCATGGCGGTCTTGGCCGCGAGGAAGAGGTCGTGGGACATTTTGTCTACCTGCAAGAAGTGTCGGGAAAGCCGCCCCCTCCACCGCCTTCGGCGGTCCCCCTCCCCCGTAAACGGGGGAGGATCCGCGTCGGCGATTGCTGCGACCTTGGTTCCTCCCCTGCGAAGCGGGGGAGGGGGACCATGCGAAGCATGGTGGAGGGGGCGTGGTCGGGATACACTATCGCTCCTTCACGTAAGGCACGCCGCCGGCGCGTGGCGGGATCGCCTTGCCGATGAAGCCGGCGAGCAGGATGACGGTGAGGACGTAGGGCAGCGCCTGCATGAGCTGCACCGGCACGCGGCCGACGAGCGGCAGCGGCGTGCCCTGCAGGCGGATCGACAGCGCATCGAGGAAGCCGAAGAGCAGGCAGGCAAACATGGCCGGCACGGGCTTCCACTTGGCGAAGATGAGGGCGGCGAGCGCGATGTAGCCGCGGCCGGCGGTCATGTCCTTGACGAAGCCCGCGTTCTGCGACAGCGCCATGTAGCAGCCGGCGAGCCCGGTGAGTATGCCGGTGCAGATGACGGCGCGGTAGCGCAGCCAGGCGACCGAGATGCCGGCGGTGTCGACGGCTGCGGGGTTCTCGCCGACGGCGCGAAGCCTGAGCCCGAAGCGCGTCCTGAAAAGGACCCACCATGTGAAGGGCACGGCGAGGAAGGCGAGATAGGCGAGCAGCGTGTGGCCGGAGAGCAGGCCGGAATAGAGCTGGCCGATGACAGGCACGTCGCGCAGCGCGTCGGCGAAGGGAAGCGTGATGGCGCCGAAGCGGCCCTCGGCCGGCAGCGACGGCGTGCGGCCGCCCTGGCTGAACCACGCCTGTCCCAGGATGATGGTGGAGCCGGCAGCGATGAAGTTGATGGCGACGCCCGACACGATCTGGTTGCCGCGGTGGGTGATCGAGGCGAAACCGTGGACCAGCGCCAGCCCGACCGAGACGAAGACGGCCATCAGCAGGCCGACCCAGGCGGAGCCGAAGACGGCCGCAGCCGCCCCGGCGGCGAAGGCACCGGCGAGCATCTTGCCCTCGAGCCCGATGTCGAAGATGCCGGCGCGCTCGGAATAGAGGCCGGCGAGGCAGGCGAGCAGCAGCGGCACCGAGAGGCGGATGGTGGAATTCAGGATGTTGATGAGGGTGTCGATGAACTCCATCTCAGGCGCGCTCCCCCTTCGGATGAGCCACGCCGACCGAGCGGGGGCTGAAGCTGGCGAAAAGAGCCTGCACCCACGGCCTGAACATGTGCTCCAGCGCGCCGGCGAAGAGGATGACGAGACCCTGGATGATGACGATCATGTCCCTCGATATGTTGGGCATCTCGAAGGCGAGCTCGGCGCCGCCCTGGTAGAGCATGCCGAAGAGGATCGCCGCCGGCACGATGCCGGCCGGATGCGAGCGGCCCATCAGCGCAACCGCAATGCCGACGAAGCCGGCGCCGGAGACGAAGTCGAGCGAGACGTTGTGCTGGTCGCCCATGATCGGGTTCAGCGCCATCAGCCCGGCGAGAGCGCCCGAGATCAGCATGGTGACGATGATGATGCGTACCTCGGAGATGCCGGCGTAGCGGGCGGCCTTCGAGGAGAAGCCCATGGTGCGGATCTCGTAGCCGAGCTTGGTGCGCCAGATGAGCAGCCAGACGACGAAGGCCATCAGCAGCGCCAGCAGGAAGGAGACGTTGAGCGGCGCGGAGGGCCGCACGGTGAAGCCGAATTCCGACAGGAACCAGCCGAGCTTGGGCAGTTGCGCGCCCTCCGCGAGCTGGCGGGTCTGCGGCGCCATCGAGCCGCGCGGCTTGAACACGTCGACCAGCAGATAGACCATGGTCGAGGCGGCGATGAAGTTGAACATGATGGTCGTGATGACGATGTGCGAGCCGCGCTTGGCCTGCAAATAGGCGGGGATCAGCGCCCACAGCGCGCCGACGGCGGCGGCGGCGAGGATGGCGAGCGGAAAGGTCAGCCACCAGGGCAGCACATGGTCGAAGGCGAGGCACACCACGCCGACTCCGATGCCGGCGATATAGGCCTGGCCTTCGCCGCCGATGTTGAACAGGCCGCCATGGAAGGCGACGGCGACCGCGAGGCCGGTGAAGATGAAGTTGGTGGCGTAGTAGAGCGTGTAGGCGAGCCCGGTGCCGCTGCCGAAGGCGCCTTCGACCAGGATCGCGGCGGCGCGGAACGGGTTCTCGCCGACGAGCAGCACGACCAGCCCGGCGACGATGAAGGCGACGACCAGGTTGATCAGCGGGATGAGGCCGTAGTCGGCCCAGGCCGGGAGTTTTGCGTAGGGGGTGCTCACTCCGCGGCCTCCTGGCGCTCGACGCCTGCCATCAGCAGGCCCAGTTCGCCTTCGGTCGCTTCCGGTCCGCGCTCGCCGACGACGCGGCCGTCAAACATGACGAGGATGCGGTCGGACAGCGAGCGGATCTCGTCGAGCTCGACCGAGACGAGCAGCACCGCCTTGCCGCGGTCGCGCATGGCGATGAGCTGCTTGTGGATGAATTCGATGGCGCCGACGTCGACGCCGCGCGTCGGCTGGCCGACGATGAGCACGCCGGGGTCCTGCTCCATCTCGCGGGCGAGAACGATCTTCTGCTGGTTGCCGCCGGAGAAATTGGCGGTCTTCAGCCGGTCGTTGGCCGGCCTGATGTCGAACTTCTCGATCTTCTTCCTGGCGTCCTCGCGGATGGCCTCGATGTTGAGGAACGGGCCTTTCAGATATTGCGGCTTGTCGTGGTAGCCCAGGATCGAGTTCTCGTTCTCCTCGAAGGCCAGCACCAGCCCGACATGGTGGCGGTCCTCCGGCACGTGGGCGAGGCCGCGGTCGCGCAGTTCGCCGGGGTCGGCATGGCCGGTGACCTCGATCGGCCTGCCGTCGAGCAGCACCGTGCCCGACACCGCCTTGCGGATGCCGGAGATCGCTTCCAGAAGCTCGGACTGCCCGTTGCCGGCGACGCCCGCGATGCCGACGATCTCGCCGCCGCGCACCTCGAAGGATACGTCGTCGACCATGGTGACGCCACGCGAATCCTTCACGGTGAGGTTGCGGACCGCGAGCTTGACGGCGCCGGGAGCGGCCTCGCCCTTCTCGACGCGCAGGAGCACGCGGCGGCCGACCATCAGCTCGGCGAGTTCCTCGACCGTGGTCTGCGCCGTCTCGCGGGTCGCCACCACCGTGCCCTGGCGCATGACCGAGACGGTGTCGGTGACCGCCATGATCTCGCGCAGCTTGTGCGTGATCAGGACGATCGTCTTGCCCTGCTCCTTGAGCTGCTTGAGGATGCGGAAGAGGTGGTCGGCCTCGGCCGGCGTCAGCACGCCGGTCGGCTCGTCGAGGATGAGGATTTCGGCGCCGCGGTAGAGAGCCTTGAGGATCTCGACGCGCTGCTGCAGGCCGACCGGCAGCTCCTCGATGACGGCGTCCGGATCGACCTCCAGCCCGTATTCGCGCTCCAGCCGTTCCAGCTCGGAGCGGGCGTTGGCGATGCTCTTCTTCAGCAGCGCCTCGTTCTCGGCTCCCAGTATGACGTTCTCGATGACGGTGAAATTCTCCACCAGCATGAAGTGCTGGTGGACCATGCCGATGCCGAGCGCGATGGCGTCGTTGGGCGTCTTGATGGCGACCGGCTGGCCGCCGACCTTTATCTCGCCGCTGTCGGCCTGGTAGAAGCCGTAGAGGATCGACATCAGCGTCGACTTGCCGGCGCCGTTTTCGCCGACGATGCCCCGGATGGTGCCGCGCTCGATGACGAGGTTGATGTCGCGATTGGCCCTGACGGCGCCGAAACTCTTGTCGATGCCGATGAGCTCGATAGCAGCCTCAGCCATGCGGCCCGGTTCCCACGTTATTTTCTTTATCACCCGGTCAAAACGCTAGCATGCCGCCTTCCGCCTGCCAATTCGCGCTTCCGCCGGCATCTCGACAAATCCACCGCCGCTTGTCAATTTCGGCGGGATCGACGCTGGGGCGGCGGATGTTTCTCGCAATTCCGGACGGAAAGCCGCTACACGCTTTTCCTGGAATTGCTCTGTTGCAGGAATGACGCATGGGAACCTCAGACGACCGCCTGACCACGCTGGAAATCCGCGCGGCGGAGCAGGAGAAGACGATCGAGGAACTGTCCGGCCAGATCGCCGAGCAGTGGAGGACGATAGAGGCGCTGCGCAAGAGACTGGATGCGCTGACCGACCGCTTCCTGGTGCTGGAGGAGCAAGCCTCGCCGGAGGTGCCGGTGACGAAGCCGCCGCATTGGTAGGGAGCTGAAGGGGTGGGCGAGATGGCCATGGGTGAGATGGGCGATCGCATGGACCGGGCAGGGCGCTACGTGCTCGGCCTGATGGACGACGAGGAGCGGGAGCGCGCGGAGCGAGATCTCGAGATCGATCCGGCCTTCCGCGACGCCATGGTGGAGATCGCCGGGCGCATGCATGTCTTCGACCGCATGCCGTCGCCGGGCCAGGCAGGTGGCCGCCCCGCAGGCAGCGGGCCGCAGGATCATTGGCGGCTGATCAAGGAGAAGATCGCGGCGATGCCGCAGATGCAGGCGCCTCCGCCGCCCGTACCGACGCCGGCCGAACCGACGGTTGCGGCGCCCGCTGCCTTCGGCCGACGGCGCTCCGACAGGATGCGCACGGAATTCGTCAAGGCGACGCCGGCGAAGACCCTTGGCATCGGCCTGCATGCAATCCCGAGCAACCGCGCGCTGGCAATGGCGCTTTGGCTGATCGCCGCCTTCGTGTCGGGTTATGTCGTGGGCAGATTGTGAAGATCGCTGCGTGACATGAGCATCATCGGCTCGCCATCCTGCCGGAATGTCTCGACCTGCTCCCAGCCCAGGCGGCTGTAAAAGCCGCGGGATTCCCAGGTGTAGAGGTAGAGCGCGCCGAAACCCGCGGCCGCTGCCCGCCGTTCCACGGCGCCGACCAGAGCCGAACCTATGCCTCCGCCTCGATGCGGCTCCGCGACCACGAGGCCGGCGAGCCATGGGGTCAGGTCGTGGGCGGGCTCCAGTTCGCGGCGGACCAGCAGAACGGAACCGACCGCCATGCCGTCGATGCGGGCGACGAAGGCGGCCTCCGCACTGTCGCTGTCGAGGAGCGCCCGCAACCCGGCCGCATCCTCCTCCAGCGTCCTTGTGCCCCCCGGAAGAATGCGTCGAGGCGCAGCCCGGCGATGGCGTCGACATCCGCCTCGCGCATTGCTTCGACCACCGGCGGCATCGCGGGTTCTCCGAATGAAAAAGCCGCCGGAACGGGTCCGGCGGCTCCTCGAAAAATGCAATGCGATCAATAGGGGCAGGTGTCGTCCGACATGTAGTCGTGGACGGTGACGGTGCCGGCGATGATGTCGGCCTTGGCCTTGTCGGCTGCCGCCTTCATCTCGGGCGTGATCAGGTCCTTGTTGTTCTCGTCCACGGCATAGTCGACGCCGCCTTCCTTGAGGCCGAGATCGTTGATGCCGCCCTTCAGCTTGCCGTCCTTGGCGTCCATGAAGGCGCCGTGGACGGCGGTGTCGACGCGCTTCAGCATCGAGGTCAGCACCTTGCCCGGGTGCAGGCCGTTCTGGTTCGAATCGACGCCGACGCCGAGCTTGCCCGCGTCGGCCGCGGCCTGGAGCACGCCGACGCCGGTGCCGCCGGCCGCCGCGTAGATGACGTCCGCGCCCTGGTCGATCTGCGTCTTGGCGATCTCGCCACCCTTGGTCGGATCGTTCCAGGCAGCCGGCGTGTCGCCGGTCATGTTCTGGATCACCTCGGTCGCGCCGCCGGCCTTGGCGCCGCCGACATAGCCGCAGCCGAAGCGGCGGATGAGGGGGATGTCCATGCCGCCGACGAAGCCGACCTTCTTGCTCTGCGAGGCCATGCCGGCGAGCAGGCCGACGAGATAGGAGCCTTCCTGCTCCTTGAACACGACCGAGCGGATGTTCGGCTTGTCGACGACCATGTCGATGATGGCGAACTGCGTATCCGGGAAGTCGGTCGCCACCTTGTCGAGCGCTTCCGCCCAGGCGAAGCCGGTCATGACGATCGGGTTGCGGCCGTCCTCGGCGAAGCGGCGCAGCGCCTGCTCGCGCTGCGAGGCGTTGGAAACCTCGAACTCGACATATTCGATGCCGGTCTCGGACTTGAACTTCTCGGCGCCGTTGAAGGCCGCCTCGTTGAAGGATTTGTCGAACTTGCCGCCGAGATCGTAGAGAAGCGCCGGCTTGATGTCCTGCGCGTAGGCCGAGAAGGACAACGCGGTTGCGGCCAGGAGGCCGAGGAAAATACGTTTCATGTGATCCACACCCTGTCGGTTGTTCTTACTGGATGCCTGCACGGCCGGATGGCCCGGCGTCTCGGCACATGGCAGGGGGATTTTTCCCCTCCGCTCATGGGTCAATCTTGCATGGGGAAAGACAAAATTCACGCGGAATCTTGACCATCCGGAAAAACCACCCGACCGGAAAAGGGGAAATACATTTCTCCTTTCTGTCGGGCCGGCCTTGGGTCCGGAAGCGCGCGGCGCGTCCGAAAGAGGGGTCAGCGTTCGACGACGAAGCGGCCGATGCGCCGTTCCGGCCGGTGGCCGATGGCATAGAGCAGGAAGGCGAGAACGCCGAAGACCGCGAAGCCGGGCAGGCCGAGGATGAAGACCATTACCGGGTTCCAGACCAGCGGATGCGCGTTTTCAACGATGAACGACTGCGTCTGTTCCAGCGTCACGGAGGAGACGCTGCGCCAACTGTCGCCGAGCGGAGTGAGCACCAGCCGCGAGGCGGCGATCGTGCGCGTCACGTCCAGCACCGCCATGATGGTGGCGACCGCCAGCGAGAACGTCGCCATCAGCCGGAACAGGAAGCGGAACATTGCGACCCTTCGCTTCTTCTTTGCTGCACGACTGATATGGCGTCGATGCGTTTTCTGCAATCATCTTCGGCGATTTTGCTAGACGCGGCCGGGCGGTTGCGCCCTGCTTAGGGCATATCGGGGGGCGAGCGCAGACAATAACGCTCTGCGGCCTTGGCATTCGCGGCAGGATCGACTAGATGAGCCGCGCGCCGGCAAAAGTTCCAGGGGTCCGGCGCATGCGGAGAGGTGGCCGAGTGGTCGAAGGCGCACGCCTGGAAAGTGTGTAGGCGGGAAACCGTCTCGCGGGTTCG
>Ga0233385_1000923_pt1 | contig 13020 bp, 10 predicted proteins | sample ElkDunMinimDraft_16_FD_191543 | JGI IMG/M metagenome (GOLD analysis project Ga0233385, IMG submission 191543) | Fecal eukaryotic communites from dung pellets of Tule Elk in California, USA - Elk Dung G36 | ecosystem: Host-associated > Mammals > Digestive system > Large intestine > Fecal | place...
GCCGAGCCGCCGTCAGGGCCGGCGATGCCGGTAACCGCGAGCGTGATGCCCGCGCGCGAGTTCTTCAAGGCTCCTTCCGCCATCTCGTAGGCCGTCTCGGCGGAGACCGCGCCGTGCTTGTCCAGCGTCTCCTTGGATACCCCGACCATGTCCTCCTTCGCCTCGTTGGAGTAGGTGACGAAGCCGCGATCGACCATCGACGACGAACCGGGGATGTCGGTGAGGAGCGAGATGATCATGCCGCCGGTGCAGGACTCCGCCGTCGCCACCAGGATCTTGCGGCGCGCGCAGGCCTTCAGGAACCTGTCCGCCAAGTCCGCCCAATCATCGCTCATTCCGGAATCTCTCCTGGGAAAACCACGCTGGCCGTCGCAATCGCTGCGATGCCTTCCTCTCGGCCTATGAAACCCAGGCGCTCGTTTGTGGTTGCCTTGATCGAGACGCGATCGGCGGAAATTTTCAGCATCGAGGCGATCGCCTCGACCATCGCTGGGCGATGCGGGCCGACGCGCGGCCCCTCGCAGATAAGCGTGATGTCGGCATTGGCGATGCGGCCGCCGCCCGAACGCACGATCGCCGCGGCGTGCTCGACGAAAATGCGCGAAGCCGCACCCTTCCACTTCGGGTCGGACGGCGGGAAATGCGTGCCGATGTCGCCGGCGCCGCACGTGGCGAGCAGCGCGTCGGTCAGCGCATGCAGCCCGACATCCGCGTCGGAGTGGCCGGAGAGCTTCTTGTCATAGGGGATTTCTATCCCGCAGAGCGTGACGTGGTCCCCCGCCTCGAAGGAATGCACGTCGTAGCCGTTGCCGGTGCGCACATCCGGGAATGCCGTCCTGCCGCCGCCGAGCCGCTGGTCGGCCACGACCATGTCGCGCGCCCAGGTAAGCTTCATGTTGTCGGGCGAACCGGTGACGATACGCACTGGTATCTTTGCCCATTCGGCCACGGCCGCGTCGTCGGTGAAGTCATGCTTGCCAAGTTGGAGCGCCTTCTCGTGGGCCGCAAGTATCGGCCAGTAGGGGAAGCCCTGCGGCGTCTGCGCGGCGTGCAGGCCGGCGCGCGGCACCGTCTCGCCGACATTGCCTTCGCCGTCCATGCGCTTCAGCGTGTCGGCGACCTGCATCGCCGGTAGCGCTCCCTGCCGCTCGTCGATCGCGTCTATCGTGCGGTCGATCAGGCCCTCATCGACGAAGGGCCGCACGCCATCGTGAATCAATACCATGCTGGGCGCGTCGTCCCGCAGTGCGCGCAAGGCCAGCCGCGTCGATTCCTGCCGGGTGGCGCCGCCGTGGATGGTGGTGATCCTCTCGTCTTCCAGCCCCAGCGTCGAGGCCCGGAACAGTTCGTCGTCGTCGGGATGGATGGCCACCACGATTCGGCCGATCCGTGGATGGCTGAGGAACGCCTCGAGCGTATGGGAGACGACGGGGCGCCCGCCGATCATCCGATATTGCTTTGGCCCGTCGGCCTTGCCTGCCCGCTCGCCGCGCCCGGCGGCGACGATTACGACGGCCGCCTTTGCCGGCTGATTTTCCGATCCATCCTGCATGCGAGACGCATAGTCGGGCCGCTCTCCGAAAACCAGAGATTTTCCGAAGCGATATGATTTGGCGGCAGTTGCATGTTGCGTGGCTGCGCGAAAATGTCTATTCGTTGTGCAGGCAGGGAGTGTGCTTGGTTTTTATGCATGAGTGAGCTGACGAGGCTCGCCGACCCTATGGATATAGGCGGCGCGCTGATCCGCAACCGCGTTTTCCTGGCGCCGATGTCCGGCGTCACCGACGAAGCGTTTCGCCGGCGGGCATACGGCCACGGCGCGGGGCTGGTCGTGTCGGAGATGATCGCCTCGGGCGAACTCGCCAAGGGTCGCCTCGACACCAGCCGACGTGTACGCCATTCCGGCCTGCCGGTCCATATGGTGCAGCTTGCCGGCCGTGAGGCGCACCACATGGCCGAGGCCGCAATCATCGCCGAGGGCGAGGGCGCCGACATCATCGACATCAACATGGGCTGCCCGGCCAAGAAGGTGACGGGCGGCTATTCCGGCTCGGCGCTGATGCGCGACCTCGACCATGCGCTGACCTTGATCGACGCAGTCGTCGGCGCGGTGAAGGTGCCGGTGACGGTGAAGATGCGACTCGGCTGGGACGAGTCCGCGCTGAACGCGCCGACGCTTGCGCGCCGGGCGGAGCAGGCCGGGGTAAAGATGGTCACCATCCACGGCCGCACGCGCTGCCAGTTCTACCAGGGCAAGGCCGATTGGCGCGCGATCGCCCGCGTCAAGGCGGCGGTGGCGATCCCCGTCGTCGCGAACGGCGATGTCGGCTCGCCTGCGGACGCCGCTGCCGTGCTGGAACAGTCGGGCGCCGACGCCGTCATGGTCGGCCGCGCCAACTACGGCGCGCCGTGGATCGTCGGGCAGATCGCGCATGCGGCCGGCAGCAACGCCGCCGCCGGCAAGCCTCCCGCCAATGGCGAGGCGCTGGCCGACTACGTCATCGCCCACTACGAGGACATGCTGGCCCTCTACGGCGCCGAAAGCGGGCTGCGGCACGCCCGCAAGCATCTCGGCTGGTATCTCGACCGGCATGCACCCGGCATCGGCGCCTCGCGCGGCGCCATCATGACCTCGCTCGACCCGTCCGAGGTCATTTCCAGGCTGCGCACGGCCTTTGTCGCCGCGGCCGAGTTCCAGCCCGTCAGGACCGCAGCATGAGCGCATCGACCTATCCCGCGGCCGCCGAGGCGGATGCGGCGCAAATCGTGCTGAACACCATCCGCCGGCCGGTCATCATGATCGGCCCGGAAGGCAACATCACCTTCGCCAACGCCGATGCCGAGGATTTCTTCCGTTCCAGTGCCACGGCGCTGTCGCGCAAGACGCTGGCGCATTTCGTGCCGTTCGGCAGCCCGATCCTGGCGCTCGTCGACCAGGTACGCGCGCGCAAGGCGCCGGTGAACGAATACCGGGTCGACGTCTCGTCGCCGCGCATCGGCATCGAAAAGATCGTCGATCTCTACGTCGCTCCGGTGCCGGAGTTTCCCGGTTCTGTCGTCGTGATGTTCCAGGAACGCTCGATGGCCGACAAGATCGACCGCCAGATGACGCACAGGAGTGCCGCCCGCTCGGTCACCGGTCTTGCGGCGATGCTGGCGCACGAAATCAAGAACCCGCTGTCCGGCATCCGCGGCGCGGCCCAACTCCTGGAAACCGCCGTTTCGGACGAGGACCGGGCGCTGACGCGCCTCATCACCGACGAAACCGACCGCATCGTCTCGCTGGTCGACCGCATGGAGATCTTCTCCGACGAGCGGCCGATCGACCGCTATCCGGTCAACATCCATGTCGTTCTGGACCACGTCAAGGCGATCGCCAAGAACGGTTTCGCCAGCCATATCAAGATTTTGGAGGAATATGATCCATCACTTCCTCCGGTCTATGCGAACCGCGACCAGCTGATCCAGGTCTTCCTCAACCTGGTGAAGAACGCCGCCGAGGCGACCGGCAACAATCCGGAGGCCGAGATCACGCTGTCGACCGCCTTCCGGCCGGGCATCCGCGTGTCCTTCCCTGGCACGCAGGACCGCGTCTCGCTGCCCTTAGAATTCTGCGTGCGCGACAACGGGCCGGGGGTCTCGGAAGACATCCTGCCCATTCTTTTCGATCCATTCATAACCACCAAGCCGAACGGCTCGGGGCTGGGGCTTGCCCTGGTCGCGAAGATCGTCGGCGACCATGGTGGCATCATCGAGTGCGACTCGACGCCGCGCGGCACGACCTTTCGCGTGCTGATGCCGGCCTGGAAAGATGTTTCGGCCGCCCCGGACGGCGAAGCCGAGGGAGACGACGAGTGACCGTTCAAGGCAATATTCTGGTCGCCGACGACGACGCGGCGATCCGCACCGTTCTCAACCAGGCCCTGTCGCGCGTCGGCCATGAGGTGCGGGTGACCTCCAATGCGGCGACGCTCTGGCGCTGGGTGGCGGCAGGCGAGGGCGATCTGGTCATCACCGACGTGGTGATGCCCGACGAGAACGCCTTCGACATGCTGCCGCGCATCAAGAAGGCCAGGCCCGAGCTGCCGGTCATCGTGATGAGCGCGCAGAACACTTTCATGACGGCGATCCGGGCGTCCGAGACCGGCGCCTACGAATATCTGCCCAAGCCGTTCGACCTCAACGAGCTCCTGAACATCGTCAACCGCGCGCTGTCGGAGCCGCGCCGGCCGAAGATCGACAGCCGGCCGGAGGACCAGGCGGAAGCCATGCCGCTGGTCGGGCGCTCGGCCGCCATGCAGGACATCTATCGCATGCTCGCCCGCATGATGCAGACGGACCTTACCGTCATGATCTCGGGCGAATCCGGCACCGGCAAGGAGCTGGTGGCGCGGGCGCTGCACGAATACGGACGCCGCCGCAGCGGGCCCTTCGTCGCCATCAACATGGCCGCCATTCCGCGCGACCTGATCGAGTCGGAGCTCTTCGGTCACGAGAAGGGCGCCTTCACCGGCGCGCAGAACCGCTCCACCGGCCGCTTCGAGCAGGCCGAGGGCGGCACGCTCTTCCTCGACGAGATCGGCGACATGCCGATGGAGGCGCAGACGCGTCTGCTCCGCGTCCTGCAGCAGGGCGAGTACACCACCGTGGGCGGCCGCACGCCGATCAAGACGGACGTGCGCATCGTCGCTGCCACCAACAAGGACCTGCGCACGCTGATCAGCCAGGGCCTGTTCCGCGAGGACCTGTTCTACCGGCTGAATGTCGTGCCGCTCAGGCTGCCGCCGCTGCGGGAGCGGGCCGAGGACGTGCCCGATCTGGTCAGGCACTTCTTCAAGCAGGGCGAGAGCGAGGGCCTGCGCACCAAGCGCATATCGAGCGGCGGCATCGAGCTGATGAAGCGCTACCCGTGGCCGGGCAACGTGCGCGAGCTGGAGAATCTGATCCGCAGGCTGGCGGCGCTCTACCCGCAGGACGAGATTTCCCCCGAGATCATCGAATCGGAGCTGAAGACCGGCGAGCAGCCGGCGGTCGCCGGCGTCGCCATGGTGCCGGAGAACCTGACGATCGGGCAGGCGGCCGAGCACTACCTGCAGCGCTATTTCTCCAGCTTCGGCGGCGATCTGCCGCCGCCCGGCCTCTACCAGCGCATCCTTACCGAGGTTGAATATCCGCTGGTGCTTGCCTCGATGACGGCGACGCGCGGCAACCAGATCAAGGCGGCGGAGTTGCTCGGCCTCAACCGCAATACGCTGAGGAAGAAAATCCGCGACCTCGGCGTGAACGTCTATCGTGCGTCGAAATCGTCCGGCTGAAGTCGCCCCGACTCGGCCCTTGTCGGTGCGCCTGTTGCCATAAAAACACGTCGATCGTGTCTATTGTGCCACGCATTGTTGCAGAATCGCCACAATACGCTGCATAGATTGCCACAATTGGCGTTCAACCGACACTCACGATGGCAGTTCAGGCACCTGCGATTCCGGATAAGTATTTCGACAGCGCTGCGGCTGGCGACGGCCGGAGGCTGCTCGCTTTGCCGGGCGTAGTTGCGGTCGTCGGAGCGCTGGTCACCGCGGCGTTCTCATTTGCCATCCTGGTCGGCGCCACGCCCATCGCGCCGGACGAGGCGACGACGATCACGCTGATCGTCGTCAATGCACTGTTCGTTTTCGTGCTGATCGCGCTGATCGGCCGCGAGGTCCATCGCATCGCCATGGCTCGGCGTCGCGGCAAGGCGGCCTCCCGGCTCCATGTGCGCATCGTCGCCATGTTCTCGCTGATTGCGGTGCTGCCGGCGCTGCTCGTCGCCATCATCGCCTCGATCACGCTCGACATCGGGCTGGACCGCTGGTTCGAGATACGGACCAAGACGATCATCAACTCGTCGCTGTCGATCGCCGAGGCCTATGTCCGCGAGAACGCCCGCAACCTGCAGGGCACCACGCTGTCGATGGCCAACGACCTCGACAATGCGCGGCCGCTCTACGGCCTCGATCGCACGGGCTTTCGCGATTTCCTGAGCCAACAGGCGGTCGGCAGGGCGCTGGCGCATGCCGCGCTCATCCGCGTCGATGGCTCGTTCATCATGCAGGCGCAGACGCGTTCCGACTTCGACATGCCGGTGCCGCCGGTCGAGGCGGTCGCCGAAGCCGCGGGCGGCCAGCCGGTTCTGATCGAGCCGCGCACCAGCAACATCGTCGGCGCGATCCTCAAGCTTCGCCAGATTGAGGATGCCTACCTCTACACCATCCGCCTGGTCGATCCCGAGGTGATCAGGGCCCGTCAGATCGTCACCGCCAATACCAACGAATACCGCGCGCTCGAAGCGAACCGCCGCACCACGCAGATAGCCTTCGGCCTGCTCTATCTCGGCCTGACGCTGATCATCGTGCTGTCGGCGATCTGGACCGGCATCGCGGTCGCCGACCGGCTGGTTCGGCCGATCCGCCAGCTCATCGGGGCCGCCGACGAGGTGGCGACCGGCAATCTGGACGTCTCGGTGCCGGTGCGCCCGTCCGACGGCGACGTCGCCTCGCTGGGCGACACGTTCAACAAGATGCTCCTGGAGCTGAAATCGCAGCGCAACGAGATCCTGCATGCGAAAGACCTGGTCGACGAGCGGCGGCGCTTCTCCGAGGCGGTGCTCGCCGGCGTCACCGCTGGCGTCATCGGCGTCGATCCCTACGGAACGATCACCATCGTCAACCGCTCGGCCGAGACGATGCTCTCCCTGCCGGCCGACCAGTCACTCGGGAAAAACCTTTCGACGCTCCTGCCGCATGTCGGCCGCGTCTTCGAGATCGGCCGGAAATCCGGCCGTCCGGTCTATCGCGAGCAGGTGACCTTCTATCGTGGCGGCGCCGAGCGCACGTTCAACGTGCAGGTGACGATGGAAGGCGGCGACGACCCGCAGGGCGAAAAATCCTATGTCGTCACGATCGACGACATCACCGACCTCGTGCAGGCGCAGCGTTCGTCGGCCTGGGCCGATGTCGCGCGGCGCATCGCCCACGAGATCAAGAACCCGCTCACCCCGATCCAGCTTTCGGCCGAGCGCATCCGCCGCCGCTACGGCAAGGTCATCACCGAGGATCGCGAGGTCTTCGACCAGTGCACCGACACGATCATCCGCCAGGTCGAGGACATCGGCCGCATGGTCGACGAGTTCTCGGCTTTTGCGCGCATGCCGAAGCCGGAGATGAAGGTGATCGACATCCGCGAGGCGCTGCGCGAGGCGTCATTCCTTGTGGAAGTCAGCCGCCAGGACATCAAGTTCGAGCGCGACTTCGGCAGCGAGCCGCTCAAGGGCACGTTCGACAGCCGGCTGATGTCGCAGGCCTTCGGCAACGTCATCAAGAACGCCGCGGAGGCGATCGAGGCTGGCAGCAAGGAGATCCGCGACACCGGGGCGATACGCATCCGCGCCAGAATGGACAACGGGATGATTCGCGTCGACGTGATCGATAACGGGAAGGGGCTGCCGCGCGAGAACCGGCAACGGCTGCTCGAGCCCTACATGACGACGCGCGAGAAAGGCACCGGCCTCGGCCTCGCCATCGTCAAGAAGATCATCGAGGACCATGGCGGTCGGCTGGAACTGCACGACGCGCCGGCGGATTTCGATGGCGGACGCGGCGCCATGATCAGCATGTTCCTGCCCGCCGCGTCTGGCCCGGAAGCCGGCTCGTCGACGGGCAACGGTAAAAAGATTGAGAAGGTAAGCGATGGCGTCTGACATTCTTATCGTCGACGACGAAGAGGACATTCGTGAGCTCGTCGCCGGCATCCTGAGCGACGAGGGCCATGAGACGCGGACCGCGCATGACGCCGACAGCGCGCTGGCGGCGATCGCCGACCGCGTGCCGCGGCTGGTTTTCCTCGACATCTGGCTGCAGGGGTCGCGCCTCGACGGGCTGGCGCTGCTCGACCAGATCAAGACCATGCACCCCAACCTGCCGGTGGTGATGATCTCCGGTCACGGCAACATCGAGACCGCCGTTTCCGCGATCCGCCGCGGCGCCTATGATTTCATCGAGAAGCCGTTCAAGGCCGACCGCCTGATCCTGATCGCCGAGCGGGCGCTGGAGACCTCGAAGCTCAGGCGCGAGGTCTCAGACCTCAAGCTCAGGAGCGGCGAGACCTTCGACCTGATCGGCATGTCGTCGGCCATGAGCCAGTTGCGCCAGAACATCGAGCGCGTCGCGCCGACCAACAGCCGCATCATGATCGTCGGCCCGTCCGGCTCGGGCAAGGAGCTTGCGGCGCGCGCCATCCACGCGCTGTCGTCGCGCAAGGGCGGGCCGTTCGTCACGGTCAATGCGGCGACCATCACCCCGGAGCGCATGGAGATCGAGCTTTTCGGTACCGAATCCAACGGCGGCGAGCGCAAGGTCGGCGCGCTCGAGGAAGCGCATCGCGGCATCCTCTACCTCGACGAGGTGGCCGACATGCCGCGCGAGACGCAGTCGAAGATCCTGCGCGTGCTGGTCGACCAGCAGTTCGAGCGGGTAGGGGGCACCAAGCGGGTCAAGGTGGACGTGCGCATCATCTCCTCGACCGCGCAGAACCTCGAGGCGATGATCGCCGAGGGGCGCTTCCGCGAGGACCTTTACCACCGCCTCGCCGTAGTGCCGGTCGTGGTGCCAGGGCTTGCCGAGCGCCGCGAGGACATTCCCTACCTCGTAGATCACTTCATGAAGCAGGTCGCCCGCCAGGCCGGCATCCGGCCGCGCCGCATCGGCGACGACGCGCTTGCCGTGCTGCAGGCGCACAACTGGCCGGGAAACGTCCGCCAGCTGCGCAACAACATCGAGCGCCTGATGATCCTGGTGCGCGGCGACGACGTCGACGCGCCGATCACGGCCGACCTGCTGCCCGCCGAGATCGGCGACGTCATGCCGCGCGCGCCCAGCCAGTCGGACCAGCACATCATGGCGCTGCCGCTGCGGGAGGCGCGCGAGATGTTCGAGAAGGAATATCTGATCGCCCAGATCAACCGTTTCGGCGGCAACATCTCGCGCACGGCCGAATTCATCGGCATGGAGCGCTCGGCGTTGCATCGCAAGCTGAAGTCGCTGGGGGTTTGAGACAGTGAGTAGTGAACAGTGAATAGGGAATAGCGTTCGGGCGACTTGCAGCTCTGTTCACTACTCACTACTCACTACTCACTACTCACTCTTCACTACTCACCATTCGCTTCCCGAGGGAATCCATGCCGCGCATCGCCTATGTGAACGGACGCTATGTTCGCCACGCCGACGCCTATGTCCATATCGAGGACCGCGGGTACCAGTTCGCCGACGGAGTCTATGAGGTCTGCGAGGTCGCGCGCGGCTACATCGTCGACGGGAAGCGTCATCTCGACCGGCTCGGCCGCTCGTTGTCGGAGCTGCAGATGGCATGGCCGATGCACCGCGCCGCGCTTGAGGTCGTGATTGGCGAGGTGATCAGGCGCAACGGCGTGAAGAACGGTCTCGTCTATATCCAGGTGACGCGCGGCGTCGCGGGCCGCGACTTCCTGTTTCCGTCCGACACCAAGCCCTCGCTCGTGATCACGGCCAAGAAGATCGATCCCGCGCTCAACGCCAGGAAGGCCGAAAGCGGCATAAAGGTGATCACCGTGCCCGAAAATCGTTGGGACCGCGTCGACATCAAGACCGTCGGCCTTTTGCCCAACGTGCTCGCCAAGGAGCAGGCGAGGGCCGCGGGGGCGCAGGAGGCCTGGTTCGTGGATACGGGCGGCAACGTCAAGGAAGGCGGCTCCTCCAACGCCTGGATCGTCACCAAGGACGGCGCCCTGGTCACCAGGCCGGCCGAGCACGGCATCCTGCGCGGCATCACGCGCACGACCATGTTCGAGGTCGCCGCCAAGCTCGGCCTGAGGATCGAGGAGCGCCACTTCTCCGTCGCCGAGGCCAAGGCCGCCAGGGAAGCCTTCATCAGCTCGGCAACGACGATTGCAATGCCCGTAGTAGCCATCGACGGCACCCCTGTCGCCAACGGTCATCCCGGATCGGTCGTACTTTCCTTGCGCGAGGCCTTTTTTGGCGTTGCGGAAAAACGGCTGGCCTGATACCGCATGCGGACGAGATCTTGATGTTACGTCTACCTGTCGTTGACGGCGGCAGGGAGGGCGGTTTGTGTGCTTGACAGGCGCGGATAAATTTGGCGCACTAGCGTGCGCACTCTGGGGATCGGCGAAAGATAACAAAAATGGCGGAACGCTCGCAAAATCTGCAGGATTTGTTCCTGAACTCGGTCCGCAAGACCAAGAATCCACTTACGATCTTCCTCATCAACGGCGTCAAGTTGACCGGCGTCGTCACCTCGTTCGACAATTTCTGCGTGCTTCTGCGCCGCGACGGACACTCGCAGCTCGTCTACAAGCACGCCATCTCCACCATCATGCCGAGCCAGCCGGTTCAGATGTTTGATGGCGAGGAAGCCAGCCAGAGCGCCTGATTGGCACGTCAGAAAAACCCGGGCCAAGGGGCAAGCGAGGATCAGCCAGTCAGGGCCGGCATTGACCGGGCGAAGGCGCCGACGCGTGCGGCCGTCATCGTGCCCGTGCTGCCGCGCACCTTCCGGCCCGACGAGGAAGGCGCGCAGAATCGGCCGAGGCTGACGCGCTCCGCCGATGCGCGGCACGAAGAGGCCGTCGGTCTCGCGCAAGCCATTGATCTCGCTATCGTCTACAGCGCGGTCGTTCCGGTCAACGACCCCAGGCCGGCGACGCTGCTCGGTTCCGGCAAGGTCGAGGAGATCGCCGGCGTCGTGAAGGAGGAGAAGGTAGAGGTCGTCATTTTCGACCATCCGCTGACGCCGGTTCAGCAGCGCAATCTCGAGAAGGAGTTGAACGCCAAGGTGCTGGATCGCACCGCGCTCATCCTCGAAATCTTCGGCGAACGGGCCCGCACGAAGGAAGGCTCGCTGCAGGTTGAACTCGCACACCTCAACTACCAGAAGGGCCGGCTGGTCAGGAGCTGGACCCACCTCGAACGGCAGCGCGGCGGCGGCGGCTTCCTCGGCGGTCCCGGCGAAACGCAGATCGAAGCCGACCGGCGCGTGCTGCAGGACAAGATCATCAAGCTGAAGCGCGAGCTGGAGACGGTGCGCCGCACGCGCGACCTTCACCGCGCCAAGCGCAAGAAAGTGCCCTTCCCGGTGGTCGCGATCGTCGGCTACACCAACGCCGGAAAGTCCACGCTGTTCAACAAGCTGACGGGAGCTGGCGTGCTCGCGGAGGACATGCTGTTCGCGACGCTTGACCCGACCTTGCGCCGGGTGCGCCTGCCGCACGGCACGCCGATCATCCTGTCGGACACGGTGGGCTTCATTTCCGACCTGCCTACGCATCTGGTCGCGGCCTTCCGCGCCACGCTGGAGGAGGTGGTCGAGGCCGACCTGGTCATCCATCTCCGCGACATCGCCGATCCCGACACGGCCGCGCAGGCGGAGGACGTGGAGCGTATCCTTGGCGATCTCGGTCTCGATGCCAGCGACCGCGAGCGGGTGATCGAGGTCTGGAACAAAGTCGACCTTTTGGACGAGGGCAACCGCGCGCGGCTGCTCGGAGAAGGTGCGGTGGATAGGCTGGAGCCGCCGGTCGCGATTTCCGCCATCACCGGCGAGGGGCTCGACGCGCTGGCCGCGATCATCGAGCAGCGCGTCTCGGGAGATCTCAAGGAGGTCACCGTGTCGCTGCACCCCCATCAGTTCGGCCTGGTGGACTGGCTCTATCGCAACGGCAATGTCGTCTCGCGCGAGGACAACGAGGATGGCAGCGTGTCGATCACGATCAGGGCGACGGAAGCCGCCCGGGAAGAAATCGACAGTAGATTACGCCACAAAAACAGCGCGTAAGCGGCCTCAGCTCACCTTCTTCGCCTGCTGCCAGAGTTCTTCCATCTCGTCGAGGGAGGACGCGTCGAGCGTTCGGCCTGAAGCGTCGAGCGCGCGCTCGACATGGTGGAAGCGGCTGCGGAATTTCTCGTTGGTGCCGGAAAGCGCCGCCTCTGCATCGATCTTCAGATGCCGGCCAAGATTGACCAGCGCGAAGAGCACGTCGCCGAACTCGTCCTTCATGGAGGCCCGGTCGGCCGAGGCCATGGCGTCGCGCAACTCGCCGATCTCTTCCTCGATCTTGTCAAGGATCGGCTCCGCCTCGGCCCAATCGAAGCCGACGCGCGCGGCCTTTTCCTGCAGTTTCAGGGCGCGTGTCAGCGCCGGCAACGCCACCGGAACGCCGTCCAGGAAACCCTTGCCGTGATCTTCGGGGTCGAGGCCGCGCGCGATGCGGGCTTCGCGCTTGACCGCCTTTTCCTCGGCCTTGATCTTTTCCCACATGCCCTTGGCCATGCCGGCGTTGCGCGCCTCTTCGTCTCCGAAGACGTGCGGATGGCGGCGGATCATCTTCTCCGTGATCGCCTGGACGACATCGCCGAATGTGAATTGCTGAGCTTCGTCAGCCATTTGCGCGTGATAGACGACCTGGAGCAGGAGGTCGCCGAGCTCCTCGCGCAGGTCGTCCATGTCGCCGCGCGAGATCGCGTCGGCCACCTCGTAGGCCTCCTCGATCGTGTAGGGGGCGATGGTTTCGAAGTTCTGTTCGACGTCCCACGGACAGCCGGTTTTCGGGTCGCGCAGGGCGGCCATGATCTCGATCAGGCGGGAGATTTCGCGGGAGGGCTTCATTGCCGGATGCTAGCCGCGCCGGCATCGCGGCGAAATGTCGTTTCGCACGGATAAAAGATTTTCCACAATTCCACTGTGACATGCTTGCCGGGCTGTGACACGGTTCTTATTCAAGGCGTATCCGGGCGGCGGGCAGGAATTTGGCGATGCTGATGGAAGACGCCGGAAGAGCCGGGCACCTAGCCTTCTTCACCCGCCGGTGGCGCCGACAGCTGCCGCTCAGCCTGCTTTTCTGGCGAGACATGATCGTCTTTGGATCGGCGCTGAACCTCGCCGCGGCCTTCGCTGGCCTCATGGCGCTTGGCTTCAAGGCCGATCTCCTCGTCG
>Ga0233385_1000928_pt1 | contig 12979 bp, 12 predicted proteins | sample ElkDunMinimDraft_16_FD_191543 | JGI IMG/M metagenome (GOLD analysis project Ga0233385, IMG submission 191543) | Fecal eukaryotic communites from dung pellets of Tule Elk in California, USA - Elk Dung G36 | ecosystem: Host-associated > Mammals > Digestive system > Large intestine > Fecal | place...
GGACGGCTGGCTCCGGCTCGGCGACATGGCCTGGCGCGACGAGCGCGGCTACATCTACCTCGCCGACCGGGCGCAGGGCGTCATCCGCTCCGGGGCGCAGAACGTTTACGCCGGCGAGGTCGAGGCGGTGCTGCAGGCCTGCCCCGGCGTCGCCCGCGCCGCGGTGATCGGGGTGCCGCACGAGCGGTTCGGCGAGTCGGTCAAGGCGCTGGTGCAGCCGGCGCCGGGTGAGGAGCTGACCGAGCAGCAGATCCTCGACTACTGCGCGGAACGGCTGGCGGGCTACAAGCGGCCCCGCGAGGTGGAGTTCGTGACCGACCTGCCGGTCGACGAGGGCGGCAAGATCAGGAGAGCCGAGCTGAAGCGCGTCACCGAGGTGCGCCTGCTCGGCGAGGTGACGACCGGTGGCGACACCGGTCCGGCTAAGGAGTTCAGGCGATGAGCGCGAACAAGGTGACGACCCCCGAGGAGGCGGTCGCCGGCATCCCCGACGGAGCCACGATCGCGCTGGGCGGCGTGCACTCCCACAACGGTCCGATGGCGCTGGTGAACGCGCTGATCCGGCGCGGGATCAAGGATCTGGAGCTGATCCCGACGCCGAGCGCCGGCCCGCCGGTGGACATGCTGATCGCCGCCGGTTGCGTCCGGCGGCTGCACGTCTCCTACGTGGGGCTGGAATTCCTCGGCATGGCGCCGAACTACCGCCGTGCCGCGGAGAGCCGGTCGATCGAGATCGTCGAGGCGGACGAGGCCTACATCGTCTACGGGTTCAGGGCCGGGGCCAGCCGGCTGCCGTTCCTGCCGCTGCCCGCGCTCTACGAGGGGACCGACCTGCCCAAGGTCAACAAGGACATCCGGTCCACGACCGACCCGTACACCGGAAAGACCGTGACGACCATCCCGGCCCTGCGTGCCGACTACGGGCTGTTCCACGCGCAGGTCACCGACCGTAAGGGCAACGCGCAGATCTTCGGCCAGCGGCGGTTCGAGGACGTGATGGCGAAGGCGTGCGAGCACGTCATCATCAGCTCGGACGAGATCCTGGACGAGTACGCCCCGGCCCCGGATCCGCGTCTGGTGTCCATCCCTGGTGCGATCGTCGACAGCGTCGCGCACGCTCCCTACGGCTCGCACCCGCTGTCCTCCCCGGGGCACTACGCCTATGACCGGGAGCAACTGGTGGAGTACCGGGACCTCGCGGCCCAGGACCGCACCAAGGAGTATCTGCAGAACTACGTGTTCTCGGTCAACGATCACCAGGAGTACCTGGACAAGCTGGGCGCCCGGCGTCTGCTGGGTCTCCAGCAGACGTTCCGCTGAGCGCGACCGCCCGGAGGCCTACCAGGAGTAGGCCTCCGGCGCGGGTCCCGGACCGGGGAAGATGGCGTCAAGACGCTCCAGCGTCCTGTCGTCCAGGGACACCTCGAAGGCCCGGGTGGCGGCGTTGAGCTGAGCCAGGGTACGCGGCCCGATGATCGGCGCGGTCACGCCGGGCCGGCCGAGCAGCCAGGCCATCGCCACGTCGGCGGGGCTCTCGCCGAGCTCGTCGCACAGGTCCTCGAAGGCCTGGATGGCGGCGCGGTGCCGGTCCAGCTTGATCAGTCGCTTGCCCCGGTGGGTCGCCACCTTGGCCCCGGGCAGTGGCTTGCCCATCTGGTTCTCCCGCTCCTTGCGCAGGATCCCGCCGAGCAGGCCGGCGTCGAGCGGCGACCACGGCATCATGCCGACGCCGTAGTGCGCGCAGGCGGGCAGGACTTCCAGCTCGGCGGTGCGTTCGAGCAGGTTGTAGATGGTCTGCTCGCTGACCAGCCCGGGGAGGCCGCGCCGGGCGGCGGCTTCCTGTCCGGCGGCGATGTGCCAGCCGGGGTGGTTGGAGGACCCCACATAGACGATCTTTCCCTGGGTTTTGAGCACGTCCATCGCCTCCCAGATCTCCTCCCACGGGGTCGATCGGTCGATGTGGTGCATCTGGTAGATGTCGATGTAGTCCGTGCGCAGCCGCCGGAGCGACGCCTCGCAGGCGCGCCGGATGTGCAGGGCGGACAGGCCGGCGTGGTTCGGCCACTCGGACATGCGGCCGTACAGCTTGGTGCTGAGCACCGTGCGCTCACGGCGGCCCCCGCCGGTGGACAGCCACCGGCCGATGATCTGCTCGGTCAGTCCTTCGCCGAACTTCCAGCCGTACACGTCGGACGTGTCGATCAGGTTGATCCCCAGCTCATGGGCATGATCCATGATCTGGAACGCGTCCTCCTCGGTCGTCTGAGTGCCGAAGTTGTCGGTGCCGAGTACCAGCCTGCTGACCGTCAGACCGCTGCGACCAAGGTGAGTGAACTCCACGAGATCTCCTGATTCCATTTATCGGACGATGAGTCCTATATTTGAATTTTGATGGTAGCGTTCAGGAGCAGATGAGGTAAAGAGCACTGGTCCGGCAGGCAGTCACGCTTCTCACCGCGCGTGCACCCGGGCCACGGCACGGATCCGCCCAAGGAGTCTCCTCGATGAGCACAAACCTGTCCGAGCACCTCGCCGTCGCGGAGCTACCGGCGGCGCACAGCTTCGTCGGAGGAGCTCTGTGCGGTGGCGGCGGGGCGGTCTTCACGACCCGTCATCCGGGCGACGGCTCGCTGATCGCGGCGGTCGAGGCGGCGACGGCCGACTTCGTCGACGAGGCCGTGGCCGGCGCGGTCGCGGCCCAGCCCTCCTGGGCGCGCACCTCCCCGCACGAACGCGCGCGGATCCTGCGCATGGCCGCCGACCTGATCGAGTCGCGAACTCCGCGACTCGCCCACCTGATCGCGCTGGACAACGGCAAGACGCTGGCGGAGGCGCGCGGCGACGTCTTCGTGGCGGCGGCCCACCTGCGCAGTGCGGCGGGGTGGGCGGCCACCCTCGAAGGCATCACCCTGCCGGCCGACGGATCCACGCTGCGGATGACCTTCCGGGAGCCGGTGGGAGTGGTGGCGGCGATCATCCCCTTCAACACCACCCTCATGTTCGCGGCGCAGAAAGCCGGCCCGGCCCTCGCGGCGGGCAACGCGATCGTGATCAAGGCCCCCGAGCTCAGCCCGCTCGCGGCGCCCGTGTTCGCCAGGATCCTCACCGCCGCCGGACTCCCCGACGGTCTCGTCCAGGTGGTCCAGGGCGCGGGAGAGGTGGGCCGCCGGCTGGTCGAGCACCCCGGGGTGAGCATGGTGTCCTTCACCGGCAGCACCTCGGTCGGCCGGCAGGTGATGGCCTCGGCGGCGGGCGGGACGAAACGGGTGCTGCTGGAGCTCGGCGGGAAGTCCGCGAACATCGTCTACGCCGACGCGAATCTGGACGCCGCCCTGCACGCCACGGTCGGCGGCATCTTCCGCAACGCCGGTCAGCGATGTTTCTCCGGCTCCCGGCTCCTGGTCGAGGACTCGATCGCGGACACGTTCGTCGAGCGGGTCACCGACGTGGCGCGCTCGATCAGGGTCGGCGACCCGTTCGCGCCGGACACCCAGCTGGGCGCGCTGATCTCGGAGGAGGAGGCGGCCAGGGTCCGCGCGATGATCGACACGGCCGTGGACCAGGGCGCGCGCGTGCTGGCAGGCGGCGATCGGCCGCCCGGCGTCCATCCCGACGGCGCGTTCGTCGCGCCCACCGTCCTGGAGATTCCCTCAGGACTGCCGCGCGTGCCCGACATCGTGTACGAGGAGGTCTTCGGACCGGTCCTCACCGTCCAGCGGTTCAGCGGCGCGGAGCAGGCGATCGCGCTCGCCAACGACTCACCCTTCGGCCTGGTGGGCGGTTGCTGGACCCGTGACCTGGACCGGGCGCTCACGACCGCCAGAGCCGTGCGGTCGGGCTACTTCTGGATCAACTCCTACGGGGCGTTGGCGCTGGACGCCCCGATCGGCGGCGTCGGCCTGTCAGGCGTCGGCCGAGAACTCGGCCGGGTGGGACACGAGGCCTACACGGAGCTCAAGACGGTGATCGTGGACACCGCCGCGGCCGACGCGCCCCGCTGGTACTGACCTTCAGCCGCCCCGATCCGAGGAGTGATCCATGTCCGCTTACTACCGAGGCGTCGTCGTCAGAGAGGCGCACGGGCCACTGAACGTCGAGGACATCCCGCTGCGGGACCCGACCGGCGACGAGGTGCTGATCAGGGTGACCGCCTGCGGGCTGTGCCACAGCGACGTGCACTTCATGCACGGCACGTCGGGGACCGACTTCCCCTACCTGGTCGGCCATGAGGTGGCCGGCGTCGTCGAGGCCCTGGGGCCCGGCGCGACGGGCCTTTCCGAGGGTGACAGCGTCGTCGTCGCGCCGATGGTGGCCTGCGGGGCCTGCAAGCACTGCCAGGTGGGGCGGCCCTCGGCGTGCGCGTCGCGGCTGCCGCGCCGGCCGAAGGTCGGCCTCGGTGACGGCGTCGCCGCGACTCCGGTGCTCGGCATCGGCGGCCTCGCCGAACGGGTCATCGTGCCCGCCCGGCAGGCGATCGCGATCGACCCGAGGGTGCCGCCCCGGATAGCCGCGCTGCTCGGCTGTGGTGTGCCCAGCGGCTTCGGCGCGGCGGTCAACACCGCCGAGACCGGACCGGCCGACGACGTGGTGGTGATCGGATGCGGTGGCGTGGGGATCGCGGCCGTCGCCGGGGCCGCGTACGCGCGGGCGCGGCGGATCATCGCGATCGACACCAATCCCGGCAAACTCGCCGTCGCCGAACGGTTCGGTGCCACCCATCTGATCGACGCGTCCCAGGAGGATCCCGGAGAACGCGTACGCCTGCTGACCGACGGCATGGGCGCGGACGTCGTCCTGGACGCGGTCGGCGGGCCCGCCACCTTCGCGACGGCGGACGGCCTGCGGGCCCCCGGCTCCCGTCTGGTGATCGTCGGCGCTCCCAAGCAGGGGGACACGGCCGAGGTTCCGCTGAGACGGCTGTTTTTGACCGGAGGGTCGATCCGGGTCTCGATCTGGGGAGACTGCGTGGCGTCACGGGACCTGCCCCTGCTCGCGGGCCTCTATCTGGACGGCCGGCTGCCGCTGGACGAGTACGTCTCGGGAACGTTCGACCTCCCCGGCGCGCAGGAGGGCTACGACCGGCTGCTGGCCGGAGAGGCGCTGCGCGGCGTGGTGATCCCATCAGGCCGCAGTTGACAAGTTGACATGCACGAACAGAGAATCAATTCAAATTCCGGACTACTTGTCCGATAATTGACAACTGAGGATCAGATGATGGCGACAGCCGATCTCCGCGCACCGCGCTCGCTCAACCACATCGCCTATCCGACGTGGGACTCCCAGGCAACGCACGACTTCTACACCGAGGTCCTCAAGTGCGAGCTGCTCACCGCGATCCAGCTGGACGAGGTGCCTTCCAACGGAGCCCGCACCCCCTACCTGCACACCTTCTTCGGGCTGGGAGACGGCAGCGCCATCGCCTTCTTCGAGGTCGACGACATGCCCAACCCCGGACCCGACTCGGTGCCCTCCTGGGTGCGGCACATCGCACTCAACGTCGACTCCATGGAGGAGCTCCACGAGTGGAAGGCGCACTTCGCGGCCAAGGGCGTGGAGACGGTGGGCATCGTCGACCACGACGGGGTCTGGGAGTCCCTCTACCTCTTCGATCCGAACGGGGTGCGGATCGAGCTGACACTGCAGACCCGCCCTCTCGACGACGCCGACGCGCTCGCCGGCGCCGAGACGCTGCGGAAGTGGACCGCGCGCAAGTAGCGCACGGCCACCGACCCCCACCCCTGCCCCATCCGCGCTGATCAGGAGCTGCCTCGTGCTGTCTCGCGAACTACTCCCCATACCGATGACGCCTGGCGGGCGCCTGGACATCAACTCCGGTGTCGCCCGGATGAGTGGGAAGATCTGGGCAACCCTCTGGAAGAACGATCTGCGGCCACCGTCGACCGCCGTACTGATCGTGCACCCGGCGTCCAACTTCATCGGTCACTACGCCCTGGAAGAGCTCGCCCACCGCGGGGTGGCCGCGGTCGGACTCGCCACCCGCTACGTCGGCAACGACTCCGCGCTCATCATGGAGAACTGCCTCCTGGACATCGGCGCGGCGATCCGGCACCTCCGCGAGCTGGGCTACCAGCGGATCGTCCTGGTCGGAAACTCCGGCGGCGGCGGCCTCGCCGCGCTCTACCAGGCGCAGGCGGAGACCCCGACCATCACCCACACCCCGGCCGGCGACCCCATCGACCTGGCCGGCGCCGGGCTCATCCCGGCCGACAAGATCGTCATGGCCATGGCGCACCCCGGCCGGGCGGTCGTCTACACCGAAGGGCTCGACGCGGCCATCACCGACGAGCAGCGGCCCTTCGACCGGGACGACTCGCTCGACATGTTCAACCCCGCCAACGGGCCGGCCTACAGCGAGGAATTCGTCGAGCGCTACCGCCTCGCCCAGATCGACCGCAACCGCCGGATCTCCGGCTGGGTCACCGAGCAGCTGGAAACGCTGAGCGGACACGTCCGCGAGTCGCCGGACGGGGAGAAGGTGGCGCCCGACGACCTGCCCTTCGTCGTGCACGGCACGGCGGCCGACCCGCGCTTCCTGGACCTGGCCCTCGACCCCTCCGACAGGAAGAGCGGCACCCTCTGGGGCAGCCCTTGGGCGGCCAACTTCCAGCCGGCGTCGCTGGGTCACCTCACCAGCCTGCGGTCCTGGCTGAGTCAGTGGAGCTACGACCACAGCCGGGCCAACGCCTACGTCGCCCTTCCCGAGGTGCAGGCGCCCGTCATGGTCGTGTACGGCTCGGCCGACTGCGCCGCCTTCCCCAGCCACGCCCGCACCATGTACGACGCCGTCTCGCACGACAGACGTGAGCTGGTCGAGATCAAGGGGGCCGACCACTACTTCCAGGGCCGCCCCGATCTGGCCAGGATCATGTGCGACCACATCGCCGAGTGGAGCAAGTGATGGGCATCCTCGACGTGGCCGTGGTCGGAGCCGGCCCGGTCGGGCTCACCTCGGCCCTCGCCCTGGCCAGGCGCGGCGCGTCCGTCACCGTCTTCGAGGAGGGCGAGCAGCTCAGCACCGAGTGGCGGGCCTCGACCTTCCACCCTCCGACCATCGAGATCGCCCGTGACCTCGGCGTCGCCACGACGATGCTGGAGGCCGGCATCGTCGCGCGGAAGTACCAGGTGCACGATCGCCGCGACGGGCTGATCGCGGAGTTCGACTTCGGCATGCTCGCCGACGAGACCGACTATCCCTTTAGATTGCAGCTCGAACAGTACAAATACACCCAGATCCTCAAGGATGCGATCAACGAATGCCCCGCCCCGGTCGACATCCGGTTCGCCACGGGCGTGGCGGACGTGAGCCAGGGCGAGGACGACGCGCTGCTGACCACCGCGTCAGGTGAGCAGGTCGCGGCCCGCTGGGTGCTCGCCGCCGACGGTGCGCGCAGCACCATCCGCAAGGCGCTCGGGAGCTCGTTCGACGGACTCACCTACGAGCACCGCTATCTCGTGCTGAGCATCGACTATCCGGTGGAGACGCTGCTGCCCGGGATCTGCGACGTCAACTACATCGCCGACCCCGTGGAGCACCTGCTGATCCTCCGTGTGCCGGACGTCTGGCGGATCGTCGTCTCGGTGCCGCCCCACGTCACCGGCGAGGAGGCCGTCTCCGACCGCTACGTCGCGGACCGGCTGCGGGGCGTCTTCGGCGACCACCCGGAACTGCCGCTGCGCGAACGGAAGATCTACTCCGTGCACCAGCGGGTGGCCGACACCTTCCGCCAGGGCCGGGTGCTGCTGCTCGGCGACGCGGCGCATGTCAACAGCCCCATGGGCGGCATGGGTCTCAACGGCGGCATCCACGACGCGTTCGATCTGTCCATCCAGCTCAGCGCGGTGCTTCGCGGCGAGGCCGGCCCGGACGTGCTGGACGCCTGGGCGCACCGCAGGCGCAAGGCCGCGATCGAGGCGGTACAGGAGCTCACCCACCGCACGACCACCGCGATGGCGGAGCAGGACGAGTCGGAGCGGCGCAGGTTCCAGCTTCAGATGTCGGAGATCGCGGCGGATCCGCCGCGGGCCCACACCTGGATGATGGACGCCGCGATGATCTCCAACGTGCGCGCCCACGGCCTGCCGCCCAGGGCCGGATGACCGGCGTACCGAAGGAGACCTGATGGACTTCGAGCTGAGCGACGAACAGCGGGACATCCGCGACACCGTGCGCGCCTTCGTCACCAAGGAGATCCTCCCGCTGGAGGAGGACTTCCTCAGACTCGTGCGCGAGGGCGGCGCGAGACTGCCCAGGGACGAGGAACGCCGGCTGCGGGCCAAGGGGCGCGAGTTCGGCTTCTGGGGACTCAGCACGCCCGAGGAGTACGGCGGGATGGCGCTTCCCGCGGTCACCCAGTCGCTGATCCACATCGAGCTGGCGAAGACCTGCGTGCCCTTCCGCTTCGGCGGGGAGGCCGACAACATCCTGTACGGCGCGGACGCGGCCCAGCAGGAGGAGTACCTGAAGCCGACGATCGAGGGCGAGCGCCTCGGCTGCTTCGCGCTGACCGAGCCGGGCGCCGGCTCGGACGCCGGGGCGATCAGCACATACGCGCGGCGGGACGGCGACGACTGGCTGATCAGCGGCGAGAAGACCTTCATCAGCAACGGCAACGAGGCCGACTACGCGATCGTCATCGCGCTGACCGACAGGGAAAAGGGCGCCCGCCACGGGGCGACCGCGTTCCTCGTCGACCGGGAGGCGGGCTGGACCTCCTCGCCCATCAGCACGATGGGCAGCTGGCACCAGCCCGCCTCGCTCTCCTTCGACGACGTACGGGTGCCGGCCGACAAGGTCCTCGGCGAGGTCGGCGGCGGCTTCCAGCTCGCCATGCGCTGGGTCGGCAAGGGACGCTACGTGATCTCCGCGAACTGTGTCGGTATCGCCGAGCGCTGTCTGAGGATGGCGGTGGACTACGCCGGCCTGCGCGAGACCTTCGGCCGCAAGATCGGTCAGAACCAGGCGATCCAGTGGATGATCGCCGACTCGGAGACCGAGCTCGAAGCGGCCCGATGGCTCGCCCTCCGGGCCGCCTGGGACGTCGACCGGGGGGCCGACGCCAGACACGCGTCGGCGATGGCGAAACTCTTCTGCACCGCGATGGTCGGCCGCGTCGTGGATCGAGCACTCCAGATCCACGGCGGGATGGGCTACACCAAGGAGCTCCCCCTCGAAGGCTGGTATCGCGCCGTCCGGGCGATGCGCATCTTCGAAGGCACCGACGAGGTGCAGCGGCTCATCCTCTCGCGCGACCTGCTACGCGGTCATACCCGAATCGGAGGCCACCTTGCCTGACTCCACCCCCACCTCCTCTCCCACCGACTCCCCCGCAGACTCTCCCGCCGAGCAGAAGATGAGCATCGCCACGGCCCTGCGCGCCGCGGCGGAGGCCGTGGGAGACCGGCCCGCGATGATCCAGGGCGACCGGTCGATCAGCTACACCGAGCTGGAGGCCCGCGCGGCGCGCCTGGCCGGGGCACTGTCGGAACGCGGGGTCGGCGTCGGCTCGACCGTCGCCATCTCCCTGTACAACTCGTTCGCGTACCTGGAGACCATCCTCGCCGCGTTCAAGCTCGGGGCACAGCCGGTCAACATCAACTATCGCTATCTCGCGCCGGAGCTGCACTATGTGCTCGACTACACCGACGCGGCCGCCTTCGTCTACGACACCACCCTGGCCGACCAGGTGCACCGGATGGACGACCTTCCCAAGCTGAACCTGCTCCTGGAAGCCGGATCGGAAGGCGAGCCGCTCGCACCGGCGGTGCCCTTCGAGTGGGCGGCCAAGCACGGCCCGGTCCACCGGCAGACGGACACCGACTCGCCACACGGCATCATCCTGCTCACCGGCGGCACGACCGGCCGGCCGAAGGGTGTCGTCTGGGACCGTGACGGGCTGATGGGCATCATCGCGTCGGTCTTCCGCCAGCACGGCATGGAGGCACCGCGGACACCGGACGACGTGCGGGCACGAGTACACGAGCTGCACGAGAGGTTCACCGCCCCGGTCGTGCTGCCGATGTCGCCGCTCATCCACGGCACCGGCCTGCTGCAGACGCTGCGCTCCCTCTACGGCGGCGGCACGATCTGCTTCTGCACCTCCAAATCCCTCAACGCGGACGAGGTGTGGCAGACCGTGCAGCGGAACGCGGTCACCGAGATGGTCATCGTCGGCGACGCGTTCGGCCGCCCGCTGATCGACTCCCTCGACGCCGCGAAGAGCGCGGGACGGCCGTACGACATCGGCAGCCTGCGCAAGATCACCAGCTCCGGCGTCATATGGAGCGTCGACGTCAAGCGGGAGCTGCTGCGCCACGGCGGCGACCTGACCCTGATCGACAACATCTCGGCCTCGGAAGGCGGACCGTTCGGGTTCGCCCTGGCGAGCTCGGAGGCCGACCTGGCGGACGGGCGGTTCACGCTCGCCCCCGTGGCGAGGGTTCTCGACGAGAACGACCAGGACATCGAGCCGGGCACCGGGCAGATCGGCATCCTGGCCAGCGCCGGACCGCAGCCGGTCGGGTATCTCAAGGACCCGGAGCGGACGGCGAGGGTCTGGCGGGTCATCGACGGCGTCCGCTACTCGGCGCCGGGCGACCTCGCCTCGCTGGACGCGGACGGCAGGCTGGTCCTGCTCGGCCGGGGTGACGGCGTGATCAACACCGGGGGCGAGAAGGTCTTCCCCGAGGAGGTCGAAGAGGTGCTGCTCACCCACCCGAAGATCACCGACGCCGTCGTCGTCGGCGTTCCCGATCCCCGCTGGGGCCAGATCGTGACCGCCGTCGTCGCCCCGGCGAGCGCGCTTGGCGACATCGAGGACGAGACGCTGAGCCTGCACGTGGCCGAGCGGCTCGCCGGTTACAAACGCCCGCGCCGGATCGTCAGGGTGGACTCCCTCCCCCGGAGCCCGGCCGGCAAGATCAACCGCGCGTCGGCCCGTGAAGTGGCGACCCGCCACCTGCAAGCAGAGGAGACAACGCCGTGACCGGCACACCGTTCCCGATCGAGCAGGGCCATGTGCGGGCCTTCGCCCGCTCCCTGGGTGAGGAGACCGACCAGGTCCCGCCCACCTTCCCGATCGCCTTCGCCCAGTTCGACCCGGACTGGGGGTTGCGAATGCGACCCGACCGGCCCTGGAACGGCTCCGGGTCCGAGCCCGGCGTGTCGTCCGGCAAAGGCGGCGGCCTGCACGCGGAGCAGGAGTTCGAATACTTCCGTCCGATCCGGGTCGGCGAGACGCTGACGGCCCGCAAGCGGGAGGGCCGCACGTGGCGCAAGACCGGCGGGAAGGGCGTGCTCAACTTCGCCGAGCGGCACGTCGACTTCTTCGACGCCGAGGAAGAACTGGTCGCCCGCTCGACCACGGTCTCCGTTACGGTCACCCCCAAAAGCGACGAGGACACCCCGGAGGCAGGCCGATGACCGTGACCACCGACCAGGAAGTGCGCCAGGTCGTCGTGACGGACCTCAAGCGGACGCAGATCGTGATGTACGCCGGTGCCGGGGGTGACTTCAACCCGCTGCACACCGACGAGCCGTTCGCCACCCAGATCGCCGGCAACCCGACCGTCATGGCACACGGGATGCTCACCATGGGCCTCGCCGGCCGCCTGCTGACCGACTGGTTCGGGCACGAGAACATCCGACGCTACCGGGCCCGGTTCAAGGCGTCCGTCTGGCCCGGCGACACGATCACCGCGACGGCGACCGTGACCGGGGTGGACACGGTCGACGGGCAGCGACGCGCCGAGCTCACCATCTCGGCGGTGAACGCGGCGGGCGTGGAAGTGCTGTCCGGCACCGCCACCGCGATCGTCGCCGACGAGAGCGAGGTCGTGTGATGGACATCGCCGCGCTCGACGCGATCGACGTGCACACCCACGTGCAGATCTCCGTCCACGAGGCGCCCGAGCCGGGAGCCGACAACTTCACGGCGATGGCCGACTACTTCAAGGCCGGGGCGGTCAAGAGGTTCACCGTCCCCATGATCGCCGAGTACTACCGCGAGCGGAACATGGCGGCGGTCGTCTTCGGCGTCGACTCGATGCACGTCAGCGGCCGGGAGCAGACGCCCACCAACGAGGAGATCGCCGAGCAGGCGGCACTGCACAGCGACGTGCTCATCCCGTTCGCGAGCGTCGATCCGCATCGAGGGGCGGCGGGCGTGCGGACGGCCCGGCGGCTGGTCGAGGAGTACGGCGTCCGCGGATTCAAGTTCCATCCCACCTCGCAGGGCTTCTTCCCGAACGACCGGATGGCCTATCCGCTCTACGAGGTCATCGCCGAACACCGGCTCACCGCGCTGTTCCACACCGGGCAGACCGGCGCCGGTGCGGGCAGACCGGGCGGCGGCGGGTTGCGGCTGAAGTACTCCAACCCGATGCACGTCGATGACGTGGCCGCCGATTTCCCCGACCTGCAGATCATTCTCGCGCACCCGTCGTTCCCCTGGCAGGACGAGGCGCTCTCGGTCGCCATGCACAAGCCGAAGGTGTACATCGACCTGTCCGGGTGGTCGCCGAAATACTTCCCGCCCCAGCTGGTGCAGTACGCGAACACGTTGCTCAAGGACAAGGTGCTCTTCGGATCGGACTTCCCGATGATCACTCCGGAGCGCTGGCTGGCCGACTTCTCCAAGATCGACATCCGGGAGGAGATCCGCCCGAAGATCCTCAAGGAGAACGCGGCCAGGTTGTTCGGACTCACCGGACAGTCGTGATGAAAGCCCTCGGCCAAGGAGGTCGCGATGCACTACACCGGTCCCTTTGATCGAACCGTCGACGTCGTCGTACTCGGTCTCGGCGACGCCGGCGCGGTCGCCGCGGTGACCGCTCACGACGAGGGCGCGGAAGTGCTCGTCATCGAGAAGCAGCCGGCCGAAGACCACCGGCCCAACAGCCGCTACGCCGCCGGCTTCTTCCTCGTGCCCGAGGACGTGGACGGCGCGGTGGAGTACCTGTC
>Ga0233385_1000929_pt1 | contig 12966 bp, 12 predicted proteins | sample ElkDunMinimDraft_16_FD_191543 | JGI IMG/M metagenome (GOLD analysis project Ga0233385, IMG submission 191543) | Fecal eukaryotic communites from dung pellets of Tule Elk in California, USA - Elk Dung G36 | ecosystem: Host-associated > Mammals > Digestive system > Large intestine > Fecal | place...
TCATGGACCGGCTGGAAGGTTTCGGCTCGCTGATGTCCAGGCATTGAGGATCCGGTGGCCGGCGTCGAGCAGGGTACTACGGCGCCGGTTTCCCTGGCAGGATCGAAGACGGTCAGCCCCGGGCGTTGACCGTCGGTGGGGATCTACGTCACGTGCTCGCCACGTCGCTCGTATGCCCGACATCGGGCTCGCGACGCATATATCCTATTGGATCGACGAGGCCTGCGGGTTCCAGGCATGCCTCGGCCCGAAGGAGCCGACCAACCAGATCTCGGCAGAGGTCCATTGCGGTTAGACACCGAAATGCCCCAGCGGCACTACGGCATGAGCCGGCCGCCGTTTATGTAGAGCACCTGCCCGGTCATGTACGCGGAAGCTGGCCCCGTCAGAAACAGCATCGGCCCAGCCACGTCTTCGGCCTCGGCCATCCGCCCCATCGGGATCGACGCAAGGATGCGCGTCTTCAGATCGCCGAGCTCGTCGAAATATCCAGCCTTGCCCTTTTCGCCGCCGCTCCCCGTTCCCCCGGACAGGAATGCCGTGTCGACCACGCCCGGTGCGACGACATTTGCACGAATGGCCGGTGCATTTTCCTTGGCGACGGTCTTGGCGAGCGCGATGAGACCGGCTTTCGAGATGCTGTACGATCCGAAAGTCGGCTCGGGGTTCAGCGCCAGTCCGGAGGAGACGAACACCATCGAACCGCCAGAATTTTGCATCGCCGGCAAGGCAAACTTCGCGGACAGCACCGCGGAGCGCAGATTGACCGCCAGCACGCGTTCATAGTCCGCGACTTCTATCTCGGACACGCGCGCCTGCCGCGGATTTATTCCCGCGACATGGGCCATCACGTCCAGTCCGCCCAACTGCGAGACGGCTGAAGCGAAGGCGCTTTCCAAAGCCGCGGGATCCGATGCATCCGCGCCGATGCCGGCAACGCCGGCAGGCGGCGGAGCCGCATTCAGGGAGGTCGGCAGGTCAATGACGGCTACCCTGCACCCGCCGGCGATCAAACCGTCGACATAGGCCCGCCCGATGCCGCCGCAGCCTCCGACCACGACGCAGCGCGAGCCCGCTGCCGGACCGAGTACAGTATGGGTCATGCATCACCAGGAATGTGCTCGTCGTGGTGCTCGACATACCACGAGGCGATTTCCTCGCGGGTCGCAAACCACACGTCGTCGAAGCCTTTGGCATAGTCTATGAAGTCCCGGAGAGCCCGGATGCGGAACGGCTGGCCGATCACGTGCGGATGAAGCCCGATATTCATGAACCGGCCGCTCTTCTCGCCCTCCGCGCGCAGCCAGTCGAACTGCTCGATGAACACTTTCAGCGCCCCGTCGACATCCATGCCCTGACGCATGAACACGGTGAAATCGTTGACTTCGGACGTGTATGGCACCGAGACCATCGGTTTTCCCGAGCGGGTCTGCACCATGTAGGGCTGATCGTCGTTGAGCAGATCGGTCGTGAACAGAAGACCTTCTTCAGCCAGGATGTCGATCGTGTTCATCGTCTGCCGCAACGAGCTCGAAAGCCAGCCGCGCGCTGGCTTGCCGCATACCTCGCGGTAGATCCGCAACGTTTCCCGGATGACCTCGCGCTCCTTGTCGACGTCGAAATAGAAGTCGGTGAGCAGGTCGGACTGTACGTAGTTGTGAGCCAGGATCTCCCACCCGCGCTCCAGCGCGGCATCGATGACGGCACGCCGCTCGAGCCCCATCTTTGCATTCATGGTGCATGTCGACGGCACTCCGGCCGCGTCGAACACATCGAACATGCGCCAGACGCCCACGCGCTGGCCGTATTCGCGCCACGTGAAATTGGGGCTGTCCCACACATTGCCGGGGAGGTCTCCGCCGACGATTCCCGGGCCGCCCGGATAGTACCTGTCGGAACTTTCGCGCACGGCATCCCAATATTCGAAATTGGTCGTCAGCATGATGGCGAGCCGCTTTCCGTTTGGCCAGCGGAGCGGTTTGCGCATCGGCATCGGCACGAAATCGTAGTGCATCGAGTTACCTCAAATTTCCCCTTTCATTTTGTATACATTCTTTTCGATCCAACTCCAGACCGCATCCGGGTAACCGGTTATTTTTCTTGCTTTAAGGCAATCGGGTGCCATTATGCCCTCGCATAACGTACACAAAGACAGCTTCGCACCGACAGGAGAGCGCGATGATTTATGATATGCGGACTTACGATTTCGCCCCCGGCAACGCCCAGCGATATCTCAAGGTCTACGAAGATCTCGCGTTCCAGCTTCAGCTAAAACATCAGCGCGACCTGGTCGGCTTCTGGCAGACGGACATCGGCCAGTTGAACCGGACGGTGAGCATCTGGGCGTATGAAAGCCTCGAGGCGAGGGATCGGGCCAAGGCCGCGCTCGGCCAGGAGCCCGGCTGGAAGGACTATCTGGGTGCGGCGCAGCCGTTGATCCTCAGTCAGCAGAACGCCATTCTGAAGTCCGCCCCATTCGTCAAGGACGATCGCTAGTGGCGGCTGCAGGGCGGTCGAAGACGGAGCGCGAAGCGGCCGCCAATGACGGCCGCAGACCGCTCGACCGCGTCTACGAAACAATCCGCCAGGGGATTCTCAGCGGCGAGTTTCGCGCCGGCGAACATCTGCGCGAAGAAGCGCTCGCAGAACGGGCGGCGACGTCTCGCACGCCCGTGCGCGAGGCGTTGCGCAAGCTCGAATCGGACGGCCTGGTCACCATCGGCGAAAATAGGCGCAGCTACGTGTCGGATTTCGCGCCCAACGAGGTGCAATCCGTCTACGAAATCCGCGTCCGCCTCGAAAGCTATGCTGCCGAACTCGCCTGCGCCAACATGACGGCCGCCGGGCTGTCGCAACTGACCGAGATCAACGACCGCATCGTTGCGTTGGGACCCGAAGTCTCGGACTACTCGCTGACGCAGTTCATGGAACTGAACGCCAACTTCCACCTCACGCTGGTTCGGCTCGCGGGCTCCAGGCAACTCGAGGCCGCGCTCGCCTCCGCCATCATGGTGCCGCTCATCCTGCTCAAGCATTATGTGTGGGGAGATACCGTCCGGATCGAGCGTTCGCATCTCCAGCACCGCGAGATAATCGACGCGTTGCGCAGCGGGAACCGCCATTGGGTCTCGGCCTGCGTCGCCGCCCATATTCAGTCGTCGCGGCCGCAGCTGGCAATCAACACATTCATACCCGATTGAACGCATGAACGTCGCGTCGCGCCACATCGCCCGGCAGTCGTTCAACGTCGGCTGGAGCTTTCCGGAACTCGACCTGCCGGATCGGATCGTTGCCGCGGGTCGCGCGGGCTTCCGTCTCGTCGAATGCCATTCCCCTTATGACTGGCCGATCGAAGTCTTGCGCGATGCGCTTGCCGAAAGCGGCACCGAGCTTCTCTGTCTCAATGTGCCCATGGGGGAGCAGGGCTTTCTCGGTCACGCGGCCGTCGAAGGCGCGGAGGCCGCGTTCGAGGCCGGAATCGCGAAGGCGCTGAACTATGCGGTCGCACTGAAGGCGCCGATGATCCATGTCCTGGCAGGGATCGCCGACCCTACGCCAGACGCCGAGGCGCGTTTCGTTGCAAATCTCAGGAGCGCCTCGATCGCCGCTGCCGCGCATGAGGTCACATTGCTGATCGAGCCGCTCAACTCGTTCGACGAGCCGGGATACTTCCTCTCCGACATCGATCAGGCCGCGCAGCTTCTTGGCCGCATCTCCCAGCCAAACGTGAAGCTGATGTTCGATTGCTACCATGTCGGCATCGAGCGGGCGGATGTCCTGGCGTTGCTGCGCAAGCACATGGGCAGCATCGCGCATGTCCAGATCGCGGCCGTGCCGTCGCATGCCGAGCCCGACGACGGCACGGTCGATTATCGCACCGTCTACGACCTACTCGACTCGTCGGGATATCGGGGCGCCGTCGGGATTGAATATGTGCCTCGCGCCGAGACCGCAGCCGGTTTCGGCTGGATGGACCGCCTGGGGATAATCAGAAGGGACCTGTCGCAATGACCCCACTTCGTGTGATCAGCGGGGTCGTCGCGCCGCTACCCTGGATCAATATCGACACCGATATGATCATGCCAAAACAATATCTGAAGTGGCTGACGCGTATCGGCATCGGGCAAGGCCTGTTCGCCGGCGTACGTTTCCTGCCCGGAGGAGAGCCCGATCCGGACTTTTGCCTGAACCAGCCCAGATATCGCAACGCCCGGTTTCTTGTGACCGGCGACAACTTCGGGACGGGATCATCGCGCGAACATGCCGTCTGGGCGCTGGCCGATGCGGGCATCAGCTGCGTGATCGCGACTTCGTTTGGCGACATCTTTCGTCAAAACGCACTCCGCAACGGCATCTTGCCCCTCAGCCTTCCGGCACATGAAGTCGACGCCTTGCTTGCGTTTGCCGCACAGGCGGAAGAGCCCGTACTCGAGCTTGACCTGGAGCAGCAGACGCTGACCCCAAAAGGTGGATCGTCGATCAACTTTGCGATCGAACCGCGTGACCGCGATCCGTTGCTTGAAGGTCGGGACGAGATCGCCGACACGTTGCGTCTTGAGGCGAAAATCGCGTCATTTGAATCAGGCAATGTTGCCCGCCCAGGCGATCATCCGCGCACGCTGTACGACAAAATCTGGGACAGCCACGTGGTTGCAGATCTAAGCGACGGCACCAGTCTGGTGTATGTCGATCGACATCTGGTCCATGAGGTGTCTTCCCCGCTTGCCTTTGAAGGCCTCCGGCTCGCCGGAAGGACACCGCGACGGCCTGCCCTCGCGCTTGCGGTAACGGACCACAATGTGCCGACGGATCGCGGCCGAAGCGTCGCCGACCCACAGAGCGCCGCCCAGATTGCCGCGCTTCAAAAGAATGCGACCGATTTCGGGATCGAGCTTTTCGATCTTGCGGATCGACGGCAGGGGGTCGTGCATGTGGTCGGTCCGGAGCAGGGTGCGGTCCTGCCCGGCCTTGTCGTTGCCTGTGGCGACAGCCACGCATCCACCAACGGCGCCTTCGCAACGCTCGCCCTCGGCATCGGGACGAGCGAGATCGAACATGTCTTGGTGACCCAGACGCTGCGCCTGACGAAAGCGCAGAACATGCTGGTTGAATTGCGCGGCGCCCTGCCGGCCGGCGTGAGCGCCAAGGATCTGGCCCTGGCAGTCATTGGCGAGCTGGGCGCCAACGGCGCTTCCGGACACGTCGTGGAATTTGCGGGAGACGCCGTTTCGGCCCTGTCGATGGAGGGTCGAATGACCCTCTGCAACATGTCCATCGAGAGCGGCGCGCGGGCGGGTCTGATCGCCGCCGACGCCACCACATTCGCATATCTGGCCGACCGTCCACGCGCTCCGAAAGGGGCGGGGCTCGTCGAAGCCTTGGAGCTGTGGCGCGAGATGCATTCCGACGCCTCCGCCATTTTTGACAGGCATCTGGCGATCGATGTCACCAATCTTCCGCCGCTTATCACCTGGGGAACAAGTCCTGAGGACGTGATTGCCGTTACGGGCTCGGTGCCGGACCCGGCCAGCATCGAAGACGAGCAGCGCCGGCTGTCGAAGACGCGCGCGCTCGACTATATGGGCCTGCAACCGGGTCAGCGCATTTGCGACATCGGCATAGACAGGGTCTTCATCGGCTCCTGCACCAACAGCCGCATCGAGGACCTGCGGATTGCCGCCGCGACCATTCGAGGGCGGCGCGTCAATGCCAACGTCGAGGCGATGGTCGTGCCGGGCTCCGGTCTTGTGAAGGCGCAAGCCGAGGCAGAAGGCATAGCCGATATCTTCCGCGAAGCAGGTTTCGAGTGGCGCGACGCGGGTTGCTCGATGTGCGTGGCAATGAACACCGATACGCTGCGGCCAGGCGAGCGTTGTGCCTCCACCTCGAACCGGAACTTCGTCGATCGGCAGGGTCCCGGAGGACGCACCCATCTGGTTTCACCCGCGATGGCCGCAGCCGCCGCAATCGCAGGCCGGTTCGTCGATATTCGTCGTTCAGACTGGTGACACCCGTTCGCCGTCCAGGTCGGTGACGACACGGAGCTCACCCGAAACCTGCCTGCCTCTGGCAGAGTGGCCGGCCGGAAAACGCCGGCCTGACCGGTCGGCATCGGGCCGCTACAACCTCTGCGCGCCGGGGGCGGCGAAAGGCGCGGCCGCAGGCCGCGTTTCGGCGCCGGTCAGCGCCCAGGCTTCCTCGATCACATAGGGGCCGCCGCCTACCGAATCGCGCGATGACATCAGCACGAAGCGGCCGACGCGGAAGGGCGCGGCGGAGAAATTGCCGCGCGCCGAGAGGTATGTCGCGACCTCGGCGGGGCTCGAATTGCGCAGACGGGCGAGGGTCACATGCGGCGTGAACTTGCGCGCGTCCGGGGCGATGCCGAGACGCTGGCAGATGCGATCGATCTCGCCCTGCAGCGCGTTGAGGTCGGGCGAGGCCTTGACGCCGGCATAGACCGAATGCGGCTTCTTCGAGCCGAAGGCGCCGACGCCCGAGAGCGCCAGCGAGAAGGAAGGGCGGCGCACGCGGTCCAGCGCATTGGCGATCTCGTCGGCGACATGTCCCTCGACATCGCCGATGAAGCGCAGCGTCATGTGGTAGTTCTCGACGTCGATCCAGCGCGCTCCGGGCAGGCCCCCGCGCAGCAGGGAAAGCGAAAGCGCGGCGTCACGCGGAATTTCGAGGGCGGTGAAAAGTCGCGGCATGGCCAGGCTCCCTTCCTCGAATCGTACTCTTGCCTTCAGCGAATCACCGATCCCGTCGGCGGGCAAGCGGTTTTTCGCAACTGCAAAGTGTAGAACCGTTCCACGCCCGTAAGCGCATGATGCGCAGTTTGTTCCGCTTCAGCCGTCGCCCGGGCGTTCCGCCAGCCATTTCTCGAGTGTCGGCAGAATCCTCTCGACCATGCGGTCGATGCCTGCGGCGTTGGGGTGCATGCCGTCCTCGAGCAGATAGGCTCGATCGGCCGTGACGCCGTCGAGGAAGAACGGATAAAGGGGTACGCCGTGCTTCTCGGCGAGCGCGGGATAGATGGCGTCGAAGCCCGCCTGGTAGTCCGGCCCGAGATTGGGCGCGGCGCGCATGCCCGCAAGCAACACGGCGATGTTTCTCTCCTTCAGCCGCGAGATCATCGCGTCGAGGTTCTTTTTGGTGATGTCGGGGCCGATGCCGCGCAGCATGTCGTTGGCGCCGAGCTCGAGGATGACGAATTGCGTGCCGTCGGGCACCGACCAGTCGAGCCGCGACAGCCCGCCGGAGGTGGTGTCGCCGGACACGCCGGCATTGGTGATCACGACATCGTGACCCTTGTCGCGGAGTGCTTTTTCAAGCTTTTCCGGAAAACCTTGGCCGGCGTCGAGGCCGTAGCCGGCCATCAGGCTGTCGCCGAAGCCGACGATCCTGATGGGCTCGGCCCTCGCCGTCACGGCCGTCGCGAGGATGGCCAAGTATGCAAGGACGACAAGTCGCATGGGAAACCGTATCGGGAATTTGAAAGCCATAGCTGAGAGCCCATATGACGAAGACCGCTTCCTGCCTTCATATAGGACAGTCTGCCCATGACAGAAGTTTTCCCGTGACAGAGCCCGTCATCCAGCTGAAGGACGTTTCGCTGACGCTTGGCCAGGGCGCGTCCTCCGTACATGTTCTGAAAGGCGTCAGCCTTGATGTCGCACAGGGCGAGGCGACAGGGATCGTCGGGCCCTCGGGGTCCGGCAAATCGACGCTGCTGATGGTGCTGGCCGGGTTGGAGCGCGTCGATGCCGGCACGGTGCGCATCGCCGGCGAGCTGCTCAACGGCAAGAGCGAGGACAGCATCGCCGCCTTCCGCGGCCGCAACGTCGGCATCGTCTTCCAGTCCTTCCATCTCATTCCCAACATGACCGCGCTGGAGAACGTCGCGGTGCCGCTGGAGCTTGCCGGGCATGCCGATCCGTTCGGCGTCGCGGCGCGCGAGCTCGCGGCAGTCGGCCTCTCGGAGCGGACGACGCATTATCCCGGAGAGCTCTCGGGCGGCGAGCAGCAGCGCGTGGCGATCGCCCGCGCGCTGGCGCCGGAGCCGCGGCTGCTGATCGCCGACGAGCCGACCGGCAATCTCGACCAGGCGACCGGGCGGCAGATCGCCGACCTTCTCTTCGCCAAGGCCAAGGAGCGCGCCATGACGCTGGTGCTGGTCACGCACGACCCGGCGCTGGCCGCACGCTGCGCGCGGCAGATATCGATGCGCTCGGGGCGGATCGAGGCCGCGCCGGCCTTGGAGACCGCCTGATGTCGGTCGAGGACACAGCTCCCTCACCGGCTCAGGCGAAGCATCTCCCAGTCGCGGAAAGTCGCGCCGCGCCGGCGGGCACGGCTTCCTTCATGCGAACGCTGAAACTTGCGCTGCGCTTTTCATTGCGGGAGATGCGCGGCGGTCTCTCCGGCTTCCTTATCTTCATCACCTGCATTGCGCTCGGCGTCGCCGCGATAGGCGGCGTCAATTCGGTGGCGCGCTCGATCACGGCCGGTGTAGCGGAGGAGGGCCAGGCGCTGCTTGGCGGCGACATCCGCTTCGAACTCAACCAGCGGCAGGCGACGGAGACTGAACGCGTTTTCCTGACGGAGCTCGGCACGCTGGCGGAAAGCGCCAACATGCGCTCGATGGCCAGGCTCGAGGACGGCTCCGACCAGGCGCTGGTCGAGGCAAAGGCCGTCGATGCCGCTTATCCGCTCTACGGCGAACTGGTGACGGAGCCGGCGCTGCCACGGGCTGAACTCTTCGCCGAGCGCGATGGCGTCTATGGGGCTGCGGCGCCCGACCTGCTGTTCGAGCGCCTCGGCATAGAGCCTGGCGCGCGGATAAAGCTCGGCACGGCGACCTTCGAGCTCAGAGCCAAACTCGTCGCCGAGCCGGATGCGGCTTCCGACGGCTTTGGCTTCGCGCCGCGCCTGCTCCTGTCGCTCGACGGATTGACCGCATCCGGGCTGGTGCAGCCGGGCAGCCTGGTCGAGCATGCCTACAAGGTGCGGCTCGACGGGCAGCCCACCGAAGCGCAGCTGGACGAAATCCGCGAGCGCGCGGGTGAAGAGTTCCCTCAGGCCGGATGGTCGATCCGCACGCGACTCAATGCGGCGCCGGCGCTTTCGGCCAATATCGAGCGCTTCTCGCAGTTCCTGACGCTGGTCGGCCTGACCGCGCTGGTGGTTGGCGGGGTTGGGGTCGCCAACGCGGTGCGCGCCTATCTCGACAGCAAGCGCGGCGTCATTGCCACCTTCAAGAGCTTGGGCGCGTCGGGCGGCTTCGTCTTCGCCGTCTATCTCATCCAGATGCTGGTCATCGCCGGCATCGGCATAGCGGCGGGACTTGTACTCGGCGCGCTGATGCCCTTTGCGGCGACTGCCGCCCTTACCGCTGTCATCCCAGTTCCCGCCGAGGTCGGCGTCTATCCGGCGGCGCTGGCTATGGCGGCGCTGTTCGGCGTTATGGTCACGCTGGCCTTCGCGCTGCTGCCGCTCGGCCGCGCCAGAGACGTGCCGGCGACGGCGCTGTTCCGTGAAATGGGTTTCGAGGCGGGCGCACTGCCGCGCCGACCCTATGTGGTCGCGGCGGTGGGCATCGCGGTCGCCCTGGCGCTGCTCGCCGTCTGGTTCGCCAGCGACCGGCGCATCGCGACGATCTTCGTCTGCGCGGTGATCGTCTCCTTTCTCGTGCTGCGCATCGTCGGCCAGCTCGTGCAGTGGCTGGCAAGAAGAAGCCCGCGCGTGCGCTCGACGGCGCTCAGGCTCGCCATCGGCAATATCCATCGTCCCGGCGCGCTGACGCCTTCGGTCGTATTGTCGCTCGGGCTCGGGCTGACGCTGCTGGTCACGCTGGCGCTGATCGACGGCAATCTCAGGCAGCAGATCGCAGGCAGCCTGCCGGAGCGCGCGCCGAACTTCTTCTTCGTCGACATACAGAGCACCGAGGTGGAGAATTTCGCTTCCTACATCGCCAGCGAGGCTCCCGCGGGCAAACTGGTTCGCGTGCCGATGCTGAGGGGGCGGATCGTCCAGCTCAACGGCATCGACGTGCAGAAGGTGACGGTGCCGCCGGAGGGCGCCTGGGTGCTTAGGGGCGACCGCGGGATAACCTATGCAAGGAACTTGCCCGAGAGTTCCAGGCTCGCCGAGGGCGAGTGGTGGCCCGAAGACTATTCCGGAGAGCCGCTTGTCTCTTTCTCGGCGCAGGAAGCTTCCGAGATAGGTTTGAAGATGGGCGACACGATCACGGTCAACGTGCTCGGTCGCGACATTACGGCGAAGATCGCGAACCTGCGCAATGTCGAGTGGGAATCCATGTCGATCAATTTCGTCATGGTGTTCTCGCCCAATACATTCGCCGGCGCGCCGCACAGCTGGCTGGCGACGCTGACGACTCCCGAGGCCACCACGGCCGACGAGGCGCGCCTGCTCAATGCGGTGACGCGGACGTTCCCGGCCGTCACCACGGTGAGGGTAAAGGACGCTCTCGACGTGGTGAACCGCATCGTCGAGCAGCTCGGCACCGCAATCCGCGCGGCGGCGAGCGTGGCGCTGATCGCCTCGGTGCTGGTGCTGTCCGGCGCGCTTGCCGCGGGCAACCGCGCGCGTATCCACGATGCGGTAGTGCTGAAGACGCTGGGCGCGACCAGGAAGACGCTGATCGCCGCCTTCTCGCTGGAATATGCGCTGATCGGCCTCGCGACGGCGATCTTCGCCCTCTTGGCCGGTGGGGTGGCGGGCTGGTACGTCGTGTCGCGGATCATGAGCCTGCCGTCGAGCTTCCTGCCCGAGGTCGCGGTGGCGACGGTCGCGGCGGCGCTGGTCCTGACGGTCGGCTTCGGCCTCGCCGGCACCTGGCGGGTACTCGGCCAAAAGGCGGCGCCGGTGCTGCGCAACCTTTAGTCGAAAGCGGTATGCGCGCGGGCGCGACCTGGCTTTTCAAGGAGATGCAGGCCGGTAACGCGTCCGTGATGACGAAAAGTTCATCTCGTCACGCCCCGTCGCAAACCGTTACAGGCCTTGTCCTTTTGTGCGCGAAGCCTCATATTTGGGCAAGGCATGCTGGAGCTCCGCCAGCGGCGCCTGGGCGCTTTGAAGAGCCGCCCGACACCGGACGGGGCAGAAGCAACAGAGGAATCCCGATGGCAGAACTCCGCAACTATCAGACGCGAGCCGTGCCGAACGCCGGCAGCCGCGCCGATGCCTCGATCGACATGGGCCTGCGCGCCTATATGGTCAAGGTTTACAACCTGATGGCGCTGGGCCTCGCCATCACGGGCCTGGCTGCGCTGGCGACCGTCATGCTGGCCACCACCAACGATCCTGCAGCCGCAGCGGCCACGCTCGGCAACGGCAAGATGCTGACCTCGCTCGGCGTGGCTCTCTATGGCTCGCCGCTGAAGTGGGTCGTCATGCTCGCCCCGCTCGGCATGGTCTTCTTCCTGAGTGCCCGCGTGCATACGATGAGCCTGTCGGGCGCGCAGACCGCGTTCTGGGTCTTCGCCGCCCTCATGGGCCTGTCGCTGTCGTCGATCTTCCTGGTCTACACGGCGCAGAGCATCGTCCAGACCTTCTTCATCACCGCGGCTTCCTTCGGCGCGCTGTCGCTGTGGGGCTATACGACCAAGCGCGACCTGACCGGCATGGGCACGTTCCTGTTCATGGGCGTCATCGGCCTGATCATCGCAATGGTGGTGAACATCTTCCTCGCCTCGCCGGCGCTGCAGTTCGCCATCTCGGCGATCGGCGTGCTGGTGTTCGCGGGCCTGACCGCCTACGACACGCAGAAGATCAAGGAGATGTATTACGAGGGCGACGAGGTTCTGGTCGCCGGCCGCAAGGCCATCATGGGCGCGCTGACGCTCTATCTCGACTTCATCAACCTGTTCACCTTCCTGCTGTCCTTCCTCGGCAACCGCGAGTAGTCGCGGCGCCGGCGAAAGCCGGACCAGCAAAGATCGAAGGGCGGCCCCAGCGGCCGCCCTTTTCTTTTGGCCTCCGCTGGGCTTCTATGCGCGGCAAGCGGCGTCATCCGAGACATTGGGGCAAGCAGCGTGAGCGGACTGGCAATACGGCCGGCGACGGCGACCGATCTCGATGCGATCACCGAAATCTACGCCGACGCCGTCGCCACCGGGACGGCCAGCTACGAGCTCGAGCCGCCGACGCGGGCCGAGATGGCGGCGCGGTTCGAGGCGCTGAATGCAGGCGGTTTTCCCTATCTGGTGGCCGAGGCGGACGGCCGGGTGGTCGGCTACGCATACGCAGGACCGTTCAGGCCGCGCCCGGCCTACCGTTTCATCGTGGAGAACTCGATCTATGTTGCGCCAGGCAGCAAGGGCCGCGGCATCGGCCGGCTGCTGCTCTGCCGGCTGATAGAGGAATCCAGGAAGCTCGGCTTCAGACAGATGATCGCCGTCATCGGAGACGGCCATGCCGAAAGCGCCTCGGTAAAGCTCCACGAGCGCATGGGCTTCCGCCATTCGGGCCGGCTGGAAGGGTCGGGCTACAAGCACGGACGCTGGCTGGACACCGCCTTCATGCAGCTGGCGATGAACGGCGGAGCCGGCACGGCGCCGGATCCAGAGTCGCTGCCGGAAAGAAGGTTCAGGTCGAGCGGGTGAAGCTCAGGCCTCGACCAGCCTCAGTTTCTTGTCGAATACCGAAAGAACGCCGGCGAGCTCGTGGCCGCGCTTCAGGATCAGGCCGGTCGCAGAGACCACCGACCACATGCCCTGCTTGCGGGCGAGCGCCGGGTTCTTGGTGATCCTGTAGAGCGGCGTTTCGCTGGTGCGGCGGAAGACCGAGAAGACGGCCCGGTCGGAGAGGTGGTCGATCGCGTAGTCGCGCCATTCGTTGGCGGCTACCATGCGCCCGTACAGGCGGAGAATCTGGTCCAGCTCTCGCCGCTGGAACGCCACGGGCATGTCCTGGCGATCGCGCCGGGCGTCCTGCAGCGGGATC
>Ga0233385_1000932_pt1 | contig 12935 bp, 12 predicted proteins | sample ElkDunMinimDraft_16_FD_191543 | JGI IMG/M metagenome (GOLD analysis project Ga0233385, IMG submission 191543) | Fecal eukaryotic communites from dung pellets of Tule Elk in California, USA - Elk Dung G36 | ecosystem: Host-associated > Mammals > Digestive system > Large intestine > Fecal | place...
CGCGCTGATCGGCGTATCGTCAGCGCGCGCCACCGCGCCTTTCATGGCCAACGGCTTCTTTCGCGAGGAGCAGGCTCACCGGCTTGGCGCGCTGCTCGACAGGACGGCGAAAGAAGGGCTGTTCCGCATCGTCATGATCCATCATCCGCCGGTGCGCGGGGCGGTGGCGCAGCACAAGCGTCTGTTCGGCATCGGCAATTTCCAGAAGACGATCTCGCGCCACGGCGCCGAACTCGTCCTGCACGGCCATTCGCACGATCCGACGCTCTACTGGGTCGGCGGCAAGGGCAAGCACAGCGTGCCGGTGGTAGGCGTCGCGGCCGGCGGACAGGCGATCGGCGGCCATCATGCCGCCGCGCAATGGAACCTGCTCGAGATTTCCGGCGAGCCGGAGGCCTGGGCGCTCAGGCTGATCCGCCGCGGCCTTTCCGGCCCGACCCTGCCGGTTAGCGAATTGTCGAGGACCGATCTTGCCGGCGGGACCGACAAGGTGGCCGCCACCGGGGCCGGGCAGGCCAGCCACCAGGGCCGGTAGACTCAGGGGGAGGAACCGAAGCTTGCCATCAGCCGGTCCCAGAGCGCCATGACCGACGCGATGAGGCCGACCAGCGCGCCGGCGGCCACGAGGCCCAGCCCCGACAGGAAGGCCGGCCAGCCGCCGCGGCGGACGATCGTTTCCTCTTCGGCTTCGCGCTTCTGCAGGCCCGCAATGGCAGGCCCCGCGCCGCCTTCCATGAGGCGCTCGCGCTCTATCAGCCGCTCGGCGACGTAGCGGGCGACCTGGTCGGCGACCGGCTTGATCGACGTATCCTCGGCGAGCACGACGCGGCCGGCGCGGGTGTCCTTGACGAAGCGATAGGTGCGCCGGTCCCGCGCCATGGCGACGTGGGCGACGGCGTCGATCCAGAGACGCGGCTGCAGGCCGGAGGAGATAGTGAAGTCGAAAAGGTCGATATCGTCCGGCACCTGGTCGAAGAGCGGCGCCAGTTCGGCGGCCATCAGTTCCAGCCGCGTGCGGCTCGCCTCGCGCAGTTCGACCACCACGTCGTCGCGGTCGGCGGCGGCGTTCTTCACCTCGCGGATGACGTCGGCCAGCCTCCGCGCATGCGCGGTCGGTTCCTGACTTTCAGCCTTTTCGTTCATCGTAGCGGTGTTTCCAGCCGATCAACGTGGTTAACATACCGCTAACATAGACTTTTTTCCGGCAAAAGTCCCAAGCGGTGCGGATTGCCGCGCCGCTTGGATAGCCGCCTCGGCTATTTCGCTTCGAGGATGCGGTTGGCCGCCGACACAACGGCCTCGAGAGACGCCGCCACGATGTTGGTGTTGATGCCCGCGCCGAACATCACCCCGCCGGGATACTCCATCTCCATGTAGCAGATGGCTGCGGCGTTCGAGCCGTGCTGGATGGAGTGCTCGGAATAGTCCCGCACCGAGAGTTCAACGCCGAGATGGCGCGAGAGCGCATCGACGAAACCGTCGATCGGGCCGTTTCCGGTGCCCTTGATGACGATCTCCTTGCCCTGGTCGAGGATGGTGGCCTCGACGATGCGGCGTCCCTTCGTTTCCGTGTCCGAATAGGTCTGGTGGTCGAGGAATTTCAGGCGGCCCTTCGGCTGGTCGACATAGACATCGCGGAAGCGTTCATAGATGCGTTTCGCCGAAAGCTCCTTGCCCTCGGCGTCGGTGATCGCCTGGATGTCCTTCGAGAACTCGATCTGCAGGTTGCGCGGCAGGTTGAGGCCGTAGTCCGCCTGCAGCACATACGCGATGCCGCCCTTTCCGGACTGCGAGTTGATGCGGATGATCGCCTCGTAGGAACGGCCGACGTCCTGCGGGTCGATCGGCAGGTAGGGCACCTCCCAGAGCGGCTTGTTGGCGACCTTGATCGCCTTCATGCCCTTGTTGATGGCGTCCTGGTGCGAGCCTGAGAAGGCAGTGTAGACCAACTCGCCGACATAAGGATGGCGCTCCGGAATCCGGAGCTGGTTGGAATATTCGTAGACATCCTTCATGCGCGGGATGTCGGAGCAGTCGAGCCTGGGGTCCAGCCCCTGGGTGTACATGTTGAGCGCCAGGGTCACGATGTCGACATTGCCGGTGCGCTCGCCATTGCCGAACAGCGTGCCCTCGACGCGGTCGGCGCCGGCCATCAGGCCGAGCTCGGTGGCGGCAACGCCGGTGCCGCGGTCGTTGTGCGGGTGCAGCGAGACGATGATGTTCTCGCGGTTGTCGAGCTGGCGGCACATCCATTCGATCTGGTCGGCATAGATGTTGGGCGTCGACATCTCGACGGTCGCCGGCAGGTTGATGATCAGCTTGTTGTCGGGCGTCGGACGTACGATCTCGGTGACGGCGTTGCAGATTTCCAGCGCCACTTCGAGCTCTGTGCCGGTGAAGCTTTCCGGCGAATACTGTAGGCGGTATCCGCCGCCCGCCTTCGCCGCCATGTCGGTGATCATCTTGGCCGCGTCGGTGGCGATCTGCTTGATGCCGGCGACGTCCTTGGCGAAGACGACGCGGCGCTGCAGTTCGCTGGTCGAATTGTAGAAATGCACGATCGGGTTCTTCGCGCCCTCGAGCGACTCGAAGGTGCGCGTGATCAGTTCCGGCCGGCACTGCACCAGCACCTGCAGCGACACGTCGTCCGGCGTGCCGCCCTCCTCGATCGTCCAGCGGGCGAAGTCGAAATCGGTCTGCGAGGCCGAGGGGAAGCCGACTTCGATCTCCTTGAAGCCCATGTCGAGCAGCAGCTGGAACATGCGCGCCTTGCGGTCCTGGCCCATCGGGTCGACCAGCGCCTGGTTGCCGTCGCGCAGGTCGACCGAACACCAGATCGGGGCGTTCTCGATGCGTTTCGACGGCCAGGTGCGGTCGGCAAGGCCGACCAGCGGGTAGCGCTCGTATTTGCTGATGGCCTCCGGCATGCCCTTGGCATTCGAGGCTACGGTCTTTGCGTCCATCTTGTCTGCTCCCGGCGGCCGCGTCTCAAGCGCAGGCGACGCCTAACGGTTGTTCATGCTGGAATGGGGACTGGCAAGGAGCCTGGCAGCGCGAGCGGCACGATCGACCGCCGGGCGCTCCTCAACGGACCCGGCGATCGCCGATAAGGCCGAGAAGAAGCAGCGTCGAGGACAGCGCGCGAACGGTCTCGGCCGCAAAAGCGGGCCGGCCTGATCGGGCATGTGCCTGGCGCGTGAACATGGCGATCTCATACAGCAGCGGCCGTTGGGTGGCAAGGGTTGGCCTCACGGCTTCACCCAGCGCGACACCAGCCTCGCCAGCGGCGGGCCGAAAGCCAGCACCAGGACCAGGCGGGCGCTCTGCAGCGCCATGACGAAGGAGAGGTCGACGCTGTCGGACGCCGCGGCGATGATGGCGACGGAGTCCAGGCCGCCGGGGCTGGTCGCCAGATAGGCGGTCAGCGGGTCGATGCCGAGCTCGTAGCTGAGCAGCATGGCGAGACCGCCGCAGAAGGTCATCAACGCCAGGATCGAGCCGATGATCTGGGGCAGGGCCCGGAAGGCGTGGCGCAATATGGCGCCGGTGAAGTTCAGCCCGATCGACCAGCCGATGAGCACGTAGCAGATCGCGAGCAGCCATTGCGGAAGCTGCAGCGGGACGTCAAGGCCGAGGTGGAGGACGGAGCCCAGGATGACCGCGCCGAGGAAGAAGGGCGACGGCAGTCTCAGCAGCCGTCCAAGATAGCTGCCGACGAGGGCGATCGCGATGGTGGCGCCGAAAGCCATCCAGTCTATCGGGGGGAACCAGACGACAGGCGCTTCCTGGACGCCAGACGTGTCGACCCAGAGCCTGGCGATGAGCGCGGCGGCGATCGAAACCATGATGACGCGGAGGTATTGCATGAACGCGACCAGCCGCGCGTCGGCCCCGAAGGCGCCCGCCATCAGCACCATGGCGGTGGCGCCGCCCGGCGCCGAGCCCCACAGCGCCGTGGTTCCGGGCAAGGCCTTGTAGCGGCTGACGAACCAGCCGAGGAAGCTGGATGCGGCAAGCGTGGTCACCACGACGCCGACGAAGACCATCCAGTCATCGAGAAAGGTGGCCACGATGTCCAACGATATCGAGATGGCTATCAGGCACCCCACCGCCGCCTGGCCCGCGGCAAAGCCGAGCCGCGGCACCCGCACGGTCGCGCCGTTGGTGCCGGCGACAATGGCGGCGAGCATCGGCCCGATCAGCAATGCGGCCGGAATATGGGCAAGCTCCAGCATGGCCGTGAACAGCAGCGTAACCGCGAGCAGTGCCGCCCACTGGGCCGCGGCGTGCCAGGTCTCGAGACGCTGGCGGGGTGGTGCCGGGACGGGAGAGGCCATGTCCGGTCATAGACCCGGTTGGCGAGGAATGTCAGGTGTATCGTCGCAAAAATCGCGCGTCGCGGCGAAAAGCGCCGGCGACGGGACCTGCCTTACGCAAAGGGAACGGCGCTCGTCCCCGGCGGCAGCTTGGCCTCGTCGTCGGGCTCGACATGGATGATGATGCGCACGCTCGGGATTTGCGCGCGCAGCGCTTCCTCGATGCGATCGCAGATGACGTGGCTTTCGCGCACGCTCATGTCGCCGTCGACGATCAGGTGGAATTCGATGAAGGTGGCGCGGCCGGCGATGCGCGTCTTGAGGTCGTGAACCTCCATTGCCCCCTTCGAATTGGCCGAAATAATGTCGCGGATGCGGAAATGCTCGTCCTTGTCGACGGCCCGGTCCATCAGCCCCTGCACCGACGAGCCGATGACGTGCCAGCCCTGCCAGAGGATGTTCAGCGCGACGATGACGGCCAGCGCCGGGTCGAGGAGCCGCCAGCCGGTCGCCACCGCCGCGACCAGGCCGATCACCACGCCGACCGAGGTGATCACGTCCGTCATGATGTGGCGGCCGTCGGCAACCAGCGCCGGCGAGCGTTCCGCGCGGCCGGTGCGGATGAGCAGCTGCGCCCACAGCAGGTTGACGATCGACGCGACGCAGTTGACGGCGAGACCCGGCCAGGGCTGGTCGAGGCTGGCGGGAGCCGACCAGCTGCGCCACACCTCGACCAGGATCAGAAGCGCGGCCAGGACGATCAGCACGCCTTCCAGCACGGCCGAGAAATATTCGGCCTTGTGATGGCCGAAGGGATGATCCTGGTCGGCCGGCGTGTGGCTGACGCGGATCGCCCAATAGGCCGCGAGCGCTGCGATGACGTTGACGGTCGATTCCAGCGCATCGGAATAAAGCGCCACGGAGCCCGTCATCTGCCAGGCAACCGTCTTCAGGCCGAGCACCACGAAGGCGACGACGATCGACCAGAAGGCGAGCTGGGCGACTTTTCGCTTCGATGCGGCCGAAGGGAGGACTGCCGTCAAGTCAGGCAGCCTTCACCTTCGCCTTGCGCGGCAGATGGGCGACGATGTTCTCGATCATGCGCATGCCGGCGTTCTGGCCGAGCGTCATGATCGATTCCGGGTGGAACTGCACGGCGGCGACCGGCTCCTTGCGATGCTCGAAGGCCATGATGACGCCGTCCTCCGTCTCAGCCGTGACGACGAAATCGTCGGGCAATCGCACCGGGTCGGCGAAGATCGAGTGATAGCGGCCGACGGTCACTTCCTTGGGCAGGCCGGAGAAGATGACGCCGGGCTTGGAGACGCGGATGCGCGACGGCTTGCCGTGCATCGGGATGTGCAGCTGGCGAAGCTCGCCGCCATAAGCCTCGGCGAGCGCCTGCAGCCCGAGGCAGACGCCGAAGATCGGCAGGTCGCGCTGGCGCGACTTCCTGATCGTGGCGGCACAGTCGAAATCCTTGGGCATGCCGGGGCCGGGCGACAGCACGACGAGGTCGGGCTTCAGCCGGTCGAACACCTCGTCGGGAACCGGCGAGCGCACGGTCGAGACGTTGGCTCCCGTCTGGCGGAAATAGTTGGCCAGCGTATGGACGAAGCTGTCCTCGTGGTCGACGAGCAGGATCTTGACGCCGTCGCCGACCTTGGAAACCTGGCGTTCGGCGGCCGCGGAATTGCCGGCCTTGGCGTCGCGGATGGCGGAGAGCATGGCTGATGCCTTCAGTTCGGTTTCGGCTTCTTCTTCCTCTGGCACGCTATCATAGAGCAGCGTGGCGCCGGCGCGCACCTCTGCGATGCCGTCCTTGATGCGGATGGTGCGCAGCGTCAGGCCGGTGTTCAGGTCGCCGTTGAAATGCACCATGCCGATCGCCCCGCCATACCAGGCGCGCGGGCTCTTCTCGTTCTGCTCGATGAAACGCATGGCCCATAATTTGGGCGCGCCGGTGACGGTGACGGCCCAGGCATGGCTGAGGAACGCGTCGAAGGCGTCCATGCCCTCGCGCAGCCGTCCCTCGATGTGGTCGACCGTGTGGATGAGGCGCGAATACATCTCGATCTGGCGCCGGCCGATGACGCGCACCGACCCCGGCTCGCAGACCCTGGACTTGTCGTTGCGGTCGACGTCCGAGCACATCGTGAGCTCGGACTCGTCCTTCTTGGAGTTCAGGAGCTTGAGGATCTGCTCGCTGTCGGAGATGGCGTCGTCGCCGCGCTTGATGGTGCCGGAGATCGGGCAGGTCTCGACGCGGCGGCCGTTGACCCGCACGAACATCTCGGGCGAGGCGCCGATGAGGTATTCGCCTTCGCCAAGATTGATGAAGAAGGAATAGGGCGACGGGTTGATCTGCTTCAGCCTGCGGCTGATCTCGGAGGGAGCGGTCTCGCAGCGCTCGTAGAACATCTGGCCGGGCACGACCTCGAACAGGTCGCCGCGGCGGAAGCTTTCCATCGCCTTGCTGACCAGCCTGGCATATTCACCGGGCTCGTGGTCGCCGCGCGGCGGGATGCGGTCGGAAGGCTTGAAGGGCTGGGCTTCGCAATCGCGCGGCAGGCCTTCGGTCGAAAAGCCGTTGCCGGCATAGTCGTAGCGGTCGTGCCATGCCTTGGCCTGGTGGTGGTCGACGACGAGGATCTCGTCGGGCAAATAGAGCACGAGGTCGCGCTGGCTCTCGGCGCGCTTCAGCGAATAGTCGACCGGATCGAACTGGAAGGCGAGGTCGTAGCCGAAGGCGCCGTAGAGGCCGAGATTCGAATCCTGGTCGGTGCGGAAGAGTGCGGTGACGGCGCGCAGCACCGTGAAGACGGAGGGGACACGGCTGCGCTCCTCCTCGGTGAAGACGCGGCCGGGCTCGGCGACGGTCAGCGCCAGGCGCTGCTTCGACGTCTGGGTGAGCGCCACCTCCTTCAGCGCCGAGATCGCCTTGCCGATGATCGGCAGCAGGATCTCGCCGCGGCGGTTGAGCGCCTCGATGCGCATGGCGCGGCCGCGCGCGGAGATGACGACCGGCGGATCGATGATCGCCGTATCCCAGCGGGTGTAGCGGCCGGGATATTCGTAGTTGGAGGAGAATACCGCGCCGCGTCGGCTGTTCAGCCCGTCGATATAGGCTTCGATGGCGCCGGCATAGGGCGTGTCGTGGCGTTCCCTGGTGATGGTCACGCCGCCGGCGGTGGTAAATCGCTCCGCCCCGTTTTCAAGCACTTCGATAGTCATTCCCCGTCTCCGTTTTTTCTCTGCGGGACCCGGAAAGCACTTGAAAAACAAATGGCCGCCCGGGTTTTTCCCTGCGGCCACCAAATTCTCGCGCGCGTGCGCAGTCAGGCCGCTGTCAGCAGGCCCACCACCAGTTCATCGCGCTCGAAAGCTTCGTCATGGTTCTTTCCATAGCGGCGAACGGTCCGGCGCGCAACGGGATTCATCCGCGGCTCAATCCTCCAGCGCGCCGCTCTTGGGCTTGGCGCTCTTCGCCTCGCCGACCAGCTTGATGATGTCGTCGCCGGCGCGTCCCGAGCGGTGGGCGCTGCGGGTGAGCACGTAGCCGGCCTGCGGCGCGTGGAGGTCGAGCGCGCCGTCCTCATCGCCCGGCGTATGCACGATGGTGGCGAGCTTCTGGCCCTTCCTGACGCGGTCGCCGGGAGCGACATAAAACAGGATCGCGCCGCCGCGCGGCATGGCGATCAGCTCGACATTGTCGATCGGGGCGGCGATGCCGTTGAACTTGCGGGGCTTGGCCGCCTTCTCGTCGGCGACGACGCCGCGCCCGGCGAGCAGCCGGTAGATGCCTTCCGCGTCGGACTTCGCGTAGGACGGCTCGACGTCGCGCAGGCCGCGATATTCGACTGTCGTGACGACGCGGCGGTCGAGGCCGGCCTTTTCGGGCGACAGCTGCAGCCACGGATGGATCGCCGCCTCCTCGAAGGCCGCGCCGGACTCGCCTTCCCAGAGGATCACGGCCTCGACGCCGAGCGCGGCGGCGCAGTCCTGCATGGCGGGCCAGAGTGCTGTCGGCACGTAGAGGTAGGACACGCTCTCGAAGTCGCAATGCAGGTCGAGCACGATGTCGTGGCCGATCGAGAGCTCGACGAGCAGCCGTTTCAGGCGCTGGTCGACGGTGGCGGCCGGGTTGGCTGGCGGCAGCGCGCTTCGGTCGGGACGGTCGAGCAGCGGGAAATCGCGGTTGAAGTTGGTGCGGGTGCCCAGATGGAAGCGGCCCTGCACCTCGCCGAAGTGATATTGCGCGCGGCCGACCGGGTTGGCTGCGGGTACGATGGTGATGTCGCCGAGGATGCGGCCTTCGGCCTCGGCGGCGCGAAGCTTCGGCATCAGCGCATGGATGGCGACGACGCCGGGCAACTCGCCGGCATGGAGCGCGGCCTGGATGTATGCGGTCGGCGCCTTGCGCGACGATCCCCTGAAGCGGAACACGGGGAGCTCGTAGGCCACGCCTTCCGTGTCGCCCGGCAGTTTCTCGATCGTCGTCTTCATGGGGTTCTCCTGCACCGGGCGCGGACCATGCCTTGCGCGAAGGGTGGGTGCAAGCGCTGCGGGGCTTTCCCTCCCCTTGAGGGGGAGGGAATATCCGCGCGTTTCATCGTCGCCACGCCTCGTTTCCGATCTGGCTGTTGAACAGTGCGGGAAACGGCGCATGGCAGCGGCGTCTTCAAAGTATAAAGTTGACGCGCTGCCATGCGCCGCCGGCGTTTTCTCGCCTGCCGGCTCCCGGCCCATCGGCTTCCGTTAGTTTGGAGCCGCGAGCGCACAGGGCGACAGGGGACCGGAGCTCCCCGCGCAACCCAGCGGGCGTCACTCCAGCGCCACACTTGCCTGAATGGAGGTTGTGGCCACCCGTTCCCACAAGCAAGCTGCGAGGGGAGTATGCGGGAGGTTTTGGGGGTGTGGAAAAAATAGAGGAGAATTTTTTATTGGCGGACACCCGTGATCATTGCGCGACGAGCGCGAGTGGACGGCCCGCTTGACCATCCATAGCTCGATGGTTATACGCCGATCAATAGCCAATTGGTTATGGATTACGGATGCCGGAAGCACGCGACATGCTGTTCAGGACGCTTGCCGACCCGACGCGTCGGGCGATCTTCGAGCGCCTGTGCCGTGAGGGGGAGCAGACGGTCGGCGCGCTGACGGAAAGGGCGGGGGTGTCGCAGCCGGCGGTATCGAAACATCTCGGCCTGCTGAAGCGGGCGGGGCTGGTGGTCGACCGCCACGAGGGGCGCCATACGCATTACAGCGCGCGGCGCGGCGCGCTGGCGCCGCTGGTAGACTGGACCGACGAGATGGCGGGGTATTGGGAGCAAAAATTCGACGGCCTCGAACACCTGCTGAAAAGGATGGATCAGTGACGAACACCGATACGCGCTCCATCGTCGTCGAACGCGAGCTGCCTCATCCGCCGGAAAAGATCTGGCGAGCGCTGACGCAACCGCATCTGATCGAGGAGTGGCTGATGAAGAACGATTTCAAGCCGGCCGTGAAGCACCGCTTCAACCTCAGCGCCGATTGGGGTGGCGTCGACTGCCAGGTGCAGACGGTCGAGCCGAACAGGACGCTCTCCTACAGTTGGGACACTAAGGACCTGGAGAGCGTCGTCACCTGGACGCTGACGCCGACGGATACCGGGACGCGGCTGCGCATGGAACAGACCGGCTTCCGGCTGGACCAGCAGTCCTATTACCGCGGCGCCACGGTCGGCTGGCCGCGGTTCCTCGCGGCGCTGGACGGCGTGCTGGCGCGGCTGGACTGAAGCCCACCGGCAGGCGCCCAGCCAGTCCAGTCAGGGACGCGCTTCCACTCATTCAACCAAGAGGCAGCCATGAATATCCTGCTGTGGGTCCTGCAAATCCTTCTCGCGCTGCACACCGCGATCGGCGCGGTCTGGAAGTTCGCCAATTCCGAGCAAGCCGTGCCGTCGCTCTCCGCGATTCCGCACGGTGCCTGGCTGGCGATCAGCGTCATCGAACTCGCCTGCGTGGCCGGCCTGGTCATCCCGGCGATCTACAGGCCGCTCGCGGTGCTCGCCCCACTCGCGGCCATCGTCATCGCCGCGATCATGCTCCTCTATTGCGTGGTCCATCTCGTGTCCGGCGACCCAAATCATGGCCAGATGGTCTATTGGCTGGTGGTGGCCGCCGTCTGCGCGTTCATCGCCTACGGGCGGTTGGTGCTGAGACCGATCTGAGCAACCGTCGCGGCAATCACGCACGGAAAGGGAGGACAGAGGATGGCCGGAAGGAAGGAGCCCAAGGCAGCGACAGCGAAGAAGGCCGGCGAAGCGGTGCTGCTTTCCGGCGGCAACCCGCAGATCGCAAAAGGCTACGGCGACGAGCCGGTGCAGGCCTATATCGCGGCCATGCCGGGCTGGAAGAGCGACGTCGGGCGGCGGCTGGACGCGATTATCGAACGCCTCGTGCCCGGCGTGAAGAAGGCGGTGAAGTGGAACACGCCCTTCTACGGCGTCGAGGACGACCGCTGGTTCCTCGGCTATCACTGTTTTGCGAAATACGTGAAGGTGACGTTCTTCAGGGGCACCTCGCTCAAGCCGGTTCCAACAGGCGCGTCAAAGCATCCGGAGGTGCGCTATCTCGACATTTACGAGGGCAAGCTGGACGAGAAGCAGTTCGCCGAGTGGGTGAAGCAGGCGAGCAAGCTTCCGGGGGAGAAGATGTGAGTGTAGATTAGGGACGGCTCCACCGCGCACGCGTGGATGCCGGCAGAGGTCAAAACTTCGCAGCGAGACTGTCCGCGACAGGAAATCGAGCAAAGGAGATCCTCCATGCAAAAACCCTACATCGACGAAAAATCGGACATCGAGCAGGACATCAACGATCGTTTCGCCGCCGCGCGCCAGGAGGTCGCGGCCACGATCGCGGGGCATCAACTGGCGCTGGCCGGCCAGTTCCTGGAAGCCGAGCTGACTTCATACGGCACGATGAAGGCGATACCCGACCAGTCTGCCGTGCGTGTCGTCGGGCCGCATTTCGTGCAGGGCCTCGAGCGTTTTCCCGACGCCGCGCGCGTCGTCGCGCGACGGGCAGGCAATGGCGTTGCCGGCCGCTATGTCGAGGGGCTGGCGACCCGCATCGCATCGTTCGGGGCGTCGCCCGTGCTGGTCGCGAATTTCGACGACCTGCAAACCCTGCCGCCCGATGGCGGCGATTCCGGCGGCAGCAGCGGCGGCATCGATCCTCCGCCACCGCCGCCTCCCGATCCGATCCAGCCGTCGCCCATCGAGCCGGCCGTGGTGGAACCGGCCATCCCCTTCGACCAGCTTCCCCAGGAGGCTCGCGACCTGGCGCAGGCGCAATGGGATGCGCATGTCGGCCCGGAAGCGCAATTCCTGATCAACTCGGCGATGGCGACCATCCAGGGTGGCGGGGGCGGCGGCATCTCGATCAGCGACCTGTCGGGCCAGATCACCGCCTTCGCAATGGGGGCCGCCGCTTCCATCGGCGGTCCGGCCGGCATTGCGCTGGCCGGACTTGCCTGGATACTCATCCCGAGGATGCTCGCGCAATTCGAGGACTGGCTTGTCGGCCAGGCCCTGGAGAATGGCGGGATCTGAGGGGTCGCCGCCAGCCGGAATCGATACTTGTCGTCAACCGTAGAGGCAGCATGAACGAGAACCACGAGCCGGAAGGAGAGGCGTCTCCTTCCCAGTTGATCGACGCCAAGATCGCGGAGCTCGGCGGATGGCGAGGCGAGGTGCTGGCTCGGCTGCGGGCGGCGATCAGGGCGACAGATCCTGGGATCGTCGAGACGGTGAAGTGGCGCAAGCCGTCGAACCCTTCGGGCGTGCCGGTGTGGGAGCATGGCGGCATCGTCTGCACCGGCGAGATTTACAGGGACAAGGTGAAGCTGACCTTCGACAAGGGGGCGGCGCTGGACGATCCGGCGGGGCTGTTCAACGCCAGCCTCGACGGCAACCGGCGCCGCGCGATCGATATTTTCGAGGGGGATGCGGTGGATGAGGAGGCGCTGACGGCGCTGGTGCGGGCGGCGGTTGCGCTGAACGGGGAGAAGCGGGGGTAGGGGAGGCTCTCCCTTCTCCCCGTTTACGGGGAGAAGGTGTCACGAAGTGACGGATGAGGGGCAGCGCTTTGTTCTCACGTGTCCGCGCTGCCCCTCACCTGCCTGCCGGCATCCTCTCCCCGTAAACGGGGAGAGGGGCGCTGATCGCGTCGGCGCTACTCCTTCACCGCGCCGGTCATGGACGAGACGTAGTGCTCGACGAAGAAGGAATAGAGGATGACGACCGGCAGGGAGCCGATGAGGGCGCCGGCCATCAGGGCGCCCCATTCATAGACGTCGGAGCGGACCAGTTCGGTCAGGACGCCGACCGGTACGGTCTTGTTCTCCGAGGATTGGATGAAGGTCAGCGCGTAGATGAACTCGTTCCAGGAGAGCGTGAAGGCGAAGATGCCGGCCGAGATGAGGCCGGGCACCGACAGCGGCAGGATGATTTTTGTGAGAATCTGCCAGCGGCTGGCGCCGTCGATCAGCGCGCATTCCTCGAGTTCGTAGGGAATCGAGCGGAAATAGCCCATCAGCAGCCAGGTGCAGAAGGGCACGAGGAAGGTCGGGTAG
>Ga0233385_1000933_pt1 | contig 12921 bp, 29 predicted proteins | sample ElkDunMinimDraft_16_FD_191543 | JGI IMG/M metagenome (GOLD analysis project Ga0233385, IMG submission 191543) | Fecal eukaryotic communites from dung pellets of Tule Elk in California, USA - Elk Dung G36 | ecosystem: Host-associated > Mammals > Digestive system > Large intestine > Fecal | place...
AGGCGAAGGCTGAGAACACGACGGTCACAGCAGTGGTCGTCGAGGCGCTACGGCAGTTCATCAAGTCCTGACGAACGTCACTGACCGCCGTAGATGATCTCCACGATCGATCCGTCCTCGGCCATCGGCGGCGCGATGGTCAGCACGACGTCCTCGGGGTCCTCGACTGCGAAGCACTCTGACCACTCGAAGGTGCGCCCTGATGGCACCGGCTCCTCGTAGCGGCCACCCTCGTAGCCCTCGCACCACTCGGGCTCGCCGAAGTTCGCCGCGGAGAACGTGGTGAGCTGCACGTCCCACAGCGCGTCGACCGTGGCGTCGGAGTTGTTCGTGTAGGCGAGGTCGATGCGCACGCCGTCGAGTTTCTTGTCCGGGTGGTCGTCGTCGGTGACCTTCTCCGCGACGGGCTCGGATGCGACGAACGTGTGCAGTCCGTCAGCCGATGTCGCTGGCTGCCCCCACTTGCCCGCCTGCTGCCCGAGGTCGGTGGGGTCGTCCTCGATCTCGGCCTCATCCATCGGGGCCTGTGTGGACGCCTCGGCCTTGGTCGAGCTGGGGTCGTCGGAGCCCTCGGCGGTGGTGCACGCGGCGAGCGTGAGGGCGAGGACGGCTGTCGCGGCGGTGGCGCAGAGTCTGGTTCTCATACCTAGATGAGAGGGCACCGGTGGCACTCCGTGACGCGATCCGAGCGATTGGCTGCAGACTTGGCTACAAGCGAGGCCGTCGCGGGGTCGGACGCGAGAACGGCCCCCCACCTGTTCGTGCAGGTGGAGGGCCGTTCTTCGGGTGGAGCCGCCTGTCGGAATCGAACCGACGACCTATTCATTACGAGTGAATAGAACTGCGGTATGATTGAGCCATTGCAAGGCGCTGACCAGCATAGATGCACGGCATGCCTAGGCATGCCTAGGCTATCTATGGCTGACTTCGTGGCTGACGGAAGGAACACCGGGATGACCGGCACGAGAGGCGCTGCCCGCAGGTACGGGTATGGAACGGTCTATTGGCAGGAGTCGACGCGGCGGTGGGTCGCCGCTATCGAGCTCCCCCGCGACGCGGACGGTCGACGGCGGCGGAAGGTGCTCGTGCGGAGGGTTGGCAAGCGGTGCTACTACTGCGACGTGGTGACCGATCCGGTCTGGACGCCCCGGGAGCACCCGCTGCACACCCAACGCGACCACCTGATCCCGGTCAGCCGCGGCGGCTCCGACGGCATCGACAACGTCGTCGTCTCGTGCCGCGCATGCAACACCGAGAAGGGCACGATGACCGTCGACGAATACCAGGCGTGGAAGGCTGCGCGTCATGGCTGAGAAGAAGTCGCGCCGAGCTCACGGCTCCGGGTCGGTGTACCAGCGTGCGAGCGATGGTCGCTGGCTCGGCACCTACGAGGCGGGGTGGACAGCCCGTGGCACCCGCAGGCGTCGCACCGTCTCAGCCAAGACGGCACCCGAGGCGAGGCGCAAGCTGCTCAAGGCGATCCAGGCCGCGCAGGAGGCCGAGGCGCCCGCCGTCGGCGGCAAGCCGACCGTGAAGCGGTGGGCGGACGTGTGGCTCGAGAACACTCAGGAGACGTTGCGCCCCACGACATGGAACGCGAACCGGTCCGCGGTCACGAACTGGATCATCCCCACGATCGGCCACCGACGCCTCGACTCGCTCTCGCCGGCCGACGTGCGCGCCTTCCACCGCGCGATGGAGGCCAGGGGCCTCGCGCCGGCCACCCAGGCTCGCTACCACGCCGCGCTGTCCGGCATGCTCGGCGCCGCCGTCATGGAGGGCTACGCCGTGCCCGAGCGGGCCCGCATGGTCGACGCGCCGTCGATCGGGGTGAACGACCGCGACGCGCTGCCCCTGGCCGACGCGCTCGCCGTCCTCGAGGTCGCATCCCGTCGGCCCGACGCCTCCCGCTGGGCGGCCGCGCTGCTACAGGGCATGCGGCCCGCCGAGACGCTCGGGCTCACGTGGGACATGGTCGAGCTCGACCGCACCGAGACGCTCCCCGACGGGACCGCGGTGCCCGCGCCACAGCTGGTGCTCGCCTGGCAGCTCAAGGCGCTCCCCTACCGCGTCGCGCGCGACCGCACGTCCGGCTTCCGCGTCCCCCGTGGCTTCGAGGCCCGGCAGGTCGACGGCGCGCTGCACCTCGTGCGGCCCAAGACGATGTCGGGCTGGCGCGTCATCCCGCTCGTGCCGTGGATGGTCTCCGCGCTGCGCGACTGGCGCGAGGTCGCCCCGTCGAGCCGCCACGGGCTCGTCTGGCCCCAGGCCGACGGTCGGCCGCGCCGCGACGACGAGGACCGGGCTGCCTGGTACGAGATCACGGACGCCGCGCAGATCGCCGTCACCGAGCCGAGCCCACGCGAGGACGGGCCCGAGGTGATCGGCCGGCGCCCCGAGCTCTACGAGGCCCGGCACACCACGGCGACGCTGCTGCGCATCGGCGGGGTCGACGACGCGACGATCACGGCGATCATGGGCCACGCCTCGATCCTGTCGACGAAGGCGTACCTGCACACCGACACCTCGCGCACGCTCGCGGCGCTGTCCGGCGTGGCCGGCCGGCTCGGGCTCGAGCCCTAGCTCACCCCGGCGGGCATAGCAGCTTGCACAGCAGGTCTGGAACCAGCCCGGCGGGACGGTCGTCGTCGCCCTCGTCCTGGGTGGGCGTCGGTGTCGGTTGCGGCGCGGGCTCAGGTTCCGGCTGCGGGCTCGTCCGCGGCGTCTGGACAGGCTTCGGTGCCTGCGTCGCCTTGGGCTTCGCCTTCGGCTCGGGAACGTCGGCGAGCTCGACATCGTCCAGGTCGAGGTCGTTCGCATCCGGCACGACGGGTTCAGGCGCCGGCCCCGGTGCTGGCCCGAGCTCCCGAGCATCCGTCGTCGGGCTCGGGCTCGGCGACGGACCCGGGCTCACGGACGGGCTCGGTGTGGGCGATGGCGACGGCCTGGCTACGAGGTCGCCCTGCTGCTCCTGGTTGACTTGAACGGACATGCGGCCCTGTCCTGGCGACGGGTCGAACATCACCGCCGACGCCACGATTCCGCCGCCGAGGAGTGCCGCCGCGGCCGTTCCGAGGCTCCATGCGGACTTGCGCTTCTTCGACCGTTGCCGCTTGGCCTGTGCCTCGAGGCGCCTGGCACCTTCGAGCATCCCCTGTGCATATGCCTGCCGGACCGCAGTGTTCTCGTCGTCTCCGTCTCGGATCACGTGCATGTGATCAGCCCCTCCGCTGGACTGGACACGCGCCTTCGTTGGCGCCGGGAAACGACGAGGCTAACCCGCGGTCTTCCGGTTCGCTCGCCCAGGGCTACTGTCTTGCGGGTGGGTTCTGGCGAGCATCTCCATCACCAGCGCGTGCGGCGATAGGCCCAGCAGGTCCGCTGCGCCCTCGATGATCTCCGTGGTCAGCGTCAGTTTCCCAGTCAGCCGGTTGGACACATGGGCGTCCGACCGGTCGATGACTACGGCGATGTCGTGTTGCTCGACGCCGCGCTCCTTGATGATCGCCTTGAGCGCACGGCTCAGGTCCAGGTTGAAGCTGCTCACGGAAACTAGGGTAGAGCCGGTTTCGGGTATGTGACAGCGTGCACAAGGTGATCGACGCAAACTGATCCGCACGGACCCCTTGCCTCTTTGGCATATGTCAAATACGCTCGTCTCATGAGCGTGACTCACTCAACGAAGAACGGGGCCCGCGGCTCAACGGCGGCAGCGGTCCGGTCACAGCGGGCACGCCTTGACCTTACACAAGCCCAGGTGGCAGAGGCGTTGGGCCTGCACCCGTCGTCCGTCAGTCTCAAAGAACATGGCAAGGTGCCCTTCACGGTCGACGAGCTCTACCAGCTCGCCAACTTCTTCCGCGTGCCGATCGAGTCGTTCTTCTCTCGTGGCTCGCGGTTTGACATATCCGAATCCGGGCAGGTGGACCGCTGATGAGCACGGTCATCCAGATCACCCCGTCGGCCTTCTCGGTCGAGACCGCCGCTCTCGCGTCGGGCGTGTCCGAGGACATCATCCGCCGCGCCATCCGCGCGGGAGACCTGCAGATCAGCAACCCCAAGGTCAACGGCAAGCCGATCACCAAGAACCTCATCCCGCGCGCCGACCTCGAGGCGTGGATCGAGGCGGGGAAGTCGCCCGCCTGAACACACCAGCGCCCCGTGCTGGACCTGGAAGCCACAAGCACGGGGCACCGACAACAGAAGGGTACGTCCGATGTACCAGCAGAACATCCTCGCCGCGCTGCAGGCCAAGCACGTCTACGCCGGCACCGTCCCGGCCCACGTCAAGGCCAAGCGCCGCGCCGCGAACAAGGTCGCCCGCGCATCCCGCCGCGTGAACAGGGGGCGGTGACGATGTTCGACCTCATCCGAGCCATCGACCGGGCACTCGCCCGCCTTGGTGCCGCGATCGTCCAGGACGACCCCAACCCGCAGTACTCCGTCCACGACCGCCGAGACGGTCTCGGCGTCTGCGGTAACCGGCGCGAGTCGGAGTACGACGGCATCTTCTACGTCTGCACGCTGGCGCCGCACGACCGCACCGACCCGCACGAGGCGCGGATGCCCAGCCCGTCGCGCAAGCTGCTCGCCACGTGGGCCGAGGACGGCCCGACCGTGACCGCCGAGATGCTCGAGGCGCCGCACTACCACGACGCCGAGGCTGCCGCCGACGCCCGTGAGGCGTTCGCGGACAACGAGCGCCGGCTGAACGCCTGGCTCAAGATCATCGGCGTCGCCGGCCCTGGCTCACCGGGCTTCGACCCCGAGGCGCCGGAGTACGTCGAGGCGCTCGAGCGGTGGCAGGAGTCGCGTGAGCGTGAGGCGGCACGCGCCGCCTACGTCGACGCACCGGAGCTCGTCGCCGAGGTCGAGGCGTACCTCGCGCAGGTCGGGGGCCGGTCATGACCCCCATCGACCCCGAAGACGCACGCGCCTACTTCCTGGCGTCCCTCGAGTACGGGGTGAACCCGCTCGTCGGCCGCGACACCAACGACCGCGAAGGAGCGGAGTCATGAGCGTGTTCACCGGACCCCAGTACAAGGGCGCGATGCGTGCCCACCGTGAGCGGAAGCGTGCCGAGGCCGCAGACCGCCAGCTCGCCTTCGACCTCGAGGTGCAGATCATCGCCGCCGAAGGTCCGATGGACAGCGGCTCGGCGCGAGCGCTCGCCAACGCGGCTCGCCGCCTCGAGCGGGCAGGGGCGTCGTCATGACCGGCCACGGCCCCGGCTCCGAGCGCGTCAACGACGCCACCGTGCCCGAGAAGGTCCACTGGCACGACAAGACCCCCGCCGCCGAGTCCGTGTCGCACCCGGTCTCGGCGGCGGGCAACACATACGACCCGACCGACCCCGCGTCCATCCCGCCGCTCGACGTGCTCGGCGACCACCCCGTGCTCGTCGCCGTCCCGGCGCAGGCGCGGGTGATCGAGAGTGCCGGACTCGACCCGAACGTCTACCTCGACGCGCTCACGGAGGCGCTCGTCGAGGAGAACGCCATCGCGCGCCTCGACCAGCGCGAGAGGGCGTACCACAACCTCGCCGAGGCCGTGCGGTTCGACGTCATCACGGACCGCGCGAGCGGCGACCTGCGCGCCGCGTGGGTGAGGTTCAAGGAGGCGACCCGATGAGCCCGATGAGCCGCATCTTCGAGGCCCGCTACCCCGGCCGCTGCGCCAACGACTGTGGCGTGCGGATCGAGCCGGGTGACCCCGTCGTGTATGTCGACGACGACCCTGTGCACGCGCAGTGCGAGGAGGCCACCGCCACCGAGCGCGTGCTGTCCGTCTGCGGGAAGTGCCACCTGACCAAGCCGTGCGAGTGCGACGACGAGGAGGCGTCATGAAGAACCCCGACACCCGCATGCTCATCGCCGCCGTCGTCCTCGGCTTCGGCGTCGGGTGGGTCAGCGACCACTCGTTCTGGATCGACCTCGTCGTGATCGCTGCCGTGCTCGCCGCGTTCCACTGGGCCGCACGCGCCGTCGAGGAGCGCGGCCGGATCAAGGGCATCAAGCAGTTCGAGGCCGAGCGCCGATCGCGGCGCGGGATCGGCGGCGAGTCATGACCCCCCTCGAAGTCCTCGCCGCCGTCTTCCCGCCGGCCGAGTGCGAGGCACGACCGACCTGGCATGCCTGCATCGCGGGCGACGGCCGCGACGTGTCCTGCCCAAGCGGCGCGGCCGGCCCGCACCGCAGGTGCTTCCACACCCCGAACGGCGGCGAGTCATGACGCCCGTTGACCAGATCCACACAAACCACCCACCCACGAGGCCGCTCGGCGACTGCTGGCGTGCATCCATCGCAAGCCTCCTCGACCTCACCGCGCAGGAAGTCCCGCACTTCGTCGACCTGTTCGGTGGTGACTTCGCGCAGGCCACCCTCGACTGGCTCGCCAAGCGCGGTTTGGTGGGCGAGTTCTGGGACGGACCCCCGGCCATCGACGGTCACGTGATCGCGACCGGCCAGTCTCCGCGTGGCGATTGGCTGCACGCCGTTGTCGCCAGGCTGCGGCCCTCTGAGGACGCCGGGTACGTCGAGGTCGAGTTCGTGCACGACCCGCACCCGTCGCGCGACTACCTCGCGTCAGCACCCGTGGAGTTCTTCACCATCCGGGAGGCGTCATGAGCGACGAGACCCTGGCCGCGCTCCGGGACGCGCGACGCGAGCTCGAGCGGACCGAGACCGCGCACTTCCGCTACCGCACCGCCACCCGCGACGAGGTCGAGAAGGCGCGCGCGGCGTACCTCAAGGCCCGCGACGAGCACTCGAAGGCCACGACGCACACCGGCTACCACTTCTACCGGCACCCCGACGACATGCCGTCCCGGGCTGAGGCACGGGCGGAGTTCGACCGATGAGCGCGCCGACCGAGCTGCAGGCCGTCGAGTTCGACATGGACGACGGCGACTACCGCAAGGCGCCCGGGCTGTCGTCGACGGGGCTCAAGCACCTCCTCGACTCCCCTGCCCGCTTCCAGTACGAGCGCTCGCACCGGACCGACAAGAAGGCGTTCGACATCGGCCACGCCGTGCACCAGAAGGTGCTCGGGGCCGGCCTGCCGATCGCCGTCATCCCGGCCGAGACGCTCGCGTCGAACGGTGCCGCGTCCACCAAGGAGGCGAAGGCGTTCATCGCCGAGGCGCGCGCCGAGGGCAAGACACCGATCAAGCCCGACGAGGCCGCTGTCATCGACCGGATGGTCGAGGCGGTGCTCGCCAACGACGACGCGCGGGTGCTGCTCGAGGCGCCGGGTGACTCCGAGGTCTCGCTGTTCTGGAACGACTCCGAGACCGGTGTGGAGCTCAAGGGCCGGATCGACCGGCTGCTCGCCGACGCGCCGTTCGCGCTCGACCTCAAGACCACGGGCCAGTCCGCGAAGCCCAGTGCGCTCGCGGCCTACGGGGCGCGCCTCGGCTGGGAAGTCCAGTCGGTGCACTACCTCGACGGCGTCGAGCGCGTACGTGGCCTACACCGCTTCATCCATGTCGTCGTCGAGACCGCGCCGCCGCACCTCGTGGCCGTCGTCGAGCTCGACGCCGACTTCCTGAGCATCGGCGAGACCCGACGTCGGGCCGCCATCGACCTGTACGCCCGCTGCGTCGAGCGCGACGAGTGGCCCGGCTACGGCGAGGGCGTGCACCGCCTCGCCCCGCCTCGCTGGCACCGCGCCAACGACATCGACCCCGAGGAGTCCTGACCCATGACCACCGAGATCGCGACCACAGGAAGCACCGCCCTCACCATCGCCGACGACCAGACCAGCTTCACCGACCAGCAGGCCGCAGTCCTGCAGCACCTCGGCGTTGATGGTGCGTCCCGCGCCGACCTGGACGTGTTCTTCCACGTCGTCAAGCGCACCGGCCTAGACCCGTTCGCCCGCCAGATCTACATGCTGTCGCGGCGGACCAAGGACCAGCGCACCGGCGAGTGGGTCAGCAAGCAGACCATCCAAACCGGCATCGACGGCTACCGCCTCATCGGCCACCGCGCGTCCCGCCAGGCAGGCACGACCGTGTCCGTTGGCGCCCCCGAGTGGGCCGCTGACGACGGCACGTGGCGTCCCCTGTGGTCCTCGAAGTGGGGTCACCCCCTCGCAGCGCGCGTCACCATCCGTCGTGGCGGTGAGCCCTTTACGGCGGTCGCCCTGTTCGACGAGTACAAGCAGACGAAGCGTGACGGCGGCTTGACGTCCATGTGGGCGCAGCGGCCGGCCGGGCAGATCGCGAAGTGCGCCGAGGCGCTCGCCTGGCGCATGGCATTCCCCCAGGATCTCGCCGGCGTCTACGTCGAAGACGAGCTGCAGCACACCGACGTCGACCCCGCGCGGCCGCGACGCGAGTCCGCGGCCGAGCTCCTCACCCAGACTCCGCGGGGGGCGGCTCCCTCCGACGACACCACCACGGGTGCGCCAACACCCGGTGTCGCCGTCGAGGTCGAGGGCGAGGACGGTAGGACGTCCGAGCACCCGTCCCCCGCGGACCCCGTTACCCCCGCACAGCTCAAGAAGATCGGTGCCGCGATGTCGGCGGCCGACATCAAGGAGCGCGACCTCGCGCTCGCCTTCGTCGCCGAGGTCATCGGCCGCGAGGTCAGCAGCCGCGGGGAGCTGACCAAGGACGAGGCGCACGACGTCATCGAGGCGCTCGAAGACCCCGACCGGCTGCAGGCGACCCTCAACGGCGCCTTCACGCGCATGACCGGAGGCGAGTCATGACGAACCGTCACCCGCGCAGAGTCCTCGAGGACATCGCCGACATGGCACGCCGCGGCGTCGGCCTGAACGGCGCGATCGCCGTGACCGGCATCGGCGGCTACAAGACGACGGACGGCCGCCGGTTCTTCGAGCGCTGGCTGATCCGCCACGGCGGCGACGACCTCATCGCGCCGCTCAAGGCGAACCAGCAGTCGATGGAGAGCGACCCGCGGTACGCCGTGCTGCTCGGGGTGGTGCAGCCATGACCGCCGGCGACATCGCGTCGATCATCCTCGGCGTCTTCATGGTGACCGTGCTCGGCGGCGCCGTGTGGCTGGGGGCGAGGCGACCATGACCACCGCCGACGCCGCGAGGTTCCGCCTCTGCGCTGGCCCGTGCGGTCGGCAGATCCGGCCCAGCAGGACCACCGTGCGAGAGTTCCCCGGCACCATCCTCCACGCGGCCCAGGGGCTCTGCATGAGCTGCTACCGCCGGGCGCGCCAGCCGGAGAAGTACGAGGCCGACGACGTCGTCCAGGAGGTGCGCACCATCGTCGGGTCGCACGCGGCCCTCACCAACGACGAGAGTGCGCAGGCGGTGTGCGCGCAGACCGATCCCGACGTGTTCTTCCCCGACAGGGGCGGGTCGAACCGCGACGCCAAGCTCATCTGCAACGGCGACCCCAGGCGCGAGACGAAGCCGTGCCCGATCCGGCTGCGCTGCCTCGAGGTCGCGCTCGCCAACGGCTACGACGAAGGCATCTGGGGCGGCACGTCGCCGCGGGAGCGCCGGCGGATGCGGAGCCAGAAGGCGGGGGCGGCCGCATGACCGAGTTCACCTTCCTCCTGCCGCGCCGCATGGTGCTGTCGTCGAACGACCGCAAGCACTTCCAGGTCGCCGCGGCGGTCATCCACGACCTGCGCGCGCTCGCGCGGCTCACCACCGTCACCGAGCGCGTCAAGCCGATGCAGACGCCCGTGCGGATCACCATCACCTTCGGCTGGCCCGACCGGCGCCGGCGCGACGCCCCGAACCTGTGGCCGACCGTCAAGCCGCTGATCGACGGCATCACCGACGAGGGCGTGTTGCCCGATGACAACGACACCCACGTCCACGCCACCACGTTCCAGGCGTCGCCCGAGCTCGCGCCGAAGGGGCACGTGCGGATCCACATCGAGCTGCAGGAGGTCGCCCGATGACCGCATGCGCACGTCCCGACTGCGGCGCCACCTACAGCGACGACGCCGGCGGACGCCATAACCACAAGGTGCTGCACGGCCACACGCCGACCCCTGCGCAGCCGCGGCGGCGCACGTCGCTCGACGACGGCCTGACGCCCGAGCAGCGCTACCTGCGCGCCATCTTCGGCGACGCCGACCTGCCCGCAGAGGAGACCCCATGAGCACCACCCAGCCGACCCTGAAGGCGCGGATCAACCTCGCGCTGAGCATCCTCAACAACGCCGAGGGGCACGAGGATCGCGCGGTCACCGAGGCGATGCTCGCCCTCGACGGCGCGACGATCACCGACCTCCTTGAGCTACGGGAGGTGGCCGCCTGATGTACCACCGTCACAACTATCGCGACGACATCGCGGGTCCGACATGGCTCTACCGGCTGTTCTACGGAGACGGTCGTCTGGCCTACGTCGGGGTCACGTTGGACCCGCGCGCTCGATTCCTGATCCACCACCGCAAGCCGTGGTGGCCGGGCGTCGTCCGCGTCGACCTCCGCTGGATGCCGAACCGGGATGCCGCCTTCGCCGCCGAGCGGCAGGCGATCCGCGACGAGCGGCCGTTGCACAACATCGCAAGGCCGAAGGGGGCGCAGCTCTGATGCCGAGGATCCGGACGATCAAGCCGGAGTTCTGGGACTCCCCCAGCACCGCCCGAGCCTCGCTGCGAGCTCGCCTGTTCTACATCGCGATGTGGAACTGGGCCGACGACTACGGGGTCGGCACCGCCAACCCGAAGCAGCTGATCGGCTTCGCGTTCCCGAACGACGACGACATGACTGTCGCGGACTTTCCGCGCCTTCGCGCGGAAGTTTCTGAGTGCTTCGGAACGGTGTTCTACGAGGTGCACGGCAGGCCGTACTACGCCATCCCGGCATGGGACGAGCACCAGAAGAACGAGCGGCGGGCGAAGGGTAAGCACCCGCGCCCTGACCAGGCAGAACGCATCATCACGGAAACGCGCGGAAGTTCCGTGCTTAAGGACGGACGTTCAGGCACTGGAACAGGGGAACAGGGGAACAGGGGAACAGAGGTTTCTTCGTCATCGGCTGCGCCGACGACGCCTCGCCGGAGCTCCGCCACGACATCATCGAAGGACTTCGATGAGTGGTGGAGCCGGTACCCGCGCAAGGTGGGGCGCAAGGCCGCCGAGAAGGCGTACGCGAAGGCGCGCCGCGAGGTTCCGGCCGGCAAGCTGCTCGTCGCCGTCCGCCGCTACGCCGCCGACCCGAACCTGCCGGGCAAGGAGTTCATCCCGCACCCGGCGACGTGGCTGAACGAGGGACGGTGGGACGACGACCCGCTGCCCGAGCGGACCGCGACCGTGCACCACCTCGAGGCGCCGCGCCCCGGCTCGTCGGTGTGGGACCGCGACGTCACCGGCAAGGGGGCGCGCGCATGAACCACCCCGAGCACGAGGTCGCCCTCGTCGGCGTCGCGATGCACAACCCGGCGATCCTCGACGACACGACCGTCACCGACGCCGACTTCGCCAGCCCGCACGCCGGCGCGGTGTGGACGCTGATGCAGCGCCTCCACCGCGACCGGCACCCCGTGGACCCCGCGACGATCGTGGCGAACCTGCACCGGATCGACCTCAAGGGCATCACTGCCGTCGAGCTCGCCGACTGGTACGGGTCGGCGCCGGTGGGCGCGCTCGCCGACCACTACGCGCGGCTGGTCGCCGAGCACGGTGCGCGCGCCAGGCTCGCGCGGATCCGCCCGCAGATCGACGACGTGCTGTCCGCCGACATCTCGGCGGCCGAGGCGGTCGACATCATCCGCGGCCACATCGACGCCGTGATGGCGAGCACGACGGCGGGCCTCGGGCTGATGGCCGACACGCTCGGCGAGACGATCGACGCGCTCGAGTCACCGGCGCCGCCGGCGATCCCGACGCCATGGGCCGACCTGAACCACATCATCGGCGGCTGGCGCCCCGGCGGCCTGTACGTCATCGGGGCGCGCCCCGCCGTCGGCAAGTCGCTCATGGCGCTCGGCGCTGCGCTCGGGCTGGCCGAGCACGGCGGCGTCGCGTGGTCGTCGCTCGAGATGCCGCGCCAGGAGGTGCACGAGCGGGCGCTGTCTGCGACGTCGGGCGTCCAGCTGAGCCAGATCAAGGACCACCAGCTCGACGAGGCGGACTGGGCGAAGATCGCGGGCGCGGCGGCGCGGCTGTCCGCGCTGCCGATCTCGGTGGACGACCGCGCCGGCGTGACGGCGACCGACGTTCGGGCGCACGCGCGCTCGCTGAACCGCAAGCACCCGCTCGCCGGCGTGATCGTCGACTACGTCCAGCTCATGGCCGCGCCTCGAGGCGACCGCCGCGACCGGCACGTCGTCGTGGGCGAGTTCTCCCGCGGGCTCAAGAAGCTCGCGATGGAGATGCACGTGCCCGTCATCGCGCTGTCGCAGCTGAACCGCGCGTCCGAGGCCCGCATGGACCGACGCCCGACGATGGCGGACCTGCGCGAGTCCGGGGCCCTCGAGCAGGACGCGGACGTGATCGCCCTGCTGCACATCGAGGAGGACGACCCGTCGACGCTGCACGTCGGCGTCCCGAAGAACCGCCACGGCGCGCCCGGCGCGTTCAAGCTCATCCGCCGCGGGCACTACTCGCGGCTCGACAACTACCAGTGGACACCGACAGGAGCGATCGCATGACCGAGACAGACACCACCGAGAGCGTCGACGTCGACCTCGACGCGACCGTGCCGTGCGAGTCACTGACCGGGTGCGGCGAGACCTACACCAACGGAGCCGCGGTCGTCAGGGCCGCGCTCGAGGAAGCGAGGAAGCGATGAACGACCCCACACCCGCCATGAAGCGGGCGGCTGCGTGGCTTTACCCGTCGTTCGACCCGCCTGAGGAACGGCCACTCGAAATCGCGCGCGGAGTCCTCGACGCCGCGCTGGACGTGGACGACGACGACGCGGTCGAGGCAATGGCCCGTGCGATCTGGCCGGAACTGTACGACGGCACGACGGAGCAGAG
>Ga0233385_1000934_pt1 | contig 12916 bp, 12 predicted proteins | sample ElkDunMinimDraft_16_FD_191543 | JGI IMG/M metagenome (GOLD analysis project Ga0233385, IMG submission 191543) | Fecal eukaryotic communites from dung pellets of Tule Elk in California, USA - Elk Dung G36 | ecosystem: Host-associated > Mammals > Digestive system > Large intestine > Fecal | place...
GGCGCGGCTGGAGAAGCTGCTCGTCGGCCTCGGAGACACCGAATTCGCCTGGGAGGTGGTCGACATCGGCGTCAAGGTCGCAGCGCTGATGACCGAGGAGATCATCCAGCGGCGGCTGAAGCTTCCGGAAGGCGCCGACCGCGTCATCCTGCCCGGCCGCTTTCGCGGCGACGTAGAACGGCTTTCGGCGCATTTCGGCGTCCCGTTCCAGCGCGGCCCGGACGAGATCGCGGACCTACCACCCTTCCTGGGCCGCGCCGGCAACCCGCCCGACCTTTCCCGGCACGACATGCGCATCTTCGCCGAGATCGTCGATGCGCCGGCGCTGTCGATCGAAGCCCTGGTGGCGCGCGCCAGGACGCTCGTCGCCGCTGGCGCCGACGTGATCGACATAGGCTGCCTGCCGGAGACGCCGTTTCCGCTGCTCGGCGAGGCCGTCCGCACGCTGAAGGCCGAGGGCTTTTCGGTCAGCGTCGACTCGGCCAGCCGGACCGAGCTCGGGATCGGGGCCTCGGCAGGCGCCGACTACCTGCTCAGCCTCGACGAGAAGACGCTGCCGCTCGCCTTCGACCGCAAGGTGACGCCGGTGCTCATTCCGTCCGCTCCTGGCGATCTCGATTCGCTCGGGCGCGCCATCGAGGAGGCCCAAAAAGCCGGCATCTCCTTCATCGCCGATCCGGTGCTCGACCCGATCCATTTCGGCTTCGCGCGATCGATCGGCCGCTTCATCGAGGCGCGCCGCCGCTGGCCGGAGGTCGAATTGCTGATGGGCACCGGCAATCTCACGGAGCTCACCGACGCCGACAGTTCCGGCGTCACGGCGCTGCTCGCAGGGCTCTGCTCGGAGCTCGACATCCGCAACGTGCTTGCGGTCCATGTCAGCCCGCATACGGTGCGGACGATCGAGGAGCACGATCTCGCCCGCCGCATCCTCTTCGCGGCGAAGAATGACGGCGCGCTGCCACGCAGCTATCATCCAGGCCTGCTGCAGGTGCACGACCGCAAGCCGTACGCGGCTTCGGTGGAGGACATTGCCACGCTCGCAAGCGAGGTCCGAGACGCCAATTTCCGCATCATGACCGCCGAGGATGGCATCCATGTCTTCAACAGCAAGGGTCATGCGGTGGCGCAGGATGCGTTCGAACTGTTCGCCGGTCTGGGCGTCGAGCGTGACGGCGCACACGCCTTCTATCTCGGCGCCGAGCTGATGAAGGCGGAAATCGCCTGGCGGCTCGGCAAACGCTATGCGCAGGACGAGCCGCTCGCCTGGGGCGTCGCCGCGCCCGCACCCGAGACAGACCGTACGCGCCTTGCCGAAGCCGGGCATACGCTGCGGGCGAAGAAGGAGGGGTAGCGTGCCCTATATCCGCGAAACGATCATCACCACGGTGGATGCGGGCGGCAAGCTGCACATCGCACCGATCGGCATCATTGCCGAGAGGGACGGCTGGGTCATCGCGCCGTTCCGCCCCTCGGTGACGCTCGACAACCTGGCCGCGGTGCCTTTCGCGGTCGCCAGCTACACGGACGATGTGCGCATTTTCGCCGGCTGCCTGACCGGCCGCAAGGACTGGCCGACCGTGCCGGTGGAGGGGTTCCCTGTACCGCGGCTCGAGGCGGCGCTCGCCCATTCCGTGCTGCGCGTCGAAAGCATCTCGGACGATAGTGTGAGGCCGCGCCATTTCTGCCGCGTGGTGCAGGAAGAGACGCATGCGCCCTTTACCGGCCTGAACCGTGCCAAGGCAGCCGTGCTCGAGCTTGCGATCCTCGTCAGCCGCCTGGGCATGCTGCCGCGCGAGAAGATCGAGGCGGAAATCGCCTACCTCACGATCGCCATCGACAAGACCGCCGGACCCGACGAAAAGGAAGCCTGGGGTTGGCTGATGCAGGGGGTGACCAGCCATCTGGCGGGGGAGACGGACACCCGTTCGTCGAAGGGCTAATTGCTTGCTGCCAGCAGCGCCATGGCCGTCGCCGGGGCGGCGCTGCTCGCCGCGCTGCGGACCGCGTGGTCGGCCGGGATGAGGTCGGCGAAATCGACGAAGCGGCGTTCCATGCGGTTGGCGAGGCGTTCGATCTGCCAGCGCCCCGTGCCGGCGCCGACGATGGGCGCGTCGACTGCCAGCTTGCCGGCGACGCGGAAGGCTGCGTCGTGGACCGTGCGCAACTGCCGCTCGCTGAACCATGCGGCGACGTCGCGCCATTCGCCGGGCAGGAGGTCGGCGGCGTCGCGACCGATCATCCGCGCCAGCCGCGCGGTCGAGCCGGCGACGGTCTTCTCCTTGCCGTCGGCCGGTGGGTGGTGGTCGTCGGCTTCGTCGAGCACGCCGAGGATCCGGTGCGCGTCGGCGATCGAGGCGAAATACTCGTTCATCAGCGGCGTCAGCCTGCCGCGCACGGGGGCTGTGGAGGCGACGCCGAACAGGAAGGTGCGGGTGAAGCCGGTATAGACGAGCTCGCCGGTCAGCAGCCGCTCGGCGTCGGAGTAGCCTTCGTTGGCGACGGCGCCGGCCTGGAGCGGGATGATGTCGGTGGTCGTCGACCCCATGTCGACCAGCAGCGCGTCGCCGGCAAGGCGGCCGGCGAGTGCCGCGGTCGCATGCCAGTTGGCAGAGGCAACGTCGATCGTCAGGTTCGCGGCCGCGTCCAGGGCGACGAAGCCTTGCGGCCCCGCATAGATCAGGCTTTCGGCGGGGAAGCGCGCGGCGATTTCCTTAAGCAGCCCGGCTACCCCCGCCTCGCGCGTCGGAAAAATGTCGGACAGTTCGCCGGTCATGGTAAAGGCGTTGAGTTCCGCACCGCGATAGAGCGGCTCGGCTTCCCGGAAAGCGGCGTCCAGCATGTCCAGGCCTTGCCACAGGGGCATGGCAATGGTGGCCGCAGCGACGACCCGGCCGTGCTCGGCGCGCGTCACCTTCAGATGCGCGCCGCCGACATCGAAACCGGCGACGATGTGCTTTCCTTTTTCCACGCTTCAGGCTTTCATCGACGCAACGGACGGTTCGCGGGAAGAGCGTTGCGTATCATTCCTGTTCTCGACTTGAAAGGCGGAGAGGTGGTCCGCGCCGCAAGAGGGCAGCGCGACAGCTACAGTCCCATCGTGACGCCGCTGAGCGAGGGTTCGGATCCGGTCGCCGTGGCGGAAGGCTTGCGCACGCTCTTCCCCTTTCAGGCTTTCTACATCGCCGATCTCGATGCCATCGAGGGAAGGGCGCCGAACGGGGAAGCGGCCGCCCGACTGGGCGCAATGACGGACGCGCCGGAGCTCTGGGTGGACGCCGGCTTCGCCGATGCGGCGGTGCTGGACGCGGCTCTGGAGAAACGGTCGATCCATCCCGTTCTTGGCTCCGAGTCGCAGCACGACGATGCACTTCTTCGGCGCTATCGCGATCATCCCGATCTCATACTGTCGCTGGACTTTTTCGCTGACGGTTTCCGTGGTCCGCCGTCCCTGCTGGACTTGCCCGATCTTTGGCCCGGGAGCGTGATCGTCATGACGCTGGCAAGGGTGGGCGCCGCCGCTGGGCCGGATTTCGCGCGGCTCGAAGAGATCAGGCGCAGGGCTGGAAACCGCTCCGTGATTGCCGCCGGCGGGGTCCGCGGCGAGGCCGACATCCGCGCGCTGTCGTCGCTCGGCATTGCGGCGGCGCTGGTCGCCACCTCGCTTCACGACGGAACCCTCACAGCCGCGCAACTCATGTCGCTCCACGGCTGACCAACGCTAACATGAATCCGCTCCGAAGGTGACCTTCGGAGCGGATTGTTAGAGGCCTAAGAACGCCTTCAGCCGGCGCAACAGACCATCCGGTTCAGCAGAGGGTTTTCCCTGTGCGGGGCTGTCTCGTGTCTAGGCCGCGAACGGATGCTTCACCTGGTCCCGGCCGGCTGTCGCCTCGGCGGCGGTGGGCTTGCCCTCGACGGCGCGCTGGATGGCTTCCTTCGTCGCGCGATAGTTGAAGTCCTGGATCTTGGCGTCGTCCGCCGCGTCCCAATGGATGAAGACGCCGACGCAGATGAAGACGTCGTCCGCTTCGTTCGCCGGAATGATGCCCTCGGCGACGGAGTCCTGCACCGCCTTGGCGACCGCGTGCTGGGCCGGGCCGAACATCTGGACCGCCTGCTTGGCGCCCTTGATGGTGACCTTGTTGAACAGGATCGTGTTGGGCTTGCACTGAAGATTTGGCGCAATCACCGCCAGCAGCGAGGTAAAGCCGTCCTTGTTGTTGGTAAGCGCGTTGCAAAAGGCCGTTTCGACTGCGCTCCCCCGTGGTCCGATGAGCAGGTCCACGTGGGCCACTTCGTTGCCGTCGCCGACCAGCGATTCACCGACCATCACTTTCGAGATTTTAGCCATTGCCAATTTCCTCCAGACAAAAATTATGGAGTCCATAGACGCCGCAACCGAGCGGGCGCTCGATGGACGACTATCCTTGTTGGCAGCGTCCGGACGAACCGGACCGGTTGGCTAGATAGCCGCGGAAGCACTGCCCCCGCAGATGAAATTCAAGCATCAACGCTGTCGTTATGCAAGTTCAACCTCAGGCTATGGACTAAAAGCGTAGCAACCGTCAGGTCTGCGGACGTGCCGGGGTTGACGGAGCGCGCCTTCAGGCTGCGGTCGAACTCCATGAGAAGCGCGATGCGCGCCTCCTCGTCGCCCTTCTTTTTGAGCGCGGCGCGCACTGCCGTCGCCTGCTCCCGCACCCGTGCGGCCTCTTCGTTGCCATGTATGCGGGCGACGTGGCTGTCCGGAAAGCCCGAAAGGAAGGCCATGTAGGCGAGGATCGCCGGCCACATGCCGCCTTGGCCGCGCGCAAGCGCCTTGTCCAGCGCCGGCAGGCCGACGGAGAACACGTCGTCGTAGCGCGTGACATACTGGCAGGCGATTCGGTCACGCCCGGCTGCCTCCTGCATCGCTTCGAGCAAGCCGGCCGTCGGCTTCTCGCGCACGTCATGCGTGTCGGCCGAACCGAGCCCGCCCGGCGAGGCGAGCACGATAGCCTCGAACACGGCAGCCGTGTCTTCCATGTCCAGCCCGTCGAGCACCTTGCCGAGATTCTTGCGGGGATCGCCCGCCATCTCGGCGGCCCGGATCAGCGGCGCGCAAAGCAGCAGGATGCCGAGATTGGTGTTGGTGTCGACCGCCTGGCGCGTCGCCCGCACCGCTTCGAGGATGCGCCGCCCGACAGGCAGGCTGGGGTCGGTCAGCGGGCCGGAAGACACTTCGGCGCTGTCGAGGAACTGCTTGGCAGACATGCGATGCCCGTCGGCGAAGAGATGCACGTTGCCGGGCTTGAGCGCCTCGATCTCGCGCCGGCACGCCGCCTCGTAGGCAGCCCTCAACTCGTCGCGCGAAAGCCTCATGAATTCGCCGGCGCGGCGAAGCGGTGGGGGCGCGTCGCCTCGGCGCGGTCGGCGACCACCTTCAGCAGCGCCTCGGCGATCGCATCTGCAATGTCGACCGCGACGACCGATTGCAGTCCAGACCATGCCGGCATGCTGTTGACCTCGAGCACGAGCAGCCTGCCGTCGGCCGCGGGCACGATGTCTACGCCGGCGAAATCCGCGCCGACGGCGTCGGCCGCGGCGACGGCCAGCCTCGCCAGTTCGGCCTCGTTGCGCCCGGAAATCAGTTCCGGCACCGCGCCGCGGTTGACATTGGTGATCCAGTCCTCGCCGCGCCGGCTCATCATCGCCACGGCTTTCCCGGCGACCACGAAGACGCGGAAATCGCGGAAGGGGGGGCCGGCGCGCGGCACGTAGTGCTGGAGGTAGTAGACCCCGCCCACCTCCTCGGGCGCGGGCAAATCCGCGAGTTCGCGGATCATCCTTATGCCGCGTCCCTGCGCGCCGAACAGCGGCTTCAGCACCAGCGGTGTCCCGGCCAACTCGCGCGCGGCGATCTCCTCGGCCGCGGGCCTCCCTTCGACCGCGAAGGTCGGGGGTGTCGGCAGGCCTGCCCTCTTCAGCAGGAAGGTCGTCATCGACTTGTCGACGCAGCGCTCGATCGCCTGCGCCGAGTTCCATACCGGCACGGAAAGCCGTCCAAGCGCATGCAGCACGCCAAGCCGCCGCGTTACCGCCTCGAACGAGCCGGCAGCGATCGAGCGGACCAGCACCGCGTCCGGCAGGCCCTGTGCGAAACCGGGTATCGCCAGCCCGCCGTGCCCGACGGTGTCGAAGGCAACTGTGGCGAGGGGAGTGCTGACCACCATCGCGCCGCGCCGGCGCAGGCTTTTCGCCAAGCCATTGGAGCGCGCGTCGGGATTGTCGCTGAGGACGAGTATGTGCGGCGGCATGCGACTATCCCAGGCTCCGGCCCAGCATCTCCATATCGCGCCCGCCGGCGCGGAACGTGTCACCGCTCTCGATCGCGGTCACGATGACCTCGGCCGGGCTGAACAGCAGCGGATCGATGGCGTAGAAATCGCCGTTGAAGCGCTTGAAGATCTCGGCGAAGGGCTCACCGTAGTCGCGCGATGCACGGCTCGGTAGTTTTTCGGCGAGCGCCTGCGCGTCCTGCGCCGCGCCCATGACGAAAAGCTGCACCAGCCCGCCATAGATGATGGCGTCGTTGGTGCGGCCCATGGCGGTGAGGAAATCGGAATGCGGGGCAGGGACGGGCGAGACCCCGACCCCGTCGACGATATTCTCCAGCGGAAAGCCTAGATCGTTGGCCTTGTGCAGCGCGACTTCCAGAACGCGCGCAACGATCTGCACCGTCGCCGCGAGGCTCCGGGTGGGCGCGTAGAGGAAGGTGAGCCGCTCGGCGGCGACGCCGCTGGCGTGGGCGACCTTCAGCACGACCGCCTCGGGGGGCGGTTCTTCCGTTTCCAGCACCATCACCGCGGAGGAGGCGGCATCCTTGTATTTGAGTTTGTTGAACAGCGGCTCGACCCTGGCGAGCGCGCGCGCCGGCCCCGAGCCCATGGCGAAATACTTGCCGCTCGACAGGTTCCAGCCGGCATATTGCGAGCCCAGGCAGGCGATCACCGGCTGCGAGCTGCGCACCTCGATCGTCAGCGGCCATTTCTCCAGCGAGCGGTCGAGCCCGGTCGAGATGCTGCCGAGACCACCCATGGCGACTTCCGCCATGCACAACCCGGCTTCGACGCCGCCCAACGCCTTTGCCCCGGCGTCGATCAGCGTTTCGCCCGAAGGGCCCTTGGAGACGCCGATCCGCAGCCGCTCGGCGTCGCGGATCATGCCGTCGACGATACGCTGCGCCTTGTCGTTCAGGGATGCCGAGCCATCCTTCATGTCGCATCTCCTTCCCAGCAGCGCTGCAACTCTTTCACTTGTGCCTGCACGATCCTGCGGGTCGCCGCCGCATTGCGGCCGCGCGCGAAGACGGTGCAGATCGGGTCGCCGGCGACAAGGCTGGTGCCGGGCGATTGATGGTCGGCCGTCCAGTCGGGCCACGCGACGTCAGGAAAATGCGCGACCGGCGCCGATGCATAGGCGATCATCGACGCCATGGAGTCGGCGAAGCGGGGGACGGCATAGTCCTCGCCGCGTGCGGCCCTGAGATGCGCCTCCATCAGGGGCGCTTCGATGCTGTCGAAGATGTCGAGCGTGGCGCCGGGGCGGGGATTGATCTCGACGAGCTGATAGCCCCCGGCGTTGCGGATGAAGTCGGCGCTGCAAAGCCCGACCAGGCCGGCGCGCCGTGTGAGGCCGTCGAGCCAGCCGCCGATCGCCGCCGCGTCCTCGCCGTCGATGCGCCTCAGACGCACCGCGCCGCCGTAACGATAGGGCACGCCGGGGGACGGCGATGTCCATTGGCGGCTGAAGCCGACGATGCGCGCGCCGCGCCCGTCGCCGATGAAGAGCGCCGAGACGCTCTCTCCGGAGACGAACCGCTGGAAATAACGGGCAGGGGACGTTTCCAGGCCGCCGCCTTCACGACGTTTCGCCTGGGGCGCGGCCTGCCGAAGCGTGGGAGATTCAGTCCCATCAACCCGCCGCACATGCGTGCCGCCTGCGGCGCCGGCCGTCTTCACCACCCAGTTGTGGGGATCGGGCGGCGGGTCCCAGCGGAACGTGGGATGCGGAATGCCGAGTTCGGCGCAGTCGGCGGCGAGCGTTTGCGGGTCCTTCACCCGGCGGATCGCTGCGCCGTCGTTTCCGGCGAGCGGGAAGTTGCGGGCGACCTCGTCGACGATATCGGGGTCGCGCTCGAAACCAGAGCCGAGGACAAGGGCCACCGGCCGGTCCTTGCCGGCGAGCTGCCGGAGCGTTGCGACCAGCCGCGACGTGTCGACCCCGTGCTGCAGGTCGCCCGGCAGCATCCTGGTGCGCTCGGCGAGCGCGACCGTGTCGGTGTCGCAGAAGAAGTCGGCGACCAGCGGGCGATAGCCCGCCCGCCGCGCCGCCGCAGCCAGCGCGCGACCCGAGACCGCCGCAATCAGCAGGAAGCCGGCGTTATTTGGCAATCTCGCGTGCAAGGGAAAACGCGTCCTGGAAATCGAGGGTGACGGTCTTTTCGGCCTCTATCATTCGTTTGAAAAGACCGAATTCCACCTTGTATTTGACGTTGCCGACTGCGAGCGGGCCGATGCCGAGCGCCTTGGTCGCTTCGAGCGGCTCGGCATTGGCGCTCACGGCCAGCCCTTCGATGCCGGCCGGCGGTACCGCGTTCACGTCGGCGGCGATCAGCAACTGACCGGCGGCCGCCAGTTGCGCCCCAGAGATCACCTGCCTGCCGGCTTTGGCGGCGGTGAGGATGACCTCCATGTTCTCGACCAGCGCCTGCTTCTTCGCGTCGGTCGAGCCGTCCTCAGCCTTCACTTCCACCGCGAAACGCGCCTTGATCTCGTCGGCCACCTTCTTCACCCGCTCGACGCCGTCATGGCCGACGATCGTGACCTTGGCGCCTTCCTTGGCGGCGATGACGGCGGTGCAGAAGCCGACGACGCCGGTCGCGCCGAAGACGGCGATCGACGTGTCCTTGAGGCCGCGTTCGAACTTCTTCTCAAGCGCCTTCTCGACCTTGGCGACCATGGCGGCGGCCGTGGTGAAGGATCCCGCCGGATCGGCGAACACCGAGACCTGGAAGGGCGGCACCATCGCCTTCTTCGCCGCGTCGAACATGTCGAGCGCCAGCGACACGTCCTTGCCGCCGATGAAGATGCCGGTGTCGACGCCGGCATCCGGCGGGCGCGAGAAGATCGCGTCCTGCACCAGGCCGGTCACTTCGCCGGGGCCGACGCCAACATAGGGCACGACGGCGTCGAAGCCGGCGTCGAGCGCCATGTTGACGTCGAACGGACTCATATGCGCCAGCGGTGTCAGCATATGAAGGATCTGCTTACGGGCCATTCTTGTCTCCGCCTTGGGTGGCGCCCTGCCAAAATCTTGCGTGATCGCGAATCCGGTGGAAGGCGGCCTCAACTGCCGACGAGGTTCAATCCGGTCGAGGTGATCTCTGCACCGGCGCTCCGGCCCCGGACGATCCTCACCTCCATGCCGTCCTCGACAACGTCGCTGGCGGCGGCAATCATCGTCTCCGCCGCGGCTTGCGATGCCGCGAAGGCGAAGCCGGTCGGGCCCCAGGAACTCTGGCCGATGCCGATGGCACCGGCTTCGGCTAGGCGATGGGCGAGCATTTCCACGCGTTTCGAGGTGAAGACGCCGCCTTGGGCCGGCGCGAAATGTTCGCCGACGAGCAGTTGGATCGCGGTGATCGCCGCGCCGAAGGTCGCGATGTCCTCCTCCACCAGCGCCGGCATGACGCCGGTCAGCACATGCCGGCAGATGTCGCCGACGCCGCTGTCAGGGAAGGGCGGAAGCCTGCGGAACGCCTCGACCTCGTCGTCGCCGTGCAGCCCGTCCTGCGCCCGGTCGAGAATGAGCAAGACGCGCCATTCGTCGGGGAATGGCAGCCGCGCCACGACGGGCGGCGGCCTGCCGCTGCCGTCACCGCCCGCGTCGATGATGACGCCGCCGCTGGCGAAGCTGGCGATGCCTATGCCGGAGCGGCCGCCGCGCGCCAGCAGCGTCGCGTCGCCGTTAATGTCGAGCGGCAGATTGTGCAGCGTGCGCAGCGCCGCGGCGACCGCCAGGGCGATCTGCGTGCCGGAGCCGAGGCCGGCATGGCGCGGGATCGCCTCCTCGACGACGAGCCGGTGCTGGGCGCGGATGCCCAGGCGTTTCGCCAAGGCTGCGAGGTGCGCCTCGGCGCGGTCGCGCTCGGGACCTTCGACGACCGTCTCGCTCGACCGCGACAGCGTCACGACCGTCTCGGGCTCGCACAAGGGGAGGCCGAGGCTGCCGAAGCGCCGTCCGCTGCCGCCGCTGGGGTCGAGAAAGCCGAGATGAAGGCGGGCGGGCACTCTTATGGTAACGGAATTCGACATCTGCCCCCCGGTGGGTGCACAATGTGCATCACGGAAGTTTTTTAGGTGCCCGGCAAGCATGATAGCGGCTTTCACCTTGAGGGCAAGCGCGACTGGTGCATTTGTCTTGACGGCTGGCGTCCGGGACGGAAACGACAGGAGATCGACATGAGCGAGAGGGCCAAGGAACGGGTCTATTCGGAAGCGGAAATCGCCGAGCGGCTCGAAAAAGAGCTGCCGAAATGGCGCTACGAAAACGGCTGGATACGGAGGAAATACAAGACCCACGGCTGGAAATCGACGCTGATGGTCATCAACACGGTCGGCCACCTGGCCGAGGCGGCGTGGCACCACCCCGATATCACTGCCTCCTATGCGTGGGTGGAGGTGCGGCTGATGAACCATGCTGCAAAAGGAATCACCGACAAGGATTTCGAGCTGGCGAAGAAGATCGAGGACGTCGTCCAGTGGCAGCCGGGCGCCGAAGGCGGCGCGCTGGAAGGCACGCCGCAGGCCGACCAGCGCTTCGCCTACGTCAAATACGATTGATCGGCCGGGACAAGTTTGGATAAGCTCCACGGGAACGCGGGGGTTCACGGCCTGTCAGGTTTCGTCTAACATCGGGCCGGCACCAGAAAGTAGTTATCGTGAATGGCGGTTGCTTGGATCGGCAACCGGGAGACTCAGTTGGAGCGCGCGGTCCGGCATGCCGCCGCGCTGTTGCATTCGAGCCGGTGCCCGGTTTTCAGCTTTGACACGGATATTCATGGCACACGCGCGGCGATAGCACTCGCCGAGCGGGTGGGGGCTTCGTACGACCATGCGAACGGCGCCGGCCTCGCTCGCGAGACGGCGCTCTTCACCGACAGGGGCGGCATGTTCGTCGCGCCCGGCGAGGTGCGGCGGCGCGCCGATGTCGTCGCGATCGTCGGCGATCTGCCGGCGATCCATCACGGCTACGTCGCCGAGCTTGCCGGTACGCCACCCGACCTCACCGCCAGCAATAGGCGCGAATTCTTCCTGATCGGCAACGGCAAGGCTCCGGTGCTGCCGCTCGACGGCGCGCGCAAGCTCACGCGGCTTTCCTGCGGCAGGGGAGTGGCTCTCGGCGGCACGCTTTCAGCACTCAGGGCGCAATGCGCGGGACGTCAGGTGTCGGCGCCGGTATCCAGTTTCGCCCGCTTTCAGAGCGCGCTCGCCGACGCGAAGTTCCCCGTCTTCCTGGTTTCCGGCCTCTCCGCCGACGCTCTGGCGCTTGAGATGCTGCAGGGGCTGCTTGCCGACCTCAACCGCAAGTCGCGCGCTTCCGCCCTGCACCTGCCATCGAGCGAAAACGGCTGGGGCAGTACGCTAGCCTCAGCCTGGATGACCGGCTTTCCCCTGCGGACCGGCTTCGCGCGCGGCTTCCCGGAATACGATCCCTGGCGCTACGACGCGGCGCGGCAGCTGACGGCGGGGGAGGCGGATTTCCATCTATGGATTGCACCCGACGCGAAGAAGCCGCCGGCCAACGGCAACGATGCCACGCTGATCGCGCTGGCCGGGACTGAGCGACCGGTGACCGGGGCGGAGGTCACGTTCGCCATCGGCAAGGCCGGCGTCGACCACGACGCGGTAGCCTATTCGGCCCGCACCGGCAGCCTTGTCTCAATCCCGGCGAAGGCGGCCTCGCAACTGCCTTCGGCCGCGGCGATCCTGCGCTCGATCGCCGAGCACATCCCGACGGGAGCAGCGCTGCCATGCTGACCAGAATCAAGGGCGGCGAGATCATCGATCCCGCCAACGGCCGCGCCGGCAAGGGAGACCTCTGGATCAGGGACGAGGAGATCGTCGAGGCGCCGAAGAGCGGCCGCGCCGACCGAACCTTCGATGCGACCGGCTGCGTCGTCATGGCCGGCGCCATCGACATCCACTCCCATATCGGCGGCGGCAACGTGAACACGGCGCGGCTGCTCCTGCCCGAAGAGCACAGGGCGCACCAGGCGCGGCCTGCCGCGACGCCGCTCTCCAACGCCGGCTGGTCGACCTTCGAGACCGGCTGCCTCTACGCGAAGATGGGCTTCACCACCGTGGTGGAGCCCGCCATGTCACCGAATGCTGCGCTCCACACGCATCTCGAACTCGCCGACATCCCGATCATCGACAAGGCGACGCTCGCCATCCTAGGGAATGACGACTTCCTCCTCTCCATGATCCGCGACAATTCTTCGCCGCGGATGATCGAGGACTATGTCGCCTGGACGGTCGCCTCGACGCGTGCGCTCGGCGTCAAGGTCATCAACGCGGGCGCTGCCGCCGCCTTCAAGGAGAACGTGCGGACCTTCTCGCTCGACGACGTCGTCCCATCCTACGGCGTCAGTTCGCGCAAGATCGTCAAGACACTGCAGGCGGCCGTCGACCGGCTGGGCATCCCGCACCCGCTGCACGTCCACTGCAACAATCTCGGCGCGCCGGGCTCGGCTGATACGGCCGCGGCGACCATCGCCGCGGCGGAAGGCGTGCCGCTGCATCTCGCGCATCTCCAGTTCTACGGCTACGGCACCGAGGGAAAGCGCAAATTCTCCTCCGCCGCTGCTCGG
>Ga0233385_1000935_pt1 | contig 12896 bp, 11 predicted proteins | sample ElkDunMinimDraft_16_FD_191543 | JGI IMG/M metagenome (GOLD analysis project Ga0233385, IMG submission 191543) | Fecal eukaryotic communites from dung pellets of Tule Elk in California, USA - Elk Dung G36 | ecosystem: Host-associated > Mammals > Digestive system > Large intestine > Fecal | place...
GTCAGGCCAGCAGGGCCGCCATACCCTCCCCATTTGCCCGGCTGATCGGTGTCAGAATCTCCTGCGAGGCCGCCTGCGCCGCCAACTGATGAGGCCAATATTCCTACGGCGTTGTCACCGGAGGTGGTGATTGTGAACTGCCCCAAACCGGTAACGGTTGAGGACAGAGCGCCACCGCCATTTCCACCAACTCCGCCATAAACGTCGAACTGGCCACTTTCCTGTCCACCCGCTCCGCCGACGCCGCCCTTGCTGGTAGCAAGCAGCCCGGCGTTGCCTGTGGTCGACACTATGAGGCTCGAGATATTGGGATTGCCATTGAGCGTGATGCTGACAGCCGGACCCTGAGCGCCATTCCCGCCATTGATGACGGAACTGGTGCCAGCCTGGCCATCGGACCCGGCGAACACGCCACCAATCGATTGGCCGTATTGACCGTCGGAGTATGTGAGGGTCTGCGCCCCGGCTTTGTATAGCGGGCACGAAGCAAATAGGGTCAGCAATAGCGGACGTGCAATTTGTTTCATTTTCACTCCCAGTCGGGCTGTGACAGGCTAGCCGGGGCCCGCGACAGGAAGGCAGAAGCAATTGGCGTCGAAGGGGCTGCCTACAAGGACAACCGCCACCTTTACGAGCCTGCCAGCTTTCTGCGCTCTTCTTGCGCTCCGTCGCCCTCGGCAAACTGCAACTGGACAAGCGGCTCGACCGGCTGGGCCCGCCGGAGCCGTCAGCGCTACAAACGATTATCTGAGCACGTGCGGGGTCAGCGCAGCGTCAAACGGGAGACCGTTTGGGAGGATTCGGATATAATTGAATAGAATTTCAATAGATAAGGTCATGAAATCAAACCCTTTCGTGCCATGTCTGGCACGCTACCGCATCAAGTTCGCCCTTAGCGCCAAGCTAGACGCTATCCTCTCAGATGGAAACACCAAATTACTCGCCTTACCCGATGGCAGATGCCGGACGGGGGTGCATGAGCGTCGGTTCAGAAAGGTCCATATCGGTCGCCCGAGCCCCCGACTCGTCGGTGCCTCACGGCTGCCGCGGCGAACACTGCTGTGAGCCGCTAGATGTGGAGACGACCGGCAGAGCTCCTCTCCGTCGGCAACTTTAGCCTGGTCTCCAACGGCAGCCGGGACAGAGACCAGTATGGCCGGGCATTAAGGCTCGTCTTCAAGGTCGCCGGTCTGTGGGGGGAGCCACCTTGGTTTCGAAGGGCCTCGCACGGCGCTGGGAAGGCCGTCGACGGCCGGCTGATCCGCGGCCACGGGCTCCATCCGTTCAGCCCGGCGTGTCGGGCTCCCGCCAGCGCCTTCTTCAGAAGCCGCCCCTGGGCTGCGCCGAGCCGCCGAGGCGGGTGCTGTTGGCGGAGAGTTCGCCGTCGAGGTTGGCCCAGTCATTCTACAAGGGTGGGAGCGTCGAGAGCTACCGAGACGCTCGTCGCGTGATCTCCCTGCGGCCTGGCCGCGAATAGGTTGGAAAGGGCGAACTCGAGTTGATGCAGAAAGCCGGTTGAAACCGTCGGATCGCGAGACCCCGCCTGGACCCAGCACCTATACTCAATACGCGCTATCAAGGCATTATGGCCTGCGGCCCTTCAGCGTCGCATCGACAGGCCGAACACATGGCCGCACCGACCAGCTCTACCGAAAGCTCAAAACACCCTTGCCTAGGAAGAACCGTCCACACAGGGTCGAAAGCCAACATCAGTCGGCAAGGCCGTCTCGTCCCTCGACAGCCATCAACGTTGCGGCGAGCAGAGCGATCAATCGCGATCGACCATCTTTCTCCGCGAACACCTCGGTCTGGGCTAGAGTAAGGGTGCGTCCCGCTTTCACGACCTTCCCTCGTGCGATGATCCGGTCGCCAGCGGCACAAAGCAAGCCGAGGTTAAGAGGATCGCTTCGAAAGTGTCCGTGCTTGCGGCGCGAGCGTTGCTCGGTCGGCGGTTGGCCCATCTCGGATAATTCGAAGCGTGGCCGTGAAGCCGCGCAGTTTGCGTGGAACCTTTCATAGTTGCGCGGAATCAGGGGGTGAACCAGCTTGGCTGGCCAAAAAAGCGGATTTTCACGTCATCTCAGCACACATCGCTGGTCGAGATCGTCGGTTGTGAAATTCTTGGCCGCATTAGACAGATGAAAAGGCGGCGCCGAGCAGCGTCATTTCCACGATCCGTCGCCTGAACCGGTTTAGCGACCCGATCGCCGTTTCCGGCATGCCATTGCACGCCGATCCCGAGCCGCGACAAATGCTCAGTAGTTCTGCGTGGGTTTGTCGGAAGGCCTGCGACCGCAGCACCTGGGCCAAACGCGGCTCCAGCGCCAGCAGAAACTCTGGCCAAAGAGCGAGATGAACCCAGAGGCTCGGGCGAATTGCGGTGTTTGCAGCGGGTCCGGCATTGGCCAGCGAGTCGATTGCGTCCTTTATCGCGTTCGGAAGGTCGTCAAAGGCTGGTAGCGGAGGGATATGCCCCGAGGTCGGGGTCAGGCCCGACTGGCCGATCGGCGCCGGCGGGAGGCCTCCGTCGAGTAGCAGCGTCAGAGCGGCAAGGTTCCATCGGTTTCCCCGCGCGTAGGAATCGAGCACGGCACGGCCCTCTTTCGGCAGGGTTGCAGTCGCGATCGGCGCGATGCCATTCGCTTCGCTAAGCCGCCCCGCAGAGTCCCAGATCGACTCGCCGAAGGCTCGAATCTCGCCATTGCGTGTCTTCACCCGGCCCCAAGCAATCTCTAGCGCCCCAGGAATCGTCGCCAGATGACGCCAGATGTAATTGACGTTGTTGCCGCCCTGCGTCGCACGGATGTCGGCAAAGATCGCGGCGGTTCCGCCTTTCGCTTCATTCTCTCGAACATCGGCCGGCGTCAAAACTGCGGCCAGTGGGGAAAGGATCGTCATGCTGCCTCCTGCACCGCTTCCTCCTGCACCTTCTTGACGGAAGGCAACAGCATCAGCACCAGGACGAGAATCGAGAGCCCGACCAGGATCGCGGAGACTGGGCGCGTGACGAAGACGGTCGGATCTCCGTTCGAAAGCAGCATGGCGCGACGGAAATGCTCTTCCATCAACGGCCCGACGATGAAGCCTAACAGCAACGGCGCCGGCTCGCAGCGCAGGCGCAGCAGCACGTAGCCGAGCAAGCCGAAGGCGGCCATCAGATAGATGTCGGAGACGTTGCTCTCGATCGTGTACATGCCGACGCAGCAGATCGTCGTGATGATCGGCACCATCACCTTGTAGGGGATCTTAAGCACCTTCACCCAGACGCCGATCATCGGCAGGTTCAGCACCAGCAGCATCAGGTTGCCGACCCACATCGAGACCACCAGCCCCCAGAACAGGTCGGCGCGGTCGGTGACGATGTTCGGGCCCGGCGTGATGCCCTGGATGATCAGCGCGCCGATCATCAGCGCCATCACCGGGTTGGACGGGATGCCGAGCGTCAGCATCGGAATGAAGGAGGCCTGCGCGCCGGCATTGTTGGCGCTTTCGGGCGCCGCGACCCCTTCGATCGCGCCCTGGCCGAAGCGCTTCGGATCACGCGCCAGGCGCTTCTCCAGCGCATAGGCCGCAAACGAGGAGATCATCGCCCCGCCGCCGGGCAGGATGCCGAGCGCGGCGCCGAGGCCGGTGCCGCGCAGCACCGGGCCGGTGATGCGCTTGAAGTCGGCGAGGCTCAGCCAGAGCCCGCGCACCTTGGCCGCGACCGTCTCGCGCGCCGTCTGCGTCTCGAGATTGCGGATGATCTCGGCGATGCCGAACACGCCCATGGCGATGGCGACGAAGTCGATGCCGTCGGCGAGCGTCTCGATGCCGAAGGTCAGCCGCGCCCCGCCGGTGAAGGTGTCGCGGCCGATCAGCCCGAAGAGCAGGCCGAGCAGCACCATGCCGAGCGCCTTGAACAGCGAGCCGCTGGCCAGCGTCACGCTGGCGATCAGGCCGAGCAGCATCAGCGCGAAATATTCGGTCGAGGAGAAGGAGAGCGCGACCTCCGCCAGCGGCGCAGCGACCACGGCCAGCAGCAGCACCGTCACGGTGCCGGCGAAGAAGCTGCCCAGCGCCGCCGTGGCGAGGGCCTTGCCGGCCTCCCCGCGCCGCGCCATCTCGTGCCCGTCGAGCGCGGTGACGACGGAAGAGGATTCGCCCGGCAGCTTGATCAGGATCGCCGTGGTCGAGCCGCCATATTGCGAGCCGTAATAGATGCCGGCCAGCATGATCAGCGAGGAGACCGGCTGCAGGCTGTAGGTCAGCGGCAACAGCATCGCGATGGTCGGGATCGGCCCCAGCCCGGGCAGGACGCCGATCAGCGTGCCCAGCGTGACGCCGAGCAGGCAGTAGAGCAGGTTGTCGGGGGTGACCGCGATCGCGGCGCCCTGCAGCAATACGGCGAAGACGTCCATCGTTTCCTCAGTGGAACGGCGGCCAGACGAACGGGTCGAGCGCCAGGCCGAGCCCGAGGATGAAGATGCCCCAGCAGAACAGGGCGAGCAGCGCCGCGGTCAGCAGCGCCTGATGGACCCGGAACTGGCCGGTGGCCCAGCAACTCATCAGCGCCGTCGCCATCACCGCCGGGACGAGGCCCAGGCTGCGCACGCTCGCGCCGAAGACGATGACGGCACCGATGATCAGCACAAGCGCTCGCCAGGCGGGCGGCCCGTCCTCCTCGCCTGCCTGCCCGATCCCGGCGATTGCGGCGCCGACCCCGACGAGGATCAGCAAACCGGAGACCAGCATCGGGAAATAGCCCGAACCCATGCGGATCGCGGAGCCGATCGGCAGCGCCAGCGATGCGGCGAGATACAGCGCGCCGATTGCGGCGAGGAGCAGGCCGGCGAGCACGTCCCGCGATTGCAGCAATTGTCTCATCTCGCCGTCTCCCGTGAAGCGGACAGGCATCGAGCGGCCGCGGCGCCGGAAGGCGTCGCGGCCCACCGGGTCAGTAGGCGACCTTGATGTCGGCGTCCTTGATCAGCTTGACCCAGAACGGCGTCTCGACCGCCAGGAACTCGCCGAATTGCTTCGGCCCCTGCCCCAGCACCTCGAGCTCGAGCGCGTCGAATTTCGACTTCATGTCGGGGCTGGAGATCGCCTTCACGGCGGCGGCCGAGGCGGTCTCGATGATCGCCTCCGGCGTCTTCACCGGTGCGACCAGGCCGAAGAAGGCCGAGATCGGCTGGTCGGAGACGCCGAGTTCCTTCAGCGTCGGCACCTCCGGCAGGGAGGCGACGCGTTCGAGCGAGGTCACGGCCAGCGGCCGGACGCGGCCTGCGCGGATGAAGGGCAGCGCCGCCGCCATCGTGTCGGCGCCGAACAGCACGCGGCCGGCGGCGATGTCGACGTGGAATTCCGGCGTGCCCTTGTAGGGGATGTGGTTCGCCTTCGCCCCGGCCCGGCCGACGACGTATTCCGACGCCAGATGCGTGATCGTTCCCACGCCGGAGGAGCCGAAATTGGTCGGGCCGGCCTTCAGCCGCTCGAACAGCTCCTGAAGCGTCTTCGGCGCCGCGTCGTTGTTGGCGGTCATCACCACGTAGAAGGTCCGCGCCAGCCCGACGACCGGCCGGAAATCCTTGGTGACGTCGTAGCGGGCCTGCGGGTTGAGCTGCGGGTTGGTGATCAGCGAGCTGGTCGTGCCCATCGTCAGCGTATAGCCGTCGGGACTGGACTGGGCGCCGGCGAGAGTGCCCGTCAACCCGCCGCCGCCACCGCGATTGTCGACGATCACCGTCTGGTTGAGGCTGTCCTTCATGCCGAGCGCGGCGAAGCGGGCGACGGCGTCGCTGCCCGACCCGGCCGGGAACGGCACGATGATCCTGACCGTCTTGGTCGGGTAGGATTGGGCAAGCGCCGGCAGCGGCAAGCCGCCGAGGGCGGCTGTCGCGGCGGTGCCGGCCAGCAGGCTGCGTCTCGTGATCATGGCGTCCTCCACTTGTTCTGATTGTTTTGTGTTTTGTGTTTTTTGGTCCGTTCCCCGGCCTCGCCCTCGCCGCTCAGTAGGCCTCCATCACGAGCAGCGGCGCGTGCTGCTGGGCGCCGTAGACGTCGCTGTCGCCATGGGCGCCGGACGCCGTCCCGCGCTTGATCGAGAACTTGATCGCGTTGGCGAAGGGGTAATAGTCGAAGCTCAGGATCTCGTTCGGGCTGATGCCATAGGCCTTCGCGACCGAGGCGCGATCCACCTTGCCCGCCGATTTGACCCGCTCGAAGGCGTCGTTGTCGGCGAACAGGATGTCGAACGTGAAGATGAACGGACCCGCATTCTTGCTGCGGATCACCATCGCGGCTTCGCCGAGCGTCATTGGATGACCTTTACCGAATAGGGGAAGGGGCTGATCGGATCGTCGAGTTCGAGCAGGTGGTAGATGTTGAACTCGTAGAGCGCGCCGGCGTTGAATTCGGCCGGCGAGAACGGGAAGGCGAGGTTGCCGGCGGTCGCCTTGCGACCCTCGTAACCCCAGTGCAGCAGCAGGCTGCGATAGGTCGCCATCACCTGGCCCGCGATCTCCTGCGTCCGCGCGACGACGTCGATGACGAGGCCGATCTCGTGGGGATCGGTCTTCACCGGCTCGAGCCGGCCCATGACGCCGTCCTTGCCGTAGCGGTGGAAGGCGATCTTGTAGTCGTCGGGGCCGACCCTGCCGACCAGCAGCCCGCGGGCGCGACGGTCGAGATCGAGCTGGATCTGGTCGATCTGCCGGATCATCAGCGGGTCGCGGATACCAGCGACGGCGACGCTGCGATAGCCGGCTAATTTTGCACCCTCCAGCTTCACCTTGTAGCGGTCGTCGGCGATGAAGCGGCTGCCGGCGACGCGCACGCGACGCTCGTCGAACTGCTCGAAGCGCGTCCCGCTGAGGTCGGACTTGCCGCCGGGACCCGGCAGCAGCACCGGATCGGTCTTCTCGTAGAGCGTATGGGCACCGACGGAGTCGACGGTGCAGCGCTTGTGCCCCTGCAGCGCCTCGACGATGAAGTCGTCGCGGCGCAGGCGCCCGAGCAGAAGGTCGGAGCCCTCGACCGGCAAGGCCGCCTGTGCGCCGCATTCGAGGATCTTGCCGGCATGGATCGCCAACCCGCGGTCATAGCCGAGCGAGACCGGATAGGCGGCGATATTGCCCGGATCCCAGGCCCGGCCGCAGAGCACGATGTCCGGATCGGCCGAGAGCGCGGCGGCGATCGGCTCGATGCCGATCTGGGCCACGATGTTGGTGGCCTCCTCGATCGCCTGCTCGGTCAGGTCCTCGCCGGTCTCGTAGGTCCGCACCTGGTCGCGCTTCAGGGCCTCGCGCAGCCGGTCCTTGTCGATGTCGGAAGCGATGGTGGCGAGCTTGAGCGGCTTGCCGCGCCGGGCGATCGCCTCCGCCAGCAGTTCCTCGGTGCGCTTCAGCTGGGCGCCGCAGCCGGCTCCGCCGGCCGAGCCGATCACGATCTTGGCGCCGGTCGCGGCCTGCGCTTCGAGCAGCAGGTCGATGTCGCGCCGGACCATGCTCTCATTGCCGAAGAGCTCGCCGCTGCCGAGATAGTAGGGCCCCGGGTCGCTGCTGCCCGCATCCACGGCGATCAGGTTCACCCCGATCCCGATCGCCGTCTCGAGTGATCGCTCCGGGAAGCCGTAGCCCAGCATTCCGTGCGAGAGCACGACGAATTCCTCGCCCTTGTCCGCCATCGTTTCCTCGTTTGGTTCGTTGAGCGAAACCTAGACGCCGCGGCAGAATGTCGTCAAGTCGATTGTCGACAAATTGACAATCCTTGTCGGCAGAGCGGTTCTGTGGCAGGCAGACGCTCCTGCGCTTTGGAGAATGCGGTGTCCGATTTTGCTCTCGAACGTCCCCCCGGACTGGCCAAGGCCGTTGCGGCGCGCCTCTCGGACGCGATCCTGTCGGGGCATTTCGAGCCGGGTGAAAGGCTGCTGGAGACCACGATCGCGCAGCGGCTGGACGTCAGCCGCGCCTCGCTGCGCGAGGCCCTGCGCACGCTGGAGGCCGAGGGTCTGGTCGAGATCCGCCAGAGCCGCGGCGCCCATGTCATCAATCCCTCGCCGGAGGAGATCGAGCAGATGAGCCTGTTCCGGGCGCTGCTGGAGGGCGCAGCCGCACGGCTGGTGGCGAGCCGCCGCGACCCGCGCTCGCTCGCGCGCCTTCGCGGCATCCTCGAGCGCCACCAGGCGGTGGTCTCATCGGGGGAGGATTACGAGGCGTTCCTGCGGGCGCATTGGGAATTCCACCACGCGATCTGCGAGGAATCGGGCAACAGCTACATCGTCAAGGCGATCCAGTCCGCCAGCCACGCGATCCGGATCTATCACCGGATCAAGCGTCCGGTCGCCCTGCAGATGTTCGGCAACAACGCGGTCTATCTCGACGCCATGTCCAACCGCTCGCCCTTCGAGGCCGAGGCGATCCTGCGCAGCCAGATCATCCGCGCCGCCTACGAGATGCTCGCGCGCGACATTCCGGCCGCTGTCAGGCAATACGTCACCCATTACATCGACGCCGACTTCGCGATCCGTCCCTATGAGGATGCGTCGGCGGTGCCGGCCACGCGCTTCAGCGCGCCCACAGGTCCTTGATCGCCTCCGGGATCGGCCGCTTCATCGTGCGGAAGCCGGATTCGATGATGAGGTTGCGGATCGTCGCCTCGGCGCGGGCGGGGTCGCGCGAGCGCACCGCGTCCATGAACAGCCGGTGATTGGCGAGGATGCCCTCGAAACCGACATCGGCCATGCCGCTGCGCCTGACATGCAGCTCGATCTGGGCGCGGATCGACTGGCTGAGATTGCTCAGGAAGGCGCTGCCGGCGGAATCGCACAGCACCATGTGGAACTCACGATGCGCCTTGAAGAATGAGGTCCGGTCGTTCTCGCCGGCGGCGCGCGACATGTCCCAATAGGCCTCCTCCAGCGCCGGCATGACCTGCTCATGGTCCCCGACGGCGGCGAAGCGCGCGCCCAGCCCCTCGATCATGCCGCGCAGGATCACCGCATGGGCGATGAAATCGACGCTCGGATTGGAGACGAAGCTCCCGCCCGAGCCGCGGCGCTCGACGATGCCCTGCGCCTCCAGCATCTTGAGCGCCTCGCGCAGGGGCCCACGGCTGATCCGGAAGGTCTCGGCCAGCTTGAGCTCGACCAGCCTCTCGCCGGGCTTGAGCTGGCCGTCGTCGATCGCCGCCGCGATCGCATGGGCCGCCTGCTGCGCCAGCGTTGCGCCGCGCGACAGGCCGGCAAGCGCCAATGGCGAGGAGGGCGGCGGGCTCTGATCGGTTGCCATGTCTGAATTTCGGCCGAGATGAAGGGATGCCAACCTGCTAGCCCAAGCACGCATGGGCAGGCAAATCGGCCTTTCCCGACGGGAAGGCGGTCCGCGGCATCAGGCCGCGAACAGCCAGACGTCGTCGGGCTCTGCCCGCAGGAAGGCGCGCCCGCCCGCCACCCGGGTCGGGCTCGTCAGGGTCAGCGTCGCCTCGCCCTGCCGGAAGACGTGCTCCCAATGTGCGCCGGCATACATCGAGGTGACATGGGTGGCCTCGATCGCGTTGCCGCCGGGCTCCGCCGCGACCGCGAGCCGCTCGGCCCGCAGGACGAGCGTGCAGTCGTCGCCGACCGCGAGCGGGCCCTTTGCGAGCCCGTCGAGCTCGCCGAACGCCCCGGCCACCCGGGCATGCCCGCCATTCAGCGAGACGATGCGGCCCTTGAGCCGGTTGTTGCGGCCGAAGAAGCTCGCAGCCGCCAGGTTGGCCGGCTGCGTGTAGATCTCGACCGGCGTTCCCACCTGCGCGACCTTGCCGTCCTGCAGCAGCACGATGCGGTCGCCCATCGCCAGGGCTTCCGACTGGTCATGGGTGACGATGATCGCCGAGAGCTGCATCTCGATGATGATCGAGCGCAGCCAGGTCTTGGCCTCCTCGCGCAGATTGGCGTCGAGATTGGAGAGCGGCTCGTCCATCAGGATGACCGGCGGGTTGTAGACCAGCGCCCGTGCGATCGCGACGCGCTGCTGCTGGCCGCCGGAAAGCTGGTGCGGGTAGCGCTCGCCGAGATGGCCGAGGCCGAGCCGCCCCAGCGCCTCGCGCGCCGCCGCCTCGATATCCTTGGCGCCCTTGCCGCGCAGCTTCAGCCCGTAGCCGACATTCTGCAGCACCGTCCGATGCGGCCAGAGCGCATAGGACTGGAAGACCATGCCGAAATTGCGCTGCTCGATCGCGAGATCGACCCCGCCGGCCGCGTCGTAGACGGATCGTCCATCGACGGAGATGCGGCCCCTGTGGGGCGCCTCCAGCCCGGCGATGGCGCGCAGCAGCGTGGTCTTGCCGCTGCCGGACGGCCCGAGCAGGGCGACGACCTCGCCCTGCGCGAGATCGAGCGAGATGCCCTTGAGGACATCCATCGAGCCATAGGCGAGGTGGATGTCGTCGACCGCGAGCTTAGTCATGGATTTTCACTCCGAAGCGCAGGGCGATGCCGAGGCCGATGCCGATGATCACGACATTGACCAGCGACAGCGCCGAGGCGCGGTCCATCGCGCCGGTTTCCGCCAGCGTGACGAGCAGGGTTCCGATCACTTCCGTGCCGGAGGTCAGGAGATAGACGCCGGTCGCGTATTCGCGTTCGAACATCAGGAAGATCAGGAGCCAGGATGCGAGCAGGCCATTGCGTGCGAGCGGCAAGGTCACGTCGCGGATCGTGCGCCCCTGAGAGGCGCCGCAGGAGCGCGCCGCCTCCTCCACCTCCTTGCCGATCTGGACCAGCGAGGTCGAGATCAGCCGCATCCCATAAGCGAGCCAGACCACCGTATAGGCAAGCCAGACGCTGAACAGCGTCGAGCGCAGCGGCGCGAGCGGCGGGAAGAACACGAACACCCAGAGGAAGGCGAGGCCTGCGACCAGCCCGGGCAGCCCGCGCGGAACTAGCACGAGATAATCGACGAAACGCGAGAGCCCGTCATGCCGGCGATGGGTGGCGAGCGCGACGAGCGTGTAGCAGGCGACCGCCAGCGCGCCGCCGACGACACCGATCAGCACGCTGTTGACGATGCCGCGCAGCATCACCGTATCGGTGAGGATCTGGCGCATGGTGTCGAGCGTGAAGGCTTCGATCAGGTTCACCCCGACGCCCCAATGGCTGACGAAGGAGCGGATGACGATGCCCGAGAGCGGCACCAGCGCCGTCACCGTGATCCAGGCCGCGACGATCGCGAAGATCGGCCAGCGCCAGCGGCCGAGCGGCACTGGGCGCGAGCGGTTGCCCTTGCCGCGGACGGAGACGTAGCGCTCGGCCCGGCGCAGGAACAGGCGCTGCAGGAACACGAGCGGGATCGTCATCGCGATCAGGCACATCACCACCGCCGCCATCAGGTGGTAGGAGGGCACGCCGAGCAGGTTGGTGAGCTTGTAGAGATAGACCGCCAGCACGTCGAAGCCGTTGGGCGAGCCGAGCACCAGGGGCAGGCCGAACAGTTCGAGCCCGATGAAGAAGATCAGAACCGTGCTGAAGACGATCGCCGGGAAGATCATCGGCAGGCTGACGTCGAGCGCGACCCGCAGCGGATGGGCGCCGGCGACACGGGCCGCCTCCTCGATGTCCGAGCCCAGGCTGCGCAGCGCGGTGGACAGGTAGATATAGACGTAAGGCACCATGCTCAGCCCAGCGAGGACGGTGATCGTCGCCCGCGAATAGACGTTCCAGGGCGCGAAGCCGAGCCATTCCCTGGCGATCTGCGTGTAGAAGCCGGCCGGGCCGACCGCGACGACATAGCCGAAGCCGAGCACGATCGAGGGGATCAGCATCGGCACCAGCACGAGCGGCTCGAGCAGCCAGCGCGCCGGCAGGTCGGTCCTGACCAACAGATAGGCGAGCACCGCCCCGCAGGGCAGCGCCACCAGGACCATGCCGGTCGCCACACCGAAGGAATTCTGCAGCGCGGTCCAGAAGGCAGGATCGGAGAAGATGTAGCGGAAGGAATCGAGCGTGAGCGCGCCGCCGCCCATGAAGAACGGCTCGCTCAGCACGCTCTGATAGGCGATGATCGAGAGCGGCAGCATAACCGTCGCCGCCATGATGGCGACGACGGGCAGCCGGAAGGAGAGCGCCAGCATCAGCGCCTGCCGGAGGCGATGCTGGATTTCCAGCGGCTCAGGAAGGCCAGCCGCTCCTTGGGATCGAGGTTGAACAGAAGGTCCGGCCCGAGTTCGACCGGCTTGAAGCTGGTCTTGATCATCTCCGCGTCGAGCCCCTTCACCGGCACGTCCTTGTGCGCAGGATAGAGGCCGGGCGTCGCCGCCATCAGCGACTGGCCGTCCTTCGACAGCAGGAAGTCGAGGAACAGCTTGGCGGCGTTCTGGTTGCGCGCCTTGTTCGGGATCAGCGCGACGCGGCCGACGACATTGGTGAAGTCGCTCGGGTAGACGATGCCGAGATTGGGGTTCTTCTGCGCCTGGAAGGCCGGCACGCTGCAGGTCAGGTTGTAGCCGAACACGCTCTCGCCCGAGGCGACGCTCTCGACCATCGCGCCGCTGCTTCCCAGGAACCGGGCTTTCGCCGTGCCGAAGGCCTTGGGGATCTCGAAGAAATTCTCCATCCGCTTGTTGTCGAGCGCGACCGAGAAGAAGCCGACCCCGGTCTTCTCGATGTCGTAGCTCGAGACCTTGCCCTTGAACGTGTCCGGATTGTCGTTGAGGAGCTTGGCGAGGCCGGCATGGTCGCGCGGGATCTTGTCCTCGGGCAGCAGCTTCTTGTTGTAGACCCAGCACATCGGCTCGTTCATCACCGTGTAGACCTTGCCGTCCCACGTGTGCAGGGCGGTGACAAAACCATCCAATGGAGCGCCGCCGTTTTTGGTTGCGCGGGCGGCGTAAAAGTCGGCCACTGGCTAGGCTGATCCCTTTTTGGGGTTGGCGGG
>Ga0233385_1000939_pt1 | contig 12862 bp, 9 predicted proteins | sample ElkDunMinimDraft_16_FD_191543 | JGI IMG/M metagenome (GOLD analysis project Ga0233385, IMG submission 191543) | Fecal eukaryotic communites from dung pellets of Tule Elk in California, USA - Elk Dung G36 | ecosystem: Host-associated > Mammals > Digestive system > Large intestine > Fecal | place...
GGAAGCGGCGTCCTGCTCCCAGCACCTGCGAGACCGCCGCGTACGTCCGCGGGTCGTCCAGGTCGCCGTCGACGTACCGCAGGAGGCCGAGCATCGTGCGGGCGGCGGAACCCCCGGGGTCGATCCCGGCAGCCTGCAGAGACGCGACGGCGTAGGCCCGGAACTCCTCGGTCCCCCACCCGCTGCGGGCCACCCCGACGACCGGGACCGTCAGGAGCCCGCGGTCGACCAGGGCGACCAGGGCGGGGAAGGTCTCGAGACGGGCGAGGTCCCCGGTGGCCCCGAAGACGACGAGCGCGTCGACCGGACCGGCCACGCTGCTCGGGTCGCCCGGTCGGTCGCCCGGTCGGTCGCCCGGTCGGTCCGGCGGCATCAGAAGCTCTCCCAGGCGCGCCGGGGTGCCCTGCCGTCGAGGGTCGCGTCCAGGGTGATCGCCGCGTCGATGAGCGCGAGGTGGGTGAACGCCTGCGGGAAGTTGCCCAGCTGCTCGCCGGTGAGGCCGATCTCCTCGGAGTACAGGCCGACGTGGTTGGCGTACGTGAGCATCTTCTCGAAGACCATCCGCGCCTCGTCGGCCCGCCCGGCGCGCGCCAGCGCGTCGACGTAGTTGAACGTGCACAGCGAGAACGTGCCCTCGTCACCGGCGAGCCCGTCGGGCGACGCCGCGGGGTCGTAGCGGTAGACCAGGCTGTCGGTCACGAGCTCACCGTCCATCGCCGCGAGGGTCGAGGCCCACGCCGGGTCCCGCGGGTCGATGAACCCGACCGTCGCCATGCGCAGCAGCGAGGAGTCCAGGACCTCCGTGCGGTAGTGCTGCACGAAGGCGCCGCGCCGCGGGCTCCACCCGCGCTCCCAGACCTGGTCGTAGATCGCGTCCCGCCCCGCGGCCCACCGTCCGACGTCGGCGGGTCGGCCGTGGTCCGTCGCGAGGCGGATGCCGCGGTCCAGGGCGGCCCAGCTCATGACCCGTCCGTACGTGAAGTCCTGGCGCCCGCCGCGGGTCTCCCAGATCCCCTCGTCGGGCTGGTCCCAGTGGTCGCACAGCCAGTCGAGGATGCTGCGCAGCGCGATCCACCCGCGGTGCCCGATGGGCAGCCCGTGCCGGTCGGCGAAGTAGACGCTGCACAGCGCCTCCCCGTAGATGTCCATCTGCAGCTGGTCCATCGCCGCGTTGCCGATCCGGACGGGGCTCGACCCGCGGTAGCCCTCCCAGTGGGTGAGGGACTCCTCGGTGAGGTCGGACGACCCGTCGACGCGGTACATGATGTTGAGCGGCCCGCCCGGGCCACCGGTCGTCTCCTCGATGCGGTCGCGCAGCCACGCACCGAAGTCGGCGGCCTCGTCCACGAACCCCATGCCGAGCAGCGAGTAGATCGAGAACGAGGCGTCGCGGACCCAGGTGTAGCGGTAGTCCCAGTTCCGCTCGCCGCCGACCTGCTCCGGCAGTCCCGCGGTCGGTGCGGCGACGAGTGCGCCCGACGGTGCGTATGTCATGAGCTTGAGCGCGATCGCGGAGCGCTGGAGCGCCTCGCGCCAGCGGCCGGTGTACGTCGACCGCGCGAGCCACTGCCGCCAGAAGCCGGCGGTCCCGTCGACCAGCTCACGCAGCTCCTGGGCGCGCATCGCGCGCGGGGGGCCGTCGCCCGAGGACTCCAGCACGAGGCCGGCACGCTCCCCCGCCGCGAGCTCGTACACCGCGCGGACGTCACCGTCCTCGTCGAGCTGGAGCCGCTCGCGCGTGCGGTCGTCGTCCGTCCAGGCCGTGTGCAGCGTGAGAGTCAGGTCCGCGCTCTCGAAGACCGCACCGTGCTCCGTCACGTGGGTGGTGTGGGGCTGCCGCCCGTAGTCGAACCGCGGTGCGACGTGCGCCTCGAAGCGCACGCGCCCGCGCACGCAGCGCATGACGCGGACGAGCCGGTGCCGGTCGGTGGCGGTGCGGCCCGTGGGCGGCATGAAGTCGACGACCTCGCCGACGCCGGCCTGGGTGAGGAAGCGGGTGATGAGGACGGCGGTGTCCGGCAGGTAGAGCTGGGTGACGACGTGGTCGTCGCCCGGGGGTCGGACGCGGAAGTGGCCGCCGCGCTCGGCGTCGAGGAGGGCGCCGAAGATGCTGGGCGAGTCGAAACGGGGGCAGCAGTACCAGTCGACCGAGCCGTCGGTGGAGACCAGCGCGGCCGTCTGCAGGTCCCCGATCAGCCCGTGGTCCGCGATCTGCGGGTACGTCGCCATGGTGCGCCTCCTCGCCTGCCGGCGCGGTCCCGCACCGTAGGTGGTCCACCCTCCTGGTGGCCTCGGGCGCCCGCGTCCTCCACCGTGGGTGAGGTGGTCCGGTCGCCACCGGGAGCACAGTCGTGCGTCGGGCAGGTGCCGACCGGACGCGGGGAGCGACGATGCACTGGACGCGGCCATGACGCCGCACGCGGCGACCCCGGAGCCCCACGGTCGGCCGCGCGAGGCCCTGCAGTTCGTGTGGCGCACGAGCCTGACGGTGGTGCTCCTGACCGTCTGCTACTACGTGCTCCCGCCCGCGGGGCCGTTCCACGACCCCCTCACGGGCGCCCGCTGGCTCGGTTCGGTCGCCGCGCTGTGCGGGTTCGTCCTGCTCGTGCGCCGCAGCGTGCGCACGGCGCGCAGGGACCCGTCGTTCGTCGCACGGGGCGAGGCGGTCCTGACCGTGCTGTACGTCCTGGTCCTGTTCTTCGCCGTCACCTACAGCACCATGGCGACGCACGTGCCCGGGCAGTTCGACGGCATCGAGGACTCCACGGACGCGCTCTACTTCACCGTGACGGTCGTGTCGACGGTCGGCTTCGGGGACATCACGCCCGTGGGCACGGCCGCGCGCCTCGTGGTCACGACCCACATGCTGGTCAACCTCATCTACGTCGGCACCGCGCTGCGGGTGCTCACCGCGCGCGGCACGGGCCGCGGGCCGGAGGACGGGACCGCACCGGCGCGTCCGGCGCCGTGAGGCGGGACGGCCCGCGTCCCGCCGCCTCGCCCGCATCGGGTGAGCCCGACCTCGTCAAGGCCTTCGACAGGTCGCCGCGCGGTGTCGGCGCCGCCTGCGGACGGGTCAGGGTGGCGTCGCGACCCACGGTGCCGTCGCGACACCGTCGTCGCCGTCGTCCGTACCGTCCGGGACGGCCGGCGCAGGTGGTCGCGCGACGAGCTCGACGATCGTGACGAGCCCGGCTGCGACGAGCGCGACCCCCACGACCAGGCCCGGGGTCGGGGTCCGCGCGAGCAGGACGACGAGCGCGGCCGCGGAGACGACCACGGTGCGCACGGCGCCCTTGTGCAGCCCGAGCCAGGTGCCGACGGGTCCCGAGGTCACGCCCCGGGCGGCCGCGCGGGCGCGGACCGTGGCGAACGCCCGGGAGGCGCCCGCACGCGCGCTCCGGGCGGAGGTGCTCCTCCCGGCGACGTACGCGGCGGTGGCGACGACCAGTCCCGCCACCGCGACGGTCCGCAGCGCGGCGCGGATGTCCAGCACGAGCTGGTCGAACACCACCTCCGCCGCGTCCAGGCGCGCGACCTCGCCCGCGAGCGCGGCGAGGTAGAACGTGCGTCCGACGGACAGGCCGAGGGCGAGGACCACCATGGCGACGAGCAGACCCAGCCCGACGACGACGAGCGTGCGGGCTCGCTCCCGCGACGCCACGACGCCGGCGACGAGCAGCCCCAGGCTCAGCCACGGCAGCCAGGTGCCGAGCAGCCGCACCGACTCGTAGGCGTTCTGCACCTTCACGAGCTGTGTCGTCTGCACCACGGTGAACGAGGCGTCGACCTCGGGGATGCCGGCCGCGACGTCGAACCCGGATGCGACGAGCTGGTCCTTGAGCGCCTCGATGACGCCGGCGAGCTGGATCGTCAGCTGTCCCTGCTCGCCGAGCTGCAGCGCGTTGCCCTCCCGGCCCTCCATGACGGCCACCAGCTGCTCGTGCGCCAGCCGGTTCGCCTCGACCCACGCGGTCTCGAACGCCTCGCTCTCGACGACGCGCACGGCGACGCGCCGGACGAACGACTCGATGCCGCTGGTCAACGGCTCCTCCATCGCGCCGAGCGCGAGGGACGCGCGGGGGGGCACGCCCGGCTGGCTGCCGATCGCGGTGACCGCCTCGTGCACGAGGTCCTCGACCTGGGCGCGTTCCATCACGATCGCGGTGACCCGGTCCTCCACGGCCGACCGGACGACCGGGTCGGCGGCGAGCGGCCCGACCGTCGCGACGTACCGGTCCGTGTCGGTGAGGACACGCTCGGCCCACGCCGCGACGACGGCCAGCGGCGCGGTCAGCAGCCCGAGCGTCACGAGCACCACGACGGCGGCGGTGCGCGCACGACCGCGCCCCGCGGCGCGGCGTACCGGCGGCGACCCGTCGAGGCGGTCGCGCAGCAGCGCGTTCTCGTGCTCCAGCGCCGCCAGGCGTGCCGCGAGGTCGTCCGCGGCCGACGTCCCCTGGTCCGCCATCCGAGCCTCCCGCCGTCGTGGGCGCGCGCCGCCGGTCCGGGGTGCGCGCCGCTCATCCTTCGTCGCCGGGTGGGCCGGTGCCTCATCCGTGCCGGGCGAGGTCGGCCAGCGGCACGCCCACGTCGCTGCCGCCCTCGAACGTCAGGCGCGACCCGACGCGCAGCAGCGTGGGCGCCGGGACGAACGCCCCGGCCAGCAGCATCTCCCCGAGGGTGAAGTGCGGGGACTGGCGCAGCATGGCCCGTGGGACGAACCCGAAGACCGTCGCGAGCTCCTCGAGGTCGGCGCGCGAGTTCATGCGCATCAGCGCGAGGTTGTCGCACTGCGAGAGGACCTGCGGGTGGATCTTCGAGGGCCGTTGGGTCGACAGCAGCAGCCACAGACCGAACTTGCGGCCCTCCGCGGCGATCTGCACGATCCGTTCGGTCACCCGCTCCTGGACGGCGCCGGAGGGCTGGGCGGCGCACAGGGTGTGCGCCTCGTCGACGACGATCAGCGTCGGGACGCGCTCGGCGCGGTGCGCCCACAGGTCCTCGAGGACGTCGAGGCTCACCGCGAGCGGCTCGAGCGGGTCGCTGAAGCCGCCGAGGTCCAGCACCGTGACCCGCTGCCCGGACCGGATCAGCTCGGCCGCCGAGGGCAGGTCACGGGCCCACACCTGCCACTCGTGCATGCCGAGGTTCTCGATGCGCTGGCCGAGTGCGCGCTCCTCGGCGTCACCGTCGCCCAGGACGGCAGCCAGGTGGGCCACGGTGCCGGCGGGCAGGCTCGCGATGACCTGCAGGAAGCGGTGGTACTCGGCACGGTCCGCGACGGGGTCGAGCTGCAGCACCGCCGCCTGGGCACGCGGCGGCATCGTCGCGAAGCGCATGCGCAGCGGATCTCCCCCGGCCCCCTGCGAGCGCAGCACCCGCACGGCGCCACCGCCCAGCCGCCCGGCCGCCCCGGCCGAGGCGCCGGGGCGTAGCTCGCCGAGGCGCACGAAGTCGGCGTTGGGGTCCAGGACGACCACGCGCAGGTCCGTGGCCAGCACCAGCTGCTCGAGCAGCACCCCCAGCGCGTAGGTCTTGCCCGATCCGCTCTGCCCGCACAGGAACGTGTGCCGGTTGAAGCCCGCGGCGCGCAGGCGGGCGACCGTCTCCGCGTCGCCGCCGTGCCACAGGCCCACGGGCAACGACGCACCGACGGACCGCTGCAGCCCCTCGAGCAGCGCGGCCGGCGCACCCTCGACGGTCGCGTCGAGGAAGGGCGGCACCGGCTGCCGCACGGGCTCGCCGTCCTGCCCGACGGCGGCGAGCACCACCCCCTCCCCCTGCGAGGTCCCCCCACGTCCGGGTGGCGCCCCGGTCGCGGTCACCTGCCCGACGGCCGTGACGTCGGCGCCCCGCAGCAGCACCACGTCGCCCACGCGGTACGGGATCGCGCGGGCCGTCCCGTAGGTGAAGGTCCGACCGTCCAACGACGTCGCCTCCGACGCGCGTGCTCGCACCTCTGCGCTCATCGCCGGCCCTCCCTGCCTGTCGACGCGGCTCGGCCGCGGGGTACGTTGCCTGGGTGACTCCGGTCGAGACGCCGCTCGAGCACCGCGCCCACCACCTGGCCGGGGCGATCTACGGGACGATCCTGGCGACCACCGTGGTGGCCGCGGCCAGCACGCACCCGGAGGCACTGGGTCGCACGACGGTGCTGGTGCTCGGCACGTCGGTCGTCTTCTGGATCGCGCACGTCTACGCGGTCGAGGTGGCCGCGCGGCTGATCGCCGGGCGGCCCCTGCACCGCTCCGAGCTCGTGGCCGTCGCGCGTGCGGAGTGGCCGATGCTGCAGTCGTCCTGGCCGATCCTGGCGGTCCTGCTGCTCGGGCTGGTGGGCGTGCTGGACCCCGTGCGGGCGGTCGACGTCGCGATGGCCGTGGGGGTCGGCGCCCTGTTCACGTACGGGATCATGATCGGACGGCAGGAGAGCGCGCGGTGGCCGCGGATCCTGCTGAACGGCATCGCGGTCAGCGGGCTGGGGCTCGCCGTCCTCGCGCTCAAGGTCTTCGTGCACTGAGACGTCGTCGTGCACCGGCCGGTGCTCCGTCGGTCGCGTCATGCCGGCCCCCTCGCCGCCTCGGGGCGCGACGCACCGCGCCCCCCGCCGTGAGCGTGCCGCGCCGCGCGGCCCGCCGCCTCACCCGGGTGGGATGACGTCGGCGGCAGACCGGACCGCCCCGGGTCACCCGGTCCGCGTGAGGCGGTCCCGGGCCGGCGGGGTGACGGTGGGGGTTCGTCCACCGCACCGGAGGATCGCCATGGCAGCGCCGTACCGGCGAGGACCCCTGGCCCGGCGGCACGAGCAGGGACGCGCCGCGCGACAGCCGCCCGCGGCCGGGTCAGCGGCGGCCGGGTCAGCCGCTGCCGGCACGGACGGCTGGACCGAGGGCCGGCTGGTCGTCGACGGGCGGGACGTGTTCTACCGGCGCGGCCCCACGTGTGAGGGCGTGCCGCTCGTGCACGTGCACGGCTTCGCGATCTCCGGGTCGTACCTGATGCCGACGGCGCGGCGGCTCGCCGACCACGGGACGGCGGTCGTTCCCGACCTGCCGGGGTACGGCCGCAGCGAGCGCTCGCCCCGCCCGTTGGGGATCGTCGGCCTCGCGCGCAGCCTCGAGGGCATCCTCGACGGGCTGGGCCTGGACCAGGTCGTGCTGGTCGGCAACTCGATGGGCTGCGCGGTCTCCCTGGAGGTCGCGCACGCCAGCCCCGAGCGGGTGCACCGCCTGGTGCTCGTCTCGCCCGCCGGCGGGCTGCAGAACCAGCCCTTCCGCCGTGCCCTGCGTCAGCTCGCCCGGGACGTGGTGCGCGAGGACCCGCGGATGGCGGGCGTCGCCGTGCCCGACTACGTCGGCTTCGGCGCGGTGAACGCGTTCCGGGCGTTCCACGAGCTGACGCTGTTCCCGGCGCTCGAGCGGCTCGTCAGCGTGCCGGTCCCGACGCTGGCGGTCCTCGGCGACCGCGACCCGCTGGTTCCCGGTCCGCGACGCGTGCGGGAGGTCCAGGCGCTGTCGCACGACCACATCGCGGTCGTCCTCATCCAGGGCGCGGCGCACGCCATCAACTTCAGCCACCCGGGTCAGCTCGCGAACGTCATCGGTGCGTGGCTGGACGACCGCGACGTCGTGGACGACCCCACGGAGCCGGGCACGGCCCGCACCCTGACGCCACGGCGCCCCGGCGGCGGCCCGGACGGCCCGGACGGCCCCGACGGGCACCCCCGCCGCGCCGCGTGACCTCGTCCGTCCCGGGGGAGGCCCCACGCGCGGTCCTCGGTCACCCTGGCCGTGTCCCACCGGCACCGACAGCCCCGGAGCAACCATGGCCGCCCTGAGCGTGTGCAGGTCGGGCACCCCGGGGACGCTCGCGTGCCCCGAGGGGGCCTGAGCGGTGCGGTCCGCCCGTCCCGCGGTCGCGGCCCTGGTGTGCGCGGTGGCCCTCGGGCTCGCCGCCTGCGGCGGGACGGACCATGCCGAGGACGTCGACGAGGCGTGCGCCGCGAGCGGTGAGCTCGACGAGGCGCTGGACGACCTGCGAACGACGCTGACGCCGGACGCCACGGTCGACGAGCTGCGGGACGCGCGGACGCGGGTCGGTGACGCCCTCGACGCGCTCCGCGACCAGGCCGACGACGTCGCCGAGGGGCGCGCCGACGACGTGCAGGCCGCGTGGCGGGACCTCACCGCGGCGGTGGACGACGTCGACGGTGACGCCGGCCCCGGGGCGGCTCTCGAGCCGCTGCGCGCGAGCGCCGCCGACGTCCGGCAGAGCCTGGAGGCGCTGGACGACGACCTCGGGTGCGCCACGACGCCGAGCCCCTAGCCGCCCCTGCCGTCGGACCGGTGACCGGACGCGGGACGGACGGTGTCGTCGAGCATCGCCGACTCGATGAGGTCGTGCCGGCGTCCGTAGGTCGTCACGACCGCCTGGATGGTGGCGGCGGCGGGCAGGGCGAGGAACGCCCCGAGCGGGCCGAGGACCGCACCGAACGCGAGCACCGACAGGAACGACACCGCGGGGTCGAGCTCCATCGTGGACGCGGCGATGCGCGGGGACAGGACGAGGTTCTCCACCTGCTGGTAGCAGACGACGAACGCGAGCACCGCGAGGGCCGTGCCCACGCTCTCGACGAGGGCGACCGCGATGGGGACGGCACCGCCGATGTACGTGCCGATCGTCGGGACGAACTGCGAGACCACGCCGGTGAAGAGCGCCAGGGGCAGCGCGTACGGCACCCCGACCACGCTGAGGAACACGCCCGTGGCGACCGTGCACAGCGCGGCCAGGACGATCCGGGAGTTGATGAAGTCCGAGACCTTCGCCTGGGCGGTACCCCACAGGTGCAGGACCTGCGCCTGGCGCCGCGGCGTCAGCGTGCGGCAGATCGCCACGCGCAGCCGGGGTCCGGCCGCCGTCGTGTAGTACGTCACGAGCAGCACCGAGCTGGCCGTGACCAGTGCCCCCACGACCGAGCCGCCCAGGCTCACCACCGCGGTCGCGACGTCGTCCCCCCAGCGCTGCAGCGCACCGCTCACCGCGTCGTCCGACGCGGGCAGGACGACGCCGAGCACGTCGTGCGCCGCCGTCCGGACCGCGGCGTAGACCGCCGGGATGCTCGCCACCAGCGCGCTGAGCTGTTCGACGAACAGGTCGCCGAAGACCCAGGCGACCGCGACGACGCCGATGAGGGACAGCAGCCCGACCACGCCGGTGGCCACGCGGCGACCCACCCCACGGCGCTCCAGGCCCGCGACGAGCGGGTCGAGCACGAGGGACAGGAACCACGAGATCGCGACGATCGCGAACACGGTGCCCATCGAGGCGGCGGCCCGCCACAGGAGGATGCCCACCCAGGTGGCGACGACCGCGCCGGCGAGCAGCGGGACCAGCCAGCGCGGCACGCGCGGGCCGGCACCAGGCTCCGGGTCCGCGCGCGGCGGCACGTCCGGGATCGGCGTCGGGGCCGCGTGGGGGCGACGCGCACGGCGGAAGAACATGCGGCCACCCCGTCCACTGGTCGGGGCCCGAGCGTCGCGTGCCGCGCGCGCCGCCCAGATCCGCCGTTCCGGGTGAGCCGGCGGCAGGCCGTCAGAGCAGGAACAGGCTGCGTGCGGCAGCGAGCGCCTCGCTGCGGGTGCGCGCCCCGAGCTTCTTGTAGACGTTCGTGACGTGGGTCTTCACCGTGTTGGTGGTCACGTACAGGCTCCGGCCGATGTCCTCGTAGGTCGCACCGCGCGCGAGCAGGAGCAGCACGTCACGCTCACGGGCCGTGAGCACGGGCGCCGCGGCCAGCGCCGCGGCCGACCGTGTCTCCTGGACGGTCGGCGAGAGGAACGACACCCGGCTGCTCAGCGGGCCCACCGCCGCGAGCCCCTCGGCGAGCCGCCGTCCCCACGCCGAGACGCCGTCACCGCCCGCGCGGGCCAGCAGGAGGTGCACGGGGGTGGCGTGCCCGAGCCAGCCCACGAACGGCAGGGCGTTGGAGCGGGCCTCGGCACGCCGCAGCGCCACGCCCAGCAGGGCCGCGGCGTCCGCCGGCGCACCGAGTGCGTCCACCAGCTGCGCCTGCGCGGCGAGCGCCAGCGTCGCGGTGTCCGGCTGCGAGCGCTCGGCGCGCGTCGCCGCCTCGAGGTGCCGTGCGGCGGCGGCGAGCTCGCCCCGGCACGCCGCGAGGAACCCGCGGGCGAGTGCCTCGTCGGCGGGCGCGTCCAACCGGTGCAGTGCGTCCGCGCACTCCCGCAGCACGTCGGTGTCGCCGTTCACCACGGCGAGCAGCGACCGCTCGACCTCCAGCACGGTGTCGAGGTGCCGCGGCCGCGCGGGGCCCGCCGGGGTGTCGAGCACGATCTGTGCCTCGACCGCCCGTCCCCGCAGCGCGAGCGCACGCGCCCGGGCCACCCAGGCCCAGAACGCACCGACCAACCCCAGCGAGAGGGGCGCGACCACGTCGGCGGGTGGCGCGTCGACGAAGGTCCACGGTTCGGCGTGCATGCGCAGGAGCACCGCCGGCACACCGTCGGCACCCGTCGCCGGCGTGGCGGGTCCCGCCGCGGCGACCCGGCGCAGGAGCTCGGCGGCGCCCGGCTCGCGGCCCCGCAGGTACTCCGTCAGCGCGAGGTCCTCGGCGGCCACGTCCTCCAACGCGCCGGCGCCCTCACTGCGGGCTGCGAGGATCGCGCTGCTGAGGTTGCTCTCGGCACCGCGCAGGTCACCGAGCCAGGTCTGGGCGCTGCCCGTCAGCGTGAGCAGCAGGGCACGGTGCCCGGCCCGCAGGGAACCGGCCGACGTCTGGACCAGGTCGAGGGCCGTCCGCGTCGCGGGCACCAGCGGCTCGAGCCCGAGCTGGGCCCCGAGCAGGCCGGCGACGGCGGCGTCGACGGCGGTGAGACGGCCGGCGTGCGCCGGCTCGCGCACCGCCTCGAGCCACCGCCCCACGCCCACGGCGTCGTCGGCGAACCAGCACTCCACCGCGAGCGCGAGGCTGGCGGGCGGGTTCTGCCGCAGCGGTCCGGCGGCCTGGTCGACCACCACCCTGAGGCGTGCGTGCTCCCCCCGCAGGACCATGATCAGGCCGTGCGCGCCGACGAACTCGCTCGCGGCCGCCGGGCCGCCGATGGCGGCGAGCTCGAGCGCCCGTCCGAGGTGGCCCCGCGCGAGCTCGATGTCGCTGGAGCGCGCGATCGTCGCCCGCGCGCGCTGGATGTCGACACCGCCCGTCACGAAGCGCCGGCGCACGACGTCGAGGAGCACCGGGTGCACGCGGAAGCGGGCGCCCCCGTCGGCGGCCACCTGGTCGCGCTGCACGAGCAGACCCGTCTGCTCCATCGCCTCGAGCACCTCGAGCGCCCGCGGGTCGTTCGACGCGAGGCACGCGTCCTCCGCCGTGACGCTGGGCTCGTGGCACACGCTCAGGACCACGTGCCGCTCACGCGGTGTGAGGGCCGCGAACACCTCCCGCGCCATGAGGTCGCTCACGAGCGGACCCTGGGTGGAGGGCCGGATCGACGGCGTCGCGCGCGAACCCGCCGCCCTGGCCGCGCGCGCCGCACGCGCGGCCAGGACCACGATGGCGCACCATCCCTGGGCCTGGTCGACGATGGCGGAGACCACGTGGTCGGGTGCGTCCGGGACGTGCAGCCGCACGAGGGCGGCCGACTCCGCGGCGTCGAGCCGCACGACGTCGCCCCGCAGGTCCGTGAGCGTGCCCAGCATCGTCGGGACGAGCCTGCGCAGGGGGACGTCCCACCGGGACAGCAGCACGAGGTGCAGGAGGTGCGGTGCGCGGTCCAGCGCGTCGTCGACCACGGCCACGCACGACGGGTCGAGCCGCTCCGCGTTGTCGACGACCACGACACCGACCTCGTCGGCCTCGTCGAGCCGGTCGCCCTGCGGTGGCCACGGCGCGTCCGCTCCCGCGGCGGGCCCGCCCGCGGCGGCCGCGCCCAGCGTCGCCGCGAGCCGGTCGCCGGTCAGGCCCTCCGCGTCGATCCACGCCGGCGGTGTCCGGGTGCCGTCACGGGGGGTGCGGTCCCGCGCCCAGCCCGCGACGCCCATGGTCTTGCCCGAGCCGGCCGGTGCGGTCACGGTCGTGACCGCACCGCGCGTCGCGTCGTCGAGGCACTGCCACAGGCGGGTGCGGGCGAGGTACGTGCGCGGAAGAGCCGGGAGCGCGTCGATCGCGTGGCCCGTGCCGGTGCCCGCGCTCATCGTCGTCGGCCCGGGGGCGGCCCGGACCGCACCGAGGGCGGCGCCGTGCGCGCGGCGCGGGTGCGCGTCGACCCGGGCCTCGACCCCCAGGGACGCGCGGCGCTACTCTGCTGGAAGCCGGGCATCGCACGGTCCTTCACGTCGACGTGTGCAGCTCTGGCGCATACGGATCGCTGCTGTCCTCTTCACGCTAGGAGCGCCGTCCGGCAGTCGCCTCACCCGAAAGGGTGAGGCGCCGGGCAGGGCGGTCGGGTCGGGAGCAGCGATCTCCGGGGGCGGGGGCCGACGGCGATGAGCGGGAGCTCGAGGAGCGGACACGCACGCAGCGCAGCCACCGGTGCGCCACCACCCGGGGTCGCGACGGCGCTGCGGCCCCGTCCGCGCCTCGAGCGGCTGCTCGACGCGTGGCTCCGGGTGCCGGTGGTCGTGGTCGAGGGTCCCCCGGGATCCGGCAAGTCGTTGCTGGTCGCCGGGTGGGCGGGCCGGGCGCTGGCACAGGGCAGGATCCGCGGCGTGCGCACGCTGGGGTCCACGTCGGGTCAGGACGCGCCCCGGACGCGCGGCCGGTCGCCGGACGGCCCCCTGCTCCACGTGGTCGACCACCGTGCCCTCACGTCGACGGACACCGTCGACGACCTCGTGGAGCAGGCCT
>Ga0233385_1000941_pt1 | contig 12857 bp, 13 predicted proteins | sample ElkDunMinimDraft_16_FD_191543 | JGI IMG/M metagenome (GOLD analysis project Ga0233385, IMG submission 191543) | Fecal eukaryotic communites from dung pellets of Tule Elk in California, USA - Elk Dung G36 | ecosystem: Host-associated > Mammals > Digestive system > Large intestine > Fecal | place...
AAATAGGCGCCCTTCAGCGATGGCGGGCCTTCGGTCGTCACGAGTCCCTTCTCGACGAGGTCCTCCAGATGCGCGAGGACCGAAAGTGCCGCGGCACCGTGCAGGCGAGGGTCCGTCGTCGCATAGATCGCCTTCACCATGTCCGGGATCAGCCTGTCGCCGGAACGGATGCGCTCCAGCACGGCCCGCTCCCGCATGCGCCGGTGGGCGCGCAGCCCCCGGAGGAAGGAGGCGGGCTCCCGGATCGGCCCGCCGTGGCCCGGAAGATAGAGGCGGTCGTCGCGGGCAAGCAGCTTCTCCAGCGAGGACATGAAATCCGCCATCGATCCGTCAGGCGGCGCGACGATCGTCGTCGCCCAGGCCATGACATGGTCGGCGGAAAAGAGGAGGCCGGCTTCCTCCAGCGCGAACGCCGTATGGTTGGCGGTGTGACCGGGAGTATGGATCGCCCTGACGCGCCATCCGTCTCCCTCGACCGTCTCGCCATCGCCGACGAGGATATCCGGGCTGAAGGCCGTGTCGGCGCTTTCGGCGAACGGATTGGTCTCGCCCGCAAAGAGCGGTCGCGCCGGGCGGTGCGGCCCCTGGCCCACGATCAGCGCGCCGGTTTCCTCCTTCAGCCGGCGGGACAGCGGGGAGTGGTCGCGGTGCGTATGGCTGACGAGGATGTGGGTGACCTCGCGGCCCTTGAGCGCCGAAAGGAGCGCGCGAAGATGCGCCTCGTCCTCCGGTCCGGGATCGACGACCGCGACCGAAGAGCCGCCGACGATATAGCTATTGGTGCCGTGGAAGGTGAAGGGCGAGGGATTGTTGACGGTGATCCGCTGGACGTTTGCGGCCACCGGAACGGCTTGCCCGTGCGCCGGCTGGAACTCGAGATCGAAGTCCGGTTGCCGTGGATCGTCGTTCTCGGCCATGCATTCTCCCTGGCGATGGAAGCCCGTTTCTGCGTCCCGCCGCTTTAGCACGGGCGCGGCGCGGAAATCTTCAAAAGGTCATTTGGGATGATTGCCGCCGAAGCGAAGCTTTGCTAGAGCAACCCGCATTCGCCGGCCAGCGATCCTTCTCCCCGCTCGGCCTGCCATGGTGGGGCGTAGCCAAGCGGTAAGGCAGCGGTTTTTGGTACCGCCATCCCCTGGTTCGAATCCAGGCGCCCCAGCCAAGCCTCCCTTATCAAGCCAACAATCCATGTTTTCCGGCACTTCTTGCTTAGCTGGGAATCAAGATTCGCAGATTGTCGTACATGACTGTCGTACAGGGCTGTCTTACACGACTGTCGTATCGAAGAGGCCGCCATGTCCCGCTCACCCTTTAGAAAGGGTTTAGCATGGCATCGATTCAGCACGTCTTTAAACGCGGTTCCGTCTACTGGTGGCGACGGCGATTACCGATTGGAACCGGCCGCTGTGCTTGGGTGCGCGTCGAACTGAGCCTGAAGACCAAGGAGCTGGAACTGGCAAGGTCGGTCGCCAGCGAGGTAACCCTCGCCAGCCATCGCCTTTTGCCTGGCCTGATACGCACGATGATCTCTGCCGAAGACGCCAAGCGCATTCTCATCCAGGTGGCGACGGAACACAGTGCCCATCTCGATTCCATGATGTATCGCCGGCGGGAGGAGGATCGAGACCCTGACGCTGCCCGGCGAATGGAAACTAGCGTTGGCTGGGCACTGCGGCTCTATGCGGCCCAGGGCCAGAAGGTCAAGGTTGGCGCCATCGAGGAACGGGAGATGCGTGCAGCCGGTCTCGATGACGAGATGATCGAATGCGTTGTGCAGACCTTAGATTTCTACCAGAGCACCGGCTTCGTGAGGCCGGGGAAAGAAAAGCTGAAGAACATTCTCCGGCAGAACGATGTCCGACCGATCGATCCTCATCTCCAGCAGGCTGAAGTACTTTACTTGCGCGGCATGGCGGCAGCGCTCCTCAATACGGAACGGCGGTGGTCTGGCGCTCGAACGGATGATCTTGCTCTCGTTCAATCCGCCCTTCAAAACTCCAATCTTCCGCAGATGCTGCCAGATCGGGTTCAAGCGCAGAACCCAGATGAGACCTTTTGTAGTACCCCTGGGGCTCCACCCCTTCCAGCCCGAACGCTAAGCGTTCGGGAGATGAAAGACGAACGAGTGGGAGAAGGACAAGATGGCTTTGATCTTGACGAAGAGGAGGACGAAGAAGACGAACAACTGGGTCGGCATCCCGGGCTGAGGGACATTATCGCCACCATCGCCGCTGAGAAGGTCGCAACAGAGGAATGGAGCAAGAAGACGGCTCACCAGCACAAGGCCGTCGCCGGATTATTTGTCCGTTTCGTTGGTCACGACCAGCCAAGACGCATGCGCCAAGCTAACCTCTCCGAGTTCCGGAGCCTGCTGTTCAAGCTCCCGAAAAACCATGGGAAGTCCCCCAGGGATCACGTTCTGCCCGTCAACAGTCTGGTTGAACGGGCCGAGATGCTTGCGTCCGAAGAGGTCGGACTCTCTGTGGCGACGATCAATCGATACATGACGCAGCTCGGAAACATCGTCAGTATCTGTAAGCATGCCGGCTATCCGTTCGGCAGCTTTGAGGGTGTCGCAGGACTGCGGACTAGAAAGAAGAACGGTAGCGTCCGTGACGAGCGAGCGGCCTTCCAGACAGCGGAGTTGAGAACGCTTTTCGATCTTCCCGTCTGGACCGGTGCAGAGAGTTTCGCAGACCGTCTACAGCCGGGCGGCGAGGTCTACCACGACGCAACCTATTGGGTGCCGCTGCTATCGATGTACAACGCGGCACGCCGCGAAGAGAACTGCGGACTGATGCTGTCCGAAATCGGGGTGGACAGTGAGACCGATCTCCCCTGCTTCAGCTATACAAATACCGTGGTTCGGAAGCTCAAGAACCCTCAGTCCAAGCGGCGAATTCCCGTACACCCCGAATTGATCCGTCTGGGGTTCCTGGATTATGTGAAGGAACTCCGAGCCGCAGGTCACACGCTCCTGTTTCCGGAGCTCCGTGCCGCTTGCGCCAGCACTCCCATGGGGGACGTTTTTGACGACAGCTGGCAACGGATGCGTGCCGCGGCACTCCCCGACGCCAAGGAGCAAGGTAAGGTTCTTCACTCGCTCAGGCATTGGTGCAATAATGAAATGAAACAGGCAAAGATTTCTGCTGAAATCAGGCGAGATATCCTTGGCCACTCTACCGGCGATGTCAACGAGGGGCGCTACGCCGACGCCGCGCGGCTCTTGCTGATGCATGAGGCCCTCTCTGTACTTCCTTTGCCGACTGCTCATCTCATCGCGCGACCGATCAGACTGATAGATCAGGTCGTCGGGCACACGGCACGTGCGAGTCGAAAGTCTCGCAAAGCAGGTGCGTGATGTAGTTACCCACCGGTGGTATGCCCTGCGGGGGTGTCAGTCCGTTCCATGAACGCGGCCCCGCGCCTCCCGTTAACCATACGCGGGCTCTTCCGTTCCGGATGCGTTCTCTCGACTTGCTGCAGGGGTTCTTCCGGACTAGATATCGTGTGTTCGCTGAAACTGAAGTTGCAGCAGACACTTAGCGGCCCCCGCCGACGCGCCAACGTCTGACGAGGGCCTGACCCGCAACCTTCGTGTGAAAGGCCTTGGGCTATGTCGACCCTTAACCTCTCCCCATTCATCGGGGAAGCCATGTCTCCTCCATCTCCTGTTGATACCGGTGTTCCTGCACCGCTGTCGCGCCAGGTGCAGACGGCTGCTTGCTCCCATACGAGTTGCTGCATCCGGTTGGATCAAACCATCCGCCGGTAGCGACCAGAACCCGACCTTCGATCAGCCCCGTTCTCGTGTGCCGGATGCGGAAATCATTTCCGGATCGATGATGGCGCTCGTCCTGCGCGGCTGTCGGTTTCGAACATATTCAGGAGACATCGATGACCATCACGAATCTGCCGCAGGCAGACACGTCCACCTATTCCTACCGCATCAACGCTGATGAGGTTTCACCGCGCTTCGATACCCTCGTCGAGGAACTCGCACATACCGCCTTCTCGGTCGACGCGATCGCGACAGGGCTGAACACCACCCTCGATACTGTCGGGACGATCCTCCGGTCGGTTCCATCCCAAGAGGGGCGACTGCTCGAGCGCGGCATCGCCATCCTCGCCGGGTTCAATCCCGACCTCGTGGTGCTGACGCAGAATATCCGCCTGCCGGTGAGCAAGGCGGCCGTCGAACTGGTGGAGATGAACCGTCCCGCACAATACCGGTCGCTGACGCTCGACGCCGACTGCAGTGGACGGAAGAGCTACACGCCCGACCTCATCGTCCTGAACAGCCGCACGCGGGTGGCACATGTGGTGGACGTCAAGCGAAGCCTCAACTCGTATGAGACCTCTCGGATCACCGATCTGAAGAACCGCATGCTAGCGGCGTCGCTGATCGTGCCAGACCTTCTCTACAAGGAGCACCGCCGGCTGGTCGCAGAGGACGTCCGTGTTGTCATCCTCAATGCGGAGAACCAGCGGACGGATATCGAGGGTGGCGTCTGGCCGCTTTCGCATCTCGATCACCTGTTGGAAGTTTCGGGCGCCGGCGAGATGATGAAGTCTCTCCGGCATGCGTTTCGTAACCGGATCGAGCAGAACTGGAAGCAGGCTCTCCAGAGAGTGATGGGTGGCGTTGAGGGCAGGGCAGCGTCCTCGACCGCTCCCTCGCCGATACAGGCAAATGATACGCCTGGCGCCGATCGGGCAGACAACCATGCCGGTCCACCTCCCGACGGGGTCGTTCGCTTCGGCTTCGCCCGCATCCCCATTGCCAGGACCGGTTAGCGCGCAAGCTCGCCCACACCTGAACCCACAACGACTGAGACATGATCGCGCCGCCCCCTTGGGCCGGTCGCAAGGGAGACGTCTGCCATGACGACATCGAACATCATCGCATTTCCCCGCCGTGGAGCTACCGGCTCTGAACCGGACTCCGGTCGTCGCAAGGAAGCCAATCCTTCCGCAGCGCCTGCGCCGGCTGCGCAAGCAATCGCCCTGGCCATGGCAACGCCGCCGGGTGGGGCGTCCTCCGAGGCACAGCAGGAGTTCACTGAGACCGTCATCGGCACCGCGATCCGCTTCGCCCGGCGCAAGGGGCGCTCGCTGACGTCGCTGCCGCCGCAGATGCGCAAGTGGTTGCTCGAGCTCTGCGAGCATGGTGATCCGACGGCACGGGTGGTCCGCGACTGGTTGGAGGGAAACAGCCACCTCCCTATCGTCGGTTCGGCGACCAGGGATGGGGAGGGGATGTAATGGAAACCGTCACCGATCGCATCAGCCGCTATCTCCTCCGACGTATCCGTCGGCGGGCCGTGCTGGACCTCTATGAGAGTGCGGCGGTCGTAGAGCTGCTCACGTCACGATTCGCTGGTGACGGCGAAGATAGCGGAACCGCCTGGAGCATCACCGACGCTGCCATGGCTCTCCTTACCGGTGATCCGGACAAGGATCGAGCAGCGGTTGCCAGGGCACTTCAACGGGCAAGGCCCATCGTACCTCCGAACGAGACGGAGATGTATGACTTCAGCCATCAGACCGACCACCCTGTCGTTCGGGTGCTGCAGGACATCTGTGATGGTGAGCCTTCTATCGCCGGAGCGTCGAAGGGCGATGGACTGGTTCACCGGGACCGGAGGCTGGCAACGATCCGCTTGCTGGCGCTGCTTCGCGAACATCTGCCAAGACCAAACCCGGTTCAGGTGGCCGTGGCACTACTCGCGGCTCGCGCGGTCGGCGCAAGCGTGGACGACGTGCAGGCCCTTCTGAAGGTTCTGCGCGGCTCGTCACCCTGCCTCTCTATCAGCGTTCCGGTCAGTCAGTTCGAGCGCCGTTTCGGCATGCAGCTCGAGGAGGGCCTGATCATCCCATCGCGATGCGTCCTGTCGGACGTGATGAAGGGTCCGGGGATTTCTGGCCGCTATAATGAGAAGTGGCGAGCACGCCCGCACAGGAAGATCGCCACGCTGTCCGGGCAGGAGGCGCGGAAGGCGAACGAGCTGTCCCTCCGACGCTACATCGCCGATGCTCTGCTTGCGGCAGACCGGCCGCTGGTGATTGCCGACGAGACACCAGGCACCGCACTTCCGCTGGCGGCGCGCGCACCTGATCTGGCTCTGATAGGCCCGCCGATCGACCGGGAGCTGATCGCCGAAGTCCTGCTGCTCTGCCTTGGCATCGCGCCGAAGCGGTCCCTGAAGGTCATGGAAGGCATGAAGCTCGACCCAACGGGGCTTGGGCTGGATGACCTGGCGCTGGCAGTGCGTCCGGGGAGGCATGTCGCGGAGGTCATCCGCCTGCTTGGCGAGCTTGCCGAGAGAAACCGCGGCAGCGCCAAGGAAGAGGACGGTGAGGAAAGCCGGGCCGAAGGACTATCCTCCGCCGGCAGATCAGGAGCGGCAGGGAAAGGGAAGGCAGGTGCTCTGGCGGGGGAGGTGATCGAGCCGGAGCCGCTGGAGGTCACGGAAGTGGAAGGGCAGGGGGTGAGCAAGCACCTCAAGCCCCGGCCACCCCGGCGGCCGCTGCGTGTCGAGAAGCTCACCGGTTATGGCGAAGCGCGGCAGTGGGCGCTCGATCTGAAGGAAGACCTGAACCTCTGGCGGGAGGGCCAGCTCGACTGGTCGGAAATGAGTACACGTCTTTTGCTGTCCGGTCCGCCTGGCACGGGCAAGACGACATTCGCGCGGGCACTCTGCAATACGCTCCAGGTGCCGCTGGTCGCCACCTCGGTCGCTACATGGCTCGAGCCGGGCTATCTCGGCGATGTGCTGAAGTGCATCACCGCAACCTTCGCGGCGGCGACGAGGAAGGCACCCTGCATCCTCTTCATCGACGAGCTGGACAATATCGGCAGCCGCGGCAGAAACACCGGCAAGAATTATGATGATTACTGGACCTCGCTGATCAACCGTCTCCTGGAACTACTAGACGGGGCAGCGAAGACGGAAGGTGTCATCGTCGTGGGAGCCACCAACCTCCCGGACAACATCGATCCGGCGCTGCTGCGGTCGGGGCGACTGGAGAAGCATGTCGTCATTCCGCCACCGGACACAGATGCGATGGTCGGCATTCTCGTCCATCATCTCGGGGATGATCTCGCAGCCGTGCTGGCCTCGGCACCAGCCAGTGGATCACCCGAGAAGCCTGGGAAGCTGGCCGTCGCGCTGCCCGAACTGGTCGCGCCCGCACCTGTGCCTCGTTCGGCTGCAGAAGAACAGAAAGGTCCAGCCCATGACTGAGACCAGAACAGAAATCAGCTGGATTCGATCCTTGCGCCCGCTGGCGCTGCTCGCAACCGGTCGCACCGGCGCTGACATCGAGAGGCTTGTTCGGGAGGTGCGAAGACGTGCAAGCCGGGCGGGACGTCCCCTGGCGTGGAATGATCTCGAGGAGGCGTTGCGGGAACGGGCCGATGAGGTCTCTGATGAGCTGCGCTGGCGCATGGCGGTTCATGAAGCCGGCCATGCCGTTGCCTACATCCTGCTTGATGTCGGCGAGGTGGAGACGGTGATGATCGGAACGCCACAGGGCGGCAAGGTTCTGGCCCGGGTGAACCAGGAGGCCCTGCAGATGGAGAATGGCCTGATGCGGTTGATGGCCTGCATTCTTGCCGGTCGCGCGGCTGAAACCATCCACTTCGACGCCGTCCTCGTCGGCTCTGGCGGCAATCCAGAGAGCGATCTGGCGCGAGCGACGGGGTTGGCGGTCGACGCAGAGACCATGCTCGGTCTGTCGCCGGACCGGCCGCTTCTCTACCGACCGCCTGGAGGCTCGGATGCGCTCCTATACAACCCGCAACTCACGGACAGGGTGAACGCGCGCCTGGAGGCAGCGATGGAGACGGCGATGACCCTGCTCCGGACGAAGGAGGAAACACTGCTGAATGTCGCCCGGGAGCTGAACGAGCATCGCGTCCTCGATGGCGAACAGGTGAGGGCGCTGGTTACGGAGGCGAGCACGTGACAGTGGGCGGTCAGGCGGCTGCGTACCGCAACCAGCAGCGGCAGGGGATGTCGAGCCCGCTCCCCCGATCAGCGTTGCCGAACAATGGAAGCCCGATTCCGACCGGCACCCGGAAGATTCCGAATGCCGAAAGCTCGATTTCTGATCGAGGAAACGCGATTCCTGCTGCCGTCCCGATAACGCACAACCGGCTGAAACTCTGTTGCGGTCAAGCACGATGAACCTTGGAGAAGGTGTTGCAGATCGCCCGAATTGGATAACGAAGCGAATTGATTGACGGCAACTCAGGGCACGTTGCCCACAAACCAGGATAGATCATCTCAATTTATGCTGACGCGATTCGGAACTAGGAAGGTTCGATTCCAAGTTGCCGATCTTCGTTTCCAGATGCCGCATCGGCGATTCCTCGAGAAACGTCGTTTGACCTTTTTGTCCCTTGCATCACCGTCGGCCAGGCTGAAGCTCCAACAAGGAGCAAGCAGATGACCCGGAAATCTCGAAAGCAACGAAATGTGGAACAGCAGGTCCGCCAGCAGCGGGTTCGCGATGAGGGGAGGGAGAAGCGCCGACCTTCCAGGGAAGACGTGGCAAGGATGTTGCTCCGGCTGACGGTCCGTGGCGTTCAGACAAGACGGCGGGATGTGCGGGCGGTTCTGGACCGGTTGCGGGATGAGGTGGTCGAAGGCCTGGAGCGGTAGCGCTTCATTGTTCGCGAGAGCGAAGAGGTCTTCGAGGACCTTGTGACCAAGTATGCGAGTGGGCTCTTCCCATTCCGGCCGAAGCGCCATCTCGGTCGGACGGAGGGCTGACGACCCCAGCCTTGGCAAGTCAGGCTACCGCTGCCGTGATCGGACATCGCGGCCGTCTGTCCGGCTAGCGCAGACGTCGGTGAGCAGTTCAGGTGCGTCTTCCCCCCATTACTCCTTATCACGTCGTTTGCACAGGAATCGTCGTTTCGAGAGGCGCGAGCATTTACGACGCCTCCTCCCAGGAGGAGCATGTTCTGCCCGTCGCATTTGATGGTGTCGCCGTCGACTACTGACAGCGCAGCGCAGACGATCAGTGCTGAGATCATTCCCTCCTGCTCATATCCATCCAATCAACCTTGCAAGATTCCCGGCAGCCGCCGCCACGGCGAAGAAAACCCCGAGCGCCATGATCGTGAAAGCCAGCCAATCCGGCATCAAGCCCTTTCCCCACTCCATCTCCAGCCATAATCCGCGTGTTCTTCTCTCCGCACAAGGTGCAGCGGAAGCGGGCGATAGCTCCTTCAGGCTCATCAGTGATGACACCCGGTCGAGCGATGCCCGATCGATCTCTTTCATCATCCCACAGGCGCGGCACTCAACCACGAAGGTCCGTCCGTGCGGGATCTGGTAGAGCGCGTATGTCTCAAGCATGTTCGCGGCGATGAAGTGGCACTCGGTCATGTCGGGTCTCGTGCTGAGACCGCCGCATCGGTCGAAGGGTTGTCCCGCCGCCACTCGGGCGGGTGAAGAAATGGCTCGCCAACGTCTTACCGTCAAGAGCGCGGTCGCCCCACCCGCGAGAAGAACAGGATAAGAACGTGCTGCACGGATTTCGCACGCGACTGCACGCCATTTCGCGCTTTGTTCCGCCGCTTTATGCATCGTCACGACAATAGCTGGTGGACACTGTAACTGCAGAAGGCTGCAAAATAGGGGAAGTGATGGTGCTGCTAGAGAGATTTGAAATCTAATGTGGATTAATGAAATCAACGGGATAGAGTAGATTTTGTAACGTTGTGCCAACCACACTTTTGTGATCGCGCTAGTGATTGGCGCCCGCGAGCGGCGCCGGCAAAGCTCTGAAGCCACCGGCACGCCCGAGGAACGTTTCGCCAGGATGTCGGTTGGGAGAGCATCCTAGCGAGATGGGTGCCATTTGACCAAGCTGACAGTCGTACCCATGGCTCTTCGCAATGCCGTCTGGGTTGCCGCCGGCGTTTTTCTGCTCGTCGTTATTCCCTCCTACGCCGATCCCCCACCAGCGGGGTATCAGATTCACTGCCGCAAGTCTCGTTGCCCGACCGGAGGCGCACCCTCGGTGAAGCTGACCCCGGCTCGCAAGGCCGAACTCACAGCCGTCAACCGATTGATCAACCGCCGCATCGAATACGTCCCCGACGCAGGCGACGTATGGGAACTCGGAGTGACCAAGGGCGACTGCGAAGATTATGCACTGGCGAAGCAGCATGCGTTGATCGACCGCGGTTGGCCCCCCGCCGCCCTGCGGCTCGCAGAGGTCGAGACCGCAAGAAAGCGTCTTCACATTGTGCTGGTCGTCAAGACGGATGCGGGTGACTTAACGCTCGATAACCGCCGCTCGGCGATCCTTCCGCTGCAGGAGACTGGATATAGGCTCCGCAAGATCGCCACCACGAACCCGGCGGTTTGGTGGTCTCCAAGAGACGAAATGGCATACGCGGCTCCCGGTCCGTCCTGCGGGTAGATTACGCTCTATACGCGTTTCCTGATCGGGATTCACCCGGCACCGTGACCACCAGCATCCTCGTCTCGAGCTTGGCGAGTTGCTTTCAACCGGTGAGCCTCATCGCGTTTGAGCCCGTCCCTACGCTTACTCCGTATTTCCAGCCAACCGTTAAACGAACGGCCAGCAGTAAGCTCGCGATGGCTCCGGGGAGTGCTGTTAATGGTTCCCTCGCCGACGAGGGCGAAGGTGTTGCTGGGACACACTTCAGAGGCTTGAGCTCGCCTTTCCTCGCAGGGACCCGTCAATGGAAGCATCCGAAAACCGCCGTCTACTACCTCCATGGGATTGCGCATTAAGGAGGTACTTTGATAAGAACCCTAACGCGTTGCTACAACTTAGCGCTCTCATTAGCGGCCAAGATTGTAGGGATGACATCCTGGTATTATGCCATAGGTCAGCAACTACGCGGCCCTTTTGACGAGCCAGTGTTTCGCGACCTGATCCGAGACGGCACGGGCGACAGCGCGACCTCATGCTCGCCCTTCACCTTGAGCGTGATACTCAAAAATTCCGTGCCTGACGCCGACTGGAGGCGGCCGCATCGGCGTGCATCGCGCGATTGATGCCGGCTTTGGCTGAATTCAGCGCGTATCGGCGCGCACCCGCCAACTGCTCCATTGGGCGCTTCGGAAATGAAGACGCCGTATCGATGTTTGTAATGGACCAGAGTCAGACCGCTTCAACGTCAAGCTTGCAACGGGGGAACAGTCCATAGATGTAAAAGCTAGCAGTGCTCATCCCATGCTCCCGGCATAACTCTGGCACAGGAACGCCGCCTTCTGCCTGGCGCAGGATGGCAAGGATTTGGGGTTCGCTGAATCTGCTCGTCTTCATAAAAATCTCCTCGATCATAAAGCGCGAGAAAATTCTACTTTCGAAGCCATTAATTGGCGGGGGATTACCGTGGCCACCGGTCCCCCGATTACATCATGTCCGTTCTCCACCGTTTGCCGACCTCCACGGCACTTTCTGGCATCTTCACCAGTTTACACGCATACCGATCTTGCCGCCGGCGCCCCAGTCATCGCCGTCGAAGGTGGTCTCGTAATTGACATTCCCGTAGACGGTTATGCTCGGCGTTACTTGCAGGCTCCCGCCGATGCCAGCCTCGATCCAGTCCTGCTGAAGGTCTGCGCTGAACGGGATGAAGCCGGTTGCCGAGGAGAACTCCGTCGTGGCACTGCCGTCCAGGAACTCATGCCAAACATTGACCCGGCCCCAGGCTGTCGCGAGCCTGGCCGGCTCGCCGCCTGCAACCTCCTCTAAGGCCCAGCTTCGCGCGAGTCGCGCGCCGATGCGGCCGGCGAGCGAGTCGAGGTCGTCGAAACGCACCCCGGCCGCACCGTCATTGAACGAGTCCATGTTGATGTTCTGGTAGACGAGCTGAGCCTGCGGCTCGATCTGCCAGCCGTTGCCGAAATAAAACGGATACCCTCCTTCAAGCGAGGCAGCGAAACCGAAGCCGTTGACGTCCTGATCTGGAAAGCCGATCAGGGTGTCGCGTTGCGACTTGGTCGTGACATTGTACCAGGTTCCCTGCACGACGCCGTCAAGATACCAGTTGTTCTCGCCGTAGCGGGTCCAATAGCCGCCAACGGTCGCGGCGTCGAAACTGTCGGAGCCGGCGTCGAAGCTCGAGCGGCCCGCCCGATTGTGTGTGACGTCGATCTCACCATGGCCGAAGCCGAAGTAGAGACCGGCGTGGTCGCGCATCCCGTTCTCATATTCCCTGCCGTAGATGTCCACGCCCATCTGCATGGCACCAAAGCCATAGTCGAACTCGGGCCCACCGGCGCCGTAGATGCCGAGCGCACCACCGTCCTTGTGGCCCCAACGGCCGATGAGACGGCCCCAGGCACCGTTGAAGTTCTGGTCCTCGCGCAAGTCGGCGTGACCCTTCAGCTGCTCCTGCTCACCGATCCGCTCGTGCAGCGTGCCGATGATATGCCGGCCATAGATGGCTGCAACGGGAAGGATCGCCGTGTCGAGCGAGACCTCCTGCCGATAATCCGGGATATTCGGATCGAGCCCGCCGCCACCGTTGTCGCCATCCCCGTTGTCGCCATCCCCGTTGTCGCCATCCCCGTTGTCGCCGCCACAATTTCCGCCCGGGCCGCAAAGTTCACTTCTTAGGAACCAGTCGTTTTCTACAGCTGTTGTTACGCCACCGCGGAGCAGCGTGTACTCGTAGGGACCTGCAACCGCCGGCGCCGCGAGAGTGAACGTGCCAAGCGCGGTGGTAGCGCCATTAATCGCCTCGACGAGTCGAATGCCGTTGCCGGTCGTCAATGCGCCCGGCCCGTTCGTATTGGTGACGAGCACAGAGGAGTTGCCCGTTGCACTGCCGCCGTTGATGACCAGCAAGTCGGACG
>Ga0233385_1000944_pt1 | contig 12847 bp, 9 predicted proteins | sample ElkDunMinimDraft_16_FD_191543 | JGI IMG/M metagenome (GOLD analysis project Ga0233385, IMG submission 191543) | Fecal eukaryotic communites from dung pellets of Tule Elk in California, USA - Elk Dung G36 | ecosystem: Host-associated > Mammals > Digestive system > Large intestine > Fecal | place...
AGTGCCTGCCGCATCCACCTTACATGAACGTCAGCCGCCAGCACCTAGCGGGAACTGAGCGCCATGGTGACCTTGAGCGTCTGGCCTACCTGCAGGAAATCGCCGGTCAGGCCGTTCTCCCTGCGCAGGGCATTGACGGAGGTGCCATACTGATGGGCAACCCGCCACAGTGTCTCGCCACGTTTGACCCGGTGGGTCACTTCCGTGACGGCAGGTTCATCCGATCCGGCAGAGGCCATCATGGTCGGCGTATTGCCGGGTACCGGCACCTGCAGCTTCAGGCCCGGGTGAATCAGGTCGCCCCGCAGATTGTTCGCGGCACGCAGCGCTTCGATGCTGCTGCCAGTGCGACGCGCGATGGTGAACAGCGAATCGCCGGAGCGGACGACGTATTGCTGGATGCTGGTGGCAGTGTCACCGCCCGATTGCTCCACACTGGCCAGATAGGTCTCGTAGGACTGCGGGAACACGGCCACGTGGTAATGCGGCGGGTTGCGCTCGCGGGTCACATCCAGGACATCCGCGGTCTCCAGCGACAGCAGGGTGTTTTCGAGCCATGAACGGCACTTGCCCAGACTCGGGATGCGCAGATCCACGGCCATGCCGGTGGGATGCACCGACTCACTGTGCGCGTTGGACGGCTGCCTGTCGATGGGACGGGTCAGGCTGGTCACGGTCAGTTTCTCACCGCAGGCGGTGTAATACTGGGAGCTGAGCCGTTCGATGAAGGTTTTGACCGCAGGCCGGGCATAGGGATAGGAGACGGCGTGCAGATCGAAGTGCCTGGTTGGTGATACCTTGACCAGATAGCCGGAATTGACCAGCCCGTTCACCGCCTGGGGGGTCTGCAAAAACGAATAGCCAAGGTCCACCGCCACCTGGTATTGACGCTGCATGGAGGCGCTGGAACCCTTCAGCGTCTGGGCCTGGGCAAAGCCTGCGAAAGCGAGGGAGGCTGTCACTACAAAGACTGCAGTCAGGTTTCGCATAGTCTTTATTCCTGCAAAAGCTGCTTTTTTTTAGTAATTGGGCTATAAATCCGGCGTAATCTGATGCCGTTGCCAGGCACGATACAATGGTGCACTGAGCGCGGAGCCGGACTTTCTTCAATAACTGGCTACACAACTGGAACGGCGCCTAGTATAGCCTTGATTTGGTTTAAGAAAACACCCAGAAAGCCAAAATTGGAAAATTTTATGGTTTATCTTGCGTGCAGAGGCCTGTCGACAGGGCCCAACGCTGCCCCTTCGCACCCCAAAAGTACCCTCACAAATCAGCGCAGACGCGACATACCCTAGGCATTGACGATGCCGGAGATCCTGGGGTTGAAGCTGCCTCCCGGAAACAGGATCGACATTGTCTCCTGCGGCTCCAGCCCGAAAGTCTCGGCCACCGTGACCGCAATCAATGCATCCAGATCCAGGGTCGGGGCAAGGTCCCGGTCCTGGTACAACTCGCTGGCGCCCAATCCCGGCCACTCTGCCAACACCTTGCCGCCGCGCACCGCTCCGCCCACCAGCAAGGCCGCCGAAGCGGTGCCGTGATCCGTGCCGCTGGTGCCATTGACCGCGGCGGTGCGGCCGAACTCGGTGGCAACCAGCACAGTTGTCTTGGCCCATGCCTCGCCAAGCCCCTGGCGCAGGGCTCCAATCAGCGTATCGAGTGCATTCAGCTGGTTGTTCAGCCGATTACGCTGATTACTGTGGGTATCCCAGCCACTGGTCTCGATCATGGCGATGCGCGGCCCGTCAGATTGAACCAGAAATCTGGCCGCCGTCCTGCCGACGCTGGCCGCCCCGTTGCGCGCCTCATCCTGTGATCCCAACGCCTCCGCTTCCATCGCAGCGGTCCACAGAGAATGCAGTTGCGCATCCGATTCGTACAGCCGGCCCACCCGCATCACCAGATCGTCCGGCGCATCGGGCAAGGATGAAGGCGCGAACGAGGCGACTTCCGCGGATCCCCGCAGCGCCATGGGGATGGTGGGGGCGAACGCGATCGCCTCGCCACTCGCCCTGGGCAGGGTCCGAATCAGCCTGTTCAGCCAACCCTCTCTCAGCTCATAGGGCCGGGAGCCGCCACTCTCCAGCACGTTCTGGCCATCGAAGTGCGAGCGCTCCCGATAGGGAGACGCGACCGCGTGTACGCACAGCACCTGTTGCTGGGTGTAAAGTTCGCCCAATCCATCGAGAGCCGGATGCAGACCAAACATGCCATCGAGATCAATCGCGTCCTCGATGGCAAAGCCCCCGCGCAGGGCCCGATAGGCTGGATCGCCATGCGGCACCACCATGCTCAGGCCATCTGCCGCCCCGCGCTGGATGATGAAGACGAAGCGACGATCAGTTTCGACATTGGCAAACAGTATATGCGGCGCCACCACAATAGAGCCCAGACCGGCGGCAGAGAGGGTCAGGAATTGACGTCGCTTCATGGACTATCTCCTTTGGAAATCCGGTGATACCAGCAACAACGCCACCCCTGTGCGCACGCTTTCGGCGTTGGCGACCTCGGTCTGCGTCGCCTCACTGAGCGTGCCGGCGAACAATCTCTGCGCCAGTAAGCGAGGGTCGACATCGCCCGCTCGCGCCGCCAGCAAGCGGGCAGCCTCCACGCGACGAAGCAAGGCACCGGGGGCCGCCCAGCTGCCGGCGATGTCGTCATAACCGGCCGGTGAACCCGGCTGCCACACGGGCTGCCCGAGCTGCGTGAGAAGGCGCGGCGCCGGAGGCTTTTCGATGTGATCCATGCCGAGACCCCGCAGAGCAGAGATCGTCCACTCCCATGGCGTCTTGAACTTTGCCGGGGCCGGCTGCCAGGCCTCGGGGCTAGCGATCAGTGCCTCATACACCGCACTGAGGTCGCCCCGTGCCTCGCGAAAGGCGCCAGCCAGGCGCTCGACCGCGGCGGTAGGGGGATCATCGGCGATGAAATGGCGCGCGAGTTTGGTGGCGATGTGCATGGCGGTCGCCTCTGCCGTCGCCAAATCACGGAGCACCGCCAGAGCCTGCTGTTCTCCCTCCTGAGCGTAGGTTTTGCCAAGAATCCGCCGCTCCCCAGGCTCGTGACGTCCGGGCCGAAACAGAAAGTAGCCGGCGTCACTCTGCTTGACGGTACCAATCCCGAACCCCGTCAACGCCAGAGCGAACTCGGTGACATCGGCCTGCTCATAGCCAGAGCGCACCCCCAGAGTGTGCAGCTCCATGATTTCCCGTGCCAGATTCTCGTTGATGCCAAACCGTCCCCTGCCTCCGCGGCTGGCAGCCCGGGTTGCCGCCTGGGAGTTGGGACCGGATGACTGTCCCTGATCCAGATAGATCAGCATCGCCGCATGCCGTTCTGCCGCCAGCAGCATGTCCTCGAAGCGACCGAGCACGTGAGGACGCACCACCTCACGCTCGAAGGCGCCAGCCATCAGGTATACCTGAGGTTTCTGCACGGAGACAGCAAAGTGATTGGACCAGAAGTGCACCAGCCGTTCGATGAATGGCGCTGGAGAGCTAAGCGCGACACGCACTCGGGCATCGATCTCGTTGCGACAGACTTCCCGCGCCCACTGCCTCACCTGCCCGCGTGCCGCCGTCTGCTCCGCCTTGTCTTCAATCCTGCCAGCCTCGGCCATCCGGGTGGTAAAGGTGCGCCCCAGAGTGGTCGAATCCGCCAGACCCGAGAGGGTGGGCGGGGTCGATTGGTAGGCGTGCAGCTGTGCCAGCAGCGAGGATTTCGGGTCAGTTGGCACGTCTTCGCCGCCTGCTCCCAGGCCAAAGCGGTTTTGCGCAATCGCGATTTCGATAGGAAGTGACAATGCAAGCTCCGTCAATACTGCTGTCGTTCTTACTTTGACCCTTGTGACATCGGGGGGTTCCTGTTCCCGCGACTGGACAACCCTCTTCCGGAGGGATACCTTCTGTTCTGCAATATCGCAGGTGAGATACAACAAAAACAAAGGGAGCCTCTGAATAACGCTGTTATATCGCTGGCCTTCAGACAACGGGGCTGACAAGGCGCGCTTTTGAAGGCATGCGTTGGCCTGTCGAGAAACTGCAACGCAGTCAGTGCCTTAGCCTGAAGACTCCGCAAAGTTATAACAGCGTTATTCAGAGGCTCCCAGGTCCAATCCATCTTGCATGTGCCCCAGCACGGGAGCGACAAAAATGATAAAAAAAACACTTTACGGGCTGACGCTCGGCATGGCGATGCTGTTCGCCGGGCCGGTCAATGTGTCCGCCCAGGCCATGGAGTCGGCCGAACCCTTCAAGGTTGGCACGTTCGCGATTGATGACGTGCCCACTGTCGGCCTCGTCATGCGCGATGACCGCCTGATCATCGATCTGGCTTCCGCCAACCGCGCCCTGGAACTGCTCCCCCAGTACAGTTCCATCACCATGCCAGACGACATGCTCGGCCTGATCGAGCAGTATGAGTATGGCCTCAAGTACCGCATCTATGAGATCGTCAACTGGCTGGTGGAAGAGGACCTGCTGAACGCCGGCGAGCGCAGCTTCGTTCACGCGGTGGCATCGGTGGACATCATGGCCCCCATTCAGTATCCCAGCAAGATCATGAACGCGGCCGTCAACTTCTACACCCACGCCTGCGAGGGCTGTAACGATGACGAGCTTGCCAGCCGCATTCGCGAGCGCCAGGAAAATCGAGGTGTGCCCTACCTCTTTCTGAAACCCACCCGCGGCGCCATTATTGGCGACGGCGATGAAATCATCATGCCCTATGGCCGTGACCGCATCGAGTGGGAAGTGGAGATGGCCATCGTCTTCGGGCGAACCGGTAAATACATCTCCTCCCACCGCGCGTACGACCACGTGTTCGGTTACATGGTGGCGATGGATATTTCCGACCGCGGAGGCCGTCCGCCAGGTGGCTATGGCGTGACTTCAGACTGGTTCGTGGGCAAGGGTCATGACACCTTTGCGCCTCAGGGCCCCTGGATCGTACCCAAGGAATTCTTTGGCGATCCGATGGAACGTCTGCACCAGACTCTGGTCATCGATGGCGTTACCGTGCAGGAAGCACGTGCGGGGGACATGATCCACAACATCCCCGAGCTTATCGAATATGCCTCCTCGCTCATCACGCTGTTCCCCGGTGACGTCCTGCAAAGTGGGACATCTGGCGGAACCGGGGCGGGACGGGTGGAGCGTGCCTCCGGCTCCGGCTATCTGATCGACGGCGAGACCATCAGCGCCAGCATCGAAGGCATCGGCACCCTGACGCACACCGTCCGGGTGGAGCAGAGCGTGCCGGATGATCTGTCCGGGTCGCAGCTGCCACCAGTCAGCAGCTATCGCCCATAACAGTGGAACGTCCGTTTGATTAAAAAAGGCACAGGGCCTCACGGCGCTGTGCCTTTTTCATGTCTCCGGTGCTTACTGCCCCTCGTGTCTCTCCCGATACCCTTCCAGCTCAGCCTGCAGAGGCCTCAGCCACATAGGCGGCCAGGGCGCGCCTCTCGGTTTCGCTGAGCCGCGCTCCGTATGCGGGCATGGCACCGATCCCCTGCGAGACGGCCGCATATACCTGGTCGGCAGTCGGCTTCAGGGTATTCAAGTTCGGCCCCACCGCCCCCGCGCTGCCAGCATCCGCCAGCGTGTGGCAGACGCTGCAGGCCGGTTGCACCGACAGGAAAATCTCGCGACCCTCGGTAGCCAGCGGCGACAGACTGAGTTCCAAAGACGTTTGTTCTGCCGCTGCGACAGCCGTTCCGCCGCTCGCTGAAGCCGTCGCCGCAGCGGCGCTGGCACGGGCAGTCACCACCTCGACCTCGAGTGCCGGATCATACCAGCCGTTGTGGCCATAGCCGCGCTCGTTGGGGGTCAGGTCCCTGGGCTGGGTGTCTCCTTCTGTGTCGGTGGCACGCGACACGAAGCGATGCTGCCCCGGTGCCAGCTCCACGGGCAGCACGAAACTGCGCCAGGCGTTGGGGCCCAGGTCGGGGCCCACCAGTTGCGCGTCGTGCCAGCTCTGGCCGCCATCAGCAGAAATTTCCACCCTGCTGATGCCGCGCTCGCCGGAGAATGCCACTCCGTGCAATGTCGTCGGCCCCTGGACAATGGCGGCACCATCGCCCCCCGGACCATTGAGCCAGGATTTCACCGCCATGCGATACATGGACGGATGAGCCGGGCTGCCGGAGACACCGATGTCGCGAAAGCGGTAACTCGAGGTCTGAATGGAGGCACCTGACTCCTCTTCCGTCAGGGCAACGCGTTTCAACCATTTTATGTTGTTGACGCCGTAGTAGCCGGGCACGATCAGTCGCAGCGGTCCACCGTGCACCAACGGCAAAGGCGCGCCATTCATTTCCCACACCAGCAGGCAATCCTGCAGCGCCTTGTCCACGGGGACGGAGCGCTCCACCACCACCTGCGCCGGATCCACACCCTCGGGCAGGATCTCGGCACCGGTTGAGGTCAGGAAGGGCTTGCCAGCGGTGGGGCCGCCGAAATGGGCCAGCACGTCGGTCCACAGCGCACAACCTGCTGCGCCAGTCTTCCACTGCGAACCCGAGGGGCCGTGTGTGAAATAGCGACGTCCGTTACCGGAACACTGCAGCACGGCCGCTTCCACGTGCACAGGCAGGGCTTTCAATTCAGCCAGTGTCATGGAGCCGCTGCGCGCGCCGCCCACCACTTCGAAGCGCCAGTCATCGGCATTCGCAACAATGGATTCATCCGGCACGGGCAGGTTGTTGCGCACGAAAAAAGCCGACTGCGGCGTAATCGGCGCGATGCCGAAGGCCGATGGCCGGGTTTCCAGCGCCCAGGGTTGGTCGTTGTGAATAACGAAGTTGGCCGCCAGTTTCCCGGTCGGCATGGACGGCTCCATGGCCTGCGCGCTGACCAGTCGCGCCAGCGGGCTCACTGCCATCGTCGCTCCTCCAAGAGCGAAAGCTTTGATTAGACGGCGACGATTGAATGTGTGCATGGCGACCTCCTGGAGTTCGAGGCCTCAACTATAGAGTGGAATTTAGTGGATGGCTACTGACGCCAGTTATCGCTACTCCGATGCCGGCACCTTGCGCCCCTTGATCACCGCCGGCCGGGCAGCAATCTCCCGGGCCCAGCGCATGACATTTTCATAGCTCGCCGCGTTCAGAAACTCGGCGGCGCCGTAGGTCTCGTTAAGCACGATGGTGCCGTACCACGGCCATATCGCGATGTCCGCAATCGTGTAGTCTTCGCCAAAGATGTATCTGCGACCCGTCAACCGGCGGTCCAGCAGGTCCAGCTGACGCTTGACCTCCATGGTGAAGCGGTTGATGGGGTATTCCTGCTTGTCCGGGGCATAGACATAGAAGTGCCCGAAGCCACCGCCGACATAGGGACCGGCGCCGATCTGCCAGAACAGCCAGGCGAGACACTCGTAGCGTTCAGGACCTGCTGGCAGAAACATGCCATATTTCTCGGCCAGATAGAGCAGGATGGCGCCGGACTCGAACAGCTTGATGGGCCGGTCACCCGCATAGTCGATCAGGGCCGGAATCTTGGAGTTCGGGTTCAGTTCGCAGAAACCGGACGAGAACTGCTCGCCCTTGCCGATGTGGATACGATGCGCGTCGTAGTGCGCATCGGCCCCGGCTGCCAGCAGCTCTTCCAGCATCACCGAGGCCTTGACGCCGTTCGGTGTGGCGAGGGAGTACAACTGCAGCGCCCGGTCGCCGCGAGGCAGTTCGGCCTGGTAGCGGGGTCCGGCCTTATCGCTGTTCATGGCGGCGCTGTTGCTCGACTGGCTGCTCTCATTCGGCATCTTCCAGACTTTTGGAGGGGTATACATATAGCTCATGACTTCATCTCCTGAGTGATGCCGAAACCTTAGCGCATATCATCGGGGTTGTGCGAAAAAAAAGGCAAGAGACATGGTATCTTTATGGCCCCGTTGCAACGCTCTCCAACATAATCAAGGATTTATCATGAAACTGGAAACCCTTGCGGTTCGCGCTGGCTTTCACATTGACCCTACGACCCGGGCCGTGGTCACGCCCATCTACCAGACCACCTCCTACGCCTTCGACAGTACCCAGCATGGCGCGGATCTGTTCGATCTCAAGGTTCCCGGTAACATCTATACGCGCATCATGAATCCGACCAATGCCGTGCTGGAGGAGCGGGTAGCCGCGATGGAAGGGGGTATCGCGGCACTGGCAGTCGCCTCCGGCATGGCGGCCATCGAGTATGCACTGGAGACCATCACCGAGGTCGGCGACAACATCGTCACCACTGGCAAGCTGTATGGGGGCACCTATAACTTTTTTGCCCACAGCCTGCCCCGACGGGGCATCGAGGCCCGCTTCGTCGACCACGACGACTTTGACGCGCTGGCTGCCGCCATCGATGAAAGAACCAAGGCGGTGTTCTGTGAGTCGGTGGGCAACCCCTCCGGCAACATTGTGGATGTGGCCCGGTTCGCCGAGATCGCCCACCGTGCCGGCGTGCCGCTGATTGTGGACAACACCGTGCCCTCCCCCTATCTGTGGCGCCCGATCGAGCAGGGAGCCGACATCGTCGTGCACGCCCTGACCAAATACATGGGCGGCCATGGCAACTCCATCGGCGGCATCATTGTCGACTCTGGCAAGTTCCCCTGGGCGGAGCACCGCGAGCGTTTTGCCATGCTGAACGAACCCGATCCGTCCTACCACGGCGTGGTGTACACCGAAGCGCTGGGCGAGGCGGCCTTCATCGGCCGTGCCCGGGTGGCGCCACTGCGCAATACCGGCGCAGCGCTGAGCCCGTTCAACGCCTTCCTGATCCTGCAGGGCATCGAAACCCTGCCCCTGCGCATGGACCGCCACTGCGAAAATACGCAACAGGTGGCCGAGTTCCTGCGCGGACATGACCAGGTGGAATGGGTAAACTATGCCGGGCTGTCGGACAGCCCCGACCATGCGCTGGCGCAGAAATACATGCAGGGTCGCGCCTCCGGCATCCTCAGCTTCGGCATCCGCGGCGGGCAGGAGGCCGGCACCCGCTTCATCGATGCCCTGCAGATGATCCTGCGGCTGGTCAACATTGGCGATGCCCGCTCCCTCGCCTGCCACCCTGCCTCGACCACCCACCGTCAGCTGAATGATCAGGAACTGGTCAAGGCTGGCGTCAGCCGAGCCATGGTGCGACTGTCCATCGGCATCGAGCACATCGACGATATTCTTGCCGACATCACCCAGGCATTGGAGGCCGCCCGTTAGTACGCGAAAAAGCGGCAGACTGTCTGCCCGCCTTCTGTTCATAGCGCTGCTGGTCGGCACTGCGGTGCTGGCCGGCTGTGGGTTGCCGGAACAGCAGCTGACGCCTTCCAGAGCACTGAGCACTGAACAGGCCTGGACCACGCGCCTGGGTCTGGCCCTGGCCCCGCAACTGGCGGCACATCCCGACCGCAACGGCATCTATCCGCTCCCCGACCCCCACGATGCCTTTGCCGCACGGGCGCTGCTGGCGCGCTCGGCAGAACGCACGCTCGATGTTCAGTATTACATCTGGCACGGTGATCTGACCGGGACGCTGCTGCTGGAGGAGCTCCATGACGCGGCCGATCGGGGCGTACGCGTACGTTTGTTGCTGGATGACAATGGCACAGCGGGGTTGGACACCGAACTGGCCGCCCTGGCGCTGCATCCGCAGATCGAGGTACGGCTGTTCAATCCCTTCGTGGTCCGCAACCCCAAATGGCTGGGCTATCTCACCGATTTTCCCCGCGCCAACCGGCGTATGCACAACAAGTCGTTTACCGCCGATAACCTGGGCACCATCATCGGTGGCCGCAACGTCGGCGATGAATACTTCGGTGCCACGGAAGGCGTCCTGTTTGCGGATCTGGATGTGCTGGCCATCGGCCCCATCGTCGAGGAGGTGTCCACCGATTTCGATCGCTACTGGGCCAGCGGCTCCTCCTATCCGGTGGAGCAGATTCTGCCGGCGGTTTCGGCCGCCGATCTGGATCAGCTGAGCCGGCAGGCGGAGCTCGTCGAACATGACGCCGCAGCTGCCCGCTACGTGGCAGCCATCACCGGCTCTGACTTTCTGCGTCGGATGCTGGAGGATGATCTGCAACTGGAGTGGGCTCGCGCCCGCATGGTGACCGACGACCCAGCCAAGGGGTTGGGGCTGGCAGCGGATGAAGACCTGCTGCTCTACCAACTGGGACGGATTCTCGAGAGTCCGGTCAGCGAAGTGGTACTGGTGTCGCCCTATTTCGTTCCCACTGCCGCGGGGACGGAGGCCTTCGTCGCCATGGCCCAACGGGGTATCCGGTTGCGCATTCTGACCAACTCGCTGGAAGCCACCGATGTGGCAGCGGTGCATGCCGGCTACGCCAAGCGCCGGAAGGACCTGCTGCGAGGAGGAGTGGAACTGTTTGAGATGCGCCGCCTGTCACCCCAACTCGAGCGCAACCCCAGCACGGGGCCGTTTGGCAGCTCTGGCTCCAGCCTGCACGCCAAGACCTTCGCCATCGACGGCGAGCGTATCTTCATTGGCTCGTTCAATTTTGATCCACGCTCCGCCAACCTGAATACGGAGCTGGGCTTCGTCATCGACAGCCCGGCCCTGGCCCGCACCGTGCACGAAGCCTTCGATGTCGCCATTCCTGGCAACGCCTACGAAGTCCGGATGGAGGATGATGCGCTGTACTGGATCGAGCGCCGGGGCGACCGGCAGATCCGCTACGACACGGAACCCAATACCGGTCTGCTCAAACGAGGGTTCATCGTCTTTCTGTCACTGCTGCCGATCGAGTGGCTGCTGTGAGCTGCGATCGCTACGACACTTGCGCGCCGGGTATTTTCGCGCACAGGAACACCGCGGCAATGCGATCGGCCACGGCATACGTGCCCGTTTCAAGCTCCTCACCGAAGACGTCGGGATCCAGCTCCCGGTAACTCCACGAACATTTTCCCTGCAGCCGTTGACTGACGGCCCGCAGGAAAAGATCGACCCCGTCAACGATGGTCGAACCGGTATACAGCAGCAGTGTCCCGCCAGGATTAAGCCGCTCCAGGGCCGCGTCAACAATCGCCAACGACAGGGCCGCACCCAAAGGCCCGCCCCCGTCCCGGTACGCCCGCTCAGCCCGATCCACCATGTAGGGGGGGTTGGCGACAATCAGGTCGAAGTTGCCCTCGACATGAGCCAGCAGGTCGCTGTTGCGGGCCTGAATCGAGACACCCGCCACCACCGCATTGACGCGAGTCAATTGCAGGGCTGCATCGTTGATGTCCACCGCCACGATCTCCGCCTGGGGCAGTCGCAGCGCCAGCTCGATGGCGCCAGCGCCACTGCCGCAGCCGATATCTGCCGCGCGCCGGACCTGCAGACGCTGCAAGGCAAGATTCTGGGTAGAGAAATACTGCGACAGGGCCGCGGCATATCGGTAGGTATCCGGGCCGAAAAACACCGCACCGGCGGCATCGGTGGGCCATGCCGAATGAAAGTAGAGGTGGTTGTTGAGCGTGGAAGCGCGCACCATGCTGCGCCATCCCTCCTCGCAGGCGATGGCAACCCCGGAGTCCTGCATGAGCGCGAAAATGTAGCCCGGCAGCACGTCCGGACGGAACGGCCGGCTCCAGCCAAAGACTCCGCGCAGGTCGGTGGCCATGTGATTGGCGGGTCGCGCATTAACCCGTGCGTGGGTGGCCGGCGTGACCGTGGTGTGCCGATATCCGGCCTGTTGCAGTGCCTCGCCCAGCCGCTGCAACGCCACTTGTGTCCGCGGGCCGGTCATGAGCGAAACAGTTGCGAGAACATGCGCGTCGCCTGCAGCCCGGTCTCCGAATGGTGATGGGCTGGCGAGAGCCAGGGCACCAACAGATCCATCGCCGCACTCCTGTTCCTGCTCTGCGCCACCCTCTCAGCCAGCAGGCGTGAGTCGGCAGCAAAATCATCGCCGCGAGGCGGGAGATCCGCGCCCCAGGCAAGCGCATCACCCGAACCCTGCTCATGGCAGGCACGCGCGCGCCGGGCAACCGGGCTCCGGGCATCCCCCGCTATCCAGTCGTGGATGACCTGCCGCTCGTAGGCGGTGAATACACCGAACATCGGCGCGCTGTCGCCTTCCAGCAGCTTCCAGAACCGGCTGTTTTCAGGGCTTTCGTGACGGCGTATCCAGCCGCTATGCTCCAGCGCCTGGATGAAGCCGTCCAGCTGATCGGGGACAGACAGCCATTCGTTGATGGTTTTCCCTGCGACCCGGCAGTAGTCCGAATGCAGGCCAGCCCCTACGCCGGCCTTGGTCGCGAGAATGTCTTTCATCTCCCGATACAGATCGAAGCCGGCGATGATCTGCGTGCTGCCGGCCCCCGCCGCATTCAGCTGATAGCCGTTGCGCACGCGCCGATAGAAGGCCTTCCGGTCACCCAGACGCGGCATGGCGTCGGTCACGGCCTGCACTGCCCTGGCGGCGTGTCCGGTGGCGGCATTGTCTATGGTGGTGTGGAGGGTGAAGTAGTAAGGATCTATGCCCAGTTCATTCAATTCATAGGCGCTGATCAGCAGATGCAGGGGCAACTGCTCATAGCCCAGATTGAAGCCGATAATCTCAGGCAGGAACTCGCGCGCGTGCCGGGCGAGCGACAACTGGATGGCCCCCTGGGCGAAGTGCGAATCCTCCAGGTTAGACCATTGGTCGCAGTCGTAGCGGGCGAGCAGCTTGCGGTAAATGACCACATGATTGCTGGCCCGCTCGCCTTCGCCAAGTTCTTCCAGATAGATGCGAATGAGTTCGGCAAAACGCTGGTCCCGCCACTGGGCGACCAGCCCGTAGAGCCAGGCCCCGTCCACCAGTTTGGTGGGTGCCACGGCTCGCAGGAAGTGCAATGCATGCGCTCGGGTGGCAAAGT
>Ga0233385_1000949_pt1 | contig 12787 bp, 12 predicted proteins | sample ElkDunMinimDraft_16_FD_191543 | JGI IMG/M metagenome (GOLD analysis project Ga0233385, IMG submission 191543) | Fecal eukaryotic communites from dung pellets of Tule Elk in California, USA - Elk Dung G36 | ecosystem: Host-associated > Mammals > Digestive system > Large intestine > Fecal | place...
GGAAAGCGGGCGGTATCGAGAAGCCCAGGCGCGTCGGAAGGGTGAGGGATGCCATTGCATCCCGAAGCACGAGGATGTGACGGTCGTTCTGTTCGAGAGGCGACGGCATGCCTTCGTAGGTCTTGCGAAAGTCGTTCCAGCGCAGGAACTCGCCTTCCTCTGTGATCTTGATCCCGCTATGGAAGTGCTTGGTCTCCAGGACGTAGACATCCATCCAGCGATTGATCAGAAGATGGTCGATCTGGGCAGTGCGGCCGTTGTGGACCAGTCTGAGGTCGTGGATGACCGCCCAGTTGGACGACGCGCCGAAGTCGAAGTCGATCAGATAGGCCGACTCACGCTCACCCTTGATGCCTGCCTTGCGGCGCCGCAGCTCCACCGCGGCGAACTGTGCGCTTTTTCCGGATCCGGCTGCCTCGTGTTCAAGGCGGCTGAGGAGCGGGCTGTAGTCATCCGACTGCTTGATCAACATACGTCCGTGTCTCTGGGTGCTTGGAAAAATTCTATGCAAGTTCGGTGCCAGACCCGTCCGGTGGTCGCCGTCGGACAACGCATCGGCGTGCGGCGATCGCAGAATGCGTTCCCGACGGGTCATCTCGCGCAGATCGTGCTGGTCACGGGCGCGGTGCATATCGGCGGAGGCAGGCGCGTCCTTCCGGTGTCGGTAGGCCTGGGCGCCGTGCGGCAGGTCGGTCACGAAGGCTGCGCCCGTGCGGGGGGGGGGCGGAAGTCCACTGCCCCAGGTCTGCAGCAGGGTTCCGCCGGCCCTGTAAACCCTTGCGGTCCCCGGCGCATCCAGCAGGTCTGTCGCCACCATCCCGCAAGGGGCTCGATATGGTTTTCCGCAATTCCTGGTATGGCCTGCTGTTGCTGGGCATCGTCGCGCTTCCGACACTGGTCCGCGCCTCTGGCCCGCCGTCGGAGCCGGCGAAGGTGATGATGCTGGGGGTGTTCCACTTCGCCAATCCAGGCCGCGACATGGTGAAGGCGACGGTCGCCGATGTGACGACAGCCGGCAACCAGGCCTACCTGGCGGGACTGGCCACGCGGCTGGCCGCGTTCCGGCCGACCGCTGTGCTGGTCGAGTGCGTGCGCAGCGCGCAGCCACGGCACGACGCGGCCTATGCGGCCTACCGAAGCGGCACCGCGCAGCTGGCTGTCAACGAGACGCAACAGATCGGCTACCGGGTGGCGCGGGAAGCGGGGCTCGATGCGGTGACCTGCTTCGACGAGGACGAGGTGCACTGGCAGGGTGGGCCGATGCTCGAGTACATCGCCGCGCGCGAGCCCGGCCTCAAGGCCGAAATGGACGCGATGTTCGCGTCGCTGTCCGGGCGGGAGAGCCGCGAGCAGGCCTCGCTGGGGCTGCCCGAGTTGCTGCGCCTGGCCAATGACCCCGGACGCGACCGCGAGAACAAGGGCCTGTATTTGCTGACCAATGCCGTCGGTGCTGGTGATGGCTTCATCGGCGCCGACGCATCGGCCAGCTGGTGGCACCGCAACTTCCGCATGTACGCGAACGTGCAGGCGGCGGCTGGCCCGGGCAGCCGCGTCCTGGTGATCGCCGGTTCCGGCCATACGGCCATCCTCCGGGATCTGCTCGCGATCGACGGGCAGCGGCAGGCCGAGGACGTGTTGCCTTATCTGGAGCCGGAGCCTGCAGGCGGCCGGGCGGATTGAATCCGCTCCCGGCGCGGGGGCAATCCCCGGCGCGCCAGCAAAGATGAACGCCGCCCCGCGCCCGGCCCGGCTTCGCCCCGCGCCTCGGGTTTGCCCGAGGTGCCAGCGCCGGTGTCTTGCTGCAACATCCGCCTCGCGAATCCGTCGAGTCCGGGAGTGGTGCGATGGCAGTCATGGCGACCGATGGCGGTGGTGGCATCTACATCCCGCCGCCCAAGGCCGAGCCGCAGACCCATGTGGTCGCGGCCACCGATACGGTCCAGACGCTGGCCGACCGCTATGGGGTCACGCCACAGGCGCTGCGCGCGGCCAATCCCGACGTGTTCCGGGACCCGTCGCCGCTGCGCCGCCACGAGGCGCAGGGCGACGGCAACCCGCTGCTGACCGGGGAGACGATCCACATCCCGGCCGCCTCGCAGAGCATCGTCCAGGACCCGGCCTCCAGCGACCGCGTTCCCAGCCCCATCTACCCGTCGACCAACAGCGAGTACACCGTCGGAGCCGAGGGGCCGAACGCCGCCGGCAGCGTGACCTGGAACCCGGGCGACGGCAGCGTCAAGGTCACCGCCGCGCAGATCACCACCCCGCCCGGACAGACCGACCAGTCCCCGGTGCAGTACTCGGCGCGCACCGAGACTGCGGTGACCGGTGGCCGGTTGGACAAGACCATCGACGGGGAGCCATACGTCGAGTTCACGGTCGAGGTGCAGTTCACCCAGTCGATGACCGCCGAAGCCCGGGGCCAGACCAGCCGCGGCGTGGTCGAAGGCGAGGCCAGCGTCGGCGCCGGGACCCGTGCCCGCTACAAGGTGTTGCTGCCGGGCGAGAACGCGAGCGTCGAGGCCGCGGCCCGGGTGAACCCCTTCGATCCGACCACGATCCCGGACGGCGCGACGGTAATGATGGACGGGCAGAACTTCACCCAGGGCAGCCTGGCCGCGTCGTTCCGGCACATCGGCTTCCAGACCAACGTCACCGAAGCGGCCGGCGTGACCTATGCGGTGACCCGCGAGGGCAACGCTGTGCGCGTGACCATGGGCCCGAACCAGGCGGTCGAGGCCTTCAATGGTTTGGGCCTGCGCTCGGAAATCGCCACCGCGATGCTCGGCCGGCAGGACAACCTCGGCGGTTCGTCCCTGGGCACGGCCACGTTCGATCTCTCCAATCCGGACGGACAGGCGGCCTACGCGCACTTCGTCGCCACCGGCCAGGTCGCGCATGAAACCCCGGGCGTGAGCGGCGTGGCCACCATCGAGCGCGTCGACTATTCCTCGCAGCAGCGCCTGCAGGTGGAACTGGGCCCGGTGCAGGCCGATCTGGCAGGGGCGAAGAACACCGGCACTTTCGTCAGGACCACCTATCCCGACGGATCCTGGACCGCGACCTCGGAGCTGCAGTACTCGGGCAACGTGCCGCTGCAGGTGACGCAGCGCTTCGACGCCTCCGGCGCCGAGGTGACGTCCGAGCGGACCTACGAGTTCAAGGTCAGCACCGATCACAGCGTCGACCTGAGCTGGTGGGACAACATGTGGGGCCGCAGCGATGCCGAGGCGGAAGCCTCGCTGGAGACATCGCATGCGCAGCTGCTCAACTGGGCGTTCACCGGCGGCAACGACAGCGGGCCGGCCAAGCCCGGCGAGACCATGGTCATCACCTTCACCGAGGCGCAGATGCAGGCGCTGCACGGCCAGACGACCGCCGCGGCCGCCGCGGACGAGAGCGGCCTGGACACGCTCCGGCTGCTGACCGGCGGCGAGGACGGCATGCCGGTGAGCGACACGCTCGACTTCGCGGTGGCGATGGCGCGCAACCTGGGCGGCGACAACTACGGCTTCGCCGAGCGGCTGTTCCAGATATCGAGTGGTGCGGATGGCGATCTCGCCAACCGCGACTACGCCCGCATCGACGCGGATGTGCGGGTGGAGTAGGGCACCACACGCTACGCGCAGCCAAGGGGGCGGAGACGCGCCCCTGCTGGCTGCGACGCAGGTTCGCGGTGGATCACACGTGCAGCTGGCGCCCTCCCGCGAAGGCCCAGTTCTCCCATGTCGTCTCCCTGAAGACGAGCATGACGTTCTCCGGATCGTGGCCTGCCGCCGCCAGTTCGGCCATCAGCGTCTCCAGGAACTGTCGCTTGATCCGGACGCTGCGCCCGGCGGACAGCAGCACCTCGATCAGCACGAAGTCCGCGTTGCGGGCACCGCGGACATCCGGATACGCCGGATCGAAGCGGAAGTCCTCGGGCGAAAGCTCCAGCACGCGCTGAAACCGATCGTCGGCAGGCACGCCGATCGCGACCAGCGCCGTATGCACCGCCTGGAAGACGGAACTCTTGAACTCGGCCGATTTCGGACGCTGCACGGTCAGGGTGACGAGGGGCATATCGACTCCAGCAAAGAGGCCAGGCCGCAACGATAAGGCGAATCTGCCTGCGACGCGCACCGCCGGCCTGGCCTGGGCCCGACGCGGCAACCAGGCGACCGCCGGCCCGTACGTAGCGCCGCAAGCCCGAACTCCCACGATGTCGCGGCGCCGGAGCAACTGCCGCGGATCGCGTCGGCAACACCGGTTCGACCCCCGGCATTCTGGGCGGCCGGCGCCTGTTGTTGCGATCCTTCACACGCGCTAGTGTGCGAAGGACGTTCGGGAGGGAATCTGAATGCGTACGATTGCCATGGCGCTGCTGCTGGGTATTGCCGCATGTTCGGCGTCGACTGCAGGTCTCGAGGCGGGTGCAGCCGCCGGGCCTCACGGGACGGAAACGACGCCGTTCGCCGGGGAATGGCGGGCCTGCCAGGGCGCGCCGGCGCCCCAGGAGTGCAGCCGGTACCAACTGCTACAACGCGGCAGCCGCATCTGTGGCGTCTGGTCTTATGTGGCCTCCGGAAAAGCATACGAGGGAAGGGTCATTGCCCAAGCCATGTCGCCGACACAGGCGCGGCGCACTCATGTCTGCGGCCGGCCCGGTAGCGAGACCGACACCGCATGCGCTGCCGGCTGGCAGCCAGTCGACAAGCCTCTGCTGCTCTGCGACGGAAGGCTCGGCGATCTTCCCGATGCTGGCGGTGTCTGCCATGCCGATTACGACCGGGTCCCAGAGGCAGAGGAGGCCCTGGATGTCCTGGCGTCCACGCCTTGGATCCGCGCCTGTCTCGCGGGTCATCGGGTGGGAGACGGATGGTGACCAATCCGGCGGCCCTGAGCGCAGATGAGCTGCGGGCGGTTGCCTACTTCGCCGTTGGCGTCACCTCGGAGGGGAGCGTCGCAGGCCGCGATGTATCGTACCGGCTGAGCTTCGCCGGTAACGTCGGGGCCGGGCGACGCATGGAACCGGTCGCCAACAGCGGCTACTCCATCGGCACGCTGCAGATCGACCTCGGGCAGCATCCGGGCATTGCGCGCGAACTGCTGGACAACTACCAGGTATGGGCACGGGTGCAGCCGGACCGAAACGTACTCGTGCTGGACCCGCGGCAGTTCGATGAAACGCTGGCATCGCTGCAGCGCACGGGCCGCCAGATGCGTGCCATCGGCGCGGTCGACATCGACCGCTCCCGCATCGACCGTTTCCTGGCCTCCGGCGATGGGCAGCAGTTCGTGCATGCGCTCGATTCCGCGCACGTCGCCAGGGTCGCCGCGGCGGATGACACGGACACGGTCATGGATCGCCTGCAGCGCACCCGCCTGTATCGCTACGCGGCGAGCAGCGAACAAGTACGGTTGGCGGGCATGTTCATGAAGCTGCAGAACCAGGCAGGAACAGCGCGCTGGCCCGGCGTAATGGATCAGGTGGAGGCGGGCAAGGCGGCGTCCGCGGTCGAGGTGAAGGATGCCATCGACGGCCTGCTGCGCGATCAGCCCAATGGCCAGCCGGATTATCTGCAGAGCGGGGCGGACAATACCCTGCGAGGTGTCGCCGTGCTTAACGCGCTACGCGATGCGGACGCCCGCAATCCGCTTGCCCGGGCCTGGGCCGACGTGTTGGCAGACCCGCTTGTCGGGCCGGTCGCGGCACGCGCGGACGCAGCCCGGCCTGTTCTCGCGTTCGAGTACGACACCATCCGTTCGCTCTTTCTCACGCCCGAGGCATCGTGCCGATTCATTGCCGCGCTCGATACCGGCGGCTCGCTGGCCGAGGGTGATCCGCGGTCTCGAGCCGGCGGAAGCCGGCAGGCGGGGTTTCACGCCTCTGGCGATGATTTTGTGCATTGGAACCGGGACGGGCAAGGCTGGGCCTACGTGAGCGGGCGATGGCGCGCGGTAGCGACGGATAGCCTCACGCGCGTTCGCAACGCCGACGGAACGACGGAGATCCGCCTTGAGGAGAACGGGCAGCAGGTGACACTGCTGCGGGTGGATCCGAACGCACGGGCGGAGCGCGCGGTGGCGACCGCGCCGGAGAGTGTCCATCGGCGGGGCCTGGACGAGTACGAGCACGCAATCGCCGAGTCGCTGCGCCGTTCCATCGGCGCCTGGTATGGCGAGGAGCGGATTCTGGCGATGATGGGGCGGGTACATGATGCGGTGCCCCACGCGCGCGACGCCATCGACGCCCGGAACGCCATGGATGGTGCCGTCGTGCCTTCCGCGGGCGACCACCTCCCGCACGGTGCGAGGTAGCAGGCAGTTTCCTTTCCAGGCGGCGCGGTATCAAGCGCGAGTTGATTTCGACAGCGTCCTCCAAGCGCTGCCTCCGTCGCCCAGTACGTGTCACATATGCGCGCCGTCCGCGTCTTCCAAAGGAGCAGCACGGTCGGATACATTTTCCGCAGGGCGGATGGGGGCAAGAATTGGACCTGGAGATCTTCCTGATCGATTTCGAGAACGTGCAGCCCGCCAGCCTGGGACGGCTGGCACCTGGCTCATGCAAGCTCAAGTTGTTCCTGGGGCAGAACCAGACCAAAATTCCGGTCGAGCTGGGCCGTGCCCTGCTGCCGTTCGGGTCTGACGTCGAACTGCTGAGTATTTCCGGCACCGGGCCGAATGCCGTCGATTTCCATATCGCGTACTACATCGGCCATCTGGCAGAGCGGCATCCATGCGCCCGCTTCACCATCGTCTCTGGCGACACGGGTTTCGATCCCCTGGTCCGCCACCTCACCGGAGCGCCCGGGATCGCCTGCAGGCGAATCCCCATGTTGCCCGGTGACCCTGCGGCGAAGAAGACAGTCGCAGCCTCGGTCAAGGTGGGCGCAGTACCCGCGGTCGTCGTGGCCGATGCCGCTTCTGCGCGGCAGACGCCCGCCACGGCCACTGTTCCTCAGCCAGGACCGTCCGCGGCCGTCGTGCAGAAAGCGGCACCTGTCAAAGCCCAGCCGGTCGAGCAGGCGAAGACTGTGCAGGTCACCGTACTCGCCCCACCGGCCGCCCAGACAGCGCCCCCGAAGCCGGCGCCCGCAGACGTTGCCAAGTTCACTGAGAAAGTCATCGAGCGGCTCAAGGGGCTGAAGGCCGCCAAACCAGCGACGCTCAAGACCTTGCAATCGTCATTGACCTCCTGGGCCCTGCCGGGGCTCGATGCACCCGCCGTGTCGCGGGTCCTTGCAACCCTGGTGGACCGGAAGCTCATTTCCGTCCAGGGCACGAAGGTGTCATACCGGCTCAAGTGATGTCGCGCGAGCCGCGTATGTCGCGCCGCTTCATTGCGGCTGCTTCCATGACGTCGCGTGTTTTCGTTTCGTTCGGCGAGGACGATACGCGCAGGAGAAGTGCACCCGGGACCTGTCAGGGCGGACGGCCACCACCGGGCTAATGGCGGGCCAAGAGCATCGACACCGCATTTACGATGAACTGCAGGCTCAAGGCCACCTGGAGTACGCCGAAGACCGCGCCGAGGATCTCGAGGGGCACCGAGCCGATCGCGCGGATGATCGCCTTCGCCCGCAGCGTGAGCAGCCAGTTTAGGAGGATGACGGCGAGCCCCACGCCGATGATCGCCAGGCGCGTGCGCAGGTCGGGGAACGCCGCGGCGAAGATGATCGGGACGGTGACCGCGATTGGCGGGAACAGGCCGGGGAAGACGATCGTCGTCGCCCGCGTCGTGAGTGGATCCTTGGGCGGCGTGCGCGGAGCGGTCGGGCTGAGAAGGGACTGGAGCGAAAGCGCCAGCAGCACGACGCCGCTGCTGGCGATCAGTGCGGGCAGCGAGACGCCCCAGCCGGTCAGGGACGAGGTGCCCCCGAAAACTGCGAGGACGAAGGCCACCGCGGCCAGGAATGCCGATCGCGCCGCGAGTCGCCTGACCTCGGGCGCCTTGTCGTCGGTTCCGACGTTGGCAAAGACCGCGATCCAGCGCAGGGGACCCATCGTCATGAAGAGCAGGCCGCAGAAAGAGGACCATGGGACGTCCATCCTGATCTCACCTCACGACCGGCCTGCGGCCTGGCAGTGCCGAATATGCGCCCATCCCGGTCAAAAAGGCAGCGTGCCCGCCGGCAGGCGGTCGTGTTCGTTTCCGGCCCCCGGAAGGCGTTCCGGATGGTGTCGAACCGGGGCAGGGCGCGGCACCCTATTTCCTGTCCGCAATCCCGGACAGGGACAGGGTGCGGGCGAGCAGTTGCTCGTAGATCGGCCTGCCGCCCAGCGACCAGGCGACGAGATTGGCGACCAGGCTGGTCGCCAGCAGCGGCACGGCAAGCGTATAAGCGCCGGTGAGTTCCAGGGTGAGGACCACCCCCACCAGCGGCGAACGAACGGACGCCGTGAAGAGGCCGCCCATGGCCGCGATCGCAAAGGCGGTGGGAGTCGCGCCCCAATCGGGGCCGAGGACATGGGCCGCCGAACCGAACGCGAGTCCGACGCATCCGGCAAGCGACAGCATCGGCGCGAAAATGCCGCCGGGCACACCGGAAGAGTAGCTGGCGACCGTGGTGCAGAAGCGGATCACGGCAAGCAGCAGCAGGACGGCCAGCCCGGGCTGTTCCGCCACCAGTGTGCGAACCACCGCTTCACCCCCGGTGACCCCGTGCGGGTAGAGCACCATCAGCGCGCCCACGACCAGGCCGACCGCGGCAGGATAGACATAGGGCGCTTTCGCCTGGGCCGTGCCCGCGAACGCCAGCGCCCGCAGCAGGGCCCGGTTGAACAGGACCCCGATCCCGCCCAGCAGGCCGCCCAGCAGTACGAACAGCGGCAACGCATGCAGCGAAGGTGTGGTCGCGGACATGGAAAGATCCGGCGCCTTGCCACCGATCACTTCCGTCATGACCGTCGCCAGCAGCGACGCGGTGATCACGCCCATATAGGTCCGGAACCTGTATGGAAACTGCTTGCGCGTCTCCTCGGTGATGAACAGGACGGCGGCGATCGGAGCGTTGAACGCGCAGGCAAGCCCCGCGGCCGCGCCAGCAGCAAGCAGCCCGGTGCGGTCGGTCCTGCCCACCGGCCGGAAGCCGGAACACATGGCGGCGACGGAAGCGCCGATATGGATCGTCGGACCTTCGCGCCCCAGCACCAGGCCCGAGCCGATGGCGGCGATGCCCCCGAAGAACTTGACGGGAAGGACCCGCGTCCAGCGGACCTCCCGCAAGCCCTCCATCGCGCCTTCCACTTCCTGGATTCCGCTGCCGCCGGCCTCGGGGGCGGAACGGCGGACCACCGCATACACCGCGACCGTCACCACCATGGTCAGCAGCGCCGCACATGCCACCAGCAGGGGCCCGTCCAGGACCTGGCGCAGAGACGAGGGCCAATGAAGCACGGCGTTCAAGGCGAGATGGAACACCGAACCGATCGCGCCGACCATGACGCCAACGACGGCGCACAGGGCGACATACGGAGCGTCCGCCAGATGCGGCTCGGGGGGCGATGGCGCTGACGGGGTCTCGATCATCCTTGCGCTCTCCGGCTGCCACATCGCCTCGTTGGCGGAACAACCTCAGGAGGATCGTGGCGGGCATCTGCTGCGCCTGCGGCAGGCGCCGGAAAACTCCGCTTCGGCCCGCTTCGTTTCCGGTCTGTCAAATCTGACGCCGCCGCTGTACCGTTCCTCGACCCCGCTCCGGCCCAGGAGAGTCCGCATGGCACGCAAGGATTTCGACCCCGCCACCGTCGCGCCCGATGCGCGCGTGGCGGCGCAAGCCAGGCTGTTCGATCCTGCATCCGGCGGGCCCTGGCGCGGGTCGGTGGAAGGCATCGCCCTCGGCGGGCCGGTCACGGTGCTGGCATACGGGACGGACACGCCGGGCGCGGGCCCGCGTCTTCATGTCCATCCCTACGACGAGACCTTCATCGTCCTGGAGGGGCGCGCCAGGTTCTTCGTCGGGGAGACCGTCATCGACGCCGCCGCGGGCGAGATCGTGTTCGGACCCGCCGGCATTCCGCACCGGTTCGAGAATCTGGGGCCGGGGCGCCTGCAGACGGTGGACATCCATCATTCTCCGCGCTGGATCCAGACCGATCTGGACTAGCGGCGGATCAAGGGCATTGGGCCGGTCCACGTCCGTCAGCCGACTTCGATGGCGTAGACGCGCAACTCCGCGAGTCCGCCATCGCGCAGCGTCCACACGTCGCAGTACTCGGACGTGGTCCTGCCGCCGTCGCCACCGGTGATCGTGATCCGCCCGGTGGCGACCACATGGTCGGCGTCGGACACCAGCAGTTGGATGTCGAATTCCGGCGGCCGCACATAGGTCGTATCGAGGTAGGCCTTCAGCTCGGCCTTGCCGCGGATCGTGCGGTCCCCGACGAGATACCACACCACATCGTCGGTGCAGTGGGCGAGGAAGCCTTCGTGGTCGGCCCGCGATATGGCGTCGTTGGCCGTCGTGAGCACCTGCCTGGGATCGGTGGACATCGACAGCCTCCGAGGGGATCGGTCCGCACATTAGCCCCGACCGGGTGACGGCATGTGCATGGTCCTGCCGTCGCCGCATGGCCCGGGAGGTTGCGCCGATGCGCGACGCCGCCGCCTGCGGCCGTGCGCACCAGCGTGCTGGGACGATGCGTGCGGGGCGGTTGCGGGGCGGCTGCGGGGGTGCGGGGCGCATCCAGCGTCCATGTCTGGCACCGCGGCGCGGCTGCGACGGCCACGCGCGGCGCCAGCTGCGGTTGCCGGGCGTGGCGGCGCCCTGTGCGGGAACCGCATCCGGGGCGTCGGCCCCGGGATGGCGCGGCGGGCGGCGCGCCATGCGCGGTTAGAATCGCCTGATGAAACCGATCGCACTGCTCGCCCTCCTCCTTGCATCCTCCACCGCCGCAGTCGCGGCCGAGCCCGCACAGCCCGACGCCGGCCAGCAGGCACGGCCAATCAAGGCCCTGGCTGCCGACCATGTCGCGGGCCTGCTGGCCGGCGCGGGTCTGGGCTATGCCAAGGCGGCCGAACGCAACCGTTATCCCGGGCCGCTGCACGTGCTGGAACTGGCGACCGAACTCGGGCTGAGCGATGCCCAGCTCGAGGCGACCCGTGCGCTCAGGGCGCGCGTGGTGGAGCGGGCCAGCGCCCTGGGCGCCGAGCTCGTCGCGGCCGAGGCCGACCTGGACGCGCTGTTCCGTTCGGGCACCGCCTCGCAGGCCAGCGTGGCCGCCGTGCTGGAGGCCATCGGCGGCATCCAGGCGCGCCTGCGCGGCGTACACCTGGATGCGCACCTCGAGCAGCGGGCCGTGCTCACGCCGCAGCAGGTGGATCGCTACGTGCAGCTTCGCGGCCATGGCGATGGCCATGCGCCGGGCGGGCATCATCACTAGGACCGGCTGACGGGCAGGGCCTGATCCGGAATTGCAGGCGCTCCGGCCGCCCGGACCGCCAGGCCCGGGCGTGCGGGCCTGCCCTGCGGCGCGGCGAGGCGGACCTACCTGCGGATATCCAGCAGTTCCACCTCGAAGACCAGCGATGCGCCTGGCGGAATGGTCCTGCCGGCGCCCTCGGCGCCATAGCCGAGGAAGGCGGGGATGCGCAGCTCGCGCGTGCCGCCTACGCGCATGCCGACGATGCCGTCGTCCCAGCCGCGGATGACGCGGCCGGCACCGAGCTTGAACACGAAGGGCTGGCCGCGGTCGCGGGAGCTGTCGAACCTGGCGCCGCGCTGGTCGGGCGCGTTCTCGTCGTAGAGCCAGCCGGTGTAGTGCACGCTCACCTCGTCGCCGGCACGGGCGGCATCGCCGTGTCCCTCCGTCATGTCGATGCGCTGCAGATCGGGCACGTCGCCACCGGTGTAGGGCGGCGGACCGCCGCAGGCGGCGAGCAGCAACAGGCACGCGAGCGCGGCATTGCGGAACGGACGACGGGTCATGCGGGAATCGGCCTGGTGGTCGGGCCGACAGGATAGCCGGGTGAGGACCGGCCAGGAACGAGGCGCGCCGATGCTCACAGGTGCGACAGCGGCCCATGCACCCCTGCATACCCGCTGCCGCAATTCGTGGTGCAGGCGGTGGTGAGCATGTTGCGCAGGACCACGCCGGTATTGGCCAGCGAGCGGAAATGACCGACGCCGCTGCTGTTGTCGCCGCCACCGGCGTTGACGGGCATGCCGTCCGCCCAGTTCCAGTCGTAGCGGTAGGCGGTGCTGCCCAGGCCCACGTCGACCTGCGCGATCACGTTGCTGCGCGCGTTGAACAGCGCGCCGGCGGGGCAGGTTGCGGCGTTGCTGGTGCTGAAGCAGTGCACCTGGTCGTGGAGGCCGGCGGTGATGGTGTAGAAGCGGATCCCCGGCCAGCTGGCGGGCAGGCCGCGCAGCGAACCGCTGCCACTGCCGGTCCAGCGGTTGTAGCCGTAGCCGGCCACGCCGGTGCTCGGATACAGGCCGAAGGTGGTGTGGTTGTACGGGTACACCCAGCCTTCCGCATTGCAGGTCTGCGCCAGCGGGTTCTGGTAGCCGGTGTGGCGGCAGGTCTGCAGTCCGCGGATGGCCCCGCCGATGTTGACGAAGCGGCGCACGCTGCCCTGCGATCCCGTGTACTTCAGCATCGCCAGCGCCATCGTGCTGCCCAGCGAGTGCGCGACGATGTCCACCTGCGGCTTGCCGGTGTAGGCCTTCACCGCGGCGATGAAGTCCTCGAGCATCCGGTAGGTGTAGGGCTCGTGGTAGTTGTACTGCGGATGGGCGCGTTCGACCTCCGACAGGTAGGTGACCCCGAACAGTTCGCAGTCGTTGTAGCCGGCGGCCCTGAG
>Ga0233385_1000950_pt1 | contig 12785 bp, 13 predicted proteins | sample ElkDunMinimDraft_16_FD_191543 | JGI IMG/M metagenome (GOLD analysis project Ga0233385, IMG submission 191543) | Fecal eukaryotic communites from dung pellets of Tule Elk in California, USA - Elk Dung G36 | ecosystem: Host-associated > Mammals > Digestive system > Large intestine > Fecal | place...
TCTCAGGCCCTCGAAACCCAGTACCAAACGCACCAAAATAACCTCACCCGCAACTCCAGGAATTTTTTACGAAATACAGATTTTTTGTTTTCTGATTTATCATTCAATTACTTGGAAGCTAGAGGTCGGATATGGGGAGATTTTGGTTGTCAGGGAAAGAAGATAGCAGATTTTGCAGACGCCATTAGGGGTTCCCCTTTTCGTCCTGGAGAACCTTTGGGAAGCCGAAGTCCACAAGTGTTTCACTGAATAAAATGCCGAGCCGCCCGGTATCTTTACGAATACCCAAGTCGAACTTGCCGCTTATTAAATCTACACTTTTTCTGACCTTTTCGTTTAGAAGGCCGAGTAAATACTCCACTAATGCATCGACGATAACAATCTCAGCGTGAACTTCTTCTAGGCCAACTGCTCGATGCGCGACTCCATGAGAACGCTCCCACATCGTGTGGTATTGGTTGAAGATAGGAACCGTCCCATAAAAATATAGCTCGTTAAATTTAAGGTTATCGATATCAATATTTCCGTGTAGGAGGTCATTGCGTGTGGCTATAAGTCGCAAATAGCCTTTAATGGCTTGGTGATCCGAGTCGATGGGTCCTTTGAACCCGGCGCAATAATAGGGAAGCGATCGAATTCTAACGTGCATCGGAAGGCGAAAAAGGCTATCAAAAAGTGGCTTATCCAATCGAATGGGATGGAGAACAAGAATGAATAAAAGTAGGTTTATGAATGATTCGGCCATAACCGGCACCATCGCCCGAATACCGAAACTAAGACCGGTAGCACGTGAGTAATCACCGGCGCGCTCCTTCCATTGCTTGGTCGCTTCCTCCACATTGTCGCTTTCGAGAAGACTGGGTAATGCGTCAGACGACGGCTCAAGATTGAGTTCGTCCAGTTCCTTCACTAGCTGCTTTACTGCGCGCCGAAGCCGCTGGTAAGGATTCACGAATTCGATCCACGGTTCCAAGTGCTCTTGGCGTATATGGGACATGTCCTTGCCGTAATTGGCGAAGTCAGCCTTAATCTGTAGTACGAACTTGACCTTCTCGGATTCGGGCAAATTCGCTCCGGTTATCCATACGTCAGTTCGGAAATTGAGGCCAGCTATCATTATGGGGCCGGTGGGGGTTTTGAGGTACCATTCCCAGTGGACAAGGTTATCCGAGTCGTCTTTTCGTAATAGGTTCTGAATGCCGTTAGGCGGCCCGAAGCGGGCAGCAAGATAGCAGTATAGGTCAGAAGGCCGAATCTCGTTTGCGAGAGCCCACCTGGTCAAAGGTCGTGGTGCGGACCTCTCGCGCATGGACGCGATAATGTCTTTCTGGTTGACATGCTCAAATCGGCTGACGTAGTCATCCGGTAAACTATTAAACTCATCTACCATGGCAACCTCTGCAGAAAAATACAGTGACCCAAGCAGAGATTATCTCGGATGGGGTGTCGAAATATTTCGCTCAGTATATGGCATTGCCACTTCGCATCCCAGTCGCTTTGCGTGATTGTTCTGAAGCGTAAAACTATGCTGTCTGGGTATGGTGACCAGTGGTTAAGCCTAGTTTCGATAACCAGGCTCAACACCCTGATTTTCTGGCATACAACAGCAATTTAACTATGTATGAAGCCAATTGTTAACCGAGGGATCTGTCATCCATCGCGCCACCGGGCTGGCTTTTACTGTTGCTTCCCGCAGTTGCTCCGAGAAATCCCCAATTATGTCGTAAGCCAGCCCCGCGGCCGCGGCTCTATCATGGTCGCGGTCTCCAGCCTTGCTGGCCAGAATGGCGCAATAGTTCTCGATATACAATGCCTTCAGGTTCAGTTCTGACAGGGATATGTCGACGTCAAACCCGGTATCCAGCAATCTAGCTATGTTCCGGAAGCTATCCCTGGCAAAACTGAACAGGTTGAAATGGTCCTCTGCCTTGCTGGGGATCTCCTGCAGTGTCTCGTTGCCTCCCAAGTGAAGCAGGTGGGTGGCCAGGCGCTGGCTGCGGTTCACTTCGACCATAATGCTTTCAAACAGCGGTGCGTTGAAGGTGCTCATACTCGTTCCTCGGGTCTGGGTAGATAGATGTCTAACAAGGTATTGATGCGTTGCAGAAAGCCGGCTTCGATCTCTGGGATTCTTTGCGCCGCCTTGCGTATGAAGTCATCCCCTGAATTTTCAGGTTCGGTCGCACTTCCGATAAACCACAGTAGGAAATCGGCTTCCTCTTTGGTGAACTGCACTTCCGGGTGGTCCGGGTGGGTACGGAGCTGGCTCATTGCTGGATCTCCTGTACGTGGCTGTCGGGGCCTTTCGCGTGATAGGTAGGAGGGAGAAACCAGGCTTCTGCGCCGCCCTTAGAAGAGATGGTAGAGCCGCCCTGGCTACCCAGGTCGGCAAGGTATCCGATCTTCTGGACAAGGGTAAGCGCGGCGTAGGAGGAGCTGCTGTCAGTATCCTGGAGTACATGGAGCAACAAGCTCTCCAGAATGACTGCTTCGTTGGCAATCTCACTCAGAATGACTTGCACCTTCTCCGGTGTAAGCCCTGCTGCAGCCGTTGCGGTGCTATCGTCGTCGGCGGCCGTGGTGGTGGGATCCTGTCTCACGTCCTGGCCATGGGTGGCATCTGCTGCCCGCTGCAGTTGGCTAAGCGGGCCGTATACTTCGCCCATCAATTGCTCTATATCTTCAAACGTCGACCAAAGGGAGCCGATACACAGAAGCATATCCTCCTGGTGGAGCTCCTGAATCGTGGTATCTGAAGTGAGGGAAAGGGCAACGGCGCGGCCCTGGCTGGCCTTTGTTTCGATGCTTCGCAGGGTTCTTTCGAGGTCTGACATGAGGCTATCTCCTGAATAATTTGAGGTTCAGGGTAGCGTTTACAAATTGTTGGGAAGGCTGTGGGGAAATTCGAAAGAGGTTAGATAAGTTATTGATTTATCTGCAGAGTTGGCGGAGGGGGAGAGATTCGAACTCTCGAAGGGCTTTCACCCTCGCCGGTTTTCAAGACCGGTGCATTCAACCGCTCTGCCACCCCTCCGCAACGGGGGCCAATCTTACCTTAATTTGGCTCTCAGTCAACCGACGATTTTCATCGGTTTAGATGATTTTTGCTTGAGGATACTTGGGGCCACCGCGCACTATTCAGAGGGGCTTGGCAGATTCTTTGAGGGCGCGAGTTGGGTGAGGCAGGGGGAGAGATTAATCATAGCTGAGAGGCGAAGCCTTACCACTGAAGATGCGGTAAACGACGATGGTGTAGATCAGAACCGTGGGCAGCACGATGATGGCGCCCCAGAAGGTGAACCACAGCGAGGCGGGGCTGGCGGCGGCCTCGGTGACGGTCATGCGGCCGATGACGATGTCGGGAAGAATGCTGTAGGCCAGGCCCAGGGCTGCCAGGACGCAGATCATGATCAGGCAGCCATAGAGCAGCCAGTGGCGTCGATGCAGGGGTTGCTCGCGAAAGAACAGCATCCACAGCATTGTGGCGTAGGCGGCGATGCTGATCAGGGGAATCGGCGACAGTTGTAGAAGGCCGGGCCAGGAGAACCATTTGGCGGCGATGGTGCTGCTGACCAGTGGCGTGGCCAGGGAGACCAGCAGCAGGGTGGCACCCATGGGCAGCAGGGCGAGGCGGGCCCAGCGCATGGCCTTGTCGAACAGGCTCCCTTCGGATTTGACCAGCAGCCACGCCGCGCCCAGCATCAGGTAGAGCGATGGCAGGCACAGGGCAATCAGGCCGGAGAACAGCAGGCCCGTGGCATCCTGGCGCAGGCCGGTGATGTAGCTGCCGAGCATCCAGCCCTGGGCGCAGGTGGCCAGCAGCGATCCGCCGGTGAAGATGCGGTTCCACCGCTCCTTGTGCTTGGCCACCGCCTTGGCCCGGAAATCGAAGGCAATTCCGCGCAATACCAGACCGATCAGCATGACGCTGACGGGCAGGTAGAGGGTGCTCAGCACCAGCCCGTGTGCCTGGGGAAAGGCGACCAGCAGGATGCCGACGCCGAACACGATCCAGGTCTCGTTGGCATCCCAGAACGGGCCGATGGCGGCGATCATCATGTCCTGCTCATCCTCGTTGCCAAACGGCAGCAACATGCCGATGCCGAGATCATAGCCATCCAGGATCACATAGATGAGCAGGGACAGGCCCATCATCCCGGCGAAGATCGTGGGCAGGTAAGCCTCCATCAGGAATCCTCCCCAGACTTGTGGCGATGCTCCTCCACCTGTGCGGATTTATCGCGTATTTCAGCTGTCTGGGTCCGCGGCTTGCTCAGTGACATGTAGCGCAAGGTGGCAATGAAGGACACCAGCACAAACGCATACAGCGCCAGGTATGCCACAAAGGTGCCGAGCACCGTGCTGGCTTCGTGATCGGCCACCATGTCTGAGGTTTTCAGCACGCCCTGCACCAGCCAGGGCTGGCGCCCGATCTCGGTGACGTACCATCCCGCCAGCACCGCGACCCAGCCGGAGAAGGTCATCCACGATGCCATGGCTAGCAGGGCAGCAGAGGGCTGTCGGCGCCTGACCAGCAACTGCCACCCGGCCCACCAGGCGAAGGTCACCATCAGGATGCCCGTGCCCACCATGATTCGGAACGACCAGAAGACGATAGCCACGGGGGGATGCTCTCCCTCGAATTCGTTCAGGCCCTGGACGGTGGCGTGGGGATCATGATGCAGGATAAGGCTGGCGCCGTAGGGAATTTCCAGGGCAAAGCGGTTGCTGCGGCTTTGTTCATCGGGCAGCGCGAACAGCACCAGTGGCACACTGTCGCCGGTCTCCCAGATTGCTTCCATCGCGGCAATCTTGGCGGGTTGGTGTTCCAGCGTGTTGAGTCCATGCAGGTCGCCCACAATCACCTGGGCGGGGGCGGCGATCATGGCGATCAGCACACCAGTGCGCAACACCAGCAGGGAGATACTGGTGTCTGTCCCGCGGCGCAGTCGCCAGGCGCTGACGCCGATGATGAGAAAAGAGGCGGTCAGCACGGAGGCGAGCAGCATGTGAGTAAGACGATAGGGGAACGAGGGATTGAAGATGATGGCCCACCAGCTTTCCACGTCGAGGATGCCGTCTTCGATGACGTAGCCTGCGGGGGTGTGCATCCAGGCGCTGAGAGCCAGAATCCAGAAGGCCGACAGTGACGTGCCGATGGCCACCAGCGTGCAGGCAAGCAGATGCATGCGATTGGACACACGGTCCTTGCCGAACAGCATGACGCCGAGAAAGGTGGCTTCCAGGAAGAAGGCCGTGAGTATTTCGTAGCCCAGCAGGGGGCCGGCGATATTGCCCGCGTGATTCATGAAGCCGGGCCAGTTGGTGCCGAACTGGAAGCTCATGGTGATGCCGGAGACGACGCCGATGGCAAAGCACAGCGCGAATATCTTCACCCAGAACTGATAGGCCTGGTCCCAGTCCTGGTTGCGGGTGCGAGTGTAGCGCACGCGAAAGTAAACCAGCAGCCAGGCAAGGCCGATGGTGATGGCGGGGAAGAGTATGTGGAAACTAATGTTGGCGGCGAACTGCGCGCGCGCCAGTAGCACCGGGTCCAGATCCATGGCGTTTCCCTTCAGTCAGTTCCAGCAGGCGTTCTGTCGCCTTCTGCTTCTGCTTTCCTGGGACAAACGATATAGTGTCTGGCGTAACATTGAAAGCCGCGAACGTGTCCCTGGACGAGCGGCGCCACCAATTGGATGGGAAATAATCATAAACCGGAGTTACCTATGAAACTGATCACCAACACTCTGGGTGCCGTCGCACTCGGTCTGGCCCTGTTCTCAGGCCAGACATTCGCCGCCGACATGGCAGACACCATCGAGGTCACCAGCCCGGCCTTCAACCATCACGGGGATATCCCGCTGCAGTTCAGCGCCTATGGTGATGGCATCTCTCCAGAGCTCAACTGGAGCAACCTGCCCGAAGGCACCCGTCAGCTGGCGCTGGTCATGGACGATCCGGTGGTTGACATGCCGCAGCCCTTCGTGCACTGGGTGGCCTACAACATTCCCGCCAGCGCCTCCGGGCTGCCGGAGAACCTCAGCAAGGACGCCATGGTGAGTGGTGTGTCTGCTCTCGCGGGCATGATCAACGGCGTCAATGGTCTGCGGCAGCCCGGCTACTTCGGTCCGCGTCCGCCTGTCGATGGCAAGGTTCACATGTACCACTTCCGCATCTATGCGCTGGACGCCGAGCTGGATCTGGATGAGGGCTTGAACAAAGAAGCGTTGCTGGAAGCGATCGATGGTCATGTCATCGGCACCGGCATGCTGATGGGTCACTACCAGCAGATGTGATCCACTGACAGCCTCATGCTGTCAGATGCTATGATGTCCGGGTTCCTGTGCTGCGGTGACGCAGACAGGCCCGGCCATCTAATTTCAGAGAAGTTTTTGCATTGCGCCATACGTTGCAGACAGTGCTTACCCTTGCCGCTCTCGGCTTTCTGTTCACCGTCCTGGTGATTGCCAACAGGCTGAGCTGGATTCCCGCCTCATTTTCCTATTTTCCCCTTGAGTTCATGCTGCTCGGTCTGCTGCTGATGCCAGCGGGGCGCGTCGGCACAGGGATACGCTGGGCAGCAGCGGCGGTCCTCACCCTGGGTGCTGTGACCCGTATTGCGGACATGGTGACCTACCAGATTTTTTCCCGCCCCTTCAATCCGATATTCGACGCCTATCTGTTGAGTGACGGCGTTCATCTGCTGCAGACTTCCATCGGCGCGTGGGCCTACGGTGTCGTCGTCGTGGTCATCCTGCTGGTGCTGCTGCTCCTGATGCTGGCGTATCTGTCGACGGCGCGCTATCAGGCGCTGGTGCAGCGCTTCCCGCGAGCGGCAATGACGGTGCTGGGGGCTGCATTGGTGGTCTGGGGCGGCCTTGCTTACGCAGGCAAACCGGTGGCGTCCATCTGGTTCTCGAACCAGTTGGCCTACCACGCGCGCAATGCGGTCAACAGTGTGGTTGACCTGAGGGCATTCGCTGAGGTGGTCAATCACGACGACTACGCGAACGTGCCCGGCTCTGCGCTGTTCGACCGCTTGCAGGGTAAGGATGTGCTGATCGTATTTGTGGAATCCTACGGCCGCACGGTGGTGGAAAAGGCTGAGTATGCGGAGCGCATCCCGGCTGTGCTGCAAGCGTCCACTGCCGCGTTGCAACAGCATGGGTTTTCCAGCCGCAGCGCGTACCTGACCTCGCCCACGGTGGGGGGCATCAGCTGGCTGGCGCATGGCACGGCGCTGTCGGGGCTGTGGATTGACAGCCAGATCCGCTATGACAGTCTGCTGATGAGCGAGAGGCCCTCGCTGGTGACGCTGTTCGGGCGTGCGGGCTGGCACACGGTGGGGGTGATGCCGGCGATCTCGCTGCCCTGGCCCGAAGGCGACTATTTTGGTTATCAGCGGACGCTGACCGCGCCCGGGCTGGGCTACGCAGGCAAACCCTTCAGCTATGTCACCATGCCGGACCAGTTCACGCTGTCGCGCTTCCAGGCGCTGGAGCGCGGCCCGGCCGATGGGCCGGTGATGGCAGAAATTGCACTGATTTCGTCGCACGCTCCGTGGACGCCGGTGCCGCAGCTGATCGACTGGGCGGCCGTGGGTGATGGTAGCGTCTTCAATGATCAGGCCACCGCCGGGGATCCACCGGAGGTGGTCTGGCAGAGCAAGGAGCGGGTGATTGGGTACTACCGGGACACGGTGGAATACGTGCTGGAAACGATCACCTCCTACATCACGACGTATGGCGACGAGGATCTGGTGGTGCTGGTGCTGGGCGATCATCAGCCCATGCCATATGTGACCGATGAGTCTGAAAACCGGGATGTGATGGTGCATCTGATCGCGGGTGACGAGAGCGTGCTGGAGGCGACGGACAGCTGGCAGTGGAGTGCGGGCATGCTTCCTGAGCGCGATGCGCCAGTGTGGCGCATGGATGAGCTGCGCTCCCGCTTCATCGAAGCGTTTTCAGAGCTGTCTTCGCAACCCTCTCCAGAACCGTCTTCAGACTAATCTTCAGGCGTCGACAGGTAGCGCCAGCAGGTCCAGGTGTCCCACGTAGCAGTTGCCGGCCTGTTCACGGAAGTGCTGCCAGTCCGCCAGCGCTTGCGCGGGAATCTGGTCGGCCACAGCCGCTGCGATGCCTGTAATCAGTGCCCGCACCAGACCGTTGTCCTCATCGGCCAACTGCCAGGGGCTCGCTGCCACTTGCACACGAAATCCCCGGCTTTCCAGCAGCTGCGTCAGGAACGTTACTGCCTTTGGCCCCAGCGCCTGGCCGCCCATGCCCTTGTCACGCCGCTGGTCGCGATTGAACGCGGCCACTACCTGCGCATCGAGAGGATGCTCCGGCGTCCAGCGCATGTCGCCGTCGTAGTTGAGTGCGCTGTACAGCGCGCAGCCGGCGGGTAGTCGGGCGACGAGGTCTTCCAGTAATCGCTCTGACGCCAGATCGAATAGCGCGGAGGCGGTGACCAGGCGGGCGCCCCCCAGCGGCAATTCGTCGACGATGGTCAGATCGGACTGGTGATCCTCCAGCATCCAGCCGGCCAGGTGCCGGCGCAGGGCTGCGTCCAGCAGCACGCCATCATTATCCACCAGACGCCACAGCGCATCGCGCAGGCCGGCTTGCTCCAGAGCGCGCAGCGTGGCGCCGCTTCCTGCGCCCAGATCCACAATGATGGGCGTATCGTGGGCCCTCAGCCAGTGCAGGGCGTCCTGCAACAGGTCGCTGTTGCGTGCACTCAGGTCCGCCGGCTCGCGCAGGCTAAGCCACTCCAGGGAAAATCCGCTCATGCTGTTCTTACCTCCAAGAGTCGCTCGACTATCAGGCTGGCGCTCTGCTTCCAGTCCGGCAGTCGGGCGGCGGCCTGGCGCGCACCCTGTTGCAGTGCGCGCCGGTGTTGATCATCGCTCAATACCTGGGCCAGAGCGCTGCTCAGGGCTGGTGCGTCGTCCACTGGCACCAGGATGCCTGCATCGTTGCTCACGATATCGGCGGCAGCCCCGACCTGAGTGGCGACCACGGGCAGACCGCAGGCGATGGCTTCGGCAAACACCATGCCGTAGCCCTCGTAGCGGGAAGGCAGCACAAACAGATCCGCCTGGCGGTATTCGGTGTCAGGAGTGGGGGTGGCCCCAACGAACGCGATGCGCTGTTCCAGGCCGTGCTTCTTCACTCGCTCCTGCAATGCCGATGCCCAGGCCGGGTCGAAGGAATTGCCGCCGACAAAGCGTGCCGACCAGTGCAGGTGCCGGATGTCTGCCAATGCGTCGATCAGCACATCGTGGCCCTTGCGCGGCGTGAGTGTGGCCATGGTCAGCAGTTGCGGCGGGTTGCCGGTGCATGGCGCGAAGGGCTGCGGGTCGGTGCCGGGCATGGCGACGGTGATGCTGTCGGCCGCCACCGCGTAGTCCTGCACGAGTGCCTCGCGCGTGGCTGGGCTGGTGACGATGACAGCCCGGCACGCGGCCAGTGCGCGGTGCTCGCTGCGCCGCAGGCGCTCGGCGCGGGCAGGGGAGAGCCCGGATTCCAATGCCAGCGGATGGTGACACATCGACACCAGGCGCAGTCGATGGGCATGCTTTTGTGCGCAGTTGTCGAGGGTGCCCAGCGCCAGGCCATCCACGATCAGCAGAGAGTCGTCGGGCAGTGCCGCCAGCATGTCCTCGCTGCGCGCCAGTGCCGCCTCGTCCGGTTCGGGAAAACCGCCGGGCAGCATCAGCGGGCGACAATCCAGGCCCAGGGCGTTGAGTTCGACAATCATCCTGCGGTCGTAGCCGTAACCGCCTGTCAGCGTCGACAGGTCGCCGGGAACGGCGAAGTGGACAAGCGGTTGCATGGCGTGATCCTGAAAATGAAAGGTGCGTCATTGTCGCCTACCACAGACCAAATAAACAGCACGTGGAGTGTGCGTTTGCGCCGGTAAGGGAGGCGGCCTCCTTGCCTATTGCAGGGCCGGGCCGTAAGATTCTGGGCTTCCACACTCGTTCTGCCGGAGCATGGACTGCATGAATCCAAACGATCGGCTCCAGCAGCCGACCAATCAGAAGATCGCACAGTGGCTGAAGGAAAACTTCGCTGCCGCAGACAATCGCCAGCGGCCTTTTGTCACCCTGTGCTATGCCCAGGGCTGGGACGGCAGCATCGCTATTCAGGCGGGCGAACCCCTGCCACTGAGCAACGACGAATCCACTCGCTTGACGCATCAGTTGCGCAGCCTGCACGATGGCATTCTGGTCGGCGTGGGCACCGTCCTTGCTGACAATCCCCGGCTCTCGGTACGCGAGTGGTCCGGCCCCGATCCCCAGCCTATCGTGTTGGACAGTCACCTGCGCATTCCAGCTACTGCCCGGTTGTGTCACCTGTCGCAGAAGCGCTGCTGGGTGCTGAGCAGTCGCCAGGCCGATCCCGAGTGGGACGAAGGCCTGGAGGTCATCACGCTGCGCGGCGATGCCGAAGGGCGGGTGTGCCTGCATATGGCCCTCGAAGCATTGTGGCAGCGGGGTATCCGCAGCCTGATGGTAGAGGGCGGAGCCAATGTCATTACCGCCTTCCTGCGGGAACGGCTCGCCGATGCCATCGTGCTGACGGTGGCGCCAACCCTCGTCGGTGGCTACAAGGCGGTGGGAGAGTTCGGCAGCAGGGGGCACTTACCGGGAATCTCCCCGCTGTTCACCGAACGCATGGCGGATGATCTGATCATGTGGGGTCAATTGCAGTATCCGCAGGCTGCACGGGACAGTAATGATGAGTGAGAGCGGCGACGGCATTACCGCGCGACAACTGTGGTTCACCGCCCCGCGACAGGTCGAGCTGCGCGAGCAGCGGCTCCACGTTGGCCGCGACCAGCTGCTGGTCAGGTCGCTGTGCTCGGCTGTCAGCGCCGGTACGGAGATGCTGGTGTATCGCGGCCAGGTGCCACCGGATATGGCTCTGGACTCGTCGCTCTCTTCATTGGGTGGCGACTCCTCATATCCCTTTCAATATGGTTATGCGTGCGTGGGCATTGTGGAAGCCGTGGGCGCCGACGCCGATGCGGGTTGGCTCGACAGGCTGGTGTTTTCCTTCCAGCCCCATGCCACCCACTTTCTCGCCAATCCTGGTGAAGTCACAGTGCTGCCTTCGGGCATCTACGAAGAAAATGCGGTATTCCTGCCGAACATGGACACCGCCATCAGCCTGATTCACGACGGCGCGCCGCTGCTGGGTGAACACGTCGTGGTGCTGGGGCAGGGGGTTGTGGGATTGCTGCTCAGCTCCCTGCTGGCCAGATACCCGCTCGGCTCTCTTAATGTGGTCGACGGCATCGAGCGACGGCGGGCACAGGCTACGCACATAGGCGTACGCAGCGTGCATGGCTGTGCGCAGGACGGCATTGCTGCGCTGCGCCAGCACTTGCAGCACGACGCCAAGGGCGCGGATCTGGTGTTCGAGATCACCGGATCGCCACAGGCGCTTAATACCGCGATCGAACTGAGTGGCTTCAGCAGCCGCATCGTTGTTGGCAGCTGGTACGGCGTCAAGTCGGCCCCGGTGGCGCTGGGGGGAGAGGCGCACCGCAACCGGTTGCACTTTGTCACCAGCCAGGTCAGCAGCATCGCGCCGGCGCTCAGCGGACGTTGGGACAAATCACGCCGACACGACAGCGCCTGGCAAATGATCCGGGAGATCAATCCGCAGCAACTGATTACCCACCGGGTGCCGCTGGAAGAGGCGGCCTCCCTCTACGCCATGCTTGACCAGGATTCCGAAGAGGTCCTGCAGGCTGTCTTTATTTACGATTGAGCAAGTAACAGGAATAAGATCATGTATACCGTAGCCGTTACCCGTGACTTCATCGCCAACCACTTCCTGGTGGGTGGTGACTGGGGGCGCGAGAACTCGCTTCATGCCCATCATTACGTGGTGGAAATCAGTGTGGAAAGCGACACGTTGAACCGCCACGGCTACCTGGTCGACATCGTGGATCTGGAAGCGGCGCTGGATCGGGTGGTGGATGATTTCCGCGACAGTCTGCTTAATGACAAGCCGGCGTTCGCCGGCCTCAACCCAAGCCTGGAACATTTCAGTCGCATCATCGCCGAGTGCCTGGTGTCTTTTCTCCATGAAAAGCCCACCGGCACTCTCGCTGTCAAACTGTGGGAAAACAGGACCTGTTGGGCAGGCTACCGGCTCGTGCTGTAGCGCTTCGCCTCTCAGCGCGAGTCCGGAAAATTCCGGATGTTGTCATCGACAGGGGCGGTTGCTGCTGAGGGAATTTTTGAAGGAAGTGCCGAACAAGGCCCCGAGCTCTGCCCGGTTACTGCGCCGCGCACCCTCTGCAGGCAAAGCACGCCCAGCAGGAGAATGGCGACATCCCTCAGACGCATCAGCGCGATCAGCCCGACCGCGGCGCTGACATCCAGACCCAGGGTATGAAACGTCCACAGCACGCCGGCCTCGATGGTGCCGATTCCGGCAGGCAGCGGCAGCAGCATGGCCATCCGGATCGTCACAAAAATCAGGACAAAGGCATTGACGTCTGGCTGTACGCCCACGAAGGAAAGCAGCAGCCACAACTCCGCCAGCACGGCAACCCATGTCAGTAACGTGAGTCCGGCGGTTTCGATCAGTGCGGTGCGCTGCTGCTGACTTCTCTGCCGTCCGGTATCCTGCCATGATGACTGCATGGCCTGCCACTGACCCGCACCGATGTCGCCAAGCCGGGAGAGGCGGGGGCTTTGCGCCCAGCGTGCAGTGATGCGCCGCAAGGCCCCGGTCAGTGCTCCCGGTTTGCGCAGG
>Ga0233385_1000954_pt1 | contig 12774 bp, 7 predicted proteins | sample ElkDunMinimDraft_16_FD_191543 | JGI IMG/M metagenome (GOLD analysis project Ga0233385, IMG submission 191543) | Fecal eukaryotic communites from dung pellets of Tule Elk in California, USA - Elk Dung G36 | ecosystem: Host-associated > Mammals > Digestive system > Large intestine > Fecal | place...
GCCACGACGACGTCGCGTGCCCGCTGACCTCGTCGTACCGGTCGAGCGCGATCGCGGCCAGCCGCGGGTCCGGCGCCAGGGGGGCCGTCACGACGTCCGCGCCCGCCTCGTGCACGCGGTCGAGGAAGTAGCCCGGGGCGAGCAGGTAGGAGGCGACCACGACGCGCCCGCCCGGCGCGAGCCCGGCGCGCGCCGCCGCCACGGCGACCGGCACGCGCGGGTGGGCGCCCGACCCGTACCCGACCGTCACGGGCCGGCCCAGGTGCTGCGCGAGCGCGTCCACGACGTCCCGCACCGCGGCGGCGGCGGCGGGGTCGCTGGACCCGGCGGCCGCGAGCACGACCGCGTCCCCGTCCGCGAGACCCGCGGCCGCGAGCCGTTCGGCGAGGATCTCGACCAGGCGCGGGTCCGGGCCCATCGGCCGGGCCGCGGCCGCACCGGGCCGGTCCACCGCGCGCGCCACGTCGACCTTCACGTGGAACCCCACGGACAGCAGCAGCGGCACCACGACCGCCGGTGCCTCACGGAGCGCACCCGTGACGACGTCGTCGACCTCGGGCTGCTGCACGTCCACGAACGCCTCGCGCACGTCGAGGCCGGGCCGGGCCGCGACGACGTCGACGAGGATCGAGGCGATCGCCGCGCGGCCCGCGGCACTGTCGGTGCCGTGCGAGCAGCCGACGAGGACGGGGACGGTCGCGGTGGAGGTCACACCTGCTCCTGGAGCTCGAGCCGGTAGCCGCGCTTGACCACCGTACGGATGAGGGCACGGCTCCCGGCCGCGTCACGCAGCCGCGCGATCGCGACCTCGGCGGCGTGCGGGTCGGACGACACGCCGGGCAACGCGGCCAGGACGTGCTCACGGGGCACGACGGAACCGCGCGCGTGCGCGAGCAGCCGCAGCACCTCCAGGCCGGTACGCGACAGCGGCAGCACGCGGCCGTCCAGCACCGCCGCCGCCCGCCGCACGCGCAGCGGGCCGGCGACCGTGTCGAGCGCGTCGACGCCGCCGTAGTGCGTCACGACCGCGCGCACGAGCGAGCCGAGCCGGCCCCGGTCGGGCACGAGCGGGTCGATCCCCACGTCGAGCAGCGGCTTGGCGGTCACCGGGCCGACGGCGGCGAACACCACGGCGCCGGAGCGGTGGCGCCGCAGGACGCCGTCGAGGGCGTCCGCCTCGGTCGCAGCGGCCAGCCACGCCGCCGCGCCGGGTGCCGACGTGAAGACCACGGCGTCGATCCCACCGTCCGCGACGGCCCGGGCCGAGTCCCGCACCAGTGCCGGGTCCGGTGGCGGACCCCACCGGTAGACCACGAGGCTGCGCACGCGCGCGCCGGCCAGGGCGAACGCCTCGTCCAGGCCGTCGGCGCCGGCGCCGTGGTGCTGGACGACGATGTCGCGACCCGCCACGCCCTCGTCGAGCAGCGTCTCGGCGATCTCGGCACTGGTCTCGGACTCCGCGACCCAGTCCGCGCTGAGCCCCGCCGCCTGGATGGCGCCGCGCGCCTTGGGGCCGCGCGCGACGATCCGGGTCCGGCGCAGCACCTCCACGAGCCGGTCCGCCACACCGGCGGCGTCCGCGGCCTCCACCCAGCCGCGGAAGCCGATCCCCGTGGTGACGACGAGGGTGTCCGGTGGGTCGACCAGCAGGTCACGCGTGCGGGCGAGCAGCAGGGCGTCGTCCGTGTGGGGCACCATGCCCAGGGCCGGGGCGTGCCGGATCGTGGCGCCGCGACGTTCCAGGGCGGCGCTCAGCTCCGCGGCGCGGCGGTCCGCCGTGACGAGCACGACGCACCCCGCCAGCGTCTGGTCGATCATCTCGGCCGTCACGCGCCCATTGTCGTCGCACCGGAGCCGGACGTCTCGGGCGTGCCACCGGTCGGGACGTCGAGCAGCCCGGGCGCCGCGACGTCGCCCAGCAGGACCACGGCCGGGGCGGCCACGCCCCGGGCCCCGGCCTCCGCGGCGACGGCGTGCAGGGGTGCTCGGGTCACCCGCTGGTCGTCCTGCGTCGCCCGCTCCACCACGGCGACCGGCAGGTCCGGGTCGACCCCGGCGGCCAGCGCGTCACGCACCAGCCCCGGCAGCGCCGCGACCCCCATGAGGACGACGACGGTGCACGACCGGTCCCGCAGCCCGGTCAGCGCCGCGGCCGACCAGCCGTCGGTGCCGTTCATCACGTGCACGGCGCCCACGACCCCGCGGTGCGTCAGCGGGATGCCCGCCGCCGCGGCCGCGGCGAACGCGCTGCTCACGCCGGGGACGACGGTGACCGGGACCCCTGCCGCACGGCACGCCAGCACCTCCTCGCCGCCCCGCCCGTACACGAAGGGGTCCCCGCCCTTGAGGCGCACGACGAGCCGGCCGCGCTGCGCCTGCTCGACGAGGATGCGGTTGATCTCGTCCTGCGGGACCGGGTGGTGCCCGGGCGACTTGCCGACGTCGACCACCTCGACGTCGCCCGGCAGCTCCGCGAGCACGTCGGTCGGCCCGAGCCGGTCCGTGACGACGACGTCCGCCTCGGCGAGCGCACGCCGGCCCGCGACGGTCAGCAGCCCCACGTCACCGGGGCCGCCGCCGACGAGCACGACGCTCCCCCGGCCCGGGCTCGCCCGGCGTCGGCGCAGGTCGACCCGGCCGGTGCGCAGGTGGGCGGCGAGCCGGTCGCGCACCTGCACGCTGCGGCGCGGGTCGGCGCCGGCGGTCGAGACGACCCCGACGAGGACGTCACCGGCCCGCGTCGTGGCCGGGGTGCGCGCCGTCCCGGCGGCGGGGCGGCGTGCGCCGCCCGCGTCGACGCAGAACACGCGACGTGCCGTGGCCCACGCGACCACCGCAGCGTCGGTGGCCCGCTCCCCCGTCGCCGTGTGCGCGAGCCACACGTCGTCCAGGTCGGACTCGACGACCTCGCGGTCGGACCACCGGGCACGTCCCGCGACGACCAGGTCCGCGAGCGGCTCGCAGACCTGTGGCGCGACCACGTGCACGAGCGCACCGGCGTCCGCGAGCGACTCCGCCCGCCGTGCCGCGACCGGTCCCCCGCCCGCCACGAGCACGGGTCGCCCGGCCAGCTCGACCCCGAGCAGCGCGGTCACGACGGGCCCCCGCCCACGGCGACCTGCACGTCGCCGTCCACGACCCGCACCTGCCAGGTGCGCAGGTCCGGGGAGCGACCGGCGGCCGGCTCCTTGCCGGCCGGGTCGAGGCACCGGCCGGTCCCGAGGTCGAAGACCTGCTTGTGCATCGGTGAGGCGACCGTCGGCACGTCCAGGTCGGCCACCCGCCGGGTCCCGACGATGCCACGCGCCATCACGTGGGCGTCGCTGAACGGGTCGTGCTGCTGCACCGCGAGCACCCGCTCGTCGAGCAGCCGGAAGAGGGCGACCTGGGTGAGCACGGGCAGGCCGCCTGCCTCGTCGGGCACGAGGGCCGCGGCGCCCCGCTCGTACGCCAGGTCGTGCAGGCGGCACACGGTCAGCCAGGTGGTGGCCGGGTGGTCGAGGGTGGTCACGAGCGGACCTCCAGGGTGGTGCCGGCGACGAGCACGGCGCGCTCGTCGGGGGTCGCGGGGCGCACCTGGCCCCGGGTGGGGACGTAGGCGAGCGACGGGTCGGGCACGTCGGGTGCGTTGACGAACGACGCGAACCGCGCGAGCTTGTCGGGGTCGTCCAGCGTGGCGCGCCACTCGTCCTCGTAGTCGGCGACGTGCCGGGCCATCTGCTCGTCGAGGTCGGCGCAGATGCCGAGCGAGTCCTCGAGGACGACGGCGCGCACGCCGTCGAGCCCGCCCTCGACCTCCTCGATCCACGGGGCCGTGCGCTGCAGCCGGTCGGCGGTGCGCACGTAGTAGAGGAGGAAGCGGTCGATGGTGCGCACGAGGGTCTCGGTGTCGAGGTCCTCGGCCAGCAGGCGGGCGTGGCGCGGCGTGAAGCCGCCGTTGCCGCCGACGTAGACGTTCCAGCCCTTGTCGGTCGCGATGACGCCGACGTCCTTGCCGCGGGCCTCGGCGCACTCGCGCGCGCAGCCCGAGACGCCGAGCTTGATCTTGTGCGGCGAGCGCAGCCCGCGGTACCGCAGCTCGAGCATGACCGCGAGCGCGACGGAGTCCTGCACCCCGAAGCGGCACCACGTCGACCCGACGCACGACTTCACGGTGCGCAGCGACTTGCCGTACGCGTGGCCGGACTCGAAGCCGGCGTCGACCAGGCGGCGCCAGATGAGCGGGAGCTGGTCGATGCGGGCGCCGAACATGTCGATGCGCTGCCCGCCGGTGATCTTGGTGTACAGACCGAAGTCGCGGGCGACCTCGCCCACCGCGATGAGCCCCTCGGGGGTGACCTCGCCGCCGGCCATGCGGGGCACCACCGAGTACGAGCCGTCCTTCTGCAGGTTCGCCATGACGTGGTCGTTGGTGTCCTGCAGGGCGGCGCGCTCGCCGTCCAGCACGTGCGCGGGCGCCGTGGTCGCGAGGATCGAGGCGACGACGGGGCGGCAGATGTCGCACCCGCGCCCGTGCGAGCCGAACCGCTCGAGCACCTCGGTGAACGTGCGCAGCCCGGCGACGCGGACGGCGTCGTACAGCTGGGCGCGCGACAGGGCGAAGTGCTCGCACAGCGCGCTGCTGACCGTCACGCCGAGCTTGCCGAGCTCGGTGGCCATGAGCTTCTTGACCAGCGGCAGGCAGGACCCGCAGCTCGTCCCGGCGCGCGTGCAGGCCTTCACGGCGCCGAGGTCGTGGCAGCCCTGCTCGGCCACGGCGTGCCGGACCGCACCGGCGGACACGTTGTTGCACGAGCAGACGCCGGCGTCGTCGGGCAGCTCGAGCTCCGGGGCGCCGGTGCCCCCCTCGGGCAGCAGGAACGCGGCGGGGTCGCCGGGCAGCTCGCGTCCCACCATGGGACGCAGGCTCGCGTACGCGGTGGCGTCGCCGACCAGCACGCCGCCGAGCAGGGTGCGGGCGTCGTCGGACAGGACGAGCTTCTTGTACACGCCGCCCACGGGATCGGCCCAGACGACCTCGAGCGCGCCGGGGGTGCGCGCGAACGCGTCGCCGAAGCTGGCGACGTCGACGCCCGCGAGCTTGAGCCTGGTCGCCGTGTCGGCCCCGGGGTACACGGCACCGCCGCCGAGCAACCGGTCCACCGTCACCTCGGCCATCGTGTAACCGGGCGCGACCAGACCGATGCAGGCCCCCCGGATGCACGCGACCTCGCCGACCGCGGACACGTCCGGGTCGTCCGTCAGGCACGTGTCGTCGACGACCACGCCGCCGCGCGGGCCGATCGGCAGGCCCGCGGCGCGCGCGAGCTCGTCGCGGGGACGCACACCGGCGGCGACGACGACCACGTCGGCGTCCAGCCGTGTGCCGTCGGCGAGCTCCACCCGCCCCACACCGCCGGTGCGGTGCGGCAGCAGCCGGGTCGTCCGGGACTGGGTGCGGACCCCGATGCCCAACCGGTTGACCAGGCGACGCAGCGCCTCGCCGCCGCCGAGGTCGACCTGGGCGGACATCAGGTGCGTGTCGACCTGCAGGACCGTGGGGCGCGCCCCCAGCGCGTCGAGCGCACCGGCGGCCTCCAGGCCGAGCAGCCCACCGCCCAGCACGACCCCGCGCACGGTGCGCTCCCCGGCGAGCGCGGTGACGTGGCCGCGCAGGGCCGCGACGTCGTCGAGCGTCCGGTACACGAAGACGCCGTCGAGGTCGGCGCCCTCCATGGGCGGGACCCACGCGGACGAGCCGGTGGCCAGGACGAGGTGGTCGTAGCGGTGCGTGCGCCCCGACGCGGCCGTGACGGTCCGCGTGGCGCGGTCGACCGCGGTCACCGCGTCCCCCCGCACGAGCGTGACGAGCGGGTCGTCCCACAGCGCGGCGTCACCCAGCGCCAGGTCCTCGGGGGTCCGCCCCGAGAAGTAGCTCGTGAGGGCGACGCGGTCGTACGGCCGCCGCGGCTCCTCCGCGAGGACCGTGACCCGCCAGACGCCGTCGCCGTCACGGTCCCGCAGGGCCTCGACGAGGCGCTGGGCGACCATGCCTCCGCCGACGACCACGAGGTGGCGCTGTGCGTCCATGGGGACCCTCCAGGAGCTCGGACCGGGGCGGTCGTCGCGGGCGGGCCGGGCGACCGCCGCTGCCGACGACGCTAGGGGCGGCGTGTTTCCACCGGGCACGCCTGGGCGTTACCCCGCCGGAACCGTCCGCGCACACCGGCGCCGGCCGCCGTGTGAGGTGCGCGCGGACGACGGTGCCGGCGCAGCCGGACGATCATCCGTGCCGGATGAGGCGCGGCGCCGGCCCGACGGCGAGCCTGGGGTCGGGCCCCGGCCTGCCCGGCGTGACGCCGGGCGGGGCGACGGACCGGCCCGGACGAGGAGACGACGGTGGCCACTCTGAGCGTGTGGAAGTTCCAGACCCCCGAGGGGGCGTCGCAGGCGGAGGACGCGGTCCTCGCCCTGCAGACGCAGCACCTCATCGACGTGCAGGACGCCGCCACGGTGTCGTGGCAGCCCGACAAGAAGAAGCCGAAGACGCGCCAGTCGCACAACCTCGCCGCCGTCGGCGCGCTGGGCGGCACGTTCTGGGGCCTGCTGTTCGGCCTGCTCTTCTTCATCCCGCTGGTCGGCGTGATCGTCGGCGCGGCCGCGGGTGCCCTCGGTGGCGCCCTGACGGACGTGGGGATCGACGACAACTTCATCAAGCAGGTGCGCGAGAAGGTGACGCCGGGTACGTCCGCGCTGTTCCTGCTCACGTCCGGCGAGGTCCCCGACCGGGTCATCGCGTCGCTGCGGGAGCAGGGCATCCACCCGGAGCTGCTCGCGACGAACCTGTCGTCCGAGGAGGAGGCCAAGCTGCGCGAGGCGTTCCAGGAGAACGTCTGACGGCTGAACCTCGGACGGTGACCACCCGGCCGTCCCCGCCCGCGCGGGGGCGGCCGGCGGTGCGTCGGGGCCGGCGCGGACGCCACGGGACGTGGTCGGGCGGGAGCGGCCCGCTCGGGCTGGCCGGGCCGGGCCGGGACGCGACGGTCGTTCAGGCGTCCACGAGCCCGCCGTCCTCCTGCCGGTCGGGCACCCCGGGCGACGCGCTCTGCACCAGCAGGACGAGCGTGTCGTTGATGCGCTCGAGACGGCGCGCGACGCTCCCGAGCGGGCTGCCCGCCGGCAGGTCCGCACGTCCGGTGTCCGGCAGGTCGGGACGCACCTCGGTCGGCAGGCGTCCGGCGAGGACGTCGAGCAGCGCCGTGAAGTTGACCTGCAGCGTGGCGCGCACCGCCGCCCAGTCCTGCGCCTCGCGCGCGGAGCCGCCGTGGATCGCCGCCTCGACGTTCCGCACCAGGTAGCGGGTGTCGTACGTGAGCGCCCACAGCGCGGTCAGCCGGGCCTCGACGCCCGCCGCGGCGGACGCACCCGCCGCACGGCGCAGCGGGGCGGCCGTGGCGGAGACGCCCCGCGCCTCACGCTCCACGACCAGCACCCGCTCGCGCATCGCCCTGGTCGACACCGACCTGCCGGACGCCAGGTGCCCGACGGCCGTCGTGACGAGCGCCGCGAGGTCCCGCACGAGCTGGGTCGTGTCCTTGTCGAGGACGGCTGCGGTCCTGGTCGGCAGGACGAGCCAGGCGACCACCACGGCGGCGGCCGCACCCAGCAGCGTCTCGAGCACGCGCAGCTCCAGCGCGACGGGCGTCAGCCGGCCGAGGAACTCGTAGATGACCGCGAACAGCATCGTGCGCCACAGGGTCGCCGCCACCGGGGAGACCTGGGTGTAGTAGGTCGCGGCGAAGACGGCGACGGCCAGCAGCGGGACCAGCACCCACGGCTCGTGACCCGACCAGATGGCCACGCCGAACCCGATCACCGCACCCACGACGGTGCCACCGACGCGCTGCAGCCCCTTGAGGCGCGTCTCCCCGTCGGTGCCCCCGAGCACCTGGTAGGCCGCGAGGGTCGCCCAGTACTGGTGGGAGGAGGACACGAGCTCGGCGATGAGGAGAGCGGCGCCCACCGCGATGCCGGCCTGGGCCGAGCGTCGGGTCACGGACGACAGGTGCAGGCCGGTCGCCTGCGGGTCCGCACCGTCCCAGTCGAGCTCCTCCAGCGCGTCCGCGTCGGCGTCCGCGTCGGCGTCGGCCGACCGCCGGTCCGGGGCGCCGCTCCCGGCCGGGACCGGGACGCCCGGGGTGGTGGCCGCGGCCCGGCCGGTACCCGCCGCGGGACCCGCGACCGCGTGGAGCGTGGTGCTCAGCCCCGTCGCCACGTCATAGAGCTCGTTCATCGAGCGCCACAGCGCCCGCGCCGGTGCGGGCCACTGCGCCGGCGGCGGCGGCACGTCCCAGGGGTCCACGCGGGGCGTGAGGGCGTCGCCCGCACGTGCGGCGTCGTGACCCGCGGCGAGCTGCTGCAGGTGCGCCCGCAGCAGCTCGAGGCGTCCTGCCAGCCGCCCGCGCAGCTCCAGCGACACCGCCGTGCCCGTCACGTCCCGGGCCGTGCCCACGAGGTGCGACGCGGACAGGGTCGTGTCCAGGAGCCGCAGGCGCAGCCGCACGGCCTGCCGCGGGTCGAGCCCCGTCACCTCCGGCGGACCTGTGAGCTGGCCCGTCATGAACGCCGCCCCGCGCGTGAGCCGGCGCTGGTCCACCGCGACGCGCTTGCTGACGTCGGGGTCCCAGCGCGCCCAGGAGACGGCGTCGACGAGCGTGTCGATCAGCGCGACGAGCTCCCGCTGGTACCCGCTGATGCCCGCGCGCAGGACCCGGACGGGACGCTCGGGCAGGAGGACGTCGGTGAGCAGGAACCCCCAGGCCACGCCGAGCGCCGCCGTCGCGAGGTAGGACCCGACGTCGGACAGCTCCAGGCGCAGGACGAGGGCGAAGTAGTAGACCATGAAGGTCGTGCGGCCCAGGGCCGCCCACCGGGGCCCGTAGCGGGCCATCCAGGTGCCGGCGACGGCCACGGCCACGACGAGCACGGCGGTCCACACCGGAGAGCCGGACACCAGGGCGCCGAGCACGACGACGACGGTGACCGGCACGAGGAGCAGGACGCTCGTGGCGCGACGTGCCCGCACCGTGCGGTCCACCGCGATTCCTGCGCTCAGCATGCCGACGAAGCCACCGAAGAGCGCCGGCGTCAGGACGTCCTCGCCGAGGGCACGCAGCAGGAGGAGGCCCGTCAGACCGGCACCCACGGCCGCGAGCAGCGCACGGGTGGCCGCGCGCAGCCGCGCGTACCCCGGGTCCACCTGCGTGACGTGCTCCCGCAGGAAGGTGTGCCACCGGGACAGGGCACGCCGCCCGGCCGCGTCCGGCCGCGTCGGCTCGGGCGGGCCGGACAGGTACTCCTCGACCCCGCGCAGCGACAGCGCGCCCTGCGGGTGCAGGATCGAGACCGGCCGGTCGGTGACGATCACCGGCTGGTAGTCCAGGTCCCGTGCGACGGCGACGCTGACCTGCTGCGACCGGTACGCGAACGGCAGCCAGCCGGTGTACCGCCGGTACGTGTCGTCCGGGTCGGCGCCGGGCCGCACGCCCGCGAGCGCTGCCATGTCCTGGTCGAGCTGGAGGAACCGGGCCGCCCACACCCCGCTGGCGTCGTCCGGCACCTCGCCGTCCGCGAGGCGCGCGAAGCGGTCGGCGTCGACGACCTCGGGCACGTCCGTGCTCGTCCAGCGCAGGCGACGCTGCAGGTAGTTCCCGAACTCGAGGACCTCGAAGGTCAGCGGCTCGAGCCGGGGCAGGGTGGCGCCGGGGTGCCCGGTGGGCAGCCCCCAGCGCAGCGCGGCGACCGTCCCCGACGTCATGCGCAGTGCGTAGGGCAGCGCGAACTGGTCCCGCCCGCTCTGGAAGTAGTAGGCAGCGAAGTGCAGCCGCAGCCCGTCGGTGTACGACCCGAAGGCGTCGCCGATGTCGTCCAGGTGGCCGTCGAGCCCGTTGGGCTGCCCGTCGCGGACGTACGGGGCGATGCTCGCGACGGCGGACCCCGCCCCGCGCTCGGCGGTGACGAAGCGGGTGCACAGGCTGTTGAGGTCGCCGATCACCGAGTACACGCCGAGCAGGTACGTGAGGATCAGGGACAGCAGGAGCACGCCCGTCAACGTCTCGGTGATGCTGAGGAAGCGCAGCAGGTCGGTCTCGGCGGTCAGCGACGACCCGCCGACCGTCGACAGCTGGGCGGCGCTGAAGTACAGCGCGCTGAACAGGTCCAGCGACGCTCCCGTCCCCGAGACGGAGAACGACGTCGGCGTCATCAGGCCGTCGTAGACGAGTCCGTAGCCGACGACCGTGCCGACGACCCACAGCACGATCGTGAGGACCACCTGCAGGCCGGTGACCTGCCGCAACGCCGTCGGGCGCCACCGTCGCGGCAGCCGCCGGGTGACCGCCCGCAGGCTGCGCCACTGCAGCCGCGTCACCGGTGCGGCGAGGAACCCCGACTCGTCGTAGTTGAGTGCCGTGAGGAAGACGTCGAGCAGCGTGCCGACCAGCACCACCACGCCCAGCAGCAACCACACCACGTCCACAGGCGTCTCCTCGGTCGGTCGGGGTCAGAGCACCAGCTCCGGCTGCAGGCGGTTCGGCGTCCACGTGCGGCGCCGGTACGCCGCCCAGGTCGTGGCGACCAGGCCCAGGACGAGGACGCCGGCCAGGACGGCGGCGTCACCGGCGGCGCTCGCCAGGTCGCCGCCGTAGAGCGTCTGGCGCAGCCCGTCGACGGTGTACGACATGGGCAGCAGGCGGTGCACCGACAGCAGCGGCTCGGGGATCGTCTGCCACGGGAAGGTCCCGCCGGCGGTGACGAGCTGCACGAGCATCAGCACGAGGCCCAGGAACTCCCCGACGGCGCCGAACCAGACGTTCAGCGCCTGCAGGATCGCGATGAACGCCGCCGACGCGAGCAGGAGCAGCAGCACCGTGTAGGCGCCGTAGACGGGCCGGATGTCCAGCGCGAACGCGACCAGGGCGGTCATGAGCACCACCTGCGCCGCCCCGAGGACCACCGCCGGCAGCCACCCACCGAGGGCCGTGCGCCACGCCGGAGCACCGGCGGCGAGCGCACGCTGGGACAGCGGCCGCACCAGCAGGAAGAGCACGTACCCGCCGATCCAGGTGGCCAGCGACATGAAGAACGGGGCCAGGCCCGCCCCGTAGCTGCCGGCGCGGGCGAGCTGGTCGTCCGCCACCCGCACGGGGTCGCCGATGGTGCGTGCCGTGTCGCGCTCGGTCTGCTGGTCGAGGTCGGGGATCCGCGCCAGCCCGGACTGCAGGCCGTCGCGCAGCTCGGTGACCCCGGACGCCAGCTCCTTCGTCCCGTCGTACAACGTGAAGCTGCTGTCGGCGAGCTCGTCGGCGCCCTGGGCCACCTGGGCGGTGCCCGACGACAGCTGACCGGCGCCTGCGGCCGCGGAGGCGATACCCTGCGCGAGCCTCGGCGTGGCGTCCGCGAGCGCCGCGTCGCCCTGCGCGACCTCCCGGGCGCCGATGTCCAGCGCCCTCAGGTCGGTGGTCGCCGTGTGCAGGGCCGCCTCGGCCGCCGCGAGCTCGCCCTGCAGCCGGGGGACGGGATCGGTGAGGGCCTGGACCTGCTCGGGGGTGAGGTACCCCTCGTCCTGCAGGACGCTCAGCTCGTGCTGGACCGCCGCGCGCGCGCTCTCGAGTGCGTCGTACGCGGCGTCGAGATCCTGCCCCTGATCCGTGCCGCGACGCTCCTCCACCCGCTGCGCACCTTCCTGCGCCGCTCTCGCCGCGGCCTGCGCCTCCGTCGCCGCCCTCGCCGCGGCCGCCTCGACCTCCGTCGCGACCCTCTCGATCTCGTCGTCGCCCGCTGCCACCTTGGCCGCGCCCGCGGCCAGCCGGCGCGTCGCATCGGGCAGCGTGCGGGTGTCGGCCCGCAGCGTGTCCAGACCGTCCGCCAGCTCGGCCGCGCCGCGGGACGTCTCCGCCGCCCCCGCCGCCAGGCGTCCCGTGCCGCCCACCAGCTCCTGGGTCCCCGTCGCGAGCTCACCCGCACCCGCGACGAGCCTGTCCGCACCCTGGACGCCCTGGGCGAGGTTGGTGTGGATGGAGCCGAAGCCCTGCAGGAACAGCCCTGCGGCGTCGGTCCCCACCTCGGCGGCGATGGCGTCGCGCACGTCGTCGGCGATGGTGTTCGCGATGGTCGTGGAGAGGTAGTTGTTGGCGTCGTTGGTGACCAGCGTCAGGCTGGCCTGCTTCGGCCGGTACTGGGCGGACGAGACCAGGTCCTGCGAGAACGAGGGGCCGATGATGAGAGCCGCGTCGTACCGGTCGTCGCGGACCCCGGCCTCGGCCTCGGCCTGGGTCGTCCGGACCCAGCGGAAGCCGCCCCGGCCGCCGGCCAGGCGGTCGGCGACCTGCCGGCCGTAGTCCACCTGCTGGGTGGTGCCGGTGTCCGGGTCCGTGGTCGTCGCCCCGCGGTCGCGCACGACCAGCGCGGCCGGGACCTGGTCGAGCCGGCCGTACGGGTCCTCGTTCGCGAACAGGTACAACCCCGAGTACAGGGACGGGATGACGACGAGCGCCAGGATCGCCAGCTTGGGCAGGGTCCCCGCCGCGAGGCGCCGCAGCTCGGTGGCGGTGAGGCGCGCGATGATCACGACGGCTGCTCCTCTCCCGGCAGCGGGTCGTCGGTCGCGGAGCCGGGCGTCGAGCCGGGCGGGGCGTCGGTCGCTCCGGGCGGGGCGTCGGCGGGGGCGTCGGGTGGGCCTTCGGGTGGGGCGCCCACGGCCGGCAGCTCGCGTGTCGTCACGTCGTCCGCCGGCGG
>Ga0233385_1000955_pt1 | contig 12771 bp, 12 predicted proteins | sample ElkDunMinimDraft_16_FD_191543 | JGI IMG/M metagenome (GOLD analysis project Ga0233385, IMG submission 191543) | Fecal eukaryotic communites from dung pellets of Tule Elk in California, USA - Elk Dung G36 | ecosystem: Host-associated > Mammals > Digestive system > Large intestine > Fecal | place...
GCGGGGGCCGGCGCTCAGTCCGGCGTTTCGTTGCTGCGCGCCCAGGCGCTGGCGCGCTCGGTCGCCAGCGGACGCAGTTCGTAGAGCAGGCCCAACGGCAGGGTGGGGCTGGTCGAGAGCAGTTCCGCGGCCGCCGCCAGCGACGGGGCGATCACGAACCAGTATCCACCGACCAGTTCCTTGGTCTCGCCGAAGGGGCCGTCAAGGGCGATGCCGCGGGCGGAGATGGTGGCGCCCTCGCGCGCGAGCCGCTGTCCGGTCCTCATCCGCCCGGCGGCGATGTGCGCGTCGAGCCATGCATAGAAACCGTCGATCGCGACCTGGATGTCCTCGGGCGCGGCCTCGCGCTGCCACTGCCCGCGCGAGAGCACCAGGAATTCACTCGACCCTGCATCGTCGCTCATGGCGGACGCCTTCCGGAGGACCAGGCGCGACGCTATCGCGAAACGCGGCGCGGCGGTAGCGGCCGGGGCGCGGTCCATCCGTCGCGCACCATCGCCGCATGGGCAGCGCCCGGCCGGCGTGCTGCGGCCGGGGACGCGGCGCGTTGACGCCGGCCGCATGGGGGGGCGGTTAGCCTCGCCGGCACTGCCGCCCGACCTGCCCGCCCTGCCGCCATCGAGCCGACCCGCCGCATGAGTCCGCCCACAGTTCCCTATCGCGCCGCGCGCGCCCGCACGCGATGAGCGCGATGCGCGAGCTGGTGGAACTGCGGCCCGAGGGCCTGTACTGCCCGGCGGGCGATTTCCATATCGACCCCTGGCGGCCGGTGCCGCGCGCGGTGATCACCCATGGCCACGGCGACCACGCCCGCGCCGGCATGGGCAGCTACCACTGCGTGCGCGAGAGCCTGCCGATCCTGGAATGGCGCCTGGGCCGGCAGCGCTACCACGTCGTCGAGTACGGCGACGCCTTCCTGCTGGGGCCGGCGCGGGTGTCGCTGCACCCGGCCGGCCACGTGCTGGGCTCGGCGCAGGTGCGGATCGAGGTCGCGGGACGGGTCTGGGTGGCCTCGGGCGACTACAAGCGCCAGCCCGATCCCACCTGCGCGCCGTTCGAGGTGGTGCCCTGCGACACCTTCATCACCGAGGCCACGTTCGGCCTGCCGATCTACCGCTGGCCGGACACGGCCGACGTGGCGCGCGAGATCGTGCACTGGCGCGAGGCCTGCGAGCAGGAAGGCAGCGCCGCGGTGCTGTTCTGCTATGCGCTGGGCAAGGCGCAGCGGCTGCTGGCCGAGCTGGCGCCGTACCTGCAGGCGCCGGTGCTGCTGCACGGCGCGATCGCCGCGGGCGTGGATGTGTACCGCGCCTGCGGCGTGGCCCTGCCGCCCACCGAGACCGTCTCCGACCAGGCGCGCGGCGCCGAGTTCGCCGGCCGCCTGGTGCTGGCCCCGCCCTCGGCCGCCGGCAGCGCCTGGATGCGCCGCTTCCGCCGCGCGCAGACCGGCTTCGCCTCGGGCTGGATGCGCATCCGCGGCAACCGCCGGCGACGCAACTACGACCGCGGCTTCGTCGTCTCCGACCACGCCGACTGGCCCGGCCTGATGCGCACGGTGCGCGAGACCGGCGCCGCACGCGTCATCGCCACCCACGGCAACACCGATGCCATCGTGCGCGCGCTGTGCGAAGACGGCATCGACGCCGCCGCCTTCCGCACCGGGTATGGCGATGAGGAGTGAGCGCCGCGTCCCGCTCGTGCCCCGGAGGGTGGGCCAGCAGCTGCGCGGGGCGCAGGCGGCGCGAAGGCGCAGGCCCGACTGACATGCGCCGCTTCGCCATCCTGTACCGCGAACTCGATCGCAGCACCGCCACGCTCGACAAGCGCGCGGCGCTGGTGCGCTATTTCCGCCAGGCGCCGCCGCGCGATGCGGCCTGGGCGCTGCACCTGCTGGCCGGAGGCAAGATCGCCGGTGCAAAGCAGCGCATCGCCAATACCCGCGAGCTGCGCGAGTGGATCGCGGCCGAGTCCGGCCTGCCCGACTGGCTGGTCGACGACAGCTACGACCAGGTCGGCGACCTCGCCGAAACCCTGGCCCTGCTGCTCGACGATCCGCGGCAGCCGGGCGCCGACGTGCCGCTGTGGGAATGGATCGAACGCCGCCTGCTGCCGGTGGCCAACCGCGATGTCGAGGCGCGCCGCCAGGTGGTGGTGCAGGCCTGGCGCTGCCTGTGCTTCGACGAGCGCCTGCTGTTCAACAAGCTGCTCACCGGCGCGCTGCGCGTGGGCGTCTCGCAGCGCATGGTGCAGCAGGCGCTGGCCGAGATGAGCGGCGTGGACATCGCCCGCATCGCCCAGCGCATGCTCGGCGGCTGGCAGCCCACGCCGCAGTTCCTGGAGGCGCTGCTGTCGCACGAGGAACTCGAGCGCGACCGCCAGCAGCCCTATCCCTTCTTCCTGGCCACGCCGCTGGAAGCGGCGCTGCGCCCCGACGCGCCCGCGGCTGCCGAAGACGATGCCAATGCCGGCGACGATCCGGGCAGCGCGCCGCCCGCGCTGGCCAACGATCCGCAGGCCGTCGCGCGCGCGCTCGGCCCGGTCGGGGACTGGCTGCTGGAATGGAAGTGGGACGGCATCCGCCTGCAGCTGATCCGGCGCGGTGGCGAGGTGGCGCTGTGGTCGCGCGGCGAGGAGCGGCTGGACGGACGATTCCCCGAGATCGAGCACGCGGCACTCGCCCTGCCGCGCGATTGCGTGCTCGATGGCGAACTGCTCGGTTGGCGCGAGGGCGAGGACGCGCCGCTGCCCTTCACCGCGCTGCAGACCCGCATCCAGCGGCGCAAGCCTGGCGCCAAGACGCTGTCGGACACGCCGGCGCGCGTGCAGGTGTACGACCTGCTCGAACTCGAGGGCGAGGATTGGCGTGCGCGCCCGCAGCGCGAGCGCCGTAGCGCGCTGGATGCGCTGCTGGCCGCGCAGGGCGATCCGCGCATCGTCGCCTCGCCGCTGCTGCAGGCGCCGGACTGGCCGGCCGCCGCCGCGCTGCGCGCGCAGGCCCGCGAACGCGGCGTCGAAGGCCTGATGCTCAAGCGCGCCGATGCGGTCTACCAGGCCGGGCGCAAGCGCGGCGACTGGTGGAAGTGGAAGATCGATCCGCTCACCGTCGATGCGGTGCTCATCTACGCGCAGTCCGGGCACGGGCGCCGCAGCACGCTCTACACCGACTACACCTTCGGCCTGTGGGACGGCGATACGCTGGTGCCGGTGGCCAAGGCCTACAGCGGCCTGGACGATGCGCAGATCCTGCGCCTGGACCGCTGGATCCGCGCCAACACGCTCGAGCGCTTCGGCCCGGTGCGTTCGGTGCCCGGCGTGCACGTGTTCGAACTGGGCTTCGAGGCGGTGAACCGCTCGACCCGGCACAAGTCCGGCATCGCGGTGCGCTTCCCGCGCATCCTGCGCTGGCGCCACGACAAGCCCGCCGCGGAGGCCGACCGGCTCGACACGCTGCGGGCGCTGGCGCGATGAGCGCCGTCGCGCCGCGCGCGCGCTTCGATGCGCCGCTGGCCGGCTGGTTCGCCGCGCAGGGCTGGACGCCGGCGCCGTTCCAGCGCGAGGCCTGGCGGCGCTGGCGGCGCGGCGAGTCGGGCCTGCTGGTCACGCCCACCGGCAGCGGCAAGACCCTGGCCGCGCTCGGCGGGCCGCTGCTCGATGCGCTGGACGAGGCGCGCAAGGCCGCCGCGCAGCGCGGACGCGCGGCCAGCCCCGCCCGCACCGGGCGCGCGACGCGCGCGGATGGTGGCGGCGCACGTGGCGCGAAGCCGGCGCCGGGCGCACGCACGCGCCTGCTGTGGATCACCCCGCTGCGCGCGCTGGCCAGCGACACCGTCCGCGCCCTGCGCGAGCCGATCGCCGCGCTGGGGCTGGACTGGACCGTGGCCATGCGCACCGGCGATGCCAGTGCGCGCGACCGCCGCCTGGCGCGGCAGGGCCGGGCCGACGCGCTGGTGATCACGCCCGAGTCGCTGGCCCTGCTGCTGAGCTATCCCGACACCGCCGCGCAACTGGCCGGGCTGCGCGCCATCGTGGTCGACGAATGGCACGAACTGCTCGGCAACAAGCGCGGCGTGCTGCTGCAGCTGTGCCTGGCGCGGCTGCGCGCCTGGTCGCCGCAGGCACGCACCTGGGGGCTGTCGGCCACCCTGGGCAACCTCGGGCAGGCCCGCGACGTGCTGCTGCCGCACGCGCCCGACGCGGCCATCGTGCACGCGGCAAGGCCGCGCAGCCTGGTGCTGGACACGCTGCTGCCCGAGGCCGGCGAGCGCTTCCCCTGGGCCGGACACCTGGGCCTGTTGCAGGTCCAGCGCGTGGCCGCGCGCCTGGCCTCCGCCAGCACCACCCTGCTGTTCGCCAACACCCGAGCGCAGGCCGAACTCTGGCATCGCGCGCTCTCGGCCACCTGGCTGGATGCGCCCGAGACCCTGGCCCTGCACCATGGATCGCTCGATCCGAAGCTGCGCGCCGCCGTGGAGCAGGGTCTGCGCGAGGGCCGGGTGCGCTGCGTGGTCGCCACCTCCAGCCTCGACCTGGGCGTGGACTTTCCGGCGGTCGAGCAGGTGATCCAGATCGGCAGTCCCAAGGGCATGGCGCGGCTGCTGCAGCGCGCCGGCCGCTCGCGCCATCGTCCCGGCGAGGCCGGCCAGATGGTGTGCGTGCCGACCCACGCGCTGGAGCTGGCCGAATACGCCGCCGCGCGCCAGGCGCTGCGCGACGGCGAGGTGGAATCGCGGCCGCCGCCGACGCTGTCGCTGGACGTGCTTGCCCAGCACTGCGTCACCCTCGCGCTCGGCGGCGGCTTCGATGCCGATGCGCTGTACGAGGAGGTGCGCGCGACCCATGCCTTCGCCGCGCTGGATCGCGCGCAGTGGCAGGCGGTGCTGGCCTTCATCGTGCAGGGCGGACAGGCGCTGCGGCACTACCCCGAGTACACGCGCGTGGTGGTCGATGACGATGGCCGCTACCGGGTGACGGACCGCCGCATCGCCCAGCGCCATCGCCTGTCGATCGGCACCATCACCAGCGATGGCGCGATGCAGGTCAAGCTGCTGCGCGGCGGCGGCCTGGGCAGCGTCGAGGAAAGCTTCCTGGCCCGGCTGCGTCCGCGCGACCGCTTCCAGTTCGCCGGCCGCACGCTGGAACTGGTGCGCCTGCAGGACATGACCGCCTGGGTGCGCATCGCGAAGAAGGGCGAGGGCATCGTGCCGCGCTGGCAGGGCGGGCGCATGCCGATGTCCAGCGAGCTGGGCGCGCGCGTGGCGCAGGTGCTGTCGGCACCGCCCGACAGCCCCGAACTGCGCGCGCTGGCGCCGCTGCTGGCGCTGCAGGCGCGGCTGTCGGCGCTGCCCGAACCCGGCACGCTCCTGGTCGAGTTCGCCCGGACGCGCGAGGGCTGGCACCTGTTCGCCTATCCCTTCGCCGGGCGCGGCGTGCACGAGGGCCTGGCCGCCCTGCTGGCGCTGCGCTGGAGCCGTCTGGCCCCCAACACCTTCGGCTTCGCGGTCAACGACTACGGCCTGGCTTTGACCGCGCAGGCCGAGACCACGATCGACGAGGCCACCGTGCACGCGCTGCTGTCGCCCGAGGGACTGCACGAGGACCTGCAAGCGGGCGCCAACCTCGGCGAACTGGCGCGCCGCCAGTTCCGCGAGATCGCGCGCGTGGCCGGGCTGCTGCCGCCCTCCTTGCCGGGCCGCGCGCTGCGCAGCCTGCGCCAGCTGCAGGCCTCCAGCGGCCTGCTGTTCGACGTGCTGCAGCGCCACGACCCCGATCACCTGCTGCTGCGGCAGGCCGAGCGCGAGGTGTTCGAGGCCCAGCTCGACGTGCGCGCCCTGCGGGCCACGCTGGCGCGCTGCCACGCCGCGCGCATCGCCCTGCGCCGCCCGCGGACGCTCACCCCCCTGGCCTTCCCGCTGTGGGCCGAGGGCGTGCGCGGCACCCACAGCAGCGAGGACTGGCGCAGCCGCGTGCAGCGCGCCGCCGAGCGCCTGGAACGTCGGCATGGCTGAGGTGATGGACCTGCACCTGGCCGGGGAACCGGTGCGCCTGCTGGCCGACCGCGCGCTGTACTGGCCCGCGCGCCGGCGGCTGCTGGTCGCCGACCTGCACCTGGGCAAGGGCGACACCTTCCGCGCCGCCGGGATCGCCGTCCCCAGCGGCGGCACCGCCCACGACCTGGCCCGGCTGCAGGCCCTGTTGGCCGCCACCGGCGCGAGCTCGCTGTGGATCCTGGGCGACTTCCTGCATGCGCGCCGCCACCGCGCGGTGGACGCGGCCTGGGCCGCGTTCCGCCAGGCGCACGCGCAGGTGGAGATGGCGGTGGTGCCGGGCAACCACGACCGTGCCTTCGATGCGGTGGCGGCCGGCGTGCAGCGCCTGGCCGACGGCCATCGCGACCGTCCCTTCGAACTGCGCCACGCGCCGCCGCAGGGCCCACCCGGGGTCCACGTGGTCTGCGGCCACCTGCACCCGGTGCTGCGCCTGCCGGGAGGCTTGGGCCGGCAGCCGCTGTTCTGGCTGCGCCCCGGGCTGAGCGTGCTGCCGGCGTTCTCGGCGTTCACCGGCGGCCACGCGGTGGCGGCGCGTGAGGCGGCCGGCAGCGTGGTCTGCAACGGCGCGCAGCTGCTGCGGCTGGGCTGAGGCAGCCAGATGCCTCACGGGCGCTGGCGGCAGGAGGGCGCGATGCCGCCACTGTTTTGTACACAGCCCGCTGCCGATGGCAAGACGGGATTAGCTACTTCTGCGGGATGAAGTATCCAAAATCAGGCAATTGGACTTCGATTTGGAACACCCATCTTCTCTCCACGCGAAGGAGCGGCCGCCGGCCGCCCCGCCTTCAGATACCCAAGGAGAGTCCCCCATGCGTTCCAAGCTGCTCACCGTCACCCTCGCCGCCGCCCTGCTGGGCACCAGCGCCTTCGCCGCGCAGGCCCAGGACACGGGCTTCTACGCCGGTCTCGGCGCCGGCCAGTCGCGGGTCGACGAAGGCGCCTACGACGATCATGACACTGCGCTGTCGCTGTTCGGCGGCTACCAGTTCCACCGCAACTTCGCCCTGGAGGGCGGCTTCACCGATTTCGGCGACCTGCGCCCCGACGTGCCCGGCGCCGACCTCAGCGTCGACTCGGTCTCGCTGACCGCGGTCGGCATCCTGCCCTTCAACGACCGCTTCTCCGGCTACGCCAAGGCCGGCGTCCAGCGCTGGGACCTCGACCACGCGATTCCCGCCCTGACCGGCACCACCAAGGACCACGGCACCGACCCGGTCTACGGCCTGGGCCTGCAGTACCGCTTCAACGACCAGGTCGCCCTGCGCGGCGAATACACCCGCACCGAGGTGCGCGATATCGACGTCGACGCCGCCCAGATGCAGGTTCGCTTCGACTTCTGACCCATCGCGACGGGCAGGGACGCCCGTCCGCCCCTGCGGCCCGGCGCGCCCCACGTGCCGGGTCGGGCTGCCACCAGCCGTCAGGCCGTTGCGGGATGCCGTCGATCTACGGTCGATCGCGAGCGCAGCGGTTGCCGCTCGCACCGGGGAGTCCGGCCACAGGTTCCGCTTGGCGTCAGCCTCGTGGGCGCACGCGTTGCGTGCATTGATGGATGTTCCACCCAGCAATTGCTGAGCGGCCGGTGGTGCGTGGATGATCCTGTCGCCCAGACCACCATGGCTAGATTAACTGCGTTGATGCACGAGTGATGCAGGACGGACGCCCAGTATCCAGCTTGCCGTTGCGGGGCATTTTCAATAAGCGAACACATGACGAAGAAGCCGGGCAGCACAGCGATCGGCCTGATGTCCGCAAAGACTGCTCCGTGAAACGTGGCAGCGGCCGCAGCCACCAGGAACGGCTTAAGCCACCAGCGGTTCGTCGTCCATGACGCCATCGTGAGAAGTAGTACCAGGCACACGAAGTTTTCGACAACTGGCGCGACGAGCAGGGCCGACGCAACTCGCAGAGGATCCAGGCCAGAGTTAGCCACGTCCTCCACCGAGTTTGGCGCCATCCCAGAGAACGTGGCCAGCTCTGAGATGGCATAAGACATCATGATGGTTGCCACGACAGACAAGGGGGCCGTAGCCACGGCAAGCAGGAGCAGCCTTGGTGGCTCAAGCCACCCCATCGCATTCGGCGCCGGGTTCACCGCAACCAAGGTCATGCGCTAGCTGCGCGACGCGGCGATCGGCCCGGCCTTCATCGCGCCGGCGGCGGGGAATGTTCAAACCCGCCTTACCACTTTCACGTAACGACCTGCCGCCGCGGCGTCAGCCGGCCGCGGACTTTGATCTGGACAGGGCGGCGCAGTCGGGCGCGCGCCTCGCGAACTTCTGGCGAACTGACTCCGTCCTTGAGCGCTACATCTGCTGAATATAGGCAGTCACAGTGCCGATGTTGCTAGCATTACAGCCGTAGATGCAGCCGCCACCTATGGGACCCCACGAGGAGTAGCTGCCAGAGTAGTCCGTGAACGAGTCGGAACCCGAACTTCCACCAGCGCCAGCGTCGGAAACCTGGGCCTCTCGTTTGGCCTTTTCCTCCGCCGTCGAATTGCATGGCTTGTCTACGTAGATGGTGTTGGCGGCAACGCCAATTGGTCCGCGGTAGATGACATATCCGGTGAAGCGGTTGGCCTTCCAGTTCGCGGCCCCGTTCACAGCAGCACTGCCGAGTTCGTCAATCTTGCGCATTAATGCGCCATGCAGCGCCTGAGCCGCGGAGAATCCTGCCAGCTGGGCCTTAGCAACGTCCATCGCTGAAACCGTCAGAGGCAACGGCGCGGAAAGGACCGGCATTGCAAGGTCCTTACACGCAAACGCGATCCCTGAGCAGGCAAACAATCCGAGAACTGCACATGCCTTGCGATTCATAGCACTTCCTTATGGCTGGGCTGGAGAAGGGCGAGGATCAATGAATGGTTGGTGTTTGGCATTCCGCTTGAGCTGATCGAACAGCTGCAGCGCCATTGCTTCTGCTCTCATCTTCCGCTCACCGGCCAGCGGCGTGGCAAATGCCATGTCTCTGACCAACGCAATGCGCGAGTCTCCCTTCATTTCCATTACGCGGCCAATCGCATAGCCAAGCTCTGGATTTCCGTTGGACGAGCCAACCATGTAGGCCTGCAGCATTGATAGGGCGAATGCTGAACCGCGCTCTGCGGCAAAGAACAGTCGGTCAACCGCTTCGGTGTCCCCCTGGGAGAGCAGCCGTGCATCCAAGAAGACCTGCGCCACCTGGTCCCCGCTCTCGGCAGCCAATCGCAGCAGTCCCTCTTCGGCGTTGGAGTAAACGCGCCACTGCTCCGCATTTGGATAGCCATTTCGGTCGAGCCAGCGCTGGTCTTCAGCGCTATCGGCGCCGTAGGGGTCGTCATCGAGAGAGAACCCTGCCCGAGTTTTTGGGACGTCCGAGAAGGGACTCAACGAGCGGCCACTGGCATGCGTGGCAGGTGGGTCACCTAGTTCCGCAGCGGCCGTGATCGGCTCGTCAAGCGCATCATGAATCTGCGGCTGAAGCTTATCCTCAACTCCGCCCGATGCGGGGTTATCCGTCTGCCTACACCCTGTTGAGCCAGCTGCGAGTATGCATAGGCACGCTACGAACGAGCTCGTCTTCCTACTCAGCACTTACCCCTCCATGGCCGCAGATCGGCGGGATGCAGCAGCACTCGTGGCGCCCTTCCCCGGCGCCGCGGCTAATGCAATTAAAAACGGGGAAATGCGAACCTGTCAAGCGGTGCTGGAGCCCGAGTGCCGTCTCGAGATGATCTCTATTTAAACCAGCTAGTGGCAACGTCAGTTTTATCTCCAACTGCAGTATGAGCTATCTGCTATCTGGGGCGGACACTTAGACGCTGATTACCTAGACGGCTTGGTGCGGATGCAGTTGGGCACTAAAGCAAGCAGCGGATTTTTGGCTTGCGGTACCAGCAACCGCCGCATCCCTGCGGGGGTCCGGACGGCTGGATTGCGATGGAACCGGGGCGCTGGAATGGCGGCCCGGTCCTGCCAAAACGCACCGTTCGTTGCTGGCAGGATGAATTTGCTTTAATCACGCGGATTGGGACTCGGCCGTTGTCTCGTCGGTCCGTAGGAGAAGTCCGTAGGGGCAAGACCGAGTCACGGCGGATTTCGGGCGCAGCAGTAGTCTCTGCCCCCCATGTGCTACTCAGCTCAGATCAACGCCGAGTACAGGACGTTCGTCCGGGCGACAGGCGGCGGCGGGATGGACATCCGCACCTACGTGAAGGTGTTCTGGTGGGGCGAGGATGCCGGCGTGAGGAGGCGCCCCAAGGTGTCCCGCGGCGTGGAGCGGGACCTGCTGGCCAGCGGGCCGGCCGAGGTGGCCGACCTGATCCGTCTATGGGATGCCTGGGAGGCCAGCCAGCTGAGCCAGGAAGATCTTCGCGCAGCGCCGCCGCGTGGCCGACGCCGAGCGCGCCCTGCAGGCCAAGGCCACGAAGAAAGCCGCCGAGGACGTGCGGATCGGCACCATCAAGGACCACGGCACCGACCCGGTCTACGCCCTGCGCGGCGAATACACCCGCACCGAGGTGCGCGATATCGACGTCGACGCCGCCCAGATGCAGGTCCGTTTCGACTTCTGACCACCCGGCCCCTGCCGCCGCGGTGAGATCCCGGTCCGGCGTCCGCGCCGGACCGGCGTCGCGCCCGTCGCCCGGTCCGGCGCGATGGCCTGTCGTCCTCGCCTCGGCCAGCGCAGCGTCGACGCCCTCGTGGGCAACGTTACCTGTTCGAAAAACCGGGCCGAACGATCACCGACCAGCTTCTGGCGTCAGTTCCACGCGCATGCTGCGGAAGTCGATCGTCCATGACGCATGCGCGTTGAGCACGTCTCCACCCAGCACGCCCTTGACTTGCGAAGCCGTCTCCCCGGACTCCTCGACCGTCACGGCAATCTTGGGCAGTTCTACCGACGTTCCATCGACGGTCACGGTCACGTCAGGCCACAGCACGACACCACGGGTCGTCGAACCGCCAGCGCCTGCGACGCCCTGGATGGACCTGGCAAGACCGCTGACGATATCGGGGTGCTCGGCGGCAAAGCGCGAGGACAGCGATGATGCAGAGGCACCACTATCGAGATGCATCGCCACGTCGATTCCGTTGACAGTCGCATCGACGAACAGATCACTCCCGGACAACCACATGTTCTGAGGGGCGGGTGCTTCCCGCCGGTCCGCGCCCGGCTCGATCACGAACCCGCCATCTTTCCTGAACCTCACCCGTTCCAAGGCGCGGAACACCGGGAAGCCGACAATCGCGTCGATGCGGTAGCCGCCAGGAACGGGCAGTTCCAGCTGGCTGTCGTCCAGGACCAGGAAGGCCACGTTCTCTATGGTGACGCCGCCGATGCTCAGGCTCCTGGCAACTGCCACGTTGGTCTGGATCGCGCTGCGGCTGGACGTTCCGACCGAGGCCGCGCCGGGGCGGACGTCCACGCCCAGACGCTTCGCTGCCGAAGCGGACAGGACCGAGATGTTGGCACCGGTGTCCAGCACCGCCTCCTGGGCCCCTCCATTGACGAGGATACCCATGCGCGCCAACCCCACCTTGTCACGAGCGTAGCTGTCGGCAACGGGCGCATGGGCTGCCACCCTTTGTGCAGGCGCGTCCCGCAACTGAGTCGTGATCGATGCCATGACGGCGGCGTCCTGCAGATCCTCGTGATCGGCGGAGAGTTCGCGAAGCCAGTGCAAGCGTTGCTGCGCGGCGTCATCCGCGGCATCGTAGTTGCCGACAGCGAGGTTGATGTCGGCGAGAATCCCGTACGCCTCGGGAAGATCCGAGCGGTCGCCGGCACCGAGGAACTCGGCGACATGTTCGTTCGCGATGTCCGCTCTCAACGACCCGGCGGCAACGCGTGCGAGCACCAGGTGCTTCAGGGGGGTGTCCGGCAATGTGTCGGCAAGCGAGGCGAGCAGTGCCACGTCCCCGTGACGAGCGGCACGCAGGAGCGCCCGTTCCCGCAGGCCGCCCGGCCCTTGGCTCGCGGGCGAACCCCCGGTCGCGTCCTCAACGGGCGATGCCATAGCAGTCTGGCAAGACAGGGCGATTGCAAGGATCGCCATGGACCGAGCGGGAACGTGACGCATCTGGTCCCCTATGCCTCGGTGGTGACGGGCCGCAGCAAAGCCGTCGGTAACGCGCCTGGGCCCCGCCGCTCCGTGCCATGCGGAACAGACCGCGTCGGGAAGTGCAGGCGCATGATCAAGCCGTAGCGTGTCCGGTACTCCAGCCTCCGCGACTCCGGCAAACCAAGCAGACCGCAGCCCGGTCGGCGAAATCGGCGATTCGCCGGGACGGCGCCCCGGGACGGGCGCGAGTTCTTCCAGCTGCCGGTCGCGGAGCGCGGGTATGCGGGAGAAACCCGCAAAACTGGCGCGCCTGGAGGGATTCGAACCCCCGACCAATGGCTTCGGAAGCCACTACTCTATCCGGCTGAGCTACAGGCGCGTGGCCGGGGATTGTCACATGGACTGGGCCGCGGCGCGAGTCTTGACGGGCTTGGTAGGCTGGCAGGATGCGTGACGAAGACCGCGATGAGTCCGGGCCGGTACCGGAATGGCGCCGCCGCCTGGGCCTGTACTGGCGACTGGTCCGGGCCGACCGGCCGATCGGCTGGCTGCTGCTGCTGTGGCCGACCTGGTGGGGGCTGTGGATCGCCGCCGAAGGCGTGCCGCCGCTGTGGATCCTGTTCGTGTTCAGTGCCGGGGTGTGGCTGACCCGCTCGGGCGGCTGCGTGATCAACGACT
>Ga0233385_1000958_pt1 | contig 12764 bp, 15 predicted proteins | sample ElkDunMinimDraft_16_FD_191543 | JGI IMG/M metagenome (GOLD analysis project Ga0233385, IMG submission 191543) | Fecal eukaryotic communites from dung pellets of Tule Elk in California, USA - Elk Dung G36 | ecosystem: Host-associated > Mammals > Digestive system > Large intestine > Fecal | place...
GAAGGTGACGATCAGAAAGCCGACGACGATGCCGGGCCAGACCCGCGCGAGACGGCTCTGCCAGCGGCTACGGGGCTTCGATCCCGCAACCGCCGCGGCAAGCGTCCTGCGGTGGCGGCAGACCGTCCAGATGAACAGGCCGAAGCTCGGCAGGGCGACGAGCAGGCTTCCGGTGACCTCGAGAAGGCCAGGTCCGGCCGACCACAGCCGCAGCGTGGCGATGAGCGCAAGTCCGGCGATGGCCCATGCAATGGCGATGGACAGGTCGCGCGCCAATGCGTGCAGGCGACCGACGCCGGCGGCCGCGCCAGGCGACCTAGCCCGGATCAGCAGCGACCTGACGGCGATGAGCGCCACCAGGCCGAAGGCGGTGAGGATGACCCAGCTGCGGAGCGTGCGCACCGCGAGGCCTTGCGACGGCAGCAGGCGCTCGACCAGCAGGCCGGCGAGAATCGCGATGACGGCGGCGGCGAGCGTCGAAAAGATGCGCCGCCAGACGCCTGCGCCCGATCGCTGGAACCGCCGTCGGCAGAGGAGAAAAACGCCCGCCGTAGCGACGACAACGACCACGATCTGAAGGAAGAGCGCGCCGGCGCTGGTTCCGCCCGCCGCGAAGGACGCATGCAGCGCGTCGACTTCTTCGGGAATGCCTGCGAGCGCGCGGATGCGCGCCTCAACACCGCTGACGAAGCGGCCCATGACAAGTTCCAGCCCCGAGACTACGGACGCGACGTCGCTCGCCGTCTGTTCCGCGCTGGTAGCCATGTTCCCTCCGAACCAGACCTTCCATACCGGTCAACCGGGCCGGTCGCAGCGTACTATAGAGGAACTGGCGTGCAGATGGTAAAGGGTGAACCGGCTGATACGTATATTACCGTATCAAGCCATGCCGAGCGCGGCCACACGAGGTCGAGGATCGCTTTTGCCTGGCGTCCCGACGAGGCTCCGCAGCACCGAGGCAGCAAACGAAGTCGCGTCGGCTTGGCACAAGCGTTGCGTTTCGTGCAAACCCGATGCGGCGTCCACGCCATCGTTGGCGTTACGCATGCATCAGAGCCGCGTGGAACGGGCTCTGTTCCTGCTCAAAACAAGGCAGCGAGCACTGCGATTAACGTGACTGCCAGGGCTGCCATGCTCGGAACCATGACGGCTGCGCCCGAGCCGAAGGCCAGTGCCGCCACCCAGTCGAATTTCCTGTCAGAGTGCTCGTACATCATTTGCTCCGTGATTTCGCAACGTCAGCCCGATCGTCGTGGTTCCCGTCCGGCAGCGGCGCGTCGTCGGCCTCATGCAGGAGCACTCGCTCCGCCGCGCCGTCCAGGTCCTCCAGCTGTCCGCTCCTCATCGACCAGAGAAAGGCGAGGAGCCCGATCAGCCCCATGCCCAACGCGACCGGGACCAGCCACGACAGCAGGCTCATGACGCCTCCGCCAGCCGAGTTGTCGTCGCCAGCCTTCGGGCGCGCGACGGCGAAGGGCCACGTCCCGCCAGCCGGAGCGCGTTGGCGACGACCAGGATGGAGGAGGTCGACATGGCCACGGCGGCGAACAGCGGGGTTACATATCCGGCCAGCGCAAGGGGAAGCGCCAGGGCGTTGTAGGCGATCGAGAGCGCAATGTTCTGCGTCACCAGCCTTTTCGCCTGGCGCGCGATGCGGATCGCATCCGGCACGCTCCGGAGGCTGGAGCCGAGGAAGACGAGATCGGCGGCGTTACGGCCAACGTCGGCGGCCGACGACGGCGCCATCGAGACATGGGCGGCGCCCAGCGCGGGAGCGTCGTTGAGCCCGTCGCCGACCATGAGGACGCGGCGGCCTTCAGCCGCAAGGGCGTCGAGTCTCGCCACCTTGTCCTGCGGCCGCAGGCCTCCGGCCGCTGTACCGATGCCGACCGCCCTTGCAGTATCGGCAACGGCATCCGTGCCGTCCCCCGACAGTATCTCGGCATCCAGGCCAAGCTCGCCGACCTGCCGGACGGCTTCCTTTGCATCGGGGCGGAGGCTGTCCGAGATCGCGAAGAAGCCGAGCGCCTGTCCGTCGACCGAAAACCAGGTTGCGGCGGGCGCGGCTTCGCTGGAGCGTGGATCGATCCAGTCCTTGCGACCCAGCCTGTAGATGCGCCCCGCGATCTTTCCCTCAATGCCGTCGCCCGGCAGTTCCCGCACCGCCTCGACGGTGTGCGACGACACAGGCAACATGGCGGCCACGGCGCGTGACGCAGGATGCCGTGACAGCCGCGCAAGCGCGGACGCGGCATCGATCTCGGGGTCCGGCACGGAGCAGGACGTCACGCGGGTCATTCCCGCCGTCAGGGTTCCCGTCTTGTCGAAGGCGACGTGATCGACCTCGGCCAGCCGCTCGAGCGCAGCGCCGTCCTTGAGCGTCACGCCGAGGGAGAACAGGCGTCTCGCCGCCACCGCCTGCACCATCGGCACCGCGAGTCCAAGGGCGCAGGGGCAGGTGATTATCAGGACCGCAATGGCTACCGTCAGGGATCGGTGCGCATCGCCGGTCCCCCAAAACCACGCAGCGAACGTCGCGAGCGCGACGACATGGACGACCGGCGAATAGAGCGAAGCGGCCCGGTCGGCGATACGGCGATAGCGCGCCCTGCTGCCCTCGGCGGCTTCCATGAGCCGCACCATGTCGGCCAGGAACGAGTCCTTCTGCGGCCGGTCCACCCGCACGGTCAGCGGCCCGTCGAGGTTCAGCGATCCCGACATCACCTGCGAGCCGGGTCCGACCTGCTCGGCGGAAGACTCTCCCGTTACCACCGACATATCGAGCGACGCGGCGCCCGCGATCACGGTGCCGTCGACGGGCATCCGCTCCCCGGCGAGAACGAGAATGGTTTCCCCGGCTTCGATCCCCGCGGTCTCGCGGTACTCTCGGCTGCCGTCTTTCGCGACCACCGTCGCCCCGCGCGGCATCATCCGGGCAAGCGACCGCACCGCTTCGCGCGCGCGCCCGCGCATCGCCTGGTCGGCGGTCCTGCCTGCCAGAAGGAAGAACAGGAGCGAGGTCACCGCGTCGAAATAGGCGTGCGGCCCGCCAGTCAACGTGTCGTAGAGGCTCAGCATGAAAGCGAGCAGCACGCCGACGCTGATCGGCACATCCATGTTCGTTCGGCCCGCGCGCAGCGCGGTCCAGGCGGACATGAAGAAGATGCGCCCCGAATAGACGAGCGCCGGAAAAGCCAGCAGGGCCGAAATAAGATGGAACGCGTTTCGCGTCTGGTCCCCCGCGCCGGACCATACCGAGACCGACAGGAGCATGATGTTCATGGCGGCGAACCCGGCCACCGCGGTTGCGCGCAGCAGCCGGGTCATCTCCGGGTCCCCGGAGCCTTCCGAAAGTTCGGCGAGGCCAGCTTCGTATCCGGCGGCGCGCAGGGCATCCACCAGGGGCGGAACGCCGGCGTCGCTCCGCCATCTGACGGCTACCCGCCTTGCCGTGAGGTTGAGGCGCGCCGAGAGAACCCCCTCGAGATTGGCGAGCGTTCCCTCGATCGTTCGGATACATCCCGCGCAATGGGCCGCCGGAACCGACAGGTCTGTCTGCCGCACACCATCTCCGAGGTCGCGGCTCGCAAGCACGATCTCCTGGGAGTTGACGGCGCGGGCCGGCCCGATCTCAAGGGCGGCTTCGGAGCCGGGCGCGCAGCAGCTCAACGTTCATGCCTCCGCGTCGGCTATCGCCTTGTAGGCATGCCATGTGGCGTGGCCGAGCAGCGGGAAGATGACGATCATTCCGATCAGCCCCGTGGCCACGCAGGCCATGAAGAGGACGAGCACCATCGCTCCCCAGCCGATCATGGCCGGGAGGTTGTTCCAGACCAGCTTCATGCTCGTGCCCATGGCGGTCAGCGCGTCGATGCGACGGTCGAGCAGCATGGGGACCGCGAAGACGCTGATCGCGAAGGCGAAGGCGGCGAACAGTCCTCCGATGGCCGTTCCGACGACGAGCATCGTCCATCCATAGGGCGTGCCGAGCAGGATGCCGACGACATGGTCGAGGCCAGGGAAGGCGGTCACGCCGAAGAACAGCGACCAGAGCAGTACGGCCGCGCGAGTCCACAGGAGCATCAGCAGGCTGAGCAGCAGGCCAGTGAAGAAGACCTGCGCGCCCGCGCTCGGCTTGACGCGAAGCATCGCTCCGAGCGTGATGCGTCTGCCTTCGCCGAGCGCGCGGCTTTTCTCGTAAAGTCCGATCGCCAGGAAAGGGGCGACGATCAGGAACCCGGCCAGTGCCGGGAACAGGATGTAGTCGCGTCCGAAGTCGACGAGGGTCCAGACGAAAAGGACCGACAGCACGAAGACGCCGAGCCCGTATGCCAGGCTGGAAAATGGCTGTGTGCGGAAATCGCGCCATCCGGCGGCAAGCCAGCGCAGGCCCTCCAGCACGGGCAGGTCCCGTTGAAGCGCGGGGTCGCGGGTCTCGCCGATGCCCGACGTCTCGCTGAGCAGCCAGTATCCCTTGTCGGCTTCGCCCATGGCTTTTCTCCTTCAGCAGGCCGACTTGGCGGCGCGGTAACCGCCGCCGTCGGCGGACTTCAGATGTTCGACGCATTCGGGTTGCGACTGGAACGCGACGTAGACGAGATGCGCGTTCGCCCCGGCGAACAGCAGCCCCGCCGGAACCAGGAGCCAGGGCAGCCACCTGCCGCGACGCGTCTGCCTGCTCGCGGTCACGGCTGCTGTGTCCCGAGGTCGTGGACGAACAGCGCCAGCGTCCTGATCTCCGCCGGCGCCAGCCTCTCGTCCCAGGTCGGCATGTGTCCCTGCCTGCCGCCGTGGACGGAGGCAATGATGGTATCGAGGTCGCCGCCGTAGAGCCAATGCGGGTCCGTGAGATTCGGGGAGCCCAGGTCCCGGTTGCCTTCGGCGTTCTCGCCGTGGCATGCCGCGCAGGTGGTGACGAAAGTCTCGCGCCCGGCGTTGATGCGATCGATATTCTCCGGCGTCGAATAGTCCGGGTGGCTGAGCGAATAGACGTATGCCGCCACGGCCCCGACCTGATCGCGGTCCAGCATCTGGTCGCGTCCGAAGGCCGGCATCTGGCCGATCCGGGTTTCCGGATGCGCGGTGTTGATGCCGACGCGCATGGTCTGCTCGATCATCTCAGGACCGCCGCCCCACAGCCAGTCGTCGTCGGTCAGGTCGGGATAGTTGGCGTTGCCCTTGCCGTCGCGCCCGTGGCAGGCCGCGCAATTGTCGCCGAAGAGCTGCCGGCCGGTCTCGCGGACGGTCTGCATCAGCGCCTCGTCGGCCATTATCGTCTCGTAGGGCTCCGTCTCGATGCGGCTCATCCATGCGGCGCGATCCCGCTGGCCTTCGAGGACGTTGGCCTCGACAGACGTCCTCTGGTCTATCCCGAGAAGACCCCTCGTGTAGGTCGTTCCGAGCGGCCAGGAGGGAACCAGGAACCAGATGAGAATCGCCCAGAGATGGGTCACGATGAGGAACATCAACACGCCGCGGGGGACCGGCGTGTCCAGTTCCTTGATACCGTTCCATTCGTGGCCGGTCGTCTTCCGGCCGGTGACAGGGTCGCGTTCGTTCACTTCCATGGCTTGTCGTCCCGGTCGAGAATGCTGTTCTTGGCCCTGTCGAAACGCTTCTTGTTCGACGGCCAGAAAGTGTAGACGAGTACGCCGAGGGCGAGCGCGATCAGATAGAAGAGGCCCCAGCTCTTGGAGAAGGCGACGACGGCGTTGTGATCCAAGTCCATCGCGGCTCCTCCTCTCAGCTTTCCGGATCCGGCTTCGCCTCGGGGGCGGCGGTGTCCTCGTAAGGGGCTCCGGTCAGCCTTCCGAGCACCTGGAGATAGGCGACGAGCGCGTCCATTTCCGTGACATGGGTGGTCACGCCGTCGAACGCGCTGACCTGGGTCGCCGGTCCGTAGCGCTCGACGACACCGGCGGCGAAAGGGGTATCCGGCGTGGCCTGGCCGTAAGCGTCGAGGGCAGCGTTCTCGACCATCTCCTCGCTATAGGGGACGCCAAGCGCGCGTTGCGCCGCCAGATCCAGCGGCAGGTCGTCCATATCGAGCGGGGTGCGGCCGAGCCAGCGATAGGCGGGCATGTTCGATTCCGGGGTGACGTCCCTGGGATTGTTGAGGTGGGCGACATGCCAGAAGTCGGAATATTTGCCGCCGACGCGGGCGAGGTCGGGACCGGTTCGCTTCGACCCCCACAGCATCGGACGATCGTACTGGGATTCCACCGCGAGCGAGAACGGGCCGTAGCGTTCCACTTCGTCGCGGAGCGTGCGGATCATCTGGCTGTGGCAGGCGTAGCACCCCTCGCGGATGTAGATGTTGCGCCCGGCGAGTTCGAGCGGCGTGTACACCCGCATGTCGGGCGCGTCCTCGACGGTCTCGTCGATGGTGAAGAGCGGGGCGATCTCGACGATGCCGCCGACGCTCGCGGCAGCGATGATGGCGAGGACGAAGCCGATCGCGGAACGCTCCAGCTTGCGATGGAAAGTATCGGCCATTTCGTCATTCCCCCGGTACGGCGATGGTCGTGGCCGGCACGTCCGAGGCGCGCGGCACTGACGCCGGAACGGCTCGCACCGTCATCCAGATGTTGTAGCAGGCGACGACCGCGCCGATCAGGAAGAGCAGGCCTCCGAAGGCGCGGGCGATATAGTACGGATACATCGCCACCAGCGAGTCGACGAACGAATAGGCGAGCGCGCCCTGGTCGGTGTAGGTCCGCCACATCAGCCCCTGGATGATGCCGGAGTTCCACATCGCGAAGACGTAGATCAGCGTTCCCGCGATCGCGAGCCAGAAGTGGACTTCGACCAGCACGGGCGAATACATGCGCTCGCGCTTCCACAGCGCAGGAACCAGCGTATAGAGCGAGCCGAACGTGATCAGCGCCACCCAGCCGAGCGCCCCGGCGTGGACGTGGCCGACGGTCCAGTCGGTGTAGTGGCTGAGCGAGTTGACGGGCCGGATCGCCATGAACGATCCCTCGAAGGTCGACAGCCCGTAGAAGACGGCCGCCGCCATCATGAAGCGGAGCGTCGCGTCGTCGCGCACGCGGTGCCAGGCGCCGTTCAGCGTCAGCAGCGCGTTGCCGGCGGACGCCCATGACGGCACGAGCAGCATGACGGAGAAGGTCATGCCAAGCGTCTGCACCCAGTGAGGAAGCGCGGTGTAGTGGAGGTGGTGCGACCCCGCCCACATGTAGAAGAAGGTGATGCCCCAGAAGCTCAGGATCGACAGCCGGTAGGAGAAGATCGGACGCTGCGCCCGCACCGGCAGGTAATAATAGAGCATGCCGAGGAAGCCTGCGGTGAGGAAGAAGGCGACGGCGTTATGTCCGTACCACCACTGCACCATGGCGTCCTGGACGCCGGGCCAGATCGTGTAGCTCTTGGCATGCCCCCACGAGATCGGCAGCGCAAGGTTGTTGACGATGTGGAGGATGGCGACCACCAGGATGAAGGCCAGGAAGTACCAGTTGGCCACATAGATGTGCGGCTCCTTCCGGCGCGCGAGCGTCCTGATGTAGAGAAGGAAGAAGGTCACCCAGACGACGACCAGCCAGAGGTCGGCGTACCACTCAGCCTCGGCATATTCCTTCGACTGGGTGATGCCGATCAGGTAGCCCGACACCGCCAGCACGCAGAACAGGTTGTAGCCGAGCAGCACGAACCATGGGCTGACCTGACCCGCAAGCCGGGCGCGCGAGGTCCGCTGCACGACGTGGAAGCAGGTCGCGATCAGCGCATTCCCGCCGAAGCCGAAGATGACGCCCGTCGTGTGGGTCGGGCGGAGGCGGCCGAAGCTCGACCATGCGGCGTCGAAGGCGAGGTCGGGCCAAGCGAGCTGCGCTGCCACCCATACGCCCATGAACATGCCGAACACGGCCCAGGCCATGGACAGGCCGATGGCGACCTTGATCGGATCGTCGTAGTAGGAGGCTGCCCTGTCCTCGACAGGTTCGGGCTCATAGAAGGAGGCCATTACCAGCCAGGCGACTCCTCCTCCGAACAGCATGACGATCACGCCGTGCGCGCCGAGCAAGTCGGTGCGTCCCATGACGGCCATCACAGCGCCGACCAGGGTGACGGCGCCTGCCAATAGCAAAGCGTTCTGCCGTTCCGAAGAGGTAAGGTTCGCCAGCATTCGTTCCCCTCCTGAAGCAGGCTACGGGGCACCTTTCCCCGATGTCCTGCTCATTTCAAGCGTAGCTTGAGCAGTTCTTTCCCGTTCACGGCAATGTCGGCCAGGGGCACGCCGTCAGGGGTCATGGCATCACTTAAAGTAGTATCCCTGCAACCAGTATTACTACTGGTTTCGGCCACTGCAAGCGCGCTGTTGTCGCGGCCCGATACAAGCACAGCCGATCGGCAAGTTGTTTGCGCCCGCGCAAAGTCAGGGAGCCGGCGGAGTGGTGTGCTGGCGTTCTTTGGAGATGCCGGCCGTGAAACCACCAGTTGCGATCGATCCCGACATGACGGTCGATGAAATCATGCGGCGATGGCCCGCCACGATCCGCGTGTTCATCCGGCACCGGATGCTCTGTGTCGGCTGCCCCATCGGTGTGTTCCACACCGTAAGAGATGCATGCCGCGCTCACGATCTAGCGGAGGACCCCTTCTCGCAGGAACTCCTCGCTGCCATGGAAAGCGACGTCAAAATCAATGGGCCGTCGGCATTCGATACCGTGGGAGCCATCTGACGCGATTGTCGTACGGGGGCTGAGGCCTACTTCCTGCGACGGCTCTCGGCCACCAGCATCAGCCCGTGCGGGTCGGTCACGACAACCTTCTGTCGGCTTCCTTTGACGATGCCTTCGTCTTCCCAGGCGCTGAGGAGCCTGCTCACCGTGTGCAGCGTCGTACCCGTCATCTCCGCGATGTCCTGGCGGGTGATCGGGAAGTCGATCTCGATGCCTTGCTCCGTCTTCTTCCCGGACTGGCTGACGATCCGCAGGAGCGCGTGAGCGATGCGCTGCTCCACCTGCTGGGTCGACATCTCCATCACCTGCTCCTGCGTCTCCTGCAGGCGGGCTCCCATCGTCTGATATGCGCTGGCCCCGAATGCCGGCGCGCGCGCCTGAAGCTCCGGCCAAGCAGCGTTCGGCCATGTGAGGACGACGCAATCGACCGCAGCTACCGCCGATGCCGGGTAGGCGATCCGGCCCATCGCCACCGCGAAGCCGAAAAGCTCGCCTTCGTTGATGTAACGCGCGATCACCTGATGGCCTTCGGGCGAGGTGCGCACTACCCGGATATGTCCGTTCAGCAGCAGGAAGAACGAATCGGCGTCCGCGCCCTGGGAGAAGACTTCCGCGTCCTTGGGAAAGCGCGACGATCGCGCCCGGGCCAGCACGGCGTCGAGGTCGCTCCCGGCGAGACCCGCAAACGCGGGCAGTCCGGAGATCAGGCTCCTGTCCAACGTCATCTTGTTCCCACCGCCTCCTCAACGCGTGCCCGTCAGGTTTCTAGCCCGAGTTTGCGCTGGCGCAAATACTAGACGGGCTTCGGAGGCTATCACGCATGCAACGGCGATCGCAGCCGGGTACCGAGAAAGGACAACAAAATGAAACGGATATTCGCAACCTTGGCCCTTGGCGTGGCAGTCATGGCCGCGGGCGCTGCGGGCGCGGCCGAAATCGAGGTCATGATGCTGAACAAGGGCGAAAAGGGTTCGATGGTGTTCCAGCCCGACCACGTCGTGGCGGCTCCCGGCGACACCATCCGCTTCGTGCCCACCGACAAAGGGCACAATGTCGAGACGATCAAGGGGATGCTCCCCGCCGGCGTCGAAGCCTTTAAGAGCAAGTTCAACGAGACCTTCGAGGTCACGGTGACCGCGGAAGGCGTCTACGGCGTGAAGTGCACGCCCCACTACGGCATGGGCATGGTCGCTCTCATCGAAGTGGGCAAGCCCGTCAACGTCGAGGAAGCCAAGGCCGTCAAGCAGACGGGCAAGGCGAAGACGGTTTTCGCCGAACTGTTCGGCCAGGTCGTCGCCCAGAATTAACCGCCCATGGCCTCCTGCCAGTTCGGCGGACGAGGAAAGGGGGGCATCCGGGACAAGGTCTCGGATGGCTGGGCGGGGGAGGCCAGGATGCGCCTCGCGGTCTCGGACAAGACCGCGGGGCGCTGCCGTTGTTGCGAAAGCACTCGCAGCCGGGCGGTCGCACGGCGTATGTAGAACGTCATGAACGTGAAATCGGAAACATCGCCCGTTCGCCTGCTGTGGGCGGCGGCCGGAATTGCCTGCGTGGCGCTTGGCCTTGTCGGCATTACGCTGCCACTTCTTCCGACGACACCGTTCATGATCCTGGCAGCGTTCTGTTTCGCCAGGGGCTCCGACAGGCTACACCGGTGGCTGATGGGACACCCGCGCTTCGGGCAGGCGATCCGTGACTGGAAGCGGCACGGCGCGATTGCGCCGAAGGCAAAGTTGCTGGCTGCTGCAGCGATGGTGGCTGCGATTCTGGTTTCCCTTCTTGCCGGGATCGCCTGGTCGCTCATCGCCGCACAGGCGGCGGTCATGACCGCCGCCGCGGCCTTCGTGCTGACGAGACCGTCGCCACCCGCGTGAACGACGACGAAATTGTCCGATTGCGGTAGCCTGGGTACGTCTTGTCGGCGTTGCCAGAGCAGCGAACGCTCGAGCGGACTCGCTTTCGCTGCTCTGTCTATCGGATTTTTCCGAAAACCGCTTGAAGACGACCGGGATGCCAGCGCGGTCGGATCCTCAGCCTCGGTCAGCCCGGCTTGCGTCGACCCCACAGGATCGGCGCATAGCGAAGGGCGAAGGTCAGGAAAGCGGCGCTCCATAGCGCACCGCCCGTCGACAGCGTCGCCGCATACCACTCGCCCGCAAACGGCGCCGCGACACGCAGCGCTGCGCCGGCGGTCACAGCCGCATAGATCGCGACGGTGTATGGGTCGGCGACTATTTCGCGTCCGGTGTGGCCGAGGCTGGCGCGGGTCATGACGGCCAATGTCATTGTTCCGATCGCGCCCGCGGTCAGCGCATGCAGCGCTACGCTCTCCGGGATATGGCCGGTGGCCGCGGCACAGCCGAGCAGTGCCAATGCAACGGCAAGCCAAGCATATCCGAGATGGAGGACGAGCACGATCGGCTCGCGCGCGGTCTTGTGACCGCGCCAGCGCGCCAGCCGCGCGCCGAGCAGCAATCCCGCCAGGAGCAGGCCGATTCCGGTCACGGTCGCACCGGGTGCGACGATCCAGGCGACGCAGGCGGCGGCGGTGCCGGCCAGAGCCGCCTTGTCGAGCAGACTAAAGCTCGCAGGCAGAACGGTCTCGCCCTGCTTGACGAGCCAGTTTCGCGTGAAGCTCGGGACGATACGTCCGCCAATGAGGGCCAGCAGCATGGTGATCGCTGCGAGCGCTAGACGGATACCGATGCCGTGGGCGACGAGATCGAGATTCGCTGCGTGATCCAGGACGTTTGCCAGCCCGAGGAGCGAGATCATGAAAGCGACAGGCGCGTTCTTCCAGTTGCGACCGGCCACGACCTCGCGCCAGACGGCGGAGGCCAGGACGGCGGGGAACGCGGCGTCCAGGGCCATCGCCACGACGGCATCTGGGACGACGGCACACGCCACGCGTCCCATCCCCCACAGGAACACAAGCCCGGCCAGGGGCCAGCCGCTCAGCGGCAGCCGTCCCGTCCAGTTCGGGATCGCCGTCAGCAGGAATCCTGCGACCACTGCCTGCAGGTAGCCGAAGAGCATCTCGTGGGCGTGCCAGTGGATGCCCGGGAACGGTCCCGGCAGCGTCGATCCGGAAAGGTACATGAACAGCCATGCCGGAATCGCAACACCCGCGTGGAGCGCTGCGAGGAAGAAGAAGGGCCTGAACCCATACGAAAGGATGGGCGGCATGCCCGCCACGCGGCCTCGCCCGTCGCGCGACGTATCGCCCGACCTGCGCAGCGAGCGAAGCGCCGACCTGTCGGCGCCGGCGGGAACAGTGTCGGTGCTCATCGGCTTCCTCCTGCCGCTTTGCGGGATGCCTGCGCTCCGCGGGTCGCGAAGCCGGAAAGGTCTTCGAACAGGTCGGCGATCTCCAGGAACGCCGACCCGTCGGGTTCGTCCGGCATCAATTCGTCCAGTTCGCCGAGCAGGGCGAGCACGATGACGATGGCGTCGCGCATGCGCCTTGCGTCCGCGAGCCCTGTGCCGCGGCGGATCAGATCGTCTTCAACGTCTATGCGGTCGAGCATTTCGTTCGCGGCATTCCTGCAGCCGCAGTCGAGCCCCGCTTCCGATAGGCCTCGCCGCAGTCTCTCCACCACCGATCGCGGCCCTTCGAAGGATTTGACGAACTCGACAGGAACCGGGCGGACGCGTCTTCTCATTTCGTTGCCTCCACATTTGCGGCAGGGATATTCCGGCGGCCGCCAACGCCTTCATGAGCTGTCGCGCTCTGCCACAGACGCTCGGCGGCGAGCCTGGCATGGGCGAGGGGCGTGTCGTCGCGTACGAGGCGGAAGCCGAGATGATCGGGCGGGGTCCCTACCGCGCATCCGCCGCTCCTGCCGTCCCGAACGAAACTCGACATGTACGCCCGGTGCAGCCCCTCGATCACGCGCACGCCGCAGTTGTCCGTCCGGGCCTCGACTGAGCCGTCGGTCGTCAGCGTCGTCCGGCTGTAGCAGGTCGACGTCCACTCCCAGACGTTGCCGCCGAAGTCCTCGATCCCGTTTGCATTGGCGCCGAAGGAGCCGCGCGCCTTCAGCGCGGGATCCGCCGGACGCTTCGCCG
>Ga0233385_1000959_pt1 | contig 12756 bp, 13 predicted proteins | sample ElkDunMinimDraft_16_FD_191543 | JGI IMG/M metagenome (GOLD analysis project Ga0233385, IMG submission 191543) | Fecal eukaryotic communites from dung pellets of Tule Elk in California, USA - Elk Dung G36 | ecosystem: Host-associated > Mammals > Digestive system > Large intestine > Fecal | place...
CGGCTTCCGCTACCTGAGCGCCGGCGCTCAGGTCGGGTCGCTGCTGCTCGGCCTTTATGACGATGACGGCAAGCTGCATCACGTCGGCTACACCTCGACGATAGCGCGAGGGGATCGTGCCGCCCTGACGGCAAGGCTGGAGGCTTTGACCCAGCCGCCGGGATTTACGGGCAGGGCGCCCGGCGGGCCGAGCCGATGGAGCACCGAGCGCTCCGGCGACTGGCATCCGCTGCGGCCTGAACTGGTCGTCGAAGTCTGCTTCGACCACGTCACCGACGATCGCTTCCGGCACGGCACGAAATTTCTGCGCTGGCGACCGGACAAGAAGCCCTCCCAATGCACCTTAGAGCAAATGCGCGGATAAGCGGGCTCGTCCCCCCGGATTTCTGGGCCTAAACCAATTAGTATTGACTTATGTGATAGTGACTGCTAATGTATGTAGCATGTTTGAAGCCGCTCCCATCAATGCCGTCATGCGCGCGCTGGCTGATCCAACCCGGCGCGCAGTGTTCGAGCGCGTCGCGAAGTCCGACGAGATCACCGTCGTCGAGCTGACGCGTGGCAGCGGCGTGACGCAAGGCGCCATCTCTCAGCATCTGAAGTCGCTGAAGCAGGCAGGCCTCGTCGCCGAGAGACCCGCCGGCCGCAATGTCTATTATCGCGCCGAGCCCATGGGCCTGGCGCCGCTCGCCGACTGGATGAGCCACTACGGAGCCTTCTGGCGGGAGCGTTTCGCCAACCTCAGGACGCTGCTCGAGGAGATCGATCCTCCGACAAGCGCCTCCAATGAAACCGACTCTAAGGAAACCGACACCAAGGAAACCTAGCGATGACCGAAGCCGCGTTGATATCCGAGACGCACGAGATTGTGGTGGACCAGGTTTTCCCGCACGCGGCGGAGACGATCTGGAGGGCGTTGACGACGGGCGAGCTCATCGCGCGCTGGCTTATGCCGGCAGACGGTTTCGCACCGGTTGAGGGCAATAGTTTCACCTACAAGACGACAGCGGCAGGCAACTGGGATGGAACTATCCACTGCCAGGTGCTGGAAGTCGTGCCGAACGAACGTCTCGTCTATTCCTGGCAAGGCGGCCACGAGGCGAATGTCGGCTATGGCTCCCGGCTCCAAACCATTGTCACCTGGACGCTTTTCCGTGTCGAAGGCGGCACTCGCGTCCGCCTCGTGCACTCCGGCTTCGTGCTGCCAAAGAACGATACGGCATTCCGCAACATGAGTGACGGATGGAAAAAGGTAGTCCGCAACCTCGATGCCGTCGTTGCAGAGCAGGCTTCTTCCGGAAAGCCGAACTGACCCATCCAGCTTTTCGAAATCCTCGGGAACCAAGAACATGAGCAAAGCTTACACGGGCGGATGCGCCTGCGGCGCCATCCGATATGAGATCTCGGGCGAACCAGTCTTCTCGAACGATTGCCAGTGCCGGGACTGCCAGCACGAAAGCGGCACCGGTCACCAATCCCGGCGTTCCGACGTGAAGCTCACGGGCGAGGGCAATGGTTGGGAAATGGTCGCCAACAGCGGCAAGGTGAAGACCCGGTTCTTCTGTCCGACCTGCGGCTCGCCGGTCTATCTGACCTTTTCGGCGACGCCCCAGTTCTTCGCCGTGCGCGCGGCCAGTTTGGACGACCCTTCCCGATACAGTCCGCAAGCGGTGACCTATGCCGCGCGCGGCTATGCCTGGGATCACGTCGACGCAAAGCTGCCGCGATTCGCCGGGATGCCGTCTGGAGCCGGCTGATCGGCAGGCCTGATCTAGGCGGCTTGCTCGGTCTGTCTCACGATATCCTGAAGCTTGGCGACGACGAGGTCCCGCTCCTCCTTGGTCAGCACGTCGATATCCAGCAGGGGAAGGCAGCGCAGCCCCTGGATGGCCATGAACACGACGAGGGCGGAGGATTCGTCCGATGCGTTGGCGCGTATCCTGTCGACCAGCCGCCGGGTCATCTCGCGCACCGGAAGCAGCAGGTCGGGGTTTTCGACCAGTGCGGCAAGGAAGCCCGAAGCAGCCGGCATGCCTTGCTTGCAGTCCAATTCGAAAAGATCGACGCAGGCCGCGACGACGGTGTCCTGCTTGCAGCCGCTTATCTCGGTCTTTTGCAGCAGCGCGCTTTCGAAATCGTCGAGATGATGGGCAACGATCGCTTCGAGAAGCTTCGTCTTGGTGGGGAAATTGTAGAGCAGTCCGCCCTTGGAAACGCCGGCCCTGTGGGCGACAGCTTCGAGCGACACGTGTCCCGGGCCGACTTCCTTGGCGAGACCCACGGCGGCCGCCACGATCTTGGCGCGTGAGCTGGGCCGGCCAACTGTTGTCATGATTTTTCTGTTACCGTTTCCTCTTCAATCACTATAGCGCGGATTGACATTACCGTCCAGACGGTACAGTTATATGGCTTGGGGTGGCCGACGCCAGGTGGAACGTTCGGCGGGAGGCGCCTTAACACATCATCCACCTAGAATCGTTCTCCAGGCAGGAATCATGATCCTCCGCTTCGTAGTTGCATTTGTGCTCGTCGTCTTGGTTTGCGGCGGCATTGTCGGTTTCAATATGTTCCGCGATCAGGCGATCGAGGACTTCTTCGCCAATATGCCGGTCGCGCCGCTCACCGTTTCGACCGTCAAGGTCGAGCCGATCCAATGGACGCCGGGGATCGAGGCGATCGGAACGGTCGCAGCCGCGCGCGGTGTCGATCTGGCCGTGGAGGCAGCAGGCATCGTCAAGGAGATCCGCTTCGAGTCCAACCAGCGGGTGAAGCAGGGCGATGTGCTCGTGCAGCTCGACGACGGGGTGCAGCACGCCGATATCGAGGCTGCCAAGACGCAGGCAGCACTCGACCTGCAGCGCCTCGATCGTGCGATCGAACTTCAGAAGAAGCGTGTCGGCTCGGACGTCGCCGTCGACGAGGCCCAGGCAGCCGCCTCGGCATCGAAGTCGCAGGTCGCGAAGCTCCAGGCCGTGCTGGACCAGCGCCAGCTCAAGGCGCCTTTCAGCGGCACCATCGGCATCCCGAGGATCGAGGTCGGCCAGTATTTGTCGCCGTCCCAGGGCGTGGCGACGCTCCAGGATCTCGACACGATGCGTGTCGACTTTTCCGTGCCGGAGCAGCAGCTTGCCTTGCTGAAGATGGGCCAGCCGGTCCGCTTCGGCGTAACCACCGGCGACATGCCCTTCACCGGCTCGATCACCGGCATCGACCCCAAGGTCGATCCGGCGACGCGACTCGTCGCGGTGCGCGCCGAGATCGCCAATCCGCAAGGGCTCCTGAGCCCCGGCCAGTACGTGCAGGTCCGCGTCGAATTGCCCGCCGAGGATGACGTGATCGCCTTGCCGCAGACCGCCTTGGTGAGCAGCCTCTACGGCGATTTCATCTATGTCGTGCAGCCGGCCGAGGCCGCCAAGCCGGCCGAGGGGACGGACGCAGCCGCGCCCGCCGCCGAGGAGGCGAAGGCGCCGGTTCTCAAGGCCAAGCAGATCTTCGTGAAGCCTGGTCGGCGAAACCAGGGCCGCATCGAAATCACCGAAGGGGTGAAGCCCGGTGACGAAGTCGTCACCGCCGGGCAGAACCGCCTCTCCAACGGCGCGGTGGTCACGATCGACAACACCATCCAGCCGACCGGGGCCGCACAGCAGGCGGCGATGCTGCCATGAGCCCGTCCGATATCTTCATCCGTCGCCCGGTTATGGCGACGGTCCTTGCCCTGATGATCCTGTTGCTCGGGTTCCAGGGACTGTTCAACCTGACGGTGCGCCAGTATCCGGAAGTCGAGGAGACCGTCGTCACCATCACGACGGCCTATCCCGGCGCCAGCGCCGACCTGATCCAGGGCTTCATAACCTCGCCGATCTCCGCGGCCGTCGCGACGACCGAGAACATCGACTACGTCAGTTCGGAGAGCCGTCCTTCGACCAGCATCGTGACGGTGCAGATGAAGCTCGGCTCCGATCCCGACGCGGCGCTGACGGAAGTCATGTCCAAGGTGCAGCAGGTGCGCAGCCAGCTGCCCACCGACGCCGAGGACCCGACCATCGTCAAGGGCACCGGCCAGCAGTTCGCGATCATGTATCTTGCGATGCAGAATCCGAACATGACTCCCGAGCAACTGACGGAATACATCGAGCGCGTCATCAAGCCCAGGCTCTCGACCGTCGAGGGCGTCGCAGAAGTGCAGGTGCTCGGCGCCGCCAACTACTCGATGCGCATCTGGATCGATCCCATCCGGCTCGCCGCGCGCGGCATGACCGCGTCCGAGGTGCTGTCTTCCCTCCGCTCGGCCAACTTCCTGTCCGCGCCCGGCAAGACCAAGAACGAATACGTCACCTATTCGGTCACCATGCAGTCGACGCTGCAGACGCCCGAAAGCTTCGGCGAGCTGCCGCTGAAGTCGGCGGACGGCAAGGTCGTGCGCCTGCGCGACATTGCCGAGATCGAACTTGCCGCCGAGAGCAACGATACCGTCGTCAAGTTCAACGGCGAGCCCGGCACGTTCATCGGCATCTTCCCGACGCCGTCGGCCAATCCGCTCGACACCGCCTCGGCCGTGATCGCCGAACTGCCGGCCGTCCAGGACTCGCTGCCCGAAGGCATGACGATCACGCTCGTCTACGATTCCACCGAGACGATCAGCGCCTCGATCGAGGAAGTGTTCAAGACGATCGCCGAGGCGGTCGCCATCGTCGTCGTCATCATCCTCCTGTTCCTCGGCTCCTTCCGGTCGGTCCTGATGCCGGTCGTGACGATCCCGCTGTCGCTGGTCGGCGTCTGCTTCATCCTTTTCGCGATGGGCTACTCGATCAACCTGCTGACCTTGCTCGCCATGGTGCTGGCGATCGGCTTGGTGGTCGACGACGCCATCGTCGTTGTCGAGAACATCCAGCGCCACATCGAGGAAGGCATGTCGCCCATGCAGGCGGCGTTCCAGGGCATGCGTGAGATATTCACGCCGGTCGTCGCGATGACGATCACGCTTGCCGCCGTTTTCGCGCCGCTGGCCTTCACCGGCGGTCTGACCGGCTCGCTTTTCCGCGAGTTCGCCCTGACGCTCGCTGGCGCCGTCGTGATTTCGGGCCTCGTCGCCGTCACCATCACGCCGATGATGGCCGCGCGCATCCTCAAGGGCGGCGAGCACGGCCGCTTCCAGAGGATCGTCGACAGGACTTTCGAGCGCGTCGCGGGCGCCTACGAGCGGCTGGTCACCGGTTCGCTGAAATACCGGCCTGTGACCTTGATGATCGTCGTCGCGCTCGTCGCAGTGACCGGCTTCATGTTCATGAAGACATCGACCGAGCTCGCCCCGGAAGAGGATTCCGGCGCGCTCTTCTCGCTGGTGACGGCGCCGCGCTACGCGACGACCGAATACACCTCGCTCTACGCCGACCAGATGATGGAGGTGACCAAGGAGATCGAGGAACTGAGGGCCTACTTCAACGTCGTCGGCCTCGGCGGCCAGACCAACAGCGGCATCGCGCTCTGGGCCTTCAAGGATTGGGGCGACCGCGAACGCTCGCAGAAGGAAATCCAGCAGGATATCCAGGGCAGGCTCTCGAAAGTGGCCGGCGTCGAGGCGCTCGTCTTTGCGCCGCCGTCCCTGCCGGGCGCCGGCGGCGGCCTGCCGATCTCGCTGGTCATCCAGTCGACCAGCGATCCGAGCCAGGTCTACGAGGTCGCCGAGCAGGTCAAGCGGAAGGCGCAGGAGTCCGGGCGTTTCATCGTCGTGCAGAACTCGCTCGCCTTCGACGCGCCGCAGGTCACGCTCAAGATCGACCGCGACCGCGCGGCGGCGCTGAACCTGCCGATCAGCGAGATCGGTTCGACGCTCAGCCTGCTCGTCGGCGGCGGAGCCGTGGCGCAGTTCGACCGCGATTCGAACAGCTACGACATCATCATGCAGGTGCCGGAAAGCCTGCGCGGCAATCCGGAGCATCTCGGCAGCTACTATGTGCGCTCGGTCACGGGCGAGATGGTGCCGCTGTCGGCGGTGGTCTCGGTCTCGACCAACGCCTCGCCGGCCGCGATCCTGCAGTTCAACCAGCTGAACTCCGCCACCATCGCGGCGCTGCCGGTTCCCGGCGTCACCACCGGCGACGGCTTGCAGACCATCGAGGAAATAGCGCGTCCGCTGCTGCCGGCCGGCTTCTTCATCGACTATTCCGGCCAGTCGCGCCTCGAGAAGGAGCAGGGCAACACGATCGCCATCGCATTCGTGCTCGCGATCGTCGTGATCTATCTCGTGCTCGCGGCCCAGTTCGAAAGCTTCCGCGATCCGCTGATCATCATGATGACCGTGCCGCTGTCGATCTTCGGTGCGCTGCTGCCCTTGAACCTGGGGCTCGGCACGCTCAACATCTACACGCAGGTCGGCCTGATCACGCTGATAGGCCTGATCACCAAGCACGGCATCCTCATGGTCGAGTTCGCCAACCAGCTGCGCGAGGAGCAGGGCCTCGCTCGCCTGGACGCGATCGTGGCATCGGCAAAGGTCCGCCTGCGTCCGATCCTGATGACGACGGCAGCCATGGCGCTCGGCGTCGTGCCGCTGATACTTTCGAGCGGCGCAGGTGCGGCCGCCCGCTACTCGATGGGCCTGGTGATCTTCTCCGGCATCCTGATCGGCACGCTGTTCACGCTCTTCGTGGTCCCGATGTTCTACTCGCTGATCTCGAAGAAGACGCTTGCGCATGCGCCCGAAACGGGTCTCGCGCACCTGGCGCCGGCGGAATAGAAGGCGCGGAGCGACCGGTCTCCCCCTCTGACAAATGTACGAGGCGATCGCTCCCCGGTCGCCTCGTACTCATAGTGCCTCACATCCCCCAGCGAAGCGCCGCAGTGTGCACCGGCGCGTCCCAGAGCTTCGTGGTCTGGTCGTCCAGCATGGAAAGCGTGATCGAGCAGCCGGCCATGTCGAGCGAGGTGACATAGCTGCCGACCAGCGAGCGCGCGATCCTGACGCCGTGCTTCTCCAGCATCTTCCGTGCGCTGTTGTACATCAGGTAGAGTTCCATCGCGGGCGTGCCGCCGAAGCCGTTGAGGAAGAGCAGGGCGTCGCCCTTCACGGCCGCGCCGAGATCGCCGGCGATCGCCGCGACGATCTCCTCGGCGATGGCGTCTGCGGCCAACAGCTTGCCGCGCCGGCGCCCGGGCTCGCCATGGATGCCGACGCCGAACTCCATCTCGTCGTCGCCGATCGCGAAGTTCGGCTTGCCGGTGGCCGGAACCGTGCAGGACGTCAGCGCCACGCCCATCGAGCGGGTGGCGCGGTTGACCCTGTCGCCGAGTTCCTTCAACTCCTTCAGCGCTAGGCCTTCCTCCGCCGCCGCGCCGACGATCTTCTCCACCACCAGCGTGCCCGCGACACCACGACGCCCGGTCGTATAGAGCGAATCCTCCACCGCTACGTCGTCATTGGTGATGACCTGCATGACGCCTTCCGACATCTCGGCCGCCATGTCGAAGTTCATCACGTCGCCCTCGTAATTCTTGACGATGAACAGGCACCCTGCGCCGGTGTTCACATCGGCGGCCGCCTCCATCATCTGGTCGGGGGTAGGGGAGGTGAACACCTGGCCGGGGCAGGCGGCGTCGAGCATGCCGTGGCCGACGAGCCCGCCATGCAGCGGTTCGTGGCCGGAGCCGCCGCCGGAGATCAGCGCCACCTTGCCCGGCTTCAACGCCTTGCGGCGGATGAACTTGTGGCCACCTCCCAGCGTCACGATATCGGCATGCGCCGCCGCGAAACCGTCGAGGCTTTCGGTCAGCACGTCGTCGACGGCGTTGATGAACTTCTTCATGCTCTCCTCCCACTCTCCGTTGCCTGGCCCTCAGCCACGGCCCGGATGATTTCAGACTAGCCGCCTCTGCCGGCGATGCTGGTTATCCTCTGGATGAAGTCGTTGATCGCGCGGTCTAGCGCCGCGTTCTGCTTGGCGTCGCCGAGATCGGGCACCGTCAGCGAGACATGGCGCGTGCGCCTGAGCTCGCCGTCCACGGAAGCCTTGCCCGGATGCGCGAGGCGGTAGGCCGCAAGGAAGGCGTCGCGCTCCTGCTGGCTGAAATGGCAGACCGAGAAGATGGCCTGCAGATGCTTCGACGGGATCGGCGTCGAATAGGTCGGGCTGGTGATCTGGGTGACGAAGCTGCGGTGCTTGCCGAGCGCATCGGCGAGCCGCTGGCGCGTGCCCGACGGACGCTGCTCGATGACGGTCGACAGCACGCCCTTGTAGGCGCGGATCGCGGCCTCGGCGTCGGCCGGAGGAGGCGTTGCCTTCTTTGCCATGACTATACCGCCACCCCGGCGATCGCCGCCTTGGCGAGCGCGAGCTGCGCCGGCGCCACCGACAGGTCGCGCAGCCCCGCGTTGAGCAGATGCGGGATCGCCGCCGGATCGCCGCCGGCATCGCCGCAGAGGCTGACCGATATGTTGTGCAGCAGTCCGAATGTGGCGACGGCCGCGATCAGCCTGAGCACCGCCGGGTTCGTCACCGAATTCAGCGCCGCGACTGCCGTATTGTCGCGCGCCGCAGCCATCACATATTGCGTCAGGTCGTTCGAGCCGATGGACAGGAAGGCGGCGTCGGAAAAGAGCTCGGGCGCGATCGCCACCGACGGCACCTCGACCATGATGCCGAGTGGCGGCATCGCATGCGCGACACCGGCGTCAGCAAGGCTTGCGGCCTCTTCCGCAAACAGCGCCGTGGCGCGCGCATATTCGTCCGGCACGGAAATCATCGGGAACATCACCTTCAGATTGCCGTGAACCGCGGCGCGCAGCAACGCCCTGATCTGCACGCGAAACACCTCCGGCCGCGCCAGCGACAGGCGGATGCCGCGCAGGCCCAGGAACGGGTTGCCTTCCTCGACGGTGAAGCCCGGCACCGGCTTGTCGCCGCCGGCATCGATGGTGCGGATCGTCACCGGCTTGCCGCCGGCCCATTCAAGCACCGTGCGGTACGCGCGGTATTGCGTCTCCTCGTCGGGCAGTTCCCTGCCGAACAGGAATTCGGTCCGCATCAGGCCGACGCCGTCGCAATTGGCGACGTCGATGCGCTCGACATCGCCGGGATCGGCGACATTGACCAGCACCCGCACCGGCACGCCGTTTGCGGTGGCCGCCGGCCTGCGCAGTTGTCCTTCCGCCGCCCGCCGCTTCGTCGCGAATCTGTCCGCCGCTGCCCGAAATAGCTCTGCCTCCTCGCCAGCCTCGCCGAGCAGGATGCGCCCGTGCTCGGCGTCCAGCAGCGCAATCCCGTCGAAGTCCGTCCGCACCGGCCCCAGCCCAACGACCATCGGCACGCCGCGCGACCGCGCCAGCATCGCCACATGGCTGGCCGAACTGCCCCTCGAGAGCGCGATGCCGCCGCCGGCCGACCAGTCCGTCGCCAGGAAGCGCGTCGGCGCTATGTCCTCGCCGAACAGGATCGCGCCAGGCGGGGCGGGGCGGTCACCTGCAGAGGTCAGCGCATCGAGCACCTGCTGGCGTATGTCCTTGAGGTCCGCGGCGCGGGCGCGGAAATATTCGTCCTCCGCCGCCTCGTAGCCCGCGATCTCGCCGGCCAGCGCCTCCGACCATGCCCTGTCCGCCGGCATGCCCGCATCGATCGCCGCGAAGGCGCTCTCCGACAGCGATTCGTCGGCCAGCATGGCAAGCTGGAACTCCAGCATATCGGCGGCCTCGCCGGTCGATGCGCCGGCAAGCACGGCAAGGTGCTGCGACGCCGCCTCGATCGCCGCCCTCAGCGCCTGCGCTTCCGCCGCAGCCGTGCCCTTCGGCACATACTCACCGGTATTGCTGTCGAGGCAGAAGACCGGACCTTCCGCATAGCCTGCGGAGGCCGGCGTGCCGGTCAGCCTAACCGGCCCGGACATGGGCCTCGCCCTCGGCCGCCTCGTCGAAGTCGCGCTCGATCAACGCGACCAGCGCCTTGACCGCGCTTTCGGCGCCGTCGCCGCTGGCCCGCAGATGGAGCACCGTGCCCTTGGGCGCCTTGGCGGCCATCACCTTGACGATCGACTTCGCGTCGAACCACGGTCCCTCCGCGGCAAGGGCGACCTCGACGTCCGCCGGGAAGGTTTTCGCCAGCTTGGTGAACTTCACCGAGGGGCGGGCGTGCAGCCCGACCTCATGGGTGATCTCTACCTGTGCCGCTGCTGTCGCCGACATCGCTTCTTCCTATTCGTTCACGCCGGCGCAAGCTCGTGGGCGGTCGCCACGACCTGCCTGAGCGATGCACCGCCCGACGCCTCGGTCGCGGCCATCACCGCGCCCTCGACGATCGGCGCGTTGCATATCACGATACGGCTGGCGCGTGGCTCGCCGATCATCTCGACGGCCATTTCGCTGTTGGTCTCCGCGCCGCCGAGATCGACGAGCACGGCGACGCCGGCTTCCGACCACGCCTTGTCGATCGCCTCCATGATGGCGCCGACCTGCGTGCCCAGCCCGCCCTCGGGATTGCCGCCGCACCAGGCGAGCGGCACCTCCTCGCCGACCATCTGGCGCACCATGTCGGCCGTGCCTTCGGCGACCTTCGGCGAGTGCGAAACGATGACGATGCCTACGTTCTTCATGCTGGCTCCAGCGTTTCGGTGATGGCGCGCACGATCAGCGCCGTCGATCGCGCCCCGGCGTCGACATGGCCTATCGAGCGCTCGCCGAGGAAGGAGGCGCGGCCGCGTATCGCCTTCATCGGCTTGGTCGCTTCTGCCGCTTCATCGGCCGCGGCTTCGATCTCACGGAGACTTTTGCCGGCCGCTACGGCAGCGTGCACGGGGTATAGCACGTCCAGCATTGTCTTCTGGCCTATTTGGGATTTGCCTCGGGCGGCAACGGCGTCGTTCGCCTTGCCGAGGGCCGCCGCAAAGTCGGCCCGGCTGGGCTCGGGGGAAATCTCCTTGCCGAGCGCCATGAACAGCGTGCCGAACAGCGGGCCGGAAGCGCCGCCGACCGTCATCACAAGTTTGGTGCCGATGGCCTTGATCGCGTCGGGCAGGGGCTTTTCCGCCAGCGATGCCGCTTCTGCGCGTACCGCTTCGAAGCCCCGCTTCATGTTCAACCCATGATCGCCGTCGCCGATCGCCTGGTCGAGCGCCGTCAGCTCGTCGGCGTGCGCGGCGATCGTGTCGGCCACGGCCGTTATCAGCGCGGAAAGATCGATCCTCGTCCTGGCTTCCATCATCCGGCGATCCTGTTGCCCGCACCGTCGAAGTAGAGCGGCGCCTTTAGCCGCACGGTCACCCGGTCGCCCTTCTCGAACAGCGTGTCCGGGTCGGTCAGCGTCACCAGCTTGCGGCTGCCGACCGTCAGGTGCAGGTGGTTCTGGTCGCCGAGATGCTCGACCCAGTCCACCGTGCCGTCGGAGTGGCCGTTCACAGCCTTCCTGATCGTCAGGTGCTCGGTGCGCGCGCCGATCGTCTTGGTGCCTGTTGGCGCCGCCGTCTCGGGCAGCAGGTCTGCGGGCAGCAGGTTGATCGCCGGCTGGCCGAGCCGCGCCGCGACGTGCAAATTCGCCGGCTCTGTGTAGATCTCCTTCGGCGTGCCGATCTGCACCAGCCGTCCTTCGGCCAGGATGCCGATGCGGTCGGCCATGGTCATCGCCTCGATCTGGTCGTGGGTGACGTAGAGCATCGTCGAGAACAGCTCGGCCTGGATGCGCTTCAATTCCAGCCTCAAATCGCCGCGCAGCTTGGCGTCGAGCGAGGAGAGCGGCTCGTCCATCAGGTAGATGGCGGGCTTCCTGACCAGCGCCCGGCCGATCGCCACGCGCTGCATTTCGCCGCCGGAAAGCCGCGTCGACCTGTTCTCCAGCTTGTGGTCGATGCGCACCAGCTTCGCCACCTCCAGCACGCGGCGCTTGATATCGTCCTCCGACCATTTGCGCGCCGGCGAGCGCAGCGGGAAGGCGAGGTTCTCGTAGACCGTGAGATGCGGATAGAGCGAATATTGCTGGAACACGAAGGCGACGTCGCGCGAGGCGGGCTCCAGCCGCGTGACGTCGCGTCCGTCGATGACGATCGAGCCGTGGTCCGGCCGCTCCAGCCCGGCGACCAGGCGCAGCGTCGTCGTCTTGCCGGCGCCCGTCGGCCCGAGCAGCACGACGAACTCGCCGTCCTTGATGGTGAGCGTCAGGTCGTCGACGGCCTGCGTGTCGCCGAACGCCTTCGATACGCCGCGCAGCGAAACGTCAGCCATGCGCCGCTCCCTTCTGGACGCCTTCCCTGGCGTTCGTGCGGACCGCCCGGCCGGATGCCTGCTCGAACAGTGACAGGCGCGCGCCGTTGAAGGCGAGCCCCACCGGCTCGCCCACGCTCAGCCGGATGTCCGCCGGCACGCGCGCCTTGACCATGCCGTCCGTCGTCTCGACCGCGACGATCTGCGTGGTGCCCAGATATTCCGTGCCGTAGATCGAGCCGCGAAGTCTCGAGTTGTCGTCGAAGCGGATGTGCTCCGGCCGCACGCCGAGCGCGAAATCGGCCGGCGCGAAATCCTCGTGGATTTCCGGCACCGCGACGGCAGCGCCTTGCACGACGATCTCCTTTGCGCCCTTCCGCAGCCCGCCGCCGAATTTCAAGAAGTTCATCGGCGGGGATCCGATGAAATCGGCGACGAACATGGTCGCCGGATGATCGTAGATCTCCCTCGGCGTGCCGAACTGCTCGATGACGCCGTGGTTCATGACCGCGATCTTGTCGGCCATCGCCATCGCCTCGTGCTGGTCGTGCGTGACGTAGACGGTGGTCGCGTGGATG
>Ga0233385_1000962_pt1 | contig 12742 bp, 11 predicted proteins | sample ElkDunMinimDraft_16_FD_191543 | JGI IMG/M metagenome (GOLD analysis project Ga0233385, IMG submission 191543) | Fecal eukaryotic communites from dung pellets of Tule Elk in California, USA - Elk Dung G36 | ecosystem: Host-associated > Mammals > Digestive system > Large intestine > Fecal | place...
CGGGAGGCGACGGGCCGCAGCGCTGGTCTGATCCTTCGACGTGGGGCGGTGACGGCGACCATCTGCCGGCCGTGCAGGCCTACAACCTGTTGCGCGGCATCCGGTGGAACGGGGAATGGTTCTATGGCGTGCAGGGCCTGTCTGGCGCACCTGCGCGCCTGCCTGCCGCCAACTGGATCGCGGCGATCAACAAGTGCCGCGCGACGGTGGCCGGCGAGCATGGGCCGGAGCCCGCCTACCGCAGCGCAGGCGAGATCACCGTCGACGTGCCGCTGGCGACCGCGCTAGAGGCGATCAACACGACGTGCCAGGGCCGCATTTCGGAAGTCGGCGGCGTCTATTCGATGTATCTCGGCGCACCGGATGAGCCGAGCTTCAGCTTTTCCGATGGCGACATCCTGTCGACCGAAGAGCAAAGCTTCACGCCCTTCTTCGGACTGGCCGACACGATTAACGGCATCTTTGCCAACTACCCGTCGCCTAAGGACGGCTGGACCAGCAAGTCGGCGCCGCCACTCTACCGCACTGACCTGGAGGCCAAGCACGGCAACCGCCGCCTGATGGCGGATGTCGAACTCGCCTTTGTTCCATATCCGGAACAGGTGCAGCGGTTGATGAAGCAGGCCCTGCAGGAGGGGCAGCGCGCGCGCCGGCACACCATCGTCCTGCCGCCCGAGTTCTGGCCCTATGCTGTGCCGGGTGCGATCTGCGCATGGACGTCTGAACGCAACGGCTACGGGGCGAAGCTCTTCCGCGTTGACGGCGTTGCCGATCGCGCCAATCTCGACGTGATGATCGACACTACTGAGGTCGATCCGTCGGACTACATCTGGGACAGCGAAACCGACTACACGCCGCCGGTGGACGGACAGGTCGGCCCGATCCGCCCGCAGCCGCAGCCGATCATCGATTTCTTCGCCGAGCACGATACCGTGGTCGGCAGCGGCGACAAGGTGCGGCCGGCGATCCGTGTGGAATGGGACGGCGCCAAGGACGACATTGCCGGCGTCGAGTTTCAGGTCAGGCTGACTGCTACGCTGGAGGTGGTGCATCAGAGCCGCACCGACGACTATGCCGCCGGCGCGATCAAGATATCGAACAACCTGTTCTCCAACACCGCCTATGGCGTGAGGGCGCGCTATATCGCGGCGTCCGACCGCGACACGCTCTGGTCGGATTGGCTGGCGGTGACCACGCCGAACATCCCCAATACGGACGTGCTGGCGAAGCTCGGCAACCTTGGCGCCGACGTCAAGGCACAGCTCACCCAACTGCGGATGGATGCCGCCAACGTCCGGTCGCTGCTGGAGACCCTGGCGGCAGCCGCGGTGGACATGGCAGCTCAGGCTTCACAGGGCCAGTCTGTGGCGGTGAGGCGCGGCGATGCGCTTGCCGCGGCGATGTCGGAACTGTCGGCCGAGGTGACGGAGGATCTGGAGGCGTTCGCATCTGCCATTACCGCGGTGCTGGCGCAGGTTGGGCCGACCGGAGCGCAAGGCCTGTTCCGCATCAGCGCGGAGGCGACGCCTGGGGATGCGCAGGCCCGCATTGGGCTCAGCGTGTCGGCGACGGCAAACGGCATCACCAAACTGGCTTCGATCTTCCTCGACGCATTGGCGAGCGGCAAAAGCCGTGTCGTGCTGCTCGGCGACCAGGTGGCGATTGCGGACAGCCTCGGGAACGTCTCGGCGCTGTTCGAGGCGGGTGGCGTCTATATCAACACCGCCAAAATCCACAACCTCGACGCGACCAACATCACGGCAGCCAAGCTGGACGCCGCTGCGGTTTTGCAGAATGGCACGTTGATCACCGAGCTTCTGTCGATCGGCGCCGTCACCGAGTACGAGCCGATTTACTACACCTTTACCCGAAGCGTCGGCGGGGGCGGCAGCTACGACGAGGGGGGCTGGACGCATCACGGGACGGTGATCGTCACAATCCCTACCGGGATGCCGGCGATCGAGTTCCTCAACCTCACGGCGTCGGGCAGCAGGAGCGGCGGCACGGCTGGCTTCGACGCATATATCGTCATCAGACGGAACGGCAACGCCACGAGCGTCTCCAGTGGAGAGGCAACGATTCAGGCGCGGCGCGACAATAGCAACGGCACGACAAATGCCAGTGCCACGACCTTCATTCAGGCCGGCACCGCCACGGTGCGGTATGACATCTGGACGTGGAACACCCTGCTCGCGTCTCCTGGCGACAGTGCAAACCTGACGGTCACCTGTAGTTCGGGAGTGCTGGTGTGGAAAAGGTGATGCCCTCCCGGAACGTCCGCTACGTGCTCGTCGACATCGCCACCGGCTTTGTCGAGAGCCGTGCTTCAGTGCCTCGCGAGATGTTCGACGAGGTGCAGATTCCGGAAGGCAGGCGCGTCGTGGTGCCGGCCGACGGGGTGGTGCCGGGCGAGCGCGTGAAGCTCGACCTGCGCAAGATTAGGAAGCCGATCAACTTCGTCGCCTCGATAGCCGATGTGCAGACAGCCTGGCGCAACGACGATGAGGTGCCGGCCGACCTGCAGTTCGAGATCACCAAGGCAGAGACGATCGACGAACTCGACTGGACCTATGCCGAGCGGATCGAGGGGCTTCGCGGCCCGCTGGCTGCTCTGCATGCGGAGAAGCGCCGCCAGGCAGAAACGGGCTGCGGCCCTCTTGTCGCCGACGAGGCCGACCGGCTGGCGATCCTCGCCAATGCAGCGGTCGAGGATGAGCGGATCGCCGCCATCGAGCGGCAGCGCCGTGCAGTGAAGGCGGCGGTGAAAGCGGCCACGACAGACGACGAGATCAAGGCGGCGCTGGCGAGTGCGACCGGCGACGATCCGAAAGCGATCTAGACCACCTTCCCAGGAACCCCCATCATGACCCAGATCTACAAGGTCGGCACCGCCACGGTGTCGAACGGCTCCGCTACGGTTGAAGGTGACGATACCGGCTGGGCAACCGCGCTGGTCGTCGGCGGTCTTTTCACGAGAAACGGCCTGTCGGTGCCGATCGAGAGCGTGACCGGCGAGGACGAGCTGACGCTGGCCCTGCCGTGGCCGGGCGAGGATGGCACGGGCGCCTATGCCATCATGCGGGAGAACTCGGCGGCGTCGAGCGTGGTCGGGCTCTATGACCGGCTGCGGCAGGCGATGATCACGCTGTCGCTGCATTCGATCCATCCCGATTTCGTCGGCACGCTGGCCGAGATCGAGGCGCTCGACCTGACGCCGGAAGATACCGAGTTCGTCGCGGCCCGGCTTGAGGACGGCCAGCCCGACGAATACTACCGCTGGGGTGGCACGGATTGGGTTGGGCCGTTTCCGATCAGCAAGACCGGCCCGGCCGGTGTCGGCGAAGGTGGTTACGGCCTGCCGGCGGGCGGCACGACTGGCCAGGTGCTCGCCAAGGCCAGCAATGACGATGGCGATTCCGCGTGGGTTGATCCACCCGCGGGCGATGTTACGACTGCCGACATCCGCGAGAAGCTCGCCGCCAACCGGACCTACTATGTCCGCGACGACGGCAGCAACAGCAACACTGGGTTGGTCAATAGTTCAGGTGGCGCGCTGCTGACACTCCAGAAAGCGTGGGACCTCGTTGCCGCGCTGGACCTGTCGATCTATTCGGTCACGATCAAGGCCGTGGACGGGGCTTACACTGGAGGTATATCGGCCTCGGCTATGCCGGTTGGCGGCTCTGGCATCACGATTGAGGGCAACACCGGGACGCCGGCGAACGTCCACCTCAACATGACCTCGACGAACTTCCTCTTCTCGGCACCGCTGCCCTGTCCAGTCAGCATTCGAGGTTTCAAGCAAACCTTTGCGGGATCGTCTGCTTCTGCCGTCAGGTTGGATGCTCCCGGCACCATAACGGTCACCAACATTGAGCTTGCGGGCGGCAGCACCGGCTTTGCAGGTGCTTATAGAGCCAGCGCCCCAGGCGCCCGCATCATAGTCAGCACCGGTCAAACTATCACAGGTGGCATGTCCTGCTTCGCACAGGCGGTATTCGGTGGCATTGTCCAGTTCTTCGGCATTCCCGTCACCCTGACCGGCACTCCCGCGTTTAGCTGGCTGACCGTGTCGGCAACGGCGATGGGCCTTGTCGATTTGCCCGGCGTCACGTTCTCCGGCTCGGCTACCGGAGTGCGCTACGGTGCGAACACCGGCGGGGGCATCAATACGGGCGGCGGCGGGGAGAGCTATTTGCCGGGCAATGCCAACGGCTCCACAACAACTCCGGGATGGTATCGCTGATGGACTACAATCCGCATGCATGGTTCTGGATCGTCGGTGGTGACGAAAGCCGCTTCTGGTCGAGCGCTGCCGGCGCGTACGTCACCGAACCGCCGGAAGGCGCGTGCGTGACGCGTATTGCCTCAGAGGCCGAACTGGACGACGTTCTGTCCGTTTATGGGCTTCTCGGCCCGACCGCGCGCCGGAAGGTCCGCAAGAGTACGGTGCAAGCCCGCTTGATCGAGGCGGGCAAGATGGTCGCCGCCCATACCGCGCTGATGCAAATGCCAGTGGAGTTTGCGCGATGGTTCGCGCCTGACCAGCCGGAGGTCTATGCCGACGACCCGGACGCGCTGACTTTGCTGGCGGCGATTGGTGCGGATGCGGAAGTGATCATGGCAGGTGAGTCCTAAAGCGGCGATCGACCGTCCGCTATAGGTCCGAGGGTAGAGCCCCGTCCCAATAGGGCGGGTGGGCTAACGCATATCTCGCAACGTCGCGCGGCCTATTGGGCGACAGTCGCTTTGCGGCGCCGGTGATAAAGACGTCTGAATACAGGCTTTGTTGAGCGCCCATCAGCCACAGATGGAATCGAACGCGCCAGACAAATAGCACAACACCCCCCAAGGTTCCCCTTCCGCTTCTACCACTTAGCCGCGTGTCACACAACTTTAAGGACACATGGCCCCGCATGCTGAAGCGGTTTGCGGCTGCCTGTCTCATTCTCATCAGCGAGGTAGATCATGTTCGACGAAGCGACCGTGCGCGCGGTCGAGGCCATTGCCGCGCGCGAAAACCTGGAACCCGCTGCCCTCCTGGCGGTGGCGGAAGTCGAAAGCGGCGGCAAGGTCTATGCCGTGGTCGACGGACGCAACGAACCGCTGTTGCGCTGGGAAGGGCACTACTTCGACCGGCGGCTATCCGGGGCCGATCAGGCGAAGGCTCGCAAGGCCGGGCTTGCCAACCCGAAAGCCGGCGCGGTCGCCAATCCCACTTCACAGAGCGCGCGCTGGGATCTGCTCGTTCGCGCTGCCGAGATCAACGCTCAGGCTGCCTTCGAGTCCTGCTCGTGGGGCGTCGGCCAGGTCATGGGCGCGCATTGGGAATGGCTGGGCTTCGGCACCGTCACCGAGCTGGTGAACCTCTGCCGCAAAGGCGCGGCCGGCCAAATCGAACTGATGGCGAAGTTCATCCGCAAGGCTGGCCTTGCCGGCGCGCTCCGGGCTCGCGACTGGGAAACCTTCGCCAAGGGCTACAACGGGCCGGGCTTCAGGAAGAACGCCTATCACACGAAGATGGCGGCGGCTTACAAGCGCTGGAAGTCCGGCGATGCCGTGGTGCGCGCCTCGGGCGACGGCACGGTGCTGAAGCTGCAGCAGCGGCTCGTCGCGCATGGCTTCAAGGTCGAGCTGGACGGCATCCGCGGCAAACAGACCGATGCAGCGCTGAAGGCATTCCAGAAGGCACAGGGCCTCGTTGTCGACGGCATCGCCGGCTCTGCCACCTGGGCAGCGCTAAACGCGCTGGCGCCGGGTGGGGCGGCTCCTGAGCCTCCGGCCCCTCCGAAACCCTCCACGCCTCCCCAGCCGGCCCCTGAGCCCGCTCCTGAGCCGCAAGGCTGGCTGGCCTGGCTGCGGTCCCTGATCTTCAACAGGAAAGGCAACTGAGATGAATACGAGCCAAAAGCAGCAATTCATCGGCGGGCTGGTCGCTGGCACGCTGGTCAAGGTCGGCGTGAAGACGGCTATCGAGACGGCGCTGAAGAAGGCGGCGAAGCGCAACGACGTGGCGATGGACAGGAGCGATGTTCCTGTCGTGACGGCTGTCGTCGCCGATGCGGTCGAGCGCGAAGTCGAGGCCCGTGTCGAGCACCGCACCGATACCGAGCCGCACTTGTCGAGCCGCAACGTCTGGGGCGTCATCTTCGGCCTGATGGGCGAGGCGTCTATCCTCTACACCTATGCGACCGACGGAATCCCGCAGGATTTCCAGACGCAGGTTGCGCCGCATATCCTCGTCATCATCGGCCTGCTGACGCCGCTCTACTCGCGCTTCGTCGCGAAGAAGCCGCTGTTCCGCTGAGCGGCAGCCCACACAGCGCGTGAAGTGGGCGGGGGCCAATGCCGGAAACCAATGTCGAACGTCAGCTCGGGATACTCATCGGGAAGCTCGATGCCATAGAGGACCGCCTCGACAGGGCCGACGATAGCAGGGCGAGATTGCACGAGAGCCTCAACAACGTGGTGATGCGGACCACCTACATCGAAACGGATATGACCGCGCTCAACCGCAAGGTGGAGTCGGTCGAAAAGATCACCGACGACGTGAAGACGATCCGCGATCAGGCTGTTGGCGCCGGCACTGCCGGAAGGTGGTTGATCAAGATCGGCATTGGCGTCGTGACCACGGCGGGCTGGCTTGCCGCTGCCTATACCTGGATGACGGGCCGGCCGCCGCCGTGAATCCGTGCTTCTACGACACGCAGTGCTGAAAACACCGCCTAAGCCGAAGTAAGATAAAGATAGCAAGTCCTCCAAGGTGGCGAGAAAGAAACAGGTTACAGCCTAATAGACATAGGGCCGGTACTCTGCGATCCTGCGCGCCCGGGGGGATTCGGATGGATAAAAAGGTCACCGTCAAGTTCTGGCAACTGTTCCCGGCGCTGGAGGATGGCGTAGAGTTCGACGTGTCGCTCCAAGCGGCATATGCACTAGCCGGCGAACAGCTTGTCAAAGAACTGGACGGTGTTCATTACCAATTGGACCCGCGCACGGCAGCAAATATCTCTCCAATCTGCGGTGACGTGATCCGGCTCCAATCCGATGCATTCCCCAGCCGCCTGAAGGCTGGGGAGAAGGCAAAAAGGCTATCTCTGGGGGAAAACGAATATCTCGGACATCACACGGCGTTTATCTACGACGTGGAAAAGAAGCTGCTTGGCTTCGAGGTGAAACCTGCCGCCGCCGGCCTGCAAAAACTGGCGAACCTTGTTGCACAGCTCGCCAATCACCAACCGTGTATTGCGCTGCCGATTCTAACCGAGAGCGACATTAACAGGCTTGCCGGCACCAAGAATGGCGCGGTAATTTTCAAGATTGCCGACCCCGCGTCGCTCAATACGGTCGATCCTGATTTGGGCGAAGTAAGAGACAACATAGCTTTCCTGAAGGAAATGGTGGACGGCGCATATGTGACCGTCGCCATAGGTGTTGGCCCCCGCCGAGAAGGCTTAACCGTCCCCAAGATTAGGAAACTGGTAGGATGGCTAGTGGGCGAAAAGGAAGCTAAGAGGGGGAAAGTCCGGGATATCAAGGTAAGCCAGCCGCATGAGGCCGAACCAATCCTGGACTTCGTTAAGGCACATTTCAGAGCTACTCAGGTCTTGGAACTGACTGGCGATCCGGAGACCGATTGGCCCAAGCGAGAGCAATTCCTAAGGTCCTCATTAGCAAAGGCGAAGGCTCATGTTGGCGATGGGAACGGTTAGGCCCAACACATTTTTGGGCGACGGCAGGTTAAGGCTGATGCTTTTGGCCTATGTGGCGCTAATTGCCGTGATGCTTTTCGCATCGAACAAGTTCCTTCTTGGGGAACATCTTTTGCCGTCAATTAACGCTCGGGGAGAGGCGGTATTTTCTGCACTATTTACATTTCTAAGTGTCTTTTGGGCAGCGGTGTTAACTATTTGGAGCCTCCTTAAGTCTCGGGCAACTAGATACGTCGAGCGGCTGGCTGACAACATTCTATTCAGGGATTTTATGCGCGACTTGGAGGTGCGATTGGTCGTGGCTTTCGGAGTCGTTATATTTTCATTTGCGATGTATATCGCCAACCCAAGTCTTGCGATACCTTACGACAACGCCACCATTGCGATAGCCGTTTGGCTGATGTGCTTCGGTGTAACGATTTTACTTTTGATCGATAGTCTCTTAACTGCCAGACTCGTTCTTTCCTAGGCGCTTTCGTATAAATGAGCCTCGGCGCCTTCTGCTTAGGCGTAACCGGCTTCACCAATCTGCACAAAGCCGCCGAGCGCTTTCCGACCCGACGGTCCTTTCTTCGTTTCCGGTCTGCTCTACCTTCCCCACCATGAGCCTCTTCCCCGAGCCCAAGTTCATCCCCATCCCGCACGACCAACTCCCGCGCGATGACGCCCGGCAGACAGGGAAGGGCCTGACCTTCCGCACGCTGGAGCATGACGAGTTCGACGCGCCTCACGCTATCGAGGTGACGGACCAGGAAGACCGCAGCGCGGTCTATGTGCTGCTGAAGCACAATGGGATGGTAGGTCGCTGGAAATAGCCCGGCTTCCGCCGCCGGGCCGAGGGCTCGGCGGCCTTCGACGCTTCTGGCCAGCCCGGTGCGCGGCTTAGTCTAATCGCCCGAACTCTTGCTGGTACAAGATGTGATCGCAGTCCTTGGGGCGAGGCGTCTGATTGCACCGCTTGACCTCGCTGAGGTTGCCCTTCGACAAGTCAGCAGTCGCGAGGTTCTTGAATTTCACGACGATTTGGTTGCTCCGCAGAGATTCATTCGCGAAGCCGCCGCCTACGCTGCCGCCCACGGTCCCGCCGGCCACTGGAATGCCTGCTGGGGCCAAGGACAATTTCCCGTCGGCATTGGCCTTCGAGCTCACGTTGAAGGTAATTGAAACCTCGTCGGCGATGAGCCCGAATTTGTCGTGAGCCTCAGTAATTTGACGCGTCCTGATCAAGCTGTATGCGACTTCAGACATTGCATCGGATAGCGATATCGCCTTTGGGTCGCCGACTTCCTTTGGCGTGTAAGTGCCGCAACCATTAAGCATCAGCGAAAGTACAGAAACCATGCACAATGTTTTCATCTAGCCCCCCAGCCGTGTAAACTTCGCCCGCCACACAGAAGCACGATCTAAATTATGAGTCGATAGATCAAATGCGTCGCCGACCCGCGACCGCCTCATGACATCGGGATCAAAGGTGAAGTTGGGTTTTCTGAAAGCGCTGATGGCCCCCCAGGCATGCCGCAGGGAACCCCTTGGGAAGATCGTAGCAACAGCCCGAAGGGGTTCGGCGGCTTGGTGCTACGGCCGCTTCCTGCTCAGCCGATTCATGGCGTCAATCAGCGACAGGTATTCGGCGTAGAGCTCGGCTTTCTCGCCGCGCACGTGTCGGGCATGAGGGGCGGTTCGACTGCGTTGCACACTGGGCAGGGATCGCCGGCGCCGCATTTGCATTCGTCCGGCCAGGCGAGGCGAGGGTGATTTTCGCAGACGAAGCGGCTGTCGTGGCAGAGCGGGCACTTGCTTTGCGTTGATGCGGAAGGCTTCAGCCCGTTCATCCGCGGACACCCTTTGCAATGCGGCGATGACCTCTTCGGCATCATGCGCCGGTTCAGAGCCCCGCGGCAATACCGCCTCCTCGATTGCCAGATCGGCGACAGGGCCGAACAGCTCGCCTATGACTTCCCGGACCATCCGGATCGCGGCAAGGTGGGGTTCCGTCGTAGAGCGGCACTGCCTGTCCGGCCTGCCGCGGAGCTGCCGTATCATACACCCATCGCTTGGATTCTGGAGCGCCAAAGCTCTCCTAGCCGGATTCGCAAAGTTTATTGTCGGAGCTAAAATCCACGGTACTTTTACATCAAAGGAGAGGCAGGCCGAGTGGAGTTCCAAAATGCGATATGGACCTACAGCCAATCCAGATCAGGTCACGGCGATGAGCCGTGTGCTTGCCGCCTATTGCAGAAAGGCCGGAATCAATCCGGAGACGCCAGAGGGCAAACGCGTCGCTTCCCTCATCTTGGCCCTGCATGAGGTCGGGATCAGAGGCGAGAACGAGTTCTGGAAGGCCTTGGTCGTGCCCAGGCAACGACTGCCGCGCGGGCTCCATTGGGGTTGATCACCGAGCGTGGCGGCTCCGGCAAGGTGCAACTTCTGTCTTGGGTTGACGCCACTGCCTGGCGACGTGAGCGCATCTGGCGAATTTCCCGGGCTTCGCGCAGGAGCGAGTTCTTGTCGATGCCGAGACGCGCAATCAGCACCTCGGCCTCGTGCTCCGTGATGCCAGTCTGAAGGCAAAGATAGATCACCATTTGAGATACGGTGTTGGCGTTCAATCGCTTGTCGTTGTCGTGCATTCAGGGCCCAGGGCTTGAGGTCCTGATGACGATAGCAGTTGCCGCAAGGCCTACCACTAACAAATGATTAGTGTCGCTGCGTTCGAACACCAGTGGCCAACTGTGGAAATGACCGGCGCCTCGGCGTTCGAGTTGTTCGGGCTCTGCCGGGCACAGGTCAATTTTCGCAGGGTGCGTTGAACCCGCAGCTGCGATTAGGCGCGCCGCCGCAGCGGCTGCGAGTATGCCGCAATCTCTTCCCGACACGGAAGTGGGGTTATCAAAGTGCCTCAAGGGACGGCGCGGAGATATGCTTGACGCACATTCGTAGCGCGCGCACAATCGCGCTAGCATAATGGGGTTTGGGGAAGGAGCGGCCAGAGAGTAACTCTCTGACGTGGTTACGGTTTTTGCAGCGAGGACGGCGGTTGTTCATCGTCGTCATTCTAACACTGTTGCCGATTTCTCCCGCCAAGTAGTCCCCGTGCCCCTTTGTGCTCCTAGCGGCTTCTGCGGCAATGCATGCCAAGAATGCGGCTTACGAAATGGCAGCGCGTTCATTCGCGTGTGGGGCAACAAATACTGCTGGTCGGGGACATGAAGCATCTGAAGCGTTGGTTGAAAGAGACTGTAAACGGTCGACGTAACTACACGAAATTGAGTGGTCAGGATGGTGTCGATGCAAAATGGTATTTGGACAGGTACCCGGAAGTTGCTTCCACCGGACTAGATCCGGTTGATCATTATCGTCGGGTGGGCTGGAAAGAAGGAAAGGACCCGAATGGGCACTTCTCGACGTCATGGTACCTACACCAATATGCTGACGTTCGTGCTGCCGGCATAAATCCCCTCCTCCATTATCTAGTCAATGGAAGCAGAGAAGGTCGAAAGCCCAATGCCTCTCCCTTGTCGTGGACATCTCTGCCGAAGGAAGGTTTCCTTCTCTCAAAACTGGACGTAACTGACGGAGTAGTTGGGGCGCCTGGCGTTGACAAGGTAATATTCGCTGGCCATGAGGCGAGTAGAACAGGAGCTCCCCTAATACTGCTTAAGCTAATTGAGCAGTATGCACGCAGACGACCGGGAGCCGAGATTTTCATCTTTTTGCTTCGGCCTGGCCCTCTTGTGGATGAATACCGTCGGTTTGGCCATGTGATCGTCGATCGCAATCAGCGCGTCATCAAACATATGTCGTCTCTGGTGGAAACGTTGCCTTCGCCGCGTCCCGCTGTTGCAATCTGCAACTCGGCTGAATGCTGGCCGCTTATCGGGTCGATCGCTGACGCTAATGTCAGGGTTGTTTCGCTAATTCACGAAAATCTCGGTCGCTACCCTACGGTGCCGCTAGAAGTCATTCTGAAAAGCAGTGATGAGATCATTTTTCCTGCTGATGCCATGAAGCAAATAGCGGCACGGACGCGTCCAAGCTTCGATCGCGGCCGCGTTCTCCCTCAAGGCCTCCTACGACCTGATTTTGGCTTGAGCGATCGATCCATGGCTCGACGTGAGGTCCGGCGTGAATTGAACATTCCAGACGATGCAAACGTTGTATTGGGTTGCGGCACACGCGATCTGCGAAAGGGTTTTGATCTTTTCCATCAACTGGCGTCAAAGGTGCCTAGCGCGTATTTCCTGTGGGTAGGTGGCGACGATGCGGCGTCCGACTTGCAGAAGTGGATGAAGCATGACCGGCTGGCATTCGGCATCGCAAACAGGACGGTTTTAGTTCCGAGCTCAGAAGATCCGGAACGGTATTTTCTCGCTGCAGACGCCTTTGCCCTCACATCTCGAGATGATCCCTTTCCTTGCGTCGTTCACGAGGCGATGGCGGCCGGACTGCCGGTTGTGGTCTTTGCCGGTGCCGGCGGCGCTCCGGAGGCGGTAGCAGGGTGCGGGGTCGCAGTCTCCTACCTTAACCTCGAGGAAATGGGCACTGAGCTGGCCGCGCTACTAGAGTGCCCAGAGACGTCAGCGCAACTCGGGGCTCAGGCCGAAGCGAAGGTACGTTCTCGCTACAAGTTCGATGAATATGCGCGGCGTGTATTCGAACTGGCCGGCCAGCCCGAGGTGGCGGCGCCCGTAATGCCGAAATCCAAAGTGCCAAAGGTGTTTTTGTCACACCGAGATTGGAGCATCTCTGGCGTCAACACGATGTCGGCTCGTCTCGTAAAGGTGCTGCGAGAGCGTGGGATTGATGCTTCGCTCGTTTTCTGGGAGATCGCCTCCAGCCAGCGAGAGCTTCTTCCTAAGCTAGACCATAAGATTTTCGGGCAGAATCGTTTGAAGGCACCAGATAAATGGGCCGGCGTGGAAAAAATCCTCACAGAGCATGCGCCATGTATTCTAATAACAAACTACGATTACACGACTTCTGCAGTCTCTCCGCGCCTGCCGGATAATGTTGGGATTATCGGTACCGCA